>Ga0255338_1002998_pt1 | contig 21913 bp, 21 predicted proteins | sample MeOH1_35cm_T4_19_FD_203715 | JGI IMG/M metagenome (GOLD analysis project Ga0255338, IMG submission 203715) | Sandy soil microbial communities from University of British Columbia, Vancouver, Canada - MeOH1_35cm_T4_195 | ecosystem: Engineered > Artificial ecosystem > Sand microcosm > Unclassified ...
ACGAAGCGAAGCTCGCCATCGGCGCGCGCGATATCCGCCAGGCGCGGCATCAGCCACTTCTCGGTGAGGTCGCGGGGTGCCGCAATCGTCAGCGACTTGGAGGTCTGGCCCGCCTGCATCGCACGGACAGCTTCCTCGAACTGGAGAAAGCCCTGGCGCAGCGCGACGAGTCCGGCCTCGCCCTCCGGCGTGAGCTCGAGCCCCTTGGTGGTGCGCCGGAACAGGACCACGCCGAGCGTATCCTCGAGCGCGCGGATCTGCTGGCCGACAGCGGCGGGCGTCACCGCCAGCTCGTCGGCGGCGCGGGTGAAGGACAGATGGCGCGCGGCGGCATCGAGCACGCGCATGCCGTTCAGAGGGAGGTGCGTGCGCTTCACTACTCCCCTCCCGCGCCAACGGCCGGCGCGATCAGCGCGAATTTGGGGATGTCCACGTCAAAGGACGAACCGTCCTCGGCGACCATGTGATAGGTGCCCTGCATCGAGCCGGTCGGCGTGGCGAGCGGACAGCCCGAGACATAATCGAAGCTGCCGCCCGGCGCGATCAGCGGCTGTTCGCCAACGACGCCCTCGCCCTCGACCGAATGGCGGGCGCCGCGACCGTCCGTGATGATCCAGTGACGGGTGAGCAGCTGCACCGCCATCGGCCCCTCATTCTCGAGCCTGACATGATAGGCCCAGAACCAGCGGCCCCGGCGCGGCTCGGACTGTTCGGGCAGATAGCTGACCGACACGCGCACGATCACGCCGCGCGTTTCGGCGACATTGGGGAAGAGCGCCTTCACAACCCTACCGCCCGGAGCGCGCCATCGAGATCCTCGATCACGTCCTCCGGGTCCTCGAGCCCGACATTGAGCCGCAGCATGCCTTCGGTCACGCCCATCTCAAGCCGCTTTTCCTCGGCGACCCCTGAATGGGTGGTCGAGGCGGGATGAGTCATCAGCGAGCGCGAATCACCGATATTGTTGGAGATGTCGACGAGGTTCAGCGCATCGAGCAGGCCGTGCGCCTGCTTCCGCCCCTCCACCTCGAACGCGAAGATCGGCCCGCACGCATCCATCTGCGACATGGCGAGATTGTGCTGCGGATGGCTGGCAAGCCCGGGATGCAGGATGCGCGGCACCCGGCCTTCGAGAAAGGTGCCGACCTTGAGGCTGTTCTCGCTCTGGCGGCGGATGCGCAGATCGAGCGTCTCCAGCCCCTTGAGCACGACCCAGGCGTTGAACGCGCTGAGCGTCGGCCCGGTGTTGCGCGTGAAGGGCAGCAGCGTGTTGTTGATGAAATCCTCGGTACCGCACACGGCCCCGGCAAGCACCCTGCCCTGCCCGTCCATCATCTTGGTCGCGGAATAGGCAGTGACGTCAGCCCCGAACTCCATCGGCCGCTGCAGCGCGGGCGTGGCGAAGGCATTGTCGACGACGCTGAGAATGCCGTTCCCGCGCGCAATATCGCAGACCGCCTTCAGATCGACCACGTCCATCGTCGGATTGGCGGGCGTCTCGAAGAAGAACAGCTTGGTTTCGGGGCGGATCGCATCGGCGAATTGCTGCGGATCGCGCGCATCGACGATCGTCACCCCGATGCCGAACTTGGGCAGCAGCGTATCGGTGAGCCACCGGCACGAGCCGAAGGCGGCGCGCCCGGCGACGATATGATCGCCGGTCTGGAGCTGGCAGAGCAGCACCGCTGTCATCGCCGCCATGCCGGTCGCCATGGTGCGGCATGCTTCGGCGCCCTCGAGCAGCGCGATGCGGTTCTCGAGCATCTCGACGGTCGGGTTCTGGAGGCGCGAATAGGTCATGCCGACCTGATCGCCGGAGAAGCGCGCGGCGGCGTCCCCGGCGCAATCATAGGCATAGCCCGAGGTGAGGAAGATCGCTTCCGACGTCTCGCCCCATTCGGAGCGCGCGGTTCCGCCGCGCACGGCCTGCGTGGCTGGCCGCCACTTGCGAGTGATCGATTGGTCCTGACCGGTACGACGTTTCATGCGGATCGCTTTGCCGGGAGGGGTTGCCCTGCGTCAATGCCTGACTCTGCGCGCTTCCCTTGAAAGCGCGCGGCTGAAGTGGGAATGGGCAGGCAATGACCGCCGAGTCGCAGCCCCGCCCCTACCGCGCCGCCGCGATCATCGGCCTTGTCGCGCAGGCATTGTTCACGATCCGCCTCGCCGTCCCCCACAAGCTGGTGTTCGACGAAGTGCATTACGTGCCCGCCGCGCGCGTGCTGATCGAACTGAGCGGGCCCCGCAACATCGAGCACCCGTTGCTGGGCAAGGAACTGATCGCGCTCGGCATGATGCTTTTCGGCGACAACAGCTTCGGCTGGCGGATCATGTCGACCTTCGCCGCGACCGCCGTGGTGCTGGGCATCTTCGCGATCGCGTGGATGCTGTTCCGGCGCCTGCGTACCGCGACCATGGCGGCACTGTTCGTGCTGCTCAACATCACTGTGTTCATCCAGGCACGGATCGCCATGCTCGACGGCTTCATGGCTGCGTTCGTCGTGACCGGCATCGCCGCGCTGCTCTGGGCGATGCGGGCACCGCCGGAGAAGGTGTGGCGGCGCTGGGTACTCGGAAGCGTGCTGCTCGGCCTCGCGGTCGCGGCAAAATGGTCGGCGGCACCGTTCATCGCCTATACCGCGATCGCGCTGATCCTGATCCGGCTGCGCGACGGCCGGATGCGCCGGCGATCGGTCTATGCAGCGCTCAACCCGCACGATCAGCGCTTCTGGCCCGGCCTGCCGGTAGTGCCGGCGACCATCGCGCTCGGCGTGATCAGCATCGCGACCTATTGCCTGACCTTCTGGCCGGCCTTTCACTATGCGCAGCTTCCGCTGACGCGGGAGGGCTTCATCCGCTTCCAGATGCAGATGTACGCGGCGCAGACGCAGGTGCTGCCGCCGCACACCTATCAATCCAACTGGAAGACCTGGCCGTTGATGATCCGGCCGATCTGGTATCTCTACGAACCAGCCGACGGGGCGATGCGCGGGATTTTCATGGTCGGCAACCCCGCGATCCTGTGGGGCGGGCTGGTCGCAGTGGCGGCATGCCTCTGGGCCTGGGTGCGCGACGGATCGGCCCGGATGCTGGCAGTCGCCGGATTGTGGTTCGGCGCCTATGCGATGTGGATCGTGATCCCGAAATCGATCGGCTTCTTCTATTATTATTACCTGCCGAGCATCTTCCTCGCCCTGCCGCTCGCCGCCGCGTTCGATCGGTTCGCAACGGGGCGCTGGAAACATTGGGACGAGGCGTTCCTGGTGCTCGCCCTGGGCCTGTTCGTCTACTTCTACCCGATCATCGCGGCCATGGCGCTGCACGATCCGCAAGATTTCCGGCGCTGGATGTGGTTCCCAACCTGGCCATGAGGCGGGCCGGAAAGTAACCCTAAAGTATCCTTCCTGACCAAATTCAAGCAATCGTTGATTTTTGTCAAACCACGTCGACCCCGAAAAATCCCGAAACACACCTCCAGAATTCGACGCGAATCGACAAAATGACTTGACGTATCGCAGCTGTTCGCCCGCCATAGCCTCCACAGGCAGATCCGTACGACCAGGTATAGTCAATGATACTTTGGCAATTATGAGAATTGAAGACGGCGCCTGTGATTTTACTTGAAGGGCCGCGCGCGCCCGTTTCACGAGTTCCTTCTCCGTCCCGGTATCCATGGCGCGAAACTAGGACGCGGCATCGGACGGGTGAATCGAGCCGGTCAGCGCCGGTTCACCCTCCCGCACGCAGCATGGCCCCCTCGAAGGAGGCAGGCTTTCGCCGCGAAAAGGGGAAATGCAGATGCGGATGGTGCTGGCTGTCGGGGCGATGGCCTCCTTGTGCGGTTGCACGATGTTCCCACCGCCGGACCCGACCGAGCCGCCGCGCCCCAGGGCCGAGGCGTCTGTCCCGAGAAGGATCGAGATCCCCACGGTCGAGCGCTGGACGCAGGAACAGCGCGACTGCGAAACCGGCGACCGAAAGGACCAGCGGCGCTGCGTGATGCCGTATCCCGAGCAATAGAACGCCGCGGCATCGATCAGCCATTATCGCGCCGGAACCATTCGACGTAGCGGGCAATGGCATAGGCGTTCATCGCCGCTTGGGTTTCCGCTTCCCAGCCGGACTTGTGATCGTCCGGACCGCGCGCGTCGAGCAATGCCCTGAGCCGCGGAAAGTCGATCATCGCCGCGAGCGGCGCAGATGCCTCCATCCGGGCAAGATCTTCCATGAGGCTCGGCTTCACGCGGTGGATCGCCGCCTGGAAATCGGGGAACAGGTCATCCCTGCTCCGGCTCCGCTGCTGGAATTCGGCGGGATAGATGTCGCGCAGAGCAGCGCAGGCCAGATAGCGGTTGCGACCGTCCTTCACATAGAGGTCCTGCGGGATGGCCAGCGCCAGTTCGACCACGCGCTTGTCGTGGAAGGGCCGGGTCAGGACCAGCCCATGGCGCGCATAGGCGGCCGCGCTGCCGCTGCCGTGCCGCACCAAATCCAGCGTCGCCACCATCCGCCCGCGCATGTCGATCGGACCCGGAGATTCATGCCGGGGAGACTGGGCCACCTGCTCGACGAAGCCAGCCCGCACCGGCAGCCCTTGCCGCCGCCGGCTCCGCCGCACGCGCCAACGCTGCATCCACCATGGCAGAAGACCGGGCAGCACATCATGTCGCATCGCGGTCGCGACCGACCGCCCGGTCATCCGCCGGTGCGCGCGCCACTCGCGCCAGAAGCGACGAAGTTCACCGCTGCGCAGCCAGCGCGCGAGCGCGCCGGCGCCAAGGGGCGTGAGCGTATAGTCGCCGCCATGCCCGTCCATCACGAGCCGGACCCCGGCATCCGCCAGTTCCGCGCGCAGCGCGTCGTTCACCGCGTCATAGGGAGACGGCGGCAGCTGGCGCTCCCCCATACGGCGCGCGATTCCCGCGACGGGATCGAGCCCTTCCCGCGTCACACGCCGCACCGCGATCCACGGCATGTCGCGCTCGCACAGATCGACCCAGCGACCGCCATGGCGAATCGTGCCCGCATAGTCGCGCGGCATCACCGACGCAGCCGCGATCAGTCGATGGCCAGCCCCCTCCAGCGGCGCGCGCGCCAGGCCGGCGATGGCCGAACTGTCATAGCCGCCGCTCAGCAGCAGCCCCGGCCAGTGCGACAGCCCGGTCAGCCGGGTGGCGACCGCGTCGCCCAACACGCTTGCGAAAGCATCCACATAATAGGCCTCGTCTCGGCCAAGGTGCGCGGGATCGGCCTCCGGCTCCCAATAACAACGTATCACCGGCGAGCGCCCGGATTCGGCGATCAGCATATGCCCTCCGGCCAGGCTGCTGATGCCGTCGAACAGGGTGGCTCCCGGCGCCGATGTGAAATCGTGCGTCAACACGCGGCACAGCATCGCGTCCCCGAGCGCGCGCGGTACCTCCGCCAATGCCCAAAGCCCGGCAATGTCGGGCGAAAAGGCGAGGATCCCCTCGCCCAGGTGATAGAAGAGGTCGCGCTGGCCCATATGGTCGCGCACCAGCACCAGGCGCCGGCGGCGCTGGTCCCATAGCGCGACCACGAAATCGCCGAGCAGATGGGCAGCGAAATCGTCGCCCCACCGCAGATAGGCGCGCAGGATGAGCGCGCTGTCCGGCAGCCGTACGACTTCGGCCGCGTCGATCCCCAATGCCGACCCGAGCTCGGCCCGCGCATCGAGCCGGGCCGATGCCACAAGCGTGACAGGCGACGCCTCCGCATCAACCGGCTGGCAATCCGGCCTGTCGCTCTCGCGCAATATCGTCCGGCAAACGCCAAGGCCGAGCTCGCCGAGCACCACCGTCTCGCAGCCATCGCGTGCAAAATGCCTCAGCGCGGTCGCCATGCGGCCCAGATCGCGCGGTGTCGCCATCGCCCCGTCGCGGCGCAACAGGCCGAAGACAGCGCTCATGCCTGGGAAGAGGCGCGTTCCGATGCCAGGCCGTGGTGGTACAGCTTGTCCGCGAATGCAGTGACGTCGCGGCGGCACGCCGCCTCATCGACCTCGAACTCAGCGAGCAGCTGGTTGCAGAGATCGTCAAGATCGCGCGGCGTCTCGATCAGCTCCCAGATGCGCGCGCCGACCGGGTTCATCCCGACATAATTGCCGCGATCGATGTTCATCATCATCAGCGCCTCCCCGACGCCGGTGGTGAGCCATTCGCTGCTTCGCTGGATCATGCGCATTTCCGTGTCTTCTCCCCAGGTTCATATCCCAATCGGGCCATCATCGCGGCGTGCCCCGCTTCGAGGCATGCTGCCTGTCCGGGCGCCAGTTCATCGCGCCAGCCCCCGGCGATGCCGCTGCGGAAGAAATTGCCGCCGGCATGCGGCCGCGGAGCCTCGGCGAATCCGCCCTTCAGTTCCTGCGCCTTGAGACTGTCGAAGCGCGCGAAGCGCGCGGCCCGAGCCGCCGTCTCCATCGATATGGCGACGCCCGCGAACGCAAGCGCGCGCGCCAGCGTCCCGGCGGCATCGGCCTGCATCTCCTCGTAACGGACAAGATGCACCGGGATGTCGCGCTGATCGAGCCAGCTCGCGTTGAAATCGCTCCAGCCAAGCAGTTGCTGGCGCAGCTGGGGGTCCTGCCGGTCATTCCGGCCGCAAAAGCTGGCCCGCCGGTCGCCCATGAAATCGATCGTGCGACCAAGGCTCTCGCCATTGTGGCTGGCGAGCGAAGCGACGATATCGCGGGGATCCCGTACGATCAGGATTGCCCCCGCCGCCGCGGCCGCGCCACCGAGCAGCGGCTCGCCGCCGGCCGTCAGGGTCCAGGCGTCATGCGTCTTCGCGAGGACGACATCCGCGATGCCATCCTCCAGACCGACCGGATCGATCTCCTCAAATCGCGCCATCGCCCGATAGGCAGCGGGCCGCAGGAGATCGCACTCCTCATGCGTGAGCAGGCCAGAGGCAATCAGCGTCAGCGTGTCGAAGGGTTCGCGCAGGCTGGCGATGCCGGGCATGGGCGGGAGGCGATTGATGTCCACCGGGTGCTCGCTCTGCAGATTGGCGACCAGCATCCGAAACCAGGTGTTCCCGGATTTGGGATAGGAAGCGAGCCAGAACCGCCGCTTCAAGCCGCGCGCTCCAGCATGCCCAGGCTCCGCCAATGCGCCTCGAGCGCGGCAATCAGGGCGGGCAGCCCAGCGAAGTCGAGCTTGCGCGCGACGGAGTAGACGCCAATCGACCCGGCAAGTCGGGCCGCTGCCTCGAAATATAGCGGCGCCTGCCGCATCTGCCGGACGAGCAGCGGACGATAGGCATTGCGGCGGACGATCAGCGCCGCATCGACCATGTTCGGCACATGGATTCCCGGTGTCCAGGGCGGCCGGGCCTCGCGCAGCGCGTAGATTGCTGCGATCGGCAGGGCGCGGCCCGTCGCCGTGCGCGGCTCGACATAGAATTTGCGGATCGCGTCGCGCACCGCGCCACCCTTGCGGTACACGAGGGACAGCCCCTCGGTTGCGTCTTCCCACAATTTGAGGTGCCGGCCGTCGGGGTGAACCATCGGCACGGCCATGTCGGGCAGGTCGATCGCGCAGAAATCGTCGGCGACCAGATCATGACCGGCTTCACACAGCGACGCGGCGATCGTCGATTTCCCGGCGCCGGACGGTCCGCAGAATAATACCGCCCGGTCGCCCACGCGCACGGCGCTGGCGTGAAGCAGGATCGTGCGCCGCTGGTGAAGAAGGATGCCGAAGCCGGTGCCGGTGACGAAGATCGCTGCCTCCCGGCGATCCGCGCCATCCGCAACGCGGTACAATAATTCCCGCCCGTCGATCATCATCATCCGGATGATCCCGGGCAGATCGATGACGAACCGACCCTCTCCGATCTGCCAGCGCGGCCCGACACGCGTCGCGCCATCCAGCATTTCGGGCACCTCGCTTTCGCGTACGACGACGTCCGCCGCACCCAATGGCCCGATGGGGATCAGGCTGGGCAGGACGAGATCGCTGGCGACCCGCAACCCCGAAACACGATAGCTACGCATCCGCCCCATCGACCTCCTCCACGCGCAGACCGGCGCAAACTTAAAGATATAAATTGAACTAGTTAAATGAGTTAAGTGATTTTTATAAGATAGAATATGAATTGACTGCGACACGGAAATTCGCAATCACGCTGGCAGTGACCATTTGATCAGGGATGAGAATCATGGCGACCGAGCACACACCGGATTCGAACGCGGCGCCGACCGCACAGGGTGGCCGCAAGGCCTGGATCGCCCCCGACCTGATCCTTTCGGATATCGAAGCCGAGACGGGAAAACTCTCGTCCACGGCTGAATTCTATGTTCCCCAGTATCACCGGACGCTTGGCCCGTCGTAGCGCCCCCGAGGTGGGGCTCCGCCGACGGGTGTCGCAGTCGCCCCGGGACGCGAGCCTGCCAGGGTGCTGCATATTCTGGAAACGACGCATAGGGCTCCGGCCTTGTCCGGGCCTTCGCCTCCCGACCTCGGGAAGCAGCCCATCCTGGATCCGGCTCATAGACAGAGGCCATTTCCGTCCAGAAATGGCAATTTCGGCAGCTCCCATACAGGATCGGTATGCATCCCATTGACGCCCGCACCCTCGAGATATTCCGCGCCGTTGCCGAAACCGGATCGGCCACGCGCGCCGCCGAGCGGCTGAACTCGACCCAGCCGAGCGTCACCCGCGCGATCGGCGCCTTCGAACGGCTATGCGGCTTCCTGCTGTTCGAGCGGGGGCGCTACGGCATGACGCTCACCGAAGCCGGCAGCGTCCTGCTCGAATCGGTGGAGCGCAATTTCGCCGGGCTCAACATGATCCAGCAGGCGATCGGGCAGTTGCGGCAGGGGCTGCCGGGGACGCTTCGCACCGTTGCGGTCCCAGTGGTCGCGGAAGGCGTGCTGTGCACCATTCTGAGCGACTTCGCACGCACGCATCCGCGCGTCGGCGTCAACATCAAGTCAGCCCGCCCCGAAATGGTGGTCAACGACATCCTGACCGGCGAAGTCGATCTGGGCGCGATCATCGGCTCGCCACCCCAAGGCTTCGATCTCGCAGTCCGGGTAATCGGCCAGCGGCGCATGAAGCTGGCGATTCCAAGCGATCATCGCCTGGCCAATCGGGAGCGCGTTCACTTCCGCGAACTGCACGACGAAGCATTCGTGCTGATCGTTCAGCCCCACAACATCCGGCTCGCGGTGGATACCATGATGAACGATTTCGGCGTCCGTCCGTCAGTGATCCATGAAGTCTCTACCCAACGCACCGCCGTGGAAATGGCGCGGCGCGGCGGCGCGATCGGGTTCGCCGATGACGAGATCATCGAGTCGAGCACTGGCGGCGAGGTCCAGGCAATCGAGCTCGATCCGCCGACAGCGTGGAACATCAACCTGATCTACCGTCGGGATCGCAAGCACTCGCAGGTATTCGAGGCATTTCTGACCTGGCTTCGCGAGACGATGCCGGGCGACGACTTGCCGCGCGCTTCAGCCCATTGAAGCGGCCAGTGGCTTGAGCGCGCTGGCTGCCGATCTGGCCACTCCCCTGCCCATGGTGGCAATCCGGTGTCGAGCGTTCAGGCACGAACCTTGAGGCAGTTTCGACGGGCCTTCTTCGCCTCGTGCAGCGCTTCGTCAGCGCGTCCGGCCGCCTAGTAGCGCCCCCAAGTGAAGCGCGAGGACAGCGCATAGTTCCACACCGCACCAACCATGATGCCGGCCAGCGCGGAGACCGCCCAGGTATCCGAGCGTGCATCGTAGAGGAATGCCGCGACACCGACATTGGCGATCGCACCGACCGAGCAGACGACGCAGAACGACACCCAGCCGTCGAACAGCTGCCGCGCGCCCTTGAGGCGGCTGTCGCGATAGGTGAGCGCGTTGTTGAGGAAGAAGTTGAAGGTCATCGCCACCACCGTCGCGATGATCGTCGCGACGAGGAAGCCGATATTGAGTTCCTTGAACAGCGGCGTCAGCACCGCGAAGTGCACGCCCGCGCCGATTGCCCCGATCGCCGAGAACATCGCGAAGCGGACCGGGACGATGGAGCCGAACATGCGATCATAGATCGCGATGAGATATTCCATCGCGACCACATGATCGAGCTTGCTCTCGCCCTCGGTGCGCACGCGGAAGGTGTAGGGCAGTTCGAGGAACTTCAGCGGCTTCGGGCTGCCGGTCATGATGTCGAGCAGGATCTTGAAGCCGATGCCGGCGAGATGCGGGGCGAGATCGCGCACCAGTTGCGTGCGGATCATGAAGAAGCCGCTCATCGGATCGCTGAGGTCAGCCTTCAGCACGCGGCGCGAAAGCTTGGTCGCGAAGGCGGATTTCGCGACCCGGTCGCGATCCCAGTCGCCCGTGCCGCCGCCATCGACGAACCGCGAGCCGATCACGAGATCGAGATGCTCGTCCTGCAGGAGCGCATCGAGCATCTTGGGCAAGATCGTCTCGTCATGCTGGAGATCGCCGTCGATCACCGCGACGATCGGTGCCGCGGTCGCGCAGATCCCCTCGATACAGGCCGTGGACAGGCCGCGCCGACCGATGCGCTGGATCACCCGCACCCGGCGGTCGAGTCGCGCGATCTGGCGCGCCACGCCGGCGGTGCCGTCCGGGCTGTTGTCGTCGACGAAGATCGCTTCCCAGTTGCGCCCGGCGAGGGCGGCATCGAGCTTGGCGATGATCACCGGGACATTGCCGACTTCGTTGAAGGTCGGGATGACAACCGCAAGATCCAGCAGGGGACCGCTCATGCAAGCGCCGCCAGCACTGCATCGGCCATGCCCCGCGTCGACAGCGTGCCGCCGAGATCGGCGGTGCGGGCGCCGTTCGCCAGCGCCGTCGCGACCGCTGCATCGATCCGGTCGGCCGCTTCGGGCAGGTTCAGCGAATGGCGCAGCATCAGCGCGGCCGAGAGGATCGCCGCCGCCGGATTGGCCTTGCCCTGCCCGGCAATGTCGGGCGCGCTGCCATGAATCGGCTCGTACAGGCCCTTGCCCGCGGCATCGAGCGCGGCCGAGGGCAGCAGCCCGATCGAGCCGACGCACATGCTCGCCAGGTCCGAGAGAATGTCGCCGAAGAGATTGCCCGTGACGATCACATCGAACTGGCCGGGATCGCGCACCAGCTGCATTGCCGCATTGTCTACCAACATGTGGCTCAGCGTGACGTCGGGATATTGCGCCGATGTTTCGATCACGACATCGCGCCACAATTGCGAGGTCTCGAGCACGTTCGCCTTGTCGATCGAGCAGAGCCGGCCGCGGCGGCGCGCGGCCGCCTGGAAGCCCGCATGGGCGATGCGCGACACCTCGGCCTCGTCATAGCTCATCAGGTCATAGCCCTCGCGCAGGCCCGCAGGCGTGGTGCGCATGCCCTTTTCGCCGAAATAGACATCGCCATTGAGCTCGCGGATGATCAGCAGGTCGATCGTGCGCGCGATCTCCGGACGGAGCGAGGAGGCATCCTCCAGCCCCGGGAAGAGCTTGGCAGGCCGCAGGTTCGCGAACAGCGTCAGTTCCTTGCGCAGGCCGAGGATCGCCTGTTCCGGGCGCAGGCCGCGCTCGAGATTGTCGCAGGACGGATCGCCGACCGAGCCGAACAGGATCGCATCGGCGCGCTTGGCCAGATCGAGCGCTTCGGGGGGGAGCGGATGGCCGGTCGCGTGATAGGCGGCGCCGCCGACCAGCCCTTCCTCAAAGGCCAGGCCGAGTTCGAGCGCTTCGAGCACGCGCCGCGCCTCAGCAGTGACTTCGGGGCCGATGCCGTCGCCGGCGAGAACTGCGATCAAGGGCATTCGAACGTCCTTCAACTAACGTGCGGTGCAGGTGCTGCGACGCGGCCCCCGCGACGGGCGCCGCCTTCCCAGCACGAACGGAAGAGTGCGGTGCGCCTTGCCTCAGCCAACCCGCTTCACGCAACCGCCCTTTTGAGACGGTCGACCAGCCGCGCGCGCGCCGCGAGGGTTTCGGCGCGGCGATCAGTGAGAATGTCGCTCTCCAGTGCCTCGCCGGTGATGCGCAGCGCGGCAAGGATATCGGCCCAGCCGGCCTCGCCCCCGGTGCGCAGGATCTCGGGGAGACGATCGGGCTCGAGGCCGTAGCCGAGCTCGGCGAGCAGCAGCAGTTCGTAGCGGGCGAGCGCCACGGCCCAGCCGCGCGCGGCCGGCGCCGCCTCGATCGCGCCGATCATGCCGTCCAGCGCCGCGTGGAGGCGCGGATAGGGCTGCGCCTCGGGCAAGGCAGTCGCGGTGAGCGCAGTGATCCATTCGAGCGCCGCGGCGGGAAGCGGCTCGGCGAAGAGCGGCGCGCGGCTGCGGATCAGCTCGACCGTCAGCCCGGCGAGCTGATCCTCGGTCCGGGCACGCCATTCGCCCAGGACGAGGTTGGCGGGTTGCAGGATCGGCCGGATGTGCCGCGAGCGCCCGCCGCGGACATAGCCGGGCTGCAGGCCGTGCTCGGCCGTCAGCGCGCGCACGATCGCGCCATGTTCGCCATGGTGGCGGATCGCCAGGATCAGGGCTTCGGCGCGCAGATGCATGATGGCCTATAAGCATGGCTGCGCCGGACAGGACAGGAGGTTAGCGTCGGAATGCGCGCGCGATCTTGCCGAGCCCGAGCTGCCGCGTCGCCGACCGCCCCAGCGCCGCCGTCCGCTCCAGGGCACCCAGCGCCGCCGTCGTCAGCCGGTTGGCCAGGCTCGCGCGGAGCAGCAGCATGTCGATGCAGTCGACCCCGCCCGTCGCGAACTGGCGCTTGTGCGCGCTGTCGCCTTCCGTGAAATCGAAGCGCTGCAGCCCGCCAGCCGCGAACAGGTCCCGCATGGCTGCCAGTTGGAGGACGCAGTCCGGCCGCAGGTCCGAAAAGGCCGGATCATGCCCGGCATGGTCGCGGCGGGCGATGCCGCCATCGACCGTGACATAGAGATAGGCAGCGGGCTCGCCGGCGATATGGAGCAGCCAGCCCCGCACCGAATCCGCCGCCGCGCGCTGATACATGCCGCGCAGGAAGGTCGAATCATCCGGCAGGCCGCCGCCCAGCAACCGCTCCTGGCAGCTGCGCAGCGCGATGCGCCGGGCGATGTCGTGAAAGGCCGTCATTTCGTCCGGCGTGCGGAAGCGGCGAATATCGAGGCAGCCGCCCGACACGCTCGCGACCTTCTCCGTCCCGGACTGCAGCGCCGCGCGGGTGGCGGGCGCGATCGACTGGAGCCAGGCATCGAGCCCGATGGCCAGATCGGCGAAGCGACGGGTGTAGCGCTCGCGGACAAAGCCGATCATGCCGCCGGCGGCATAGACCATCGCGTCGCGGCGATCCTCGGGCAGCGAGGTGACCCGATAGCCATGCGCCGTGCGATCGAGCGGAGGCAACAGGGGGAGCCGCCCCTCCAGCGCGTCCTCGAGCGAGAGCGGGACCGCGATGAGCTGTCGCTGGATCGAGGCCAGCGCGCGCGCGCCGATCTGGAACCGAAGCGGCAGCGGCGCGGTGGTCACGCGGCGCGTTCCGCGATCATGCTGGACCAGAGCTGCTCCGCCCGGCGCCAGCCCAGCCGCAGCGCATTGGGTTCGAGCGGCGTGTCCGGCCTGCCCAGCGCCAGGGGCGGCCGATCGGCAAAATGGACGGTGCGCAGCTCGTCGCGCCGTTCGTCGAGCAGCGAGCACAGCGCCTGGAAACGGCGGAGATGCACGCCATCGGGGCTGATCCCGGCATGATTGGCCAGGGCCGACGCGTGATGGACGATGGTCACGGCCGCGTGGCCGGACTCGACCGCATGATCGAGCGCGGCGCTCATCTCGCCGGCCGACAGCGCGCAGATATCGAACCCCCGCAACGCACCCGCATGCTCCTCGATCAGGGTGACCGGAACCGCGACCAGGCCGGCGCGCCCGATCGGGGCAATCTGGCGCAGCGGCAGATCGATGGCGCTCGGCCATGGATGCTCGGCGCCATTATGGCTGCAGTCATAGGCGAAGCCAAGCGCCGCGAGCGCGACCAGCGTCTCGTCGTTCGCGCTGAAGCCGCCGCCGCGAAAGGCCACCGGCAGCGGCGCCCCCGCCGCCACCAGCAGGTCGCGCGCGCCGCCGATCAGCGCGCGCTGCTCCCCGAGGCCATAGTCGGCGAGGGCGAATCGCCCGTGCGCCGCGCCGCCGTCGCCGGCCACCGCGCCGGCCCATTGCGGGTGGAGAAGCAACTGCACGTCCTGCCCCGCATCCAGGATCGCATCGACCGCCTGCCTGACCGGATCGAGCCCGAACACCAGCGCCGGCATCGGATCGACGAAAAAGCTCGCCTTCAGACCATGTTGGCGCAGCAGGCCCAGCTGATAGCCGAGGCCGACGCCCGCCGGATCGAGCGAGCGCGCGACGATCGCCGCCGGATCGAGCCGCCCGGCGTGATGGCGCCAGACGATCCCGGTATCGATCGTGAGGAAGACGGGCATGGTCATCGCCGCGGATGCTAGGCCGGCGCTGGTGAAGAATGTCCCAACGCCGTCCCGGCCTCCGCGCGGCGCATCGATCAGGGCGCGATGCCGTATTTCGCATAGATATGGTCGATCTGCGGCGCCATCAGCCGGGCCGCGGCGATATCGCCGTCGGCCGCCTTGGCATCGCCCATCCGCTTGCGGACGATGCCGCGCAGGAACATGCTCGCGGGCTTGCCGGGATCGAGATCGAGCGCGGCGTTGAGATCCGCGAGCGCTTCGTCGTACCGGCTCATGCGGAAATAGACCATTGCCCGGCTGTCCAGCGCCGCCTCGGGCGAATCGCTCAGCTCGATCGCCTTGGTGCAATCCTTGAGCGCGGTATCGAGCATGACGTTGAGCGTGCCCTTCACCCAGCAGCGGTTGTTGAGCAGGCCCGGATTGCCCGGGCTCGCGACCACCGCGGCGTCGATCGTGGCGATGGCGGCATCCTTGTCGCCGGCCCTGCCGAGCACCTCGGCCTTGGCCGCCATGAAGTTGGGCTTGTCCTTGCCGCCCTCCCCGATGCGTTCGTCGAGCAGCGCGAGCGCCTGATCCTTCTCGCCATTATCGGCATAGAGCGAGGCAAGCAGGCTGACCGCCGCGCTGGAGGCGGGATCGAGCTTGCGGGCAGCGTTGACGTCCGCCAGCGCCCTCGCCTTGTCGCCGGTCTCGTCATAGAGGCGCGCGCGCCACAAATAGCTGTCCGCATTGGGATCGATCGCGATCGCGCGACTCAGATCCTCGATCGCCCGGCCGCGTTCATAGATGCGCTCCAGGAACACGGCCCGCGCCGCGAAGGGCTCCGCCTTGCCCGGCTGGGCGGTGATCCCCTGCTGGTACAGCGCGAGAATGGCATCGAAGCGATGCGCCTTCTTGCCGGCCTCGGCGACCTGCCACGGCGCCGGATAATCCGCCGGCGCGACGACGCGCAGCAGATGCTGCTTCGCCTGTTCGAGCTTCTGGCGCACCGCACCGATATCGGCGACCGCGATCTCCTCGCCGCTCGACATCGCCTTGTCCTCAGTCGCGATCCAGCCGTCGGCGAGGCTCGCCTTTCGCTCCAGCGTGGTGCCGGCGAGCGTGCCGGAGAAGGTCTCGCTGCCGTCGAGGGTGAAGCCCTTGCCGCCATCGGGCAGGTGGATCCGCGTGCGGATCGCGTAATGATGCGGGGCCTCGGTCGCGACCGGAATGTCGCGCCATGCCGCGCGGGCACGATCGGGCGCGAAATCGAGCTTCGCCACGACCCGGTCGAGCGACGCGCGATAGCGTTCCTCCTCCTTCGCCCAGCCGGGATAGGCGATGCCGGTCGCGTCCAGCGTCGCGGTGCCGGCCGCGTCGTCGAAGCTGAGCCCGCGCGTCGCGATCATCGGGTTGTCGAGATAGGAAGCGCTCATCTTGGTCGCGAGGTCGGTCAGCTGCTCCTTGCTGGCCTGGACCGAGCCGGCGCGGAACAGCTGGGCGAGCTGGCCACGCACCATGATCTTCAACCGGAACGGCGCGGGGAAATTCACCCCCGCGGACTGATCCAGCTCCAGATCGGCGCTGAGTTCCGGCCGGGCCGGCGCGCGCATCGGCACCGGCAGCAGCGCCGCCCCCGCGGCGCGCACGGGCAGGACATAATGGAAGGCGGGCGCATCATGGATATCGGCGAGCCGGACGCCGCCATCGGTTCCGTCGAGCCACAGGCTTTCCCCGCCGATGGTGGCGTGGACCAGGACGTGATCGAAGGCGCCGGGGATCGGCAGCCGCTCCTGCAGCAGATCGCCGAGTTCGCTGCTGGCCAGGATCGGCTCCGCCTCGATATGCAGCTCGTGCAGGATCGCCAGGAGCAGCAGCGTCTTGGCCTTGCAGTCGCCATAGCGCAGCGTCCAGGTCTGGGCCGGCGTCTGCGGCACGTAATTGCCCGTTTCCATGCCCTTGAAGAGATAGCGGACCTTGTCCTGCACCAGCTGCAGCGCGAGCGCCGCGCGCTTGAGCGGATCGGTTTCGGCGGCCGCGATGCGGGCGACCTCGGCAGCGAGCGGGCTGCCCGGCGCGATCAGGCCATCGGTGGCGTAGAGCGGCGCCATCACCTTCGAGATCGCCGCCCAGTCGCCGAAGCTGGTCGCCTCGATCATCGGCGGCCGGCGGAAGCGGGCCGGCGAATCCGCCGGCATGTCGAGCTGCTTCGGCAGCGGGATCGCCAGGGTGAGCTCGCGATAGCCGCCCGCGCTGGTCAGCTGCGGCTGCGCGGCATAGCCATTGGCCTTCCAGTGAATGTCCGAATCCTGCGGCCAGATGAGCCGCACGCGCCCGAACGCCGCGCGGAAGGGATCGGCGGCAAGCTGCGCGAAGGCCTGGACATTGCCCCTGAGCGTCGCATCCTTCTGCGTGGTCGAGAAGCTCAGATGGAGCACATCGCCGACGCGCAGCCCCTCGACGGCCATGGTCGCGGTGAGCATGCCGTTGAGCATGCGCTGTTCCAGCTGCTCCTCCCGGCGCAGCACCGAGAAGCGCTCGCCGGTGGCGAGGAGATCGATATGCTCGGTACCGCGAATGATCTCGGCGCGGTGGATGATCAGATCGCCCTTGTCGGGCAGCCAGGGCAGCTTCACCGTGCCGAGCGTATCGAGCACCTGGGTCGAGGCGACGCGGGCGGCGGATTCGACATAATTGGTCACCTCCCCGTCCTTGAGCCGCTGCTGGTTGTCGAGGATCAGGAAGATCGGCGCATCGTCCCTGATCGCGGCGGGGTCGATCGACGGCGCCGGCTTCACCCAATCCGGCACGGGCGCGTAGAGCGGCTTGTCGCCCGCCTGAACGGCCGCGCTCGTCGCAAGCAGCGTGGCGAAGAAAATTGGCCGATACATGACGTTACCCCTTGTGCACGCCAGCGAGTCTAGCGTGGCCTGCCGGCGCGGCAAGCGGGGGTTCGGAGGATTTTTGGCGCCGAAACGGGCGGAGGGAAACGGGCGGAGACCGGGGGCGATTCGCCCGCGATCGTGGCGGATCGCCGGGGCGACGGCCGGCCGCATTCTCCCCCGCATTTTTCTTCCGCTGTTATGGGGGATGCTCGTCCCGAAATAAGCGCGCGATTCCAAGGGGAAGACCCCGGCTTTCCCTGTTACGCCAAAACAGCGGAAAACCGCGCCGGAATGCAGCGGAACCTTCCGCTGTTCGCACCGGAATCGCGCCGAAATTACCCCTGCTTGATTCAAATGTTCGCCGGGATCGCGTCTTGAAAGGGCGGGATGGTCCATAGCGGGTGCGTGACATGGCGGAACGGCGGATTGAATCGGGCGACGGGGCTCTCGGTGCGGATGAGGGGAAGGCGGCGGCGGCAGAGGGAGGCGCCGGGCCCGGCGGCTATGCGATCGGCAAAGGCAGGCCGCCGATCGGCCGGCGCTTCGCCAAGGGCCAGTCGGGCAATCCCCGGGGCCGGCCGAAGATCCGCGGCGGCTCGGGCGCGCCGGGCGATCGGCTGATCGGATCGGACCAGCCGACGCGGCGGATGATCCTGGAGGAAGCCTATCGGACGATCACCGTGCGGGACGGCGAGGACGAGATCGAGATGACCGCGAACCGGGCGGTGTTCCGCGCGATGATGGAGCGCGCGCTGAAGGGCAGCAGGATCGCGCAACGCAAATGGATCGAGATGGTCGAGGATGCCGAGGCGCAGCAGAAGCGCGACCAGCAGGCGTTGTACAATGTGCTGGAACTGCCGACGCGCAAGTTCGTGGACCGGCCCGGCTGGGGCCAGGCGCCGGACATGACATGGTCGGACGAGATCATCTACGATCCGAATATCGGGCGGACGGTGATGCGGCGGGTGGAGGAGGAGTGAGGCCGCGCCTTCGGCTGCGGGCCGGCGCGGGGGCTCCTGCGGCGCGGGCGCAGTCGACCGCATCCTGCCTGCTTCCATCGAAATGCCCGCTTCGCCCGAAATATTTGTGAAGAATGACGAATTCGCCTAACGCGGGAGCGCAAGAAACATCGTCGACTGGGTTGCCGCGCATGCCGAACCTGAAGATGGATTTCCGCCAACCCCCTGCCCGGCTCGCCGATCACTTCTCGTTCTTCTATCATCTCGAGCAGGACGGCGATCGTTTCGAGGCAGTCGACCGTGCCGATTATGCGCAGCTCCGCTTCATCCTGCGCGGCCGCAACGCGCGCTATCGCTTCATCGACGGGACCGAGCAGGCGATGCCGGACATCTATGTGCTGGGCCCCACCACCGGATGCTCAAGCCTGAGCTGCGATGGCGCGGCCGAGGCGATCGGCGTCGGGCTGATGCCGCATGGCTGGGCGGCGCTGGTGCCGATGGACGCCTCGGCGGCGGCGAACCGGTTGTTCGACGCGCGGGACCTGTTCGGCCCCGTGGTGATCGAGGTGTACCAGAAGCTGCGCGACACGCCGGATTTCGACGCACGGGTAACGATTCTGGAGGAGATGCTGGCCGCGCTGATGAGGCGGCAGAAACCGCGATATCAGGCGTTCGTAGACCAGGTGAACGCATGGCTCACCGGTGCCGCCGCGCCCGACGTCAACGACCTGGTCGCGCTGACCGGCCTGTCGATGCGGCAGGTGCAACGCGGCTGCAAACGCTATTTCGGATCGCCGCCCAAGGTGCTGGCGCGCAAATACCGGGCGCTGCGCGCGGCGGTGGCGATGACGCATCGCGATCCCGACCTCGACGCGCTGCTGGTCGACGGTTTCTACGACCAGTCGCATGTGGCGCGCGAAATCAAGCATTTCACCGGCATGACCCCGCATGCCTTTGCCGAGCATCCGACGGAGCTGAACCGGGAGATTGCGAAGCGGATTGCGCTGGAGCGGGAGAACCCGATCCGGCGGAGTGGGGTGATTACCTGAGGTGGAGCGGGGTGCTGGCGAGCACATCACTCTCGCGAGGGCCATCGGCGGCGTGCGTGCAGCACACGCAGGATACGCACCGCTTCCCCGGTGAGATCATAAACGAGGATATAATTGCGATCGACGATCAACTCGCGCGTGCCGGCCACGCGCCCGGGGCGGCCGATCGCCGGATGGTCGACTAGATTCCGTGCCTTGCGCGTGAACATTTCGTCGAGCGTCACGGCGGCAGCCAGATTGTCCTTTGCGATATGCTCGCGCGTATCCCGCCGGTCCTGGCGTGCTTACACCGTCCAGAGGAGCTTCACGCCTGGCTGGCCACCCTTCGCCGCGCCTCTTCCCGCCAGGCCTGCGCTTCCGCCTCGACGTCATCGTCGGGAATCAGGTGACCCGCATTTGCCGAATCCAGCCCTGCCTGGACCTGATGGCGAAACCAGACGTCATGCTCGTCAGCCGCGCGCTGACCGGCGACATATTCCCGCATGAAATCGCGGATGAGTTGCGCGCCCGTGCGGTCATGCGCCTTAGCCGCATCCGCAAAGGCATTTTTCAAGGCCTCATCGAGCCGTATCGTGAAGGTCGCTTCGCCCACGCAGCGCTCCTGTGTTACACAAGGCGTACATGGTAGCACGAAGGGCCAATTCGTGAAAGGCTGGCGGTTGACCCGTGGGAGATAAGTGCAGTGTCACCGGAACCCAAAATTCCGACAGTTGTCTATAAATTGAAAAATGTTTGAACGCACTGGCCAGTGATTTTGTCGGAACCACAGCCTAATAGACTCTCAAGACCCTGTAGGTCGATCTCTTTCCGATCCCGCCATGCGATGCAGTAGCTGAGCTTCATGGCTGCTAATCGCCATCATAACCTGAGGAGGATGAAAGCCGTCGCGCAGACAGCGCAATTGCTCCATATCGACATGCTCGGCGCTACGTTGCGCATCGACCAAGAGCAGACCAACGGCCTCTCCCGCACCGTTAAAATAGGCGTCAAAGTCGATACGGTTGATCCCAGTTTGATCGCCAAACTCCAACCATATTTCTTCTGGCTCACCGCGAACGATGCGTTCCACCGTGGCCATTCCGATCACGGCACCAACCGGACGAGTGGCATAAATCCAGAGCCGAGTGCCGATCGAAAGAGTGGGTATTCGGCGGCGCAATTCGATTGTTTTTGCGCCGTCAAGAATCGCGTTGGCATGACGGGGGTGGATTGAGATTATCGCGTCGCTTTCGGGGGTCATTTGCTCCACGCGGCCTTGATAATACGGACCAGATTCTCGTGGGATAGCGCGGTCGCAGATATCAGATTGCTAGACCCAGTGGCTCCGAACTCTTTTAAATCGGCGAAGCGAACAGGGGTCGGAAACACGATCAAATTATCAAAGGTCGTCATCAGCACTTCATCCATCGCAGAAAATTCTGAGAGGTCGTCGACGACCACCCGTCGCGCCGTATCTCTTGACGTGCTCTCCTTAGGGACAAGCACGGAATCCACAATCCGGCCGGCCGCAACGACCGCTTTGCGCCCACCATTTTTCCCGGACTCGTAGAACAGGATTGGAAGGCTGGGCCGCATGGCACTTCGAGCGCGTGGCGTATTGACGTACGCCCTGCGTGACAAGAACGACGCGTCTCGATCCTGTATAAAGGAAAGACGCGGTTGCGTATTCGTTCCCAAGAGCTCGTCGGCGTAAGCGCGCTGGATAGGAACGATCACCGCCTCTCGACCCGGCCAGAGATAAAGGGTCGGCCCGAACATATCCTCGAACCGCTCTGGCGACAGGTCCAGCGACTGCCCGGAACCGCTTGTAACAGCGATGCTGCGCGAGCCAATCTGAAGATCCGGCCATTGCGCTGGCAGTCCCAAACCAGTTTTGCGGCGGGTGGTATGTCGCGTAGGCTCCCAATTCTCTTGCGTGATTGGCTGGCCGATGGCGACTTTCACCAGATCGTGCCCGACGCCCGTAGCGACAAAGCCACGAGCCGTTGCGAGCCCGCTCACAGTCGGCTGCCCCGCTACATTCAGGAGGCGTATCGCAGCGGGATTGTTCAGGCACGCCTGCTTGACCGCAGCGTCCAATAGGTACTCCCCATAAAGCTCGCGATCCAAATGTCCGGCATCGACGTTAACGAGAAGCCGATGCTCGCCCGCAGTAGAGACCGGTGAAGTCAAGCAGGCGACAGCAACAATGCTCGAGCCTTCCCAGACCCCGGAACGCCAACCAACAGTTCTCGCAATGGCTGGACCGCAGACCTCTTCGATGACGCTGGCGGGAACGCCCGCGGCTTTCAGATATGCGCCAGTTTCGTCAGCAGTCGGCACTCGGCATTCGAAGCCTTCGCCCCTGCGCTCCGTCGGCAAATGATCGTCAGCGGGGTCAGGCAGCAGTGTGAGAAGCTCATCTAACCCAGCAACGTCGATGCCGATCTTCGTAAGAAGGTCGTCTCGAGCCTCCAAAAGAGCGCCATCGCTGGTGATAAAGCCCGAAACACGGGATAGAGCAGAGTGCGCTAGCATTACAGTTGCATATTGAGTGAAGTTCTGAATCAATGGGTCTCCATGGTAAGGAGGCCGTGGATGGTGGGCGCATCGATCGAGACGAC
>Ga0255338_1002999_pt1 | contig 21912 bp, 18 predicted proteins | sample MeOH1_35cm_T4_19_FD_203715 | JGI IMG/M metagenome (GOLD analysis project Ga0255338, IMG submission 203715) | Sandy soil microbial communities from University of British Columbia, Vancouver, Canada - MeOH1_35cm_T4_195 | ecosystem: Engineered > Artificial ecosystem > Sand microcosm > Unclassified ...
CGGAGCCGAAGCCGCCTTCCGCGGAGATACTGGTGATCCTACCAGCCCCCCCGTCGGCACTCCGGGTCAGCGTGATCACTTCTCGTCCGAGGGCGGGGTAGAGGTCAAGATCAATCGTTGCCGGGTCCACCGCAGCCTTGGCGGCGACTACCGTAGGGCAGTCCAGGTCCATCGCGCCGAAGAGCCCATTCTCCAGCCATTGCTTCTGGGCGACTCCGGTGTGCTTCACGCTCTCCAGCAGGGTGACAATCTTCGGCTCGTCGGAGGTGATTTCCTCGCCTTCCACGCCGAGATAGCCCCCACGAGGACCGGCGGGCAGCGTGAGCCCCAGCGATTGGTCGGCGGGATAAGGGTTAGCAGGCGACGACAGTACGCTGGGGTCGATTGCCAGCAGGCGCTCTCCCTGGAGGAAGACGTACCGGGCGTGCCCGCCTTCGGTGCGGTGGCCGAGGCCCCGGAGCGGCTGACGGGAGTCCAACAGCATGGAGGGTGCCTGCCCGGCTCGCAACGGGAACCGCACCAACTGGTGGGGGCCGTTCACCTCCGAACCGACGGCGGCGAACAGCACGTCTTCTTCCGGAGACCAGAGCACGCTGCGCAGCGGCGCGCCTTCGACGGGCGAACCCTGGACCGGAAACGTGTCCAGGCGCTGCATGCCGAGATCCAGCACGGCTAACCGCTCCTCATTGGGACCGCTTTCCGTCTTCGGCGGCTCTGGCTCGCCGATCAGACGATTGAGCAACCGGTCGAGCGCATTGCCGGCACCACGAGGTGTGAGGAGGCTGGTGGTGACGACCGTGCTCTGGGTTCGGAACAGGAGGCGGCGTCCGCTGGGCGACCAGAAGAACTCCCCCATCGGGAGTGCGTCGCGCAGCAGGTCAGACATGGCGATCGCTTTGGAGCGGCGCAGGTCCAGGATCTGAAACGTGTTGTCGTCGAAGCGGACCAGGAGGAGGCTGGCGTAGCGCGACCAGTCGAAATCGATCACCCGCCGCCCCTTCGGCGTGATGAACTGCACCTTCTGGTCTTTCCCATTGAAAAGCACCAGGCGCCCCCCCTGGATCCAGGTGAGCAGCCGGCTCTGCGGCGCCCAGCGGGGAGCGGAGAGGATCAACTGCTCCTGGAGCGGCGTATTAGCCGGCGAGGGAATCCGAAACACGCGTCCCGGTACGGGAGGCGCTAGCCACAATTCAGGGCCGCTACCGCCTCGCCACGAAACGCTGGAGACCCATTCGCCGGTGTTCGAGACGCGCCCCAGCACGTCGTCCGGCGGCAAGACCGCGGCCGAGTTCACGCCATCGCGCACGCGGAACAATGCTTCCGCCACGCGCTCCTCGGTGAGCGGCGCGGCAACCGTGGCGGTGTGTGCGCCGGCGCGGAGGGTCACCCGCGGCCCGTCGCTGCCGATCTCCGGTCCGAAGAACGACACCGTCATAACGAGCGGCGGCGCGCCCGGCTTCTGCGACCAGAGCGCCTGTGCCACCCGCTTCCAATGCCCTACCTGGAGGAGCAGCGCTCCATCGCTGGACGTGCTATTTCCCTCTTGCCAGGTAATGGAGACGCGAGGCGTTTTCCATTGATAGGAGATCCCCTCGGTCGCCCCTGCGGGAACCGCGGCGTAGAGGAGCCCGGAAAGCGCCAGCAGCACGCCCCAAGGGCGATGGCCTCCCTGCGGGCGACCAGCTAGGAGCCTCACTCCGCCGGCTCCTCCGCGAGCAGGCCTGCGGCGCGGCGTAGGGCTGCCAGGTTGATCGGGTCCATGTCGCCGTCCTTGGGGGTCTCGAGGATGATCGGTACGTGCAAGAGGCGCGGATCGGTCAGAAGCAACCGGAACGCCTCGGGGCCAATGTGCCCCTTCCCGATGGCTTCATGCCGGTCGACGCGGCTGCCCAGCTCTTTCTTGGAGTCGTTCGCGTGCACCATCCGGATGCGATCCATGCCGATCAGACGGTCAAACTCCCCCATCGTGGCGGCATAGCTCTCGGCATTGCGGAAGTCGTAGCCGGCCGCGAAGAGGTGGCAGGTGTCGAGGCAGACGCCCACTCGTGGATCGTGGCCGATGGCTTCAAGAACATACGCAATCTGCTCGAAGCGGTAACCGAGGCACTTTCCTTGACCGGCGGTCGTCTCCAGCAAGAGCTGTGGCCCACCCTCGGGCGCGGCATCCAGCACGTATTTCACACTGTCGGCCAGGCGCTGCAGCGCCTCCTCCTCGGTTGCGGGGCCTACTGCTCCCTGATGCATCACCACAAACGGCAAGCCCAGCATGCCGCTGCGGCGTAGCTCGTCGGCCAGGGCGTCGCGACTCTTCTGGAGCAGTTCCGCATCCGCCGCCGCAGGGTTGATCAGGTACGTATCATGTGCAGCAAGGCACAGGATGCCGGTCTCCTTCTGCGCCTGCACGAACTTCTCGATGTCCGCGTCCGCAAGCTCCTTCGCCTTCCACTGCTGGGGGCTCTTGGTGAAGATCTGGATGACGTCGCAGCCAGCCTCTTTGCCACTGCGGAGGGCATTATGCAGGCCGCCCGCGGTGGGCATGTGCGCGCCGATGCGTAATCCGGGTTGGTACGTGGGGAGATCGGAGAAGGACACAGAAGGGCTACCCTGGGGCAAGCGGAGACAGGAACGCCTCGAGATTAATTATATCGAGACTATCGGAGCGACGCTGCCGCGCAGGGCTATAGGCGGCCCTGAAGGCGGTAGATCTCGTAACCGATGCTTTCGTGGAACCAATCCCGGCAGGCCTTCAGGCGCTCACCCGGGTCCTTGATGCGAGCGATGTCGTAGTCCGGGTTGCGACAGGGGGAGCAGAGCACGGGGACGCCGGCCTTTTTGAAGGTGGCGGCAGCACGGCGAAGGTGGGTGGGGTCCGACACCAGGATGATGCGCTTCCAACCTCTTTCTTTGAGGAGGCTCGCCACCGCGCGCCCCTCCTCGTAGGTGTTTGCTACCGGGCCTACTTCTTCAACCGGGTAGTCGAACTGGAGGTAGCGGAACTGCTGCCGGATGGCCGGGATGTAGGACTTCTGTTTAGAGGGCGGCGAAAGCCGCGTCACCACCAACCGCGGCGCGAAGCCCTGGCGCAGCACCTCGTACCCATGGAGTACGCGGTTCTGGAAGGAGTCGTCCATCTGCCCATCCTTGCGGATGCTGGACGAGAGCACCACCACCGCATCTGCCGGCCGGAGCGTGTCCTCTCGTACCAAGGCCTGCGTGGGGCGTACGACTACCGGAGTGTAGCCCACCACCAGCGTGAGGACGCAGCAGAGCCCCGCAGTTGCCCAGAGAAGCGGCCGGAAGCGGGTAAGCGCGATGAGCGCTCCCACGGCTCCGGCGCACGGGATGCGGTTGAACTCACTGAACCCCGGCAGCGTCGCCAGGCCGAGTTGGGTCGCCGCGATCCAGGTGAGCATCCCGATGGTGAAACCGCCCAGCGCCACCTGAAGGCGCTGGGCTGCGAGACTGCCGGTGGGTGCGGTCCGAGAGCTCTTACTCCCTTTGGGTCCCCCCGACTTCTTTCCCGATCCGCTCTTTCCGGAAGTCGACACACCTCGCTCCCACATCAATTGCTCGATGACCTGGCGGCCCGGGTCCTTTTTCCAGCTCAATACCAGCGCCTCCCCGACACAATGAGTACTTGTAAGCCAGGGGCGGGTACCCACCCCTGGCTCCGGTTCTCACGCGCACCTAGCGCACGCCGAGCAGCAGTTCCGTAGTGAGCTGGTCCAGCTTCTCGTAGCGGCGACCCTTCGCGCCGATGCCCTTCCGATCGATGTCCAACGCTCCGAGCGCGACTGCGTTGGCCTTGCTATAGCCGGACATCAAGCTTTCCAGGTGGGCATCCCCGGCGCGGATTTCGGCCAGCAGTCCCTGGATCTCGGCATCCGCGTTGAACTGGCGCACCTTCTCCTGGAGGATCTTGAACGTGCGCATACAGCCGAGCGCGAAATCCCAAACACCTTCCGCATCTTCGGAGCGCATGGCGTGCGCATCGAAATGGCGCATACCGGCGTACTGGTAGTCTTCCAGCAGCTTGACCAGGAAGAATACGCCTTTGATGTCTTCCTGTCCGAAGCGATAGTCTTGATCGTAGCGGCCCGGCTTCTGGCCGTTCAAGTCGATGTGGAACAGCTTGCCCATTTCCAGCGCCTGGGCCACGCCGTGCATGAAGTTCAGGCCGGCCATGGTCTCATGGGCTACTTCCGGGTTGACGCCGACCATGGACGGGTCGTCCAGCGTTTCGATGAACGCCAGCATGTGGCCGGTAGTGGGCAAGTACAGGTCGCCGCGGGGCTCGTTCGGCTTGGCTTCCAGCGCGAACTTGAGGTCGTACCCGTTGTCCTTGGCGTAGCCGATGAGGAAGTTCATCCCCTCGCGCATCCACTTGACCGCCTGCACGGCGTCTTTGGAAGCGTCCACTTCCGTGCCTTCTCGCCCACCCCAGAAGACGTAGATCTTCGCGCCGAGTTCTACGCCCAGGTCCATGGAGCGCATCGTCTTCTGGAGCGCGTACGCCCGTACTTTGGGATCGTTGGAGGTGAACGCGCCGTCCTTGAAGATCGGGTCGCCGAAGAGGTTGGTGGTCGCCATCGGGACCTGCATGTCGTAGTCCGACAGCGCCTGCTTGAAGTCGGCGACGATCCGGTCGCGCTCGGCCAGCGTGGCGTCGATCGGCACGAGGTCGTTGTCGTGCAGGTTCACGCCATAGGCACCCAACTCGGAAAGGCGCTTCACGCCTTCGATGGGGGTGATCTTCTCGCGCACGGGTTCACCGAACGGATCGCGGCCCGGATTCCCGAAGGTCCAGAGGCCAAAGGTGAAGCGGTCAGCACGGGAGGGTTGGTATGCGTCCATGGTTGGCTACCTTTTTATTGGGATGGGCGGGCCGAAGGCGCCCGAGGCAGGCGCGGCAAAAAGAGGGTCGGGCGGTGCGATGCCTGACACAGCAGGTTCGACGAGGGGCGGGGATGTCCTGCTTGGCGCGGGCGCGGGCAGGTACAAGAAGAGCCGCCGCAGTCCGAAAACCACGGCGGCAGGCGGGTCCGCTGCCTCTCCCCTTGGCCTCGGTCGCCACTGCATTTTACCTGGTTCGGTAACCGATCAAACACACCGGCTGCCGGCTCGCCGCGGATCGGCCCATTCTGTGCGGAACTACTGCACAGCGGGCGCTCGAATGGCGTATCTAACGGCTGGAGGCATGCGCATGAAACCGGACTCTCCCGCTCCTCAACCGATCTTGCACCGCAACCTGACGGTGCTCGTTACGGACGACCCGATGCTCTTTGCCGAATTGAAGGCGGACCCGAAAATCGGGCCGCTGCTCCGCGCTCAACTGGCTCCCGAGGTGGGTGTAGCGCTGCCCGGCAGCAGTGAGGCGCTGGCACGCCAGTTGGTGAAGAGCGGGCACTTGCCCAAGGTGATCGGGTGATGGAAGAGGTGTTGGATCTCAGGGTTGCCGAGTTGGGCCTCACCCTGCCGGACTACTGGAGCCGGCTGAACGCAGAGCCCATCAAGCGGATCGCTCGCCGGTGGCTAGGTAACACCGGGATGAAGGGCGGCAAGCAGCAGAACCTGGACGCCCTGGCGCGCGTCCTCGACGATAAGGAGCGGATGGCGGTTCTGCGCAACGGATTGACGTCGTTCGAACACTCGGCATTGGGACTCCTGGCGTACCGGGGCGGCGTCATGTCCGTGGAAGAGTTCGGCCCGGCGTTATTGGCGCTCGGACATCACTACCCGGAACACCAGGGCCGGTACCCGTTCGGTGACTACAGCTTCCACGACTATCAGCGCTTCGCGGCCCTGTCCACCCTGGAAGATGATGGATTTGTCGCCGGCGCCTACGTGCCCCGTCCAGAGACGGACCCAACTTCGACTTATCTGGACCATCGGGACATAGCGCTCGCAACCTATTCCGACCCGCGCCTGCTGCGCGGCTTGAAGCCGCTCCCTCCCGCGCCGCTGCCGCTGCGGCCGTTGTCCCCGCCGGACGGCCGGATGATGCGACGCCCCGCCGAGGTTAGCCTACGTTTGCTCGGGATGGTGGAGGCATTGCGGCGCCAGAGCCCCTTCAAGCTCACCAACCGGGGGCGCCCGCCGAAGCCGCTCATCACCAAGCTCGCCAAGACGCTGGGCTGGGACAAGGGCCTGGAAGACGATCCGCACACCCCGTTGCCGGAATCGGCCCACTTTTTTTACCGACTTCTCGTGGGTCTCCAGGTGATGGCCCGGAACGCGGACTCCGGATTCGTTGCGCCGGACGCCGACACGCTTCTAAACCTACCCTACCCGGTCCAGGCTCGGTTGTGGGGGATTGCCTTCACCACGCTCACCGGGTGGCTCGAATACACTCCGCAGGGAATGTGGTTGAACCAGGAGGATCTATTCGGGTTCAATCGGTTCAATGGCTTTCGCGCTGCCCTCACCGGGGCGCTCGGTGCGCTGCCGGACCCGGAAGGGTGGTACGACTTCGCCCAGTTCGAGCAGGCGCTGTACGGCCGGGTAGGCGACAAGCTCTCTATCGGCTATATGCCACCCTTTTACCCACGCTATGGCGCCAGTACCGAGCAGCAAGAGGCGGCGAAGCACGAATGGCATCAACGCGTGCGGTCCAGTTGGACCACCTCCGCCACGCCGTTTCTCCAGCGTTCCCTGGTGGGCCCGCTCTACCACCTCGGCCTGGTGGAGGTCGGCTACGCGACCGGCCTGCCGAATGGTTTGCCGGACCGCTTCCGGCTCACCAGCCTCGGGAAGTCCGCCTTCTATGATCCGCTGCGTCCGGACACGGTGCTCGAATTCAAGACGGTAGGCGCTCCTGCAGCGGCCACCGAGCCCGCCTGGATCGTGCAGCCGAACTTCGACGTGATTGCCTATCTGGATCGGATGACGCCTGCCACCATTGGGTTTCTGGGCAAGGTGGCGGAGCGGAAGCCTTCGGACGGTGGGGCGGCGATCTACCGGCTCACGCGCGAGACGGTCTATGCCGGACTGGAGAACGGGCTTACCCTACCGGTGATCATCGAAGAGTTGGAGCGCGGCGCGCGGCAGCCGCTTCCTTCTACGGTGCGGCGCACCCTCGAAGATTGGTCCGCAAAGCGCGAGCGGCTCTCCCTGTATACCCAGGCAGAGTTGCTGGAGTACGTGGACGCGTCCATGCGCGACGCGGCGTTACAGCGCCAGCCCAGGCTGGGCACGCCGCTCGGAGACCGCTTCATCCTGGTGGCGAAGACGTCGCCGCCAGGGGCGTTGCGCGGTGCGATGTTAATCGACTACCTGCAGCCTCCGATCCGCTGTCTGGAAGTTGCCGAAGACGGCCGGATTACGCTGGACCCCGGGGCAGCCGACTTCCTCATCCGGGGAGAACTGGGGCAGTGGGCGGATCCCACCAAGGCAGACCCCAACGAATGGCGCCTCTGCGGCGACAGCGTGGGCCGGGCCGCGCAGGGTGGCTGGACCGCGGAGCAGATCCTCGCCGGGATCGCGGCTCGGAGCCGTCACCCAATTCCCGCGCTGGTGCAGGTGGCCGTGCGGGCGTGGGCACGCAAACGGCAGGCGCGGGTGCTTACGGGCCTGGAGAAGTCCCTGGTGCTCCAGTTCGCGGAGGAGGCTGCAGCGGCTGCCGTGGCAGGCAGCGCGCTGTTCCAACCATACCTGGGCGCTCGGCTCGGCCCGCGAACGTTCCTGGTGGATGCCAAACAGCAGAAGGCACTCTCGGCACTGCTCGCTCAGTTCGGTCTGGCCCCGGGTACGGACCTTACCAGCCTTCAGGAGAAGTGATCCACCTAAAGGACGAAAGACTGACCCCGAAAGGGATCATTCCAATCGAATGTAGTCATCCTCAAGATCAAATACCTACCGGCCATAATGTGCAAAGTTAGCAGTATCCAGGCCGGAGGTAACAGATGAGCCTCATCATTCGACGGTTCTTTCTCCTAATGTTTGCGGGGGGTGGCGCGTGGTTGGCGCTGCAAGGCGTTGGCTTACTCGCACAGCGAGTAGCTAGTGGAGAGGAGTTTCATCTGACCCGCGAAGGCGTGCCGCTGCTGATCCCGGTAGGTCTCCTCGGCGCCATGCTTGGCGCGTTCATCGCTGGGATGTTGTTTCCCGCCCGGCGCTAACCGGGTCTCGACGAAGTGACCGTCATCCAACTTGCGGACACCGCCTAACTTTTGCTTGCGGCTGTGCGTCCGTCCCCGGCAGGCGTGCTAGAATCGAACCCGAGGCGGCCTTTCCGCCTTGTCGATCTCTCCACATTCGAGCCACGCCATGCCTGTTACCATCACCAACGTTCGAACGATCCTCACTGCTCCGGATGGCATCCGGTTGATCGCCGTCAAAGTGGAGACCAGTGAGCCGGGCCTCTACGGCCTGGGCTGCGCGACGTTTACGCAGCGTCCGCTCACGGTGGCTGCCGCGGTAGACGAGTACCTCCGCCCCTTCCTCCTGGGGCGCAGCGTGGACGACATCGAAGACATCTGGCAGGCGGCGTTCGTCAGCTCGTACTGGCGGAACGGTCCCGTGCTGAATAATGCGATGAGCGGCGTGGACCAGGCGCTGTGGGACATCAAAGGCAAGCGCGCCGGCATGCCCGTGTACGAACTGCTGGGCGGCAAGTGCCGCGACCGCGTGCCCCTGTATCACCACTGCTCCGGGCGGGACAACGAAGAGGTGGCGGACCAGATCCGCGCCGCCATGGCAGAGGGGTACACCCATTGTCGCGCCCAGGTGGCCGTGCCTGGTTATTCCACCTACGGCACCAAAGGAACCGATGCCCAGCAGGCGGTGTGGGAGCCTGCGCCCTACGTTCGCAGCGCCATCGACTTGTTCGAGCATTTACGAAACGAACTCGGTTCGGAAGTGGAACTGCTTCATGACATCCACGAGCGGATTCCGCCGATCCACGCCATCAATCTTGCCAAGCAGCTCGAGCGCTACAATCTCTTCTTCCTGGAAGATCCGTTCGCGCCGGAAGACATCGGCTACTTCCCCCTCCTGCGGCAGCAGACGAGTATTCCGATTGCGATGGGCGAGCTATTCTCGAACGTCAATGAATACCTCCCGCTCATCCGGGACCGCTTGATCGACTTCATCCGGGTGCACGTCTCGACCATCGGCGGCATCAGCCCGGCGAAGAAGCTGGCCGCGCTCTGCGAGTTTTTCGGCGTCCGAACGGCCTGGCATGGGCCGGGCGATGTGACGCCGGTGGGCCACGCTGCAAACATGCACCTGGATCTCGCTTGCTACAACTTCGGCATTCAGGAGGAGTACCTCTTTCCGGAAAACACCCGCGAGGTATTCCCCGGTTGCCCCGAGATCCGCGATGGCTGCATGTGGCCGAACGATCGCCCCGGGCTGGGCGTTGACCTGGACGAGGCGGCTGCCGCGCGGTTCCCGCTGCCGGAGCATCCCTACAACGGCGCCTGGCCGGCCATCCGCCGCGCGGACGGCACCGTTATTCGCCCCTAGCGCCCGGGCCGCGATGGGGTGGCGCGGGCGAACGGCGGCGCGGATGTCTTGCTTGCGAACAAGCGAGCTCATCCTACAAGGAAAGAAGCCCGGCGCCGTGGAACGATGGACAGAATACCTTCCGACGAGAAATCGGTCCGCTCGGGGAGATGGCGTTGAGTCAAGACAAGTTTTGGGAGCAGTGGGGCAAAGGCGGCCAATCCGGCAGCCAGCCAAACGAGCCAGGTAAGAAGCCGGACGCGGAGCCATCGAGCTCTGTGGACGACGATATTCTGGCGGCGTGGCTGAAAGCGCTACCCCCTAACGAGGTCAGCGATCCCTCCGGCCTTTCGGCAGGCGGAAATACGCCGACGCCCACCAATCCCGCGGACCTTGCGGCACTCTGGCCGCCCTCTGCGCCGGTTGATCCGTTTGCGGAGATCCACAAAGGTACCGGGACCGACGCTCCTTCCGATTGGGATCTGGCCCTGGATCTGGATCCGATACCACCCGCCGCTCCGCCCGCGCCTCCGGCTGCGGTGTCGCCGCCCACCGCCCGCCCGCCCGCAGCGGCTCCGGCGCCCCCGGCGGGAGACGGCGGGTTAGGAGACTTTGCCCTGGGCGGTGGTTTGGCCGGGCCGTCTCCCGCGGTCAACCCATTTGCCCCAAGTGCCGCTGCCCCCAACGCTGTTCCGGCGCCACCGGGGTTTCCCGGGGCAGCCCCCCTCCCGGGATTGCCGCCTGCTTCTCCCTTCGGGCCTCCTGTGCCGCCTGCCGCACCGCCGCAAGAGACGCTGCAGGCCCCCTTATTGCGCGTGGAGCTGCGGACCGGACGGCGCGTCACCGAGATCGATATTCGCGGCGAAGCGCTGATCGGCCGGCCGGACGCGACGCGCGGGATTCACCCCGAGATCGACTTGCGGCTGGACGACGCGGTCTCGCGCCGCCACGCAAAGATCTTCATGCGCGGAGACCACTATGTGCTGACGGACTTGAACAGCACCAACGGCACGCGGTTGAACGGCCAATGGGTCCAGGCGGAGTCCGAGGCGCCGCTTAAAGCCGGAGACGAGATCGAAGTTGGTGAGTTAACTGTAATTCGGGTGATAGAAGCGCCGAGCGCCAATGCCTAAGCGAATCCGCGTCGGTCAGCGATACTTGCTTCCTCCCGGTGAGTGGCTTCCGGGCAAGGACCGGTACCAGATCCAGAGCTTCCTGGGTCAGGGTGCCTTCGGTGCCGCTTACAAGGCGACCGATGAAAAGGGGCAAGTCTGCTTCGTCAAAGAGTTTTTTCCCGCCGTCCGCCCCAGCCAGGTGCCGGAGCTCCAGCGCGTGTACGCCACCGAGCGGGACGTGGTGCGGCGCATCGGAAACTACGAGCTGATCCCCCGGTTCTGGGACGCCTTCCAATACGAGGGTTACTCGTACCTGGTGACTGACTTCGTGCCGGGCCCGGACATGGAAACCGTGCTGAAGTCGGGCCAGAAGCCGGACCTGGAGGTACTCACGCGGTGGTGCGTCTGCCTCTGCCATGAGCTCGCGTTTCTCCACACGCGCAATGTGGTGCATCACGATCTCAAGCCGGGCAACATCCGCCTCAACGAGGACAATGACCCGGTGATCGTAGACTTCGGCGCGGCTCACTGGTATCGCGCGCCCGGCGAGACGACGGACCAACTCTACGGCTCCGATAGCTACCTCGCGCCGGAGTATCAGGAGCGGGCGGTGGAGGATGCCGAAGCCGGCAAGAAGATGGACGTCTTCGCCATGGGCCGCATCCTGGTGGAGTTGATGGTCGGCAAGCGCATGGCGCAGGACGAGATCGACCGCAAGCAGGACCAGCTCTATGGAGAGATCCTTCACAGCGGCACGGTCGACGTCTCCTTTCTCCGCGCCGTATTCCGCTCCATTGCGTACGATCCGCAAAAACGCTACGAGAGCGGCATCCAGCTGGAAGAAGACATCACCCCGGCGGCGCCTCCCGTGGGCCGCGCCCGACCCCGTGTGTTGGACTTCGGGCTGGTGGAAGACGCGTCGCCGCACGAGCGCAGCATCCAGTGCTACAACGTGGGCGGCGGCACCCTCCGGGCGGACATCGCTGCGGATGGCGACTGGCTGGAAATCGGCACGACGGGCGCCATCACGGGCAAAAGTGCCATGTTCGAGCGGAACCGGCAGACCGTGCGGGTCATCGCCTATCCGGAGCGGGTACCGCCCGGCGCCCACGTGGCGGGGCGGATCGTGTTTACGTTCCCGGCTGACATCCTGGAAATCCCCGTTTACCTCCGACGCCAGGCCCAGGTGGCCGAGGTCTACGTAAATCCTTCCTCGCTCCGCGTCCACGTCGCGCCCGGCTCGTCCGGAACCGGCCGGCTCACATTCACCAACCAGGGGGGCGCGCCGACTACGGTCCACCTCCACCGGCCGCCGGACTTCGTGATGAGCGTGAGCCCGGAATCGTTCGTACTGGCGCCCGGAGGGAAGCAGGAAGTGGGCGTATCTATCGACGCGACCAGCGTGGGTGAAAGCGAAGCGAACGTGGAGCTACGCTGGACCGTGGAAGGCAACCCGCGGCCAAACATTCCTATTAACGCGGCCGTGCGGCGCGGCGGCAGCCTGCTGACGGCTTTTGCGGACCGGTTCCGCAAGAAGTAACTCCAATCCCCACTGAATTTATGGAAGCTCCCCTCGACCTGGAAGTAACCCTGGCCCGGCCCGCCGCTGCCGTCGGCACGGAGCCGGACGAATCGGTGTTCGCGCGGGTGCGATTGAAAGCGAAGCCGGAGGCGGCCGTTCGTCCGAGGCTTGAGATCTGCTTCGTACTGGATGCCAGCGCAAGCATGCACCGCTTTGTGCTGGACCCGGCGCAGCGCGCCTACTGGCAACAGCGCGCGGAGCAGCGGGGTGAGGTGACCCGTCAGATAGCGGACGGGCGCACCGGAATGGTCTGGACCGGCGAGACGCTGCGCGAGATGCAGCGCCACGTCAGCACGCCCATGATCAGTACCCTCCGCGGGGTATGGCGGACGCTGGAAGCACTCCAGCCGTCGGACGGAGTGAGCGTACTCGCCTTCGCGGACCAGCCGGGCGTGATCTACCAGGATTTCGGCGTCGAGGCAAAGCAGGCCCGCCTGCACGAGGCGAAGAATGCGCTGGCCCGTCTCGGCAGTGGTGTGGACCAGAGCGGTTTGGGCCGAGGCACCCGTCTTGCGGGCGCGCTGCAGCAAGCGCTGGAGCGGATGTCGCAGGAAGAACTGGTGCCCACGCTCCGCCGGCTGATACTCGTGAGCGATGGCATTATCGAGGACCGGGAAGAGTGCCGGCCGCTGCTGGATCTCGCCGTGAACCGGGGGATCGTGATCAGCGTGATCGGCGTGGGAGATGAGTTCGACGAAGAGTTCCTGATGATGGCCGCCGACCTGGCGCGCGGGAACTACTACTATGCCGCCACCGCCCCGGAAGTGGAGCAATCCGTAACGGAAGAGCTATCCGTTATCTCCAGCGTCGTGGGGCGTCAGGGCCACCTGCGGTTACTTCCCGAGAATGGAGCCATCCTCCACGACGTGTTCCCGATTTCCCCCCAACTTTCCGAGTTTCAGGCGCTGTGGGTGGAGCAAGGCGCGTGGCGCTTCCGCATTGGGGACCTTTCCGCCAGCCAACCGCCGGAGTTCCTGGTTGAGCTCGCCGCGCCGGCACACGGCGCCGGCGAGCTGCGGCTCTGCTCCGTCCAGGTGGAGGGGCAGTCCGCGTCCGACTCGGACTACTTCGGGGCCAGTGGCAGCATCCGGCTTTTTTATTCCGACGAGACAATGCTGCTTCAGGCGCGCGACGACGAAGTCCTGGACACTTGCCGGCGCGTGGAGATCTATCGCGCCGAGCGCCGCGCTGCCGAGGCGGAGTCGAAGGGTGACGTGGAGACGGCGACCAAAGCCCTGAAAGCGGCTACGCGCATGCTCCGGAACCTGGGCGCAGACAGCCTGGCAGACGATATGGACGCCGCGGCAGCTGAGGCAGAGACCGGAACCCGGAATTTGGGCCGGACCAAGCGCGTCAAAGCGGGTACACGACGGCTGGGCGGCAAGCCACAAGATTAAGTAGGACCAACCCAGTCATTCTGCATACTCGCTAGTTCGGTAACATTTCTCCAGAGCGGGAACTGGAGTGTTCGGGTAAGGGAGTAAGACGGCCGGAGGGTGATACTCCAGCACTCCACTACTCCCTTTCCGTGCCAGCCTCCGCTCAGGAGTTAGATCTAAATTCCAGCCTGTAGTTGTGCGCTTGCCTTGCGCGAGCCGCGTTCGTGTGGTCCACTGATTCGTTCGAGATTGCGGCGGCGAGTTGCCCTGGTCACGTGGAGATGCGTCGATGCAGACGGGTCCCTCCCCTAGAGAGCAAGGATTGTCCGCACTGCGCCAGGGCGACGCGGCCACGGCGGCACGCCTCCTCGCCGACGCTGTTCGCGCAGACGGGAATGATGCGGAGTCGTGGTCGGCGCTGGGCGTGGCATTGTGTCAGTTAGGTCGAGGCGCGGATGGGATACCGGTTCTCCAGCGCGCGGTCGCGCTGCGGCCGAATGCGGCGCCCGTGCAGTTCAACCTGGGCCGCGCGCTGGAACTCCAGGGGCGATTGCCGGAAGCGCTCGCGAGCTTCCGCCGGACCCTGGAGCTAGACCCTGCCCACACCGGAGCCGGAGAAGCCGTGCGGCGCGTCGAGGCGAAGGGATCCACGGGTACCTCATCGACGCTCGGCGACTTCGTGTTGACGCCCGCACCGGCCGTTGCGCCGATGCCCGTCCCCACGCCGATGGTCCCGCCCCCGCCGCAGGCAGGAACGTACGCCCACATGCGTCCGGCGCCGGCGTCGCCGTTTCCACCGGGGCAGCAGTCGCCGCCGTTGTCCGGTTATGCTCCACCGTCCCCCCGGCCCTATTCGCCGCCATCCTACTCCGCGCCGCCCTACTCTGCACCGTCTCGCCCCGGGGGGCGCTCCGCACCGACCCGAAGCGCAATGTCACCGTGGGCGGTACTGGGTGTGGTGGTGACGGTAATCCTGGCAACTGGCGGCGGCCTGGTGCTGATACTGGCAGCGCTCCTGCTGCCCGCCATGCAGCGAGCACGAGAAGCCGCCGTACGGGTCGAGCGTCAGCAGCAGGAGCGCGCGTGGCCGAACAGTTCGGCCGGGTACGTACCGCCGGCGTCGCTCACGCCCACCTCTCCTCCGCCCACTTTCCGGTCGACGCCGCAGTTCCGCCCGGCGCCGATGCCGGAGCTGCCGCGCGCTCACATTGCAGCGCCGCAGATCCGGCAGTATGAAATGCCGGCGCCGCGCATTCGGCAATACGAGATTCCCCAGCCCCCACGGTTCACCCCGCCGCCAATCCCGGAGCCGCCCCACTTTACCCCGCCGTCGATACCGACGTCGCCGTCGCCGCGAATGTACTTTCCCCGCTCCTTCCCCGGCGGAGGCGGTCCCCGCTTCCGCTCCGGGCCTTCCGCTACCGACTCGGGTGGCCCGGCGCCCGCGCCTGGGGAACCGACTGGTGCGCCAACGCCCGGCACCTCCGACGCGGCGCCCGCTCCGGGAGCTGTAAACTAGCGGCAAAGCAGACTTCCGGCGCCGGTCTCACGCTCTTAGGACGGGCGTAACCGTGCTGACGCCGGGACCACGGGCATCAGCACGGCGCCAATCGTCGTAACCGGAAAAGCCCAGCGTAGATCAGGCGCCGGCTTCGCCTTCAAGGATGTACTGGGCGAGGGTGCGGGGAAGGATGTTGCCGCCGCTGAGCAGGACGATGGTCTTGCCCTGCGCCTTCACCCTTCCGGCCAGGAGCGCGGCAACGCACACGGCACCGCCCGCTTCGACCACCAGCTTCGACCGCTCGATGAGCCAGCGGATGGCGGTCTTGACCTCGTCGTCGGACACGAGTGCCATCTCATCGACGTAGCGCTGGATGTGCTCGAACGGAAGCCCGCCGGGCTTGGCCGCAATCAGGGCGTCGCAGATCGTGTCGACTTTCGCGGAGCGCGTCACCTCGCCGCGGACGAAGGAATCGTGCACCGACGGAGCGCCCGCAGGCTGGATCCCGACGATCCGGGCCGAGGGCCGCAGAGTCTTGACTGCGGTCGCGATGCCGGCGATGAGGCCGCCGGAGCTTACGGGAACGATCACGGTATCAACATCCCGCAGGTCTTCCGCCATCTCGAGGCCGATGGTGCCGTGGCCGGCGATCACGTCCGCGTACTCGAATGTGTTGATGGCACGGATGCCGCGCTCCGGTTCCAGCGCGAAGAGCGTGCTCCAGCGGGCGTCGAAGTCGTTCGGGCAGAGAATGACCTCCGCGCCGTAGCGGCGAGTCTTCTCGATCTTGAGCGGAGAGGTCTTTTCCTGCATCACCACGGCCGTGGGGATCCCCAGCAGCCGGCCCATGTACGCCCAGGCGCTGGCAAAATTGCCGGACGACGAGATGGCCGCACCCTTCGCCTTCTGTTCCGGCGTGAGGTTGTTGAGCATGGTGAAGGCGGCCCGCGCCTTGTAGCTGCCGGTGACCTGCAGGCACTCCGGCTTGAGCCATACCTGTGCACCCGCGACTTCTCCCAGGTCTTCGCTGACGAGCAGCGGGGTGCGCACGATCTGCGGCGGCAGACTGGCCCGTGCCGTGCGGATGTCTTCCAGGCTAACCAGCGTTCTTTCTTCCATCATCATTGGCCTCCGGCATGCTGTTCGGCTAGCGCGGGCAGATCCCTTCGAGAAGCTTCCCCGTGGCACCTTGCGAAGATGCGGACAAGGATCAACACACTCACAGGTTAAAGTCTCCCGGCTTGACATCCAGAGAAGCACTGGGTCTGCCTATAGTGCATGGAGTGTGAAAAGTGATTTCCGCTCTACCGGCGAAACCCAGGGTGCAATCGATGTTCGGAAACCCATTGAGAACCATGATGGGCGGCGTGATGCTCTGCGGCGTACTGCAGCTCCTTTCCCCGTTTCATTACGGAGTGGTTTGCGGCGAGAGTATGGAGCCGACGCTGAAAAGCGGCCAACCCTTCCTTGTCGACCGATCGGCGTACCAGAAGGAGCCGGTGTCGCCGAACGACATCGTGGTGTTCGAACGAAATGGCATCAGCTACGTTAAGCGGGTGGCAGCGGTTGCGGGAGAATCGTTCTACGTCCTGCGTTACTTCGACACGAATTGGGACTATCCCATCCAGCCGGACGAGTTGCAGCGCGTGCGACGGATGTTGAAAGCCGCACCTGGACGGGTGGGGAAACTCGTCCGGCGACAGGTGCCGCCCGGTTGCTGCTATGTGCTCGGCGACGCGGCCCATTGTTCGGAAGATAGCCGGTATTTCGGACCGGTGCCCCTGGATGAGCTGCGAGGAAAGTTGGTCATGGCGCATACCACCGCGCCATCCACATCGCAAGTTGCGTCGGCGAGTGGCCCCGTTCGGCTCTAGGTAGAATTACAAGCGCTTCACCGTTTGATTTATCTTGCACCCAACGTGTAAGTAGGACACTCCCTGGCAATAACCAGCGGAAAGTAAAATAGGGATGCTTAAACGAGGAGTAAGGATGAGAATTCGGCCGAGGCTACGGATTGGTCTTGGTGTAGGGCTCACGCTAAGCGCAATATGCCTGGCCTTACCACTCCGTTTAGGTGTGGTGATCGGTAACAGTATGAGCCCATCACTGCGCAATGGCAGCGTTTACCTGCTGAACCGGAGCGAAAATGCGGCTGAAATACGCACTGGCGATGTGGTCGTGTTCCGGCGCCAGGGTGTCAATTACATCAAGCGGGTCGTAGCCGTGGGCGGTGAGCAAGTTTACGTCACCACTATCCCCAGTAGCGGACGGGACGAACTGGTGATGGACTGGCAACTCGGCCTGATGCGGCGCGCTTTCGCGCATCCGGAACGCTGTTCTATGAAAGTGATTGCGCGAAAAGTGCCGCCGGGGTATTGTTACGTTGTGGGTGATCACATTGCTGCGTCAATCGACAGTCGAGACATGGGGCCCATTCCAACCGAGTTCATCCTCGGCAAATTAATCGCTGCTCCGGCGCCGTCGCCTGAATTGGATCACGTGGCGGTGGTGAACTCGGCAAGATTGTTTGGTCAGAAGTCGTAGTTGGGACAATAACTTCGAATGTGGTGAAACTGTTGGCGCATTGTGCCGTATGTGCAATGAAGTATGTGCGGAATGGCCCTGAACCATATAGCTAAAAAGATGTCATAGCTAAAGCGCCGGGGCGGAATTTGTGATGGGTGATGAGTGGTGATGACAGGGTCGTTAGAACCAACCCCGGAACGGCGAAGTACCGGGAAAAAGACGTGGCTTGGTAAGGCGTGGTGCGGCATCGCCCTGGTAGTGATGACCGTGCTCTCGCCTTTGAAGGCTGGGGTGGTGGTAGGGAATAGTATGGACCCCACGCTTTCGAGTGGCCGGTTCTACGTGATGGACCAGCGCTACTTTCGCACGCAGCCGATCCGGCGCGGAGAGATCGTCGTCTTCAAGCGCAAGGGCCTCAGCTACATCAAGCGGGTGGTAGCCGCGCCGGGGGATACGATTTACCTGCTGCGCTACGCGGGCTCCGATCAGGACGAACTGGTCCAGGACTGGCAGCTTGCCCGGGTTCGCCGCGCCGTAACGCAGGTGCCCTGGTCGCGGGGGATGCGGCTGGTCACCAAGCGAGTGCCCTGCGGCTTCTACTACGTACTGGGCGACAACATTGCGGAATCACTGGATAGCCGGGTCTTCGGGGCGATCCCGGAGTCGTCTATCCAGGGCCGGATGCTCTTCGCGCCCACCCCGCAGCCGGAGTTGGCGCATGTGGCGGGCCGGTTCAGTCAGCCGCTGAAGTCCTGATCTTCGGCAGAGCGGCATCATGCAGGAAGCGGGCTCCCCATTTCGGGGAGCCCGCTTCCTGCATGATGGGCAACGTCACCATGATGGGCAACGTCACGCGGGTGAGTTCGGTCCTCCTGGCAGGAAGGCTGCAGTAGCGGCGGGAACAACCTCCGGATCAGGAGGAGAACCAATGACCGGAAAGCTGGCAGGTAAGGCGGCCGTAGTGATGGGCGCCACGAGCGGGATGGGCCGCGCGACGGCGCTACTCTTCGCGCGCGAGGGGGCGCGGCTGGTGCTCTGTGGGCGGCGCGCGGGATTGCTTCAGGAAGTAGGCGAACAAATTGCGGCGGAAACGGGTGCCGTCACGCTCGGCCTACCGTGCGACGCGCAAGATCGAGGCCAGGTAGCGGGAGTCATCCAGGCGGCGCGGGCGCACTTTGGCCGTATCGACGTATTCGTGTATGCGACCGGAACGAACATCCCGCGGCGTGCTCTGGACGAGTTGCTACCGGAGACCTGGGACGAGATGATCGGGACAAACCTTACGGGCGCGTTCCACTGCACTCAGCTGCTGCTCCCGATCATGCGGGAACAGGGAGATGGGCTCATCATCTATCTCTCCAGCATCGCCGCCCGCCGCGCCGACGCGGTATCCGGTGTCGCGTATCAGGCGGCCAAGCGCGCTATCGATGGGATAGCGGGCACCGTAACCGCCGAGGAGAAGCTAAACGGGATCCGCGCAAGCGTGATCTATCCCGGCTTCTGCGATACGCCACTCGTCCTACAGCGACCCTCCCCACCCCTCCGGAAGTGCTCGCGAAAGCGCTGCTGCCCGAAGACGTGGCCGCGGCGTGCCTCTTCGTGGCGGCACTGCCGGCCCGCTGTCACGTGCCGGAGTTGGTGATCCAACCCTCGCTGCTTTGAAGGACGACGGTTACGAGGCGCAGGTTGCACGGAGGCGGGGCTTCTAATGCATGATCGACGTCGATTCTTAACGCTGTTCCTGGGCGCGCTGGGAGCTGGCGGGTCCGGCCTGGCGGCTGTGCTAGCGGCTGAAAACCCCCGGCGGTTATTGCTGCGCTCCTCGTGGCAGAGCATCAACATCGGGGACATCGCGCATACGCCGGGCATGCTCGCCCTCCTGGAGCGGCACTTGCCGAATGCGGAGTTGACTCTATGGCCCAGCCGCCTCTCGCCCGAGGTGGATCAACTGCTCCGCAAACGGTTCCCGAAGCTCCGGATTGCGAGTACGCCGGAGCAGCAGGCGCGCGCGCTGGCGGAGTGCGACTACGGGCTCCACGGCTCCGGCCCCGGTCTGGTGGGGTGGCGGGAGCTGGAGCGGTGGCGAGCTACCGGAAAGCCGTACGGCTTCGGCGGGGTGACCTTGAGTGACGCGGAGTTGAAGGACCGGCGAGAGCTGCTCTCGGGAAGCCGTTTCATCTTCTGCCGCGACACGCTCTCACTAGAAGCCTTGAAGGCAAGCGGCATCCGCGCACCGGTAATGGAGTTCGGCCCGGACGCGACGTTTCATCTCGACCTGCGCAATGACGGGGTGGCCGAGGCGTTCCTCCAGGAGCACGGGCTGGAGCGGAAGCGTTTCGCTTGCTTCGTGCCGCGACTACGCTGGACGCCCTACTGGAACGAAGGGCGAACGTACGCGCCCGAAGAGCAAGCCCGCAAAGAAGCCGAGAACGAGCGGTTCCGGGAGATCGATCACGCCAAGCTGCGGACCGCCCTCGTGACATGGGTGAAGGGAACGGGGCTCAAGGCGCTGCTTTGCCCGGAGATGACCTACCAGGTGGAACTGCTGCGCCCCCTGTTGTACGATCCGCTCCCGGCCGACGTGAAAGCCAAGGTGGTGGTACGGCCTACATACTGGCTCACGGATGAAGCTGCCTCAACGTATGCACAAGCCGCGGCCGTGGTGAGCCTGGAGATGCACTCCCCCATCATCGCGGTGGCGAACGGGACACCGGCCATTCACCTGCGGCAGCCCACCGATACTCGCAAGGGCCAGATGTGGCGGGACGTGGGCCTGGATGAGTGGCTGTTCGAAATCGATGCGGCCACGGGAGAGCAGATTGGCGAGCGCCTCCTCCAGATCAGGCGCGACCCGGACGCCGCGGCCGCGCGAGTGCGCAAGGCGCGGCAGTTTGTCGCGGCCCGCGGTGAGCGCATGGCAGCGGCCCGGTGAGCGCCCGAGATCTCCACCCGTAGCTGGAGAAGTGGCCTGCTACGAACGACCCCGCGCCCCAGCGGTGATAGAGTGAAACGTCGGGCGAAGTGGAACGACGGAAGGGCGGCGGGTGGAACTGGATACGGAAGAGCAGCAGGTGGGTGAAGAGCTGGCCCACGAGCAATTGAACGGCAACGACTCCTCCGCTGGCAAGCACGATCCGTACGCCGTGCTGCGGAACCGGGACCTGGTGCTCTACACCATCGCGCGGAACATCGCGATGATGGGCCAGCAAATGACCACCGTGGCCATCGGTTGGGAAATCTATGGGCGCACGCGAGATCCTCTGGCGCTCGGGTATGTAGGTCTGGTGCAGTTCATTCCAGTGCTGCTGCTCGCCCTCCCGGCCGGACACGCTGCGGACCGGTTCGGGCGGAAGGAGATCGTGCAATCCGCGCAGCTGCTGATCACGCTTTGCGCGCTGGGCCTGGCGGCCGTATCGGCGTTGCGCGCGCCGGTGCCGCTGATCTATCTCTGCCTGCTCTTTGCGGGGATCGCGCGCGGCATCAGCGGACCGGCGCGCTCGGCCATGCTGGTAGGCTTTGTGCCGCCCGCTGAATACCAGAGCGCGATCAAGTGGAGCACCAGCATGTTCCAGGTCGCGTCGATGATCGGCCCGGCGTTGGGAGGGGCCGTGATCGCGGCTGGGCACGGCGCCACGCTGGCGTTTGTGCTGGATGCCTTACTGGGAATCACCGGATTTGTCCTTACCGCGCTGGCGGTGCCCCGCTACACGCCCCCGCGGGCTCCTGCCGCCCCCATCACGCTGGACAGCCTCACGGCGGGTATGCGGTTCGTATGGCAGACGCGGATCATCCTGGCTACCCTCACTCTGGATCTCTTTGCCGTGTTGTTCGGCGGGGCGGTGGCGCTGCTTCCCGTTTACGCGATGGACATCTTACACGTGGGCGCGCACGGGCTGGGCTGGCTGGAGGCCGCCCCCTCCACCGGCGCGCTTTGCATGGCCGTGACGCTGACCCACCTGCCGCCCCTCAAACGGCCCGGCCTGGCAATGCTGTGGGCGGTGGCGGGCTTCGGCGGCGCGACCATCGTCTTCGGACTCTCCCAATCGTTCTGGCTTGCACTGGTTATGCTCTTCCTGACGGGGGTGTGCGACAACATCAGCGTCGTGGTGCGCAGCACGCTGGTGCAGGTGCTCACGCCGGACGAGATGCTGGGCCGCGTTTCCGCCGTGAACAACGTCTTCATCAGCTCCTCCAACCAGTTGGGAGGCTTCGAGTCCGGCGCGGTGGCGCGGCTGTTCGGGCCCATTACCTCCGTGGTAGCAGGGGGTATCGGCACGCTGCTCGTCGTGGCGGCGATTGCCGCTTCCTGGCCGGAGGTGATCCGCTTCCAGTTCGGGAACGGTGAAGCGCGGCGGCGTACCTAGG
>Ga0255338_1003000_pt1 | contig 21906 bp, 15 predicted proteins | sample MeOH1_35cm_T4_19_FD_203715 | JGI IMG/M metagenome (GOLD analysis project Ga0255338, IMG submission 203715) | Sandy soil microbial communities from University of British Columbia, Vancouver, Canada - MeOH1_35cm_T4_195 | ecosystem: Engineered > Artificial ecosystem > Sand microcosm > Unclassified ...
CAGCGTGGCCGATCTGCTGGCCATGCACCCGCGCACGATGCAACGCCGCCTTGCCGCTGAGGCAACCAGTTTCGAGGCCATAAGAAACGATGTGCGCAAGGAATTGGCGATGCGCTATTTGTCCGAAACCAATCTGCCTCTCGGGCAGATCACCATGCTTCTGGGCCTTCCCGCCCAATCTGCATTGTCGCGGGCCTGCCGTCAGTGGTATGGCGCCGCCCCTTCGGCACTGCGCAAACATAAACGCACCCCGGATTGATGGGTGATTCGCTGCGCGGGTCGGCTATAACAGCATGGTCGACCCATAATTCCATGGCCGATTGACACGGTGCCAGCGCGCGCAGCGGCATTCATTCGATATGCCAGCCCGGCAGGCAGTCCAGAAGCCACTGGACAGTCCTGTCCAGGGTCATGCCAAGATTCGACCTGGATGTGTCGTCGGTAACAAGCACCAGCAAGCCGCACAAGAACGAGTCATGTAGCGATGGCGCCGCCAGTGGTCATCGCTTCGCCCAGTCACCGGCCGGCCAGAAGTGACACAGAAGGGCGGATTTCTTGTCCCAGCTACGCCGTCCTCCACCGCAACAAAGAAGTCATCTGAGCGGCATTACCGGCAGCACCCATTTGGATTCCACCACAGGGATCTCGGCCAAAGGAAAACTGGAGGCGATGTGGCAGGAGAAGCTGTTCTTCCGGGTACTTGCGCACGGTCGGGTATGGCGTGCTTCCACGCGAGTACCCAATTCGGCAGGTGACCATCTTTCACCCGCCGCCCCAATAACACGCAGGATCTCATTCCGACTTTTCGAAGATGCCGGCCTCGAGATCTTTCCTAAAATGCTGAACCCAATCGGTTTCATAGCCGATGCGGTATTCCCTTGTAACTTGTGTCGATCGTCTGGTTACTGTGACGTAGCCCTGCAAACCGAAGTTCTCGTCGCCTTTTGGGTCAGTCGTATCCGTTTCCTGGAGTTCGAAATCACCTACTGCCAGACCATTACGCTGCAAGGCCGCAAGAAAGTCCTGTTGTTCATCCGATTCGATCAGTCGCATCGTCGGCCCCTCAATGTTCAGAGAGCAGAAAACCGGAACGCTCTTTCAACGATTCCAGTTGCATGTCAGCACTCCTACGTGCGGGCAGCCATGGGTGATGCCAACGGCCCGCTCGGCTTACATCACGTCACCTTGACCTCAATGCGGCTCGGTTGCGCGTATTCGGCTTTCGGGATGCGCAGCTTGAGCACGCCGTGATTGAACTCGGCGACGGCCTTTTCGGCATCTAGTTCCTTGGATAGCGTGAACACGCGCCGGTAACGCGGCAGGGAGACCTCCGCGTAACTGGCTTCCATGCCCTCCGGCAGATCCAGGACGACGTCGCCCTTGATGGTCAGGATATCGCCTTGTACCTGCACGTCCAGCTTGTCCTTGGGCACACCCGGCAGATCGGCGTACAGGGTGATGCCTGCGGCATCCTCGTACACATTCACTGACGGCGTCAGGGCCACTTCATTGCTACCCGTGTCCGCTTGCTTGGTGACAGCAGCATTTTCGCTCATGGTCAGATCCTCCTCGCTCACTGAATGCTGATTTGGCGGGGCTGCGCGGCTTCGAGGCGCTGGATGCTGATGTGCAGCACGCCGTCGCGGCACTTGGCCTCTACCGCATTGGGATTCACGTCGTTTGGTAGGCTCACCACACGGCGGAAGCGGCCGGCGAAGCGTTCATCGATATGCACGGAGGCTTGCTCGTCCTTGTCGGGGAGATCCGACTTCCGCTCGCCGACAATGGTCAGCACGCTCTTCACCAGTTGCACGTCGATGCTGGCCGGATCGAGGCCAGGCGCAAAAGCGTAGATTTCCACTGAGTGGGGTGTACCGCCTACATTCAAGGCCGGAAAGCTGACCCGACCGCGAATGCTGGGAGACAGCTCGAATGGCTGCTGCCACTCGCGCTGTAGGCGTTCCAGTTCTGAGAATATGTCACGGGGAAATAACGATCGATAGATCATGTTTGCCTCCATTCGCTTTTGCGCGGGCGCCATATTCCGACGCCCCCGGTTGCAATGGTAAGGCTTCGCTTCGAGATTTCAAGTTTTTGATTTGACTGATATTCTGCATCACTCTTCCGGGGAGAAGGGCGGCGCTCGAGACCGAAAAAGGGGAACACGCATGGAGTTCCAGGACTACTACAAAACGCTGGGGGTGGCACGCGATGCCACGCCGGAGGACATCAAGAAGGCGTTTCGCAAGCTCGCGCGCAAGTTCCATCCGGACGTCTCCAAGGAGTCGGATGCCGAACTGCGCATGAGGCAGCTCAACGAGGCCTACGCCGTGCTCTCCGACCTGGAAAAGCGCGCCGCATACGATCAATTGGGACGAGGCTATCAGCCCGGCCAGGAGTTCCGTCCGCCGCCGGACTGGGACACCGGCTTCGAGTTCTCCAATCGGGGCTTCTCGCCCCAGGAAGAGGCCGATTTCAGCGACTTCTTCGCCGAGCTCTTTGGCCATGTGGGGGGCAGGCACCGCGGCTTCGATACACACGGTGGCAGCTTCCAGTCACGCGGTGTGGATCACCACGCGAAGGTGCTGCTGGACCTGGAAGATGCCTTTACCAGCGCCACCCGTCAGATTTCGCTGCGGGTGCCAAGCATGGACGCCCAGGGCGGAGTGCAGTTGAGGAGCCGGACCCTCAACGTGAAGGTTCCCAAAGGCGTGCGCGAAGGTCAGCTCATCCGTCTGGCCGGGCAAGGGGCGCCGGGGATCGGCGGTGCGCCGGCGGGAGATCTTTTTCTGGAGGTGCATTTCAAACCGCACGACCCGCTGAAAGTGAAGGGGCGAAATCTACACCTCACCCTGCCGGTGGCGCCATGGGAGGCGGCGCTGGGGGCGGTGGTGCCCATCGATTTACCTGGAGGTGAACTGAAGGTGCGCATTCCTCCTGGCGCCCAGAGCGGCAGCGAACTACGCGTGCGCGGCAAGGGCATTCCCGCTAATCCACCGGGCGATCTGCTACTGGACATCCAGGTGGTGTTGCCGCCGGCAAACACCCCCAAAGCGCGCGAGCTTTATGAAACAATGGCGCAGGAATTGGCCTTTAATCCGCGCCCGGAAAGGAGTGCCTGACCCATGTCTGATGATGACGTTCTCATCGCCTGCCCGATGGACGATGCTTGGTTGACTCTGGAGCAGGTGGCGGCAGCCTGCATGGTAAAACCAGATTGGCTCATGCGGCATCTAGATGAGGGCTTGTTCCCCCATGCTGTAAGTGTCGCTGGCGTCTGGCGGTTTTCCAGCGCCAGCCTGCTACGGGCGCGGCGCATGCGGCAGTTGGAGCGTGACTTTGACGCCATACCGGAACTGGCCGCTCTGGTGGCCGACTTGCTGGAAGAAATGGATGATCTGCAAGCGCGGATGCGTTGATGATGCTCGCGTCAACAGCAAAGCCCTCGCCTTGAACTAGCCCTTCTGTCATACAACAGGAGGCTGCCGGAGCCCAAGCGGAACTGAAAGAGCTACGGGCGCATCTGGAAGCAAAAGGATGCAGGGGTGGATCCAGCAGGAAATCCCGCCGCAGCCGCACGCAAGCCGAAATCGGACGCCAACACCCGGAGATATTCGATGCCGTGTTTCAGAAGCGTTGCTCGCCGATCGGCGTCGTGCAAGCCGTGTGGCGCCTGATAGGCGCGAATGACTGTTCGCAAGTGATCCCGACTGTACGGTGCCGGGCGCGACAAGGACTGGACGGCGCATCGCACGATAACTGAGAAGGCAGCCGTCCATGGCTCGCTGGAGTTGAAATACAGCAAGGACGACAACTTACTGCGTGCCTACTGGCGACGTTAGAAAAGCACGACGTCAAACCTTGTGCGCTCGAAGCCACGCCCGGCGCGAAGCATGGCCGTTATCGACGGAACATCCGTCCTGTACTAGGATCAGTTGGCAGGCCCCGGTTGGTCAGCGGGAAGATCGGCAGATGTTCTGGAAGGCAATCGCAGAGGGTCTGCCCAGTGAGAAGGCAGGCGTCTTGGCCGGTGTGTCCCCAGTTGATGCTCTCCTGTGCAGGGATTTCAAAAGCGCCCGGCGACTCGCCATTGCGGCCGTGCTGCTCGTACGCCTGTGAGCGTGCGATCAACTGCCGGGGCGATTTCGGAGTCTTCCGCTCGCCCTCACGCCGGGTAAGTCAGCGAGTGTTTGGTGGCCTGCGCTTCAATCGCTTTCTTGTAGGCGTCAATCCACTCCGTAAATTGCGGGTGGATGTAAAAGTTGAGAACGTCTCCCACGTTGATCGAGAGCGGGTTCCTGCCCAGGATCATCGATAGGGAAATGCGCGGAATTTGAAACGGTGCCAGATCGATCGCGTCCACCAACAGACCATTGGGAGAGTGCCTAACCGTGAGCATATCCGTCTTTTGGTCGTGGGCGTCCACCACCAGTGCTTCCATGCTCCCGAGAAGCGGCTTGTCTTGTATCTCTGGCGAAACCGGATAGATGCTGACCGTGCCAGCACTGATTCGGTGTTCTTTGTGCCAAATGGACAACGCCCAGGTTTCCGTCGGATTCTCCCCCCAGATCTCGAGAGTGCCTTCATCAATCTGCGCCTTCATGATTCTCTCCATGCTCAATGTGCAGCAGCAAGGCGGGCGGGTTACCTCTTGCTACATCGGCGAGCCCTGTGGACTTCCGTTAGCGAAAAAATCGGCTACCTTGGGGAAACAAAGCGAATGTTCTCACTTGAGTCCCAATATTAATTATTGGAGCCGCTTGGAGGTCAAGCTTGATGCATGTCAACATCGAGATAATCGCCCCCACGCCTATACGGCGTACTCTGCAGCGCATTTGCGGCGCCTCATCCCCTCGTGTTTCCCGCCGGTGCCGCCTTCAGTGCACAGAACTTCCGCCGCCGAAGCGCCCCTCGTGGGGCTTGCGTTGGATCAAGCCACGGTGCAATTTCACCACTAGTGCGAAATCAGCCAGTCGCTCGCTAGCGCTGTTCAGCACCCCCTTGGCAGCCTCACGGACGTTACCCGTTACAAGCGGAACCTTGGCTTCGCTTATGCGTCGGAATAAGTCCACCGAGAAGGAGCAGCACATGTCCAACGAACATACACAGGTTGCCTGGTTCGAAGAACTAAGGCGGGCCGATGTTCCTCGCGTCGGTGGCAAGAACGCGTCGCTGGGGGAGATGGTGGCCAACCTCGCGTCCGGAGGGGTCAAGGTTCCACCTGGATTCGCAGTCACGGCGGATGCATACTGGCGCTTCATCGATGCGAACGGCCTGCGGGATCCGGTGTCCAGGATGCTCAGCGAACTTGCTGAAGGCAAGGCCTCCCTCGCCGAGGCCGGGGCAGCCATTCGTCAGCTCATTCTCCACGGCGAATGGCCCAGTGAGACGGCTGAGGCGATCCGTCTGGCTTATGACGAGCTGAACCGCAGGACCGGACGGGTCAACATGGACGTCGCAGTACGCTCGAGCGCGACCGCCGAGGATTTGCCCGATGCGAGTTTCGCCGGACAACAGGAAACCTTCCTCAATATCCGGGGTGATCGTGCACTCCTTGACGCTTGCCGGCGCTGCTACGCCTCGCTTTTCACCGACCGCGCGATCAGCTACAGGCAGGCGAAGGGTTTCGACCATCTGAAGGTTGCGTTGTCGGTCGGCGTCCAGCGCATGGTGCGATCCGACCTGAGCGGCGCCGGTGTGATGTTCTCGATAGACACCGAAACCGGCTTCGACAAGGTGGCCCTGATCAACGCCGCCTGGGGTCTGGGCGAGAGCGTCGTGCAGGGCACCGTCGAACCGGACGAGTACGAGGTGTTCAAGCCGCTTCTGTCCGACCCGTCTCTCACGCCGATCATCGGGAAGAAACTCGGCGACAAGAGCCGCAAGATGATCTACACGAGCGATAGTCGCGGTCCGACCAAGTATGTCCCGACCTCGAAGGCAGAACGCGCGTCCTTCGTGTTGGGGGATGAAGAGATTCTCACCTTGTCGCGCTGGGCCCGCACGATCGAAGACCACTATGGCCAGCCCATGGACATCGAATGGGCGAAGGACGGCGAGAGCGGAGAAATGTTCATCGTCCAGGCCAGACCGGAAACCGTCCAGTCGCGACGCGAGGCGAGCGCGGTGAAGACCTATCGCATCAAGAAGGCCGGCCGCAAGCTGGCATCGGGCGCGAGCATCGGAGATGCCGTCGCGGCGGGCGTGGTTTGCGTCATCGAGAGCCCACGCGAGATGGGACGCTTCGTCGACGGCGCCATCCTCGTGACCCAATCCACGGACCCCGACTGGGTGCCCGTCATGCGGCGTGCGGCTGCCATCGTCACCGACCACGGCGGCCGCACCTCGCATGCCGCCATCGTCAGCCGTGAGCTCGGGCTTCCGGCGATCGTCGGCACAGGCAATGCGACCCAACTGCTGCACGACGAGCAAGAGGTCACCGTGTCCTGTGCGGAAGGCCGCGAGGGCTTTGTCTACGAAGGCACCGCCGACTATGAAGTCGAGGAAATCGACTTTGGCAGTATCCCGGCAACGCATACCAGGGTCATGCTGAACCTGGCCAACCCCGCGGCAGCGTTCCGCTGGTGGCGCATCCCGGCCGATGGCGTCGGGCTGGCGCGGATGGAGTTCGTGATCAGTCAGCACATCAAGATCCATCCAATGGCGCTGGTCCGCTATGACACACTAAAGGACGATGAGGCCAGGCAGACGATTGCCGGCTTGACCGCTGGATACGAAAGCAAGACGGAGTACTTCGTGGACCGGCTCGCGCGCGGACTGGGGCGGATTGCCGCTCTCCAGTATCCACATCCGGTAGTGGTCCGCATGAGCGACTTCAAGACCAACGAGTACGCGCATCTGATCGGCGGCGCGGAATTCGAGCCGCGCGAGGAGAACCCGATGCTTGGATTCCGCGGCGCGTCGCGATACTACTCTCCCCGCTATCAAGAAGGCTTCGCGCTGGAATGCCAGGCTATTTGCCGCCTGCGCAGGGAGATGGGGTTCACCAATGTGATCGTCATGATTCCGTTCTGCCGCTCGGCGAAAGAGGCGGACCGCGTACTTGAGGTCATGGCGGAGAACGGCCTGGTGCGCGGCGAAGCCGGCCTGAACGTATATGTCATGTGCGAGATCCCGTCGAACGTGATCCTGGCGGGCGAGTTCGCCAAGCGCTTCGATGGCTTTTCGATCGGCAGCAATGACCTGACTCAGCTTACGCTCGGCGTGGACCGCGATTCGGCAGACCTCGCAGCGTTATTCGACGAGCAGGACGACGCCGTGAAATGGATGATCCGGAGCGTCATTGCAGAGGCGCACAAGGCCGGGGCCGATGTCGGCTTGTGCGGCCAGGCGCCCAGCGACCACCCGGAGTTTGCTGGGTTCCTCGTCGAAAGCGGTATCGATTCGATGTCAGTGAGTCCCGATAGCTTTATCGCGGTCAAGCACCATGTCGCTGCCGCCGAGCAGGCGAGGACAAGAATCTCGTCGCAGCCGCGGCCAGCAAGTTGATCGCATGAGCAAGCTGGCAGCCCTCACTTCCCGTGCCCGCTGCCGGCGCTTCGCGCACGCCGGCAACCGTCAGGCCAACCCGGTACTCGTTATCTTTGATCTCTTTCGGCACACCGATCCCCATGGCCTTGCTCACACGGGTGGCGATTCCGGCAGATTCCGCACCAGGTGCTTGAATCGTCCCCAGTCGCGACTGCACCCGGGAAGCGCCCCAGCATGGAGCGCAGTACCCCACCCAGGACCAGTGCGTCGTGCATCAGCCAACCAGCACACCAACACGTCAGCACATCGGTACACCAGCACGTCAGCAGACAGCCCCGTAGATCCGCCGCGCGTCCGCCGCGTTCGCCAGCGGCCGGGCCAGGGCGCGCGCGCCCTCTGCCACCTGCGCGATCAGCGCCGAATTTCCGGCGGCACGCTGGCCGTCCTTCAGCAGCAGGTTGTTCTCGAATCCCACGCGCACGTGACCACCGAGCGCCGCTGCGGTAATCGCGCAGGCGTTTTCCTCCGCGCCGAACGCGCACATGGACCACGGCATGGCACCATCGAAGGCCTGCAGGAACGGCAGCAGGTCGCGCGGCGACGACACCTGCCCGGCGGAGTAACGGCCCAGCACGAACAGCACGGACCACGCCGCCGCCGGCACCAGCCCGCGCGCGCGCAGGTCCTGCCACTTCTGCACGTCGGCGGTGTCGTACAGGATGATTTGCGTCATCACGCGTTCACGCGCCAGCCACGAGAAGAAGTCCGCCAGATCGCGCTCGGCTATCTCCGGCACGGCGATCTCGCGCAGGCCGATCGATACCGCCTCCGGCCGCAACGCCCGCACCATCGCCATCTGCGCGGGCGCCTTGTAAACGCCCGCGGCCTCGCTGGTCACCTGCACCAGCAGCGCGTCACCCACCTCACGCTGCACGGCGGCCAGCGCGTCGCGGTACGTCTGCACGTCCAGCGAATGCTTGCCTTCGGCATCGCGCACATGCATGTGCATCATGGCCGCGCCGGCCTCCAGGCATGCACGCGCCTCGGCCGCCAGCGCGGCGGACGTCAGCGGCACCGCGGGATGGTCGGCCACGCGTTTGTAGGCGCCGTTGGGCGCCACCGTCACGATCAGCGGCGAGACCGCGAGCGGCTGGGCGCCCGTATTGCCGGCGAAAGTGCTCGCAGAGGTGGTGTTCATGGCAGCGATATTCATGGCTGGATCTCCGGGAGTTCGGGGGCGATCAGGTCCAGCCCCGCGCGCAACAGCCGGTCGTAGCGCGCGCGCTCGGCCGCGATGGTGTCGGGCGTCCACTGGAAGAAGCCTTCGCCGCGTTTCATGCCATGGCGCCCGTCGGCAGCGCGTTCGGATAGGCAGCGCGCCGGGTGGTCGTCATTGCAGAAGGTCGGGTACATGGTAGCGCCGGCGGCCGCATGGACGTTGATACCCGCGTGGTCGCGCTGCAGCACGGGACCCGCCGCGAGGAAACGGAAGCCAAAGCCGAACCGCACCGCTGCGTCCACATCCTCGGGCGACGCGATACCGCGGTCGATCAGGCTGAATGCCTCGCGCGACAGCGCGTGCTGGAGCCGGTTGGCCAGGAAGCCCGGCAGGTCCTGTCGGACCTTCACGGGCACCATGCCGCAGCGGCGCATGAAGTTGATCAGCGCATCGGCGTTGCCCTCGTCGCTGTCCGCGCCCATCACCACCTCGACCAGCGGCACCAGGTGGGCCGGCATGAAGAAATGCAGGCCGAGCATGCGCTCGCGCGTCGTCAGACCCTGGCCGATCGCGCTGATCGGGAAGCTCGAGCTATTGCTGGCGAGCACCGCGTCCTGCGGCGCGCGGCGCACCAGTTCCGCGAACAGCTGCCGCTTGATGTCCAGCTGCTCAGGGATGCATTCGATCACCAGGTCCACGGTGGACCAGTCCACCGCATCCAGGTCCGCCACCACCGCAAGCTTGTCGGCACCTTCGGCGCGGCCGATCCGCGCCAGGTTGGCACCTACACCGGCGGTCAGCCGCGCCGCCACGTCGGCATCGGATTCCACCACGGTCGTGCGGCACAGGGCACGCGTCAGCACCACGGCGACATCGGCGCCCATGGTGCCGCCGCCAACCACCACGGCATGGGCGGCGCCGGGGCGGTTCAGCCGCGCATGCGGCACTGCCTGGGCGGATTCGTTCGAATTTTCCATCTGTCTCCTCGCATGGGGTCCGCGGCGCGCGTGATGCCGCCCGACCGGTTGCCCGCAGTGTAAAGAAGCCGCTTTAATAGAAGAAGTGAAAGTTATGGATAGAATGATCACCAAATTCGATCAATATGAAAGCCTGAAGCCTCAGACCCGTTAATTCGACGTCCCAACCACGCCACGGCCGCCAGAGCCGCAACACCCTCATGAAGATCAACCTGTCGACACGCGATATCGAGACCACGCTGGTGCTGGGCCGCACGCTGAACTTCCGCCAGGCCGCCACCCAGCTACACCTGTCGCAATCGGCACTGTCCACGCAGATCGCCCGTATCGAGGAAGCGCTGGCGGTCCGGCTGTTTGACCGCACCACGCGCACGGTCCGGCTGACCGCCGCCGGCGAGGTCTTCCTGCAGAAGGCGGCATTGCTGCAGGCCGCGTTCCGGGACACGCTCGACGCGGTCAGCGGCATCGCCAACGCCGAGCGCGGCAAAGTGGCCGTGGCCGCGCTGCCGTCGCTGGCGGCACGGATGCTGCCGCGCATCCTGATCGACTACCACCGCGCGCGGCCCGAGGTGGCGTTGCGCGTCTTCGACACGCTGTCCGGACCCGCCTTCGACCTGGTGCGCGCCGGCGAGGTCGACTTCGCGCTCACCGCCGCGGACCCGCAGCAGGCGGACCTGCACTACGAGCCATTGATGTCGGACCGATTTGTGCTGCTGATGCGGGCCGACGACCCGCTGGCCACCGCCCCCGGTCCGCTGCGCTGGGCCGACTGCACGGACGCGCCCCATGTGTCGATGACCAACCCGAGCAGCGTGCGCCAGTACGCCGAGTGGGCGTTCCTGCAGAATCGCATCCGCTTCCAGCCGGTGTTCGAGGCCGAGCACCTGGCCACCATCGCGGCGATGGTCAAATGCGGCTTCGGCGTGGCAGCGCTGCCCGAGATTGCCGCGGCCACCGTGCGCCAGGCCGGCGTGGTGGAACGGTTGCTGGAGGCGCCCGTGGCCGAGCGGTCCATCGGCCTGGTCACGCTGCGCAACCGCCCGCTGTCCCCCGCCGCGGTGGCGCTGGCCAATGCGGTGCGTACGCACGCCGCCAACGCTGCAGGGAATACCTGACCGGCCACGGGCGGAGCCAACAGCCACGCTATTGATTGCGTTTACCGATCAGTTGATAGGAAAATTCTGATTCTTCTATCAAGACGCGCCTCATACACTACACGCAGATGTAAAGCCGGGCATCATCGGGCATACCGGGGGCACGCCGCAGAGCCAACCGGTCGGCCGAGCCATTCCAATATTCCGGCCAGGAGACAACCCCCATGCCAAGCCCATTGCGCCTCGCCGCGCGTGGCCGTGCCGCGTCCCGTCGCGCGCTGCTGCTGTCCTCGCTCGCCGCCGTCACGGGCCTCCTCTTCGCTCCCTCCATCAGCTTTGCCGCTGACTACCCCACCAAGCCGGTGCGGCTAGTGGTGCCTTACCCGCCGGGCGGCGCCACGGACGTCATTGGCCGCACCATCGCGCGGCACTTGTCCACGTCGCTGGGCCAACAGGTGGTGGTGGACAATCGCGCCGGCGCGGCCGGCAACATCGGAGCGGAACTGGTCGCCAAGTCCGCGCCGGACGGCTATACGCTGCTGATGGGCGCGCTGACCAGCCACGCGATCAACGCGGCGTTGTACAAGAGCCGCGTGCCCTATGACATCGAGAAGAGTTTTGCGCCGGTGGCAATCGTCGGCACCGTGCCGCTGGTCTTCATCGTCAACCCGCAGGTCAAGGCCGAGACGCTGCCGCAACTGATCGCGCTGGCGAAGTCCAAGCCGGGCAGCCTCTCGTTCGGCTCGGCGGGCAACGGCTCGCCGCAGCACCTGGCGGGCGAGCTGTTCAAGCACATGACCCACGTGGACATGCTGCACGTGCCGTACAAGGGCAGCGGCCCCGCGATGACGGACCTCATGGGCGGCCAGGTCCAGACTATGATCGAGACCGTGCCGGCGGCCCAGTCCTTCGTCAAGAATGGCAAGGTGCGGGCGCTTGCGGTGACCTCAGCCCAGCGCGCCAGCGCGCTGCCCGACACGCCGACGGCGGCGGAAGCGGGCCTCAAGGACTTCGAGGTCAGCTCCATGTTCGGCATCGTGGCGCCGGCGGGCACGCCGCCGGCGATCGTCAACCGCCTGAGCGCGGACCTGAAGAAGATTCTGGCCGAGCCGGACGTCAAGGCGGCCATGCTTGAGCAGGGCGCGATCGCCACGTGGACCACGCCGGCGGATACCGGCAAACGCATCAAGGCGGAGCTGACGCGTTGGGACACGGTTATCCGCGAGGCGGGGATCAAGCCGGAGTAGCGGTCGACCAAGACGAGTCGGCCCAGCTCCCGATCCCCGCATCGATCGGGAGCCGGGCCGCGCAATGCGGCCCGCTTGTCGTCCGCGTGTCGCTTACGAGCGTGAGATCACGGCGCGATCGACAGCGCCGGCTTTCACTGCCGCGCGCCGCGCAGTGGCAACGTCTCAGTGCGGCCAGCTTCGGTCATCCGATCTCGCTGGGGCGGCGCTTGCCTGCCCCGGTGCGTGCTGCTGCCCGTCCCTTGCGCCGTCCCTCATTTGCGAACATCGGCATATCCCGCAAGATGCAGCCCAACAACGTTTCGGCTGCCACGCCGAGCGGCCGTCCCGTCTTGACCAGCAGCCGCGCCTTGGCTGCTTCGAACAAAGGATGCGCGATTGGCAGTGCGACGAGCTCACCCGCCTCCAGTTCGCGATAGGCAGCGAATGCGCCAATCAGCGTGATGCCGTCGTTGCGCTTGACAAAGTGGCGCAGCACCGCGAGTGAGTTCGTGGTCAGCGTCGGGCGGATCTGGATGTTCTCCGCGTAGGCGAGCATCTGCACGACTTGTCCGAGGCCGAACGCAGGCGGCATCAGCGCGAGCGGATATTCGGTGAGTTCGCGCACCTCGACCGGCCCGCCCCGCACGGCGAGCGGGTGCCCGGCATGAACGAGCAGCACCACCGGCTGCGACGACGTGGCGACGTACTCAATATCCGGACGCATCGGCGGGTTGTAGGCCAGGCCGATATCCGCGCGGCTATCGGCCACTTCCTGGAGCACGTTGTTGACCGGGAGGATATCCACGGTCACGTCGAGCTTCGGATAGTGCGCGCAGAAATCGGTGAGTACCTCGTCCATCAGGCCGTCGACATAACCTTCGCTGGTGGCGATGCGCACCTGGCCATGTTGCAGCCCGCGCAGCGCCTGGAGGCGGTCTTCGAACAGTTCCTGCTGGGAGCGGCAGCCGCGCCAATACTCGAGCAGGTGCGTCGCGGCCTCGGTCGGCCGCACGCCGCGTGCGTGGCGCTCGAACAGCGGCGCGCCGATCTCTTCTTCGAGCAGCCTGATTTGCCGCGTGATGACGGACGGCGCCGTGTTGATGCTGTCGGCCGCGCCACGGACAGAGCCGTGCGTGAGCACCTCATGGAAGTAACGTAAGCGGCGCTGGTTCAGTTCGCGCATGTCGGAATCCCGTTCTACAGGTGTATAGGTGACGCGTTGCCCTGGGGGCAACAATATCTCACTTAAGTTGCTCTTGCTCTGTTTTTTCTTCTGCCCGACGATCCACCAATCGACACCGCATCGAAAACATACGCCCTAAGGAAGAGAGACATGTCCGCCATTCCGTCCCCACAAGCCTTGGCCGCGCAAGACGGCCCGGCCCGTCAGACCCTGTACCGAAGACTGAACTGGCGCCTGCTGCCGTTCCTGCTGCTGTGCTACACATTCGCTTATCTCGATCGCGTGAATATCGGGTTCGCCAAGCTCCATATGCAGAGCGACCTGGGTTTCTCCGATGCGGTCTACGGACTCGGCGCTGGCATTTTCTTCCTCGGATACGTCCTGTTCGAGATCCCGAGCAACCTTCTGCTGCCCAGGCTCGGTGCGCGCAAGACCATCAGCCGAATCATGGTGCTGTGGGGCCTGACCTCGGCGAGCATGATGTTCGTCCATGACGAGACCACGTTCTATGCGCTGCGCTTCCTGCTTGGCGCGTTCGAGGCCGGCTTCGCACCCGGCATGATCTTCTACCTGACTTACTGGTACGGCCAGCGGCGCATGGCTGGGGTGATGGCGATCGTCATGCTCGCCGGACCGATCGGCGGCATCTTCGGCTCGCCACTGTCGACGTGGCTGATGACAGGCTTTTCCGGCGCACACGGCCTGGCGGGCTGGCAGTGGATGTTCGTCGTCGAAGGACTGCCATGCGTGCTGCTCGGCGTGCTCGCGCTCAAGGTGCTGGCTGACAAGCCGGCCGACGCAAAATGGCTGACCGACAGCGAGAAGCGGATGCTCGCCGCCGACCTGCACACGCCTGGCGGCAGTCATCACTCGTTCGGGCAAGTGGCGCGAGACCCGCGCGTGTACCTGCTGGCATTTCCCTACTTCACCATGATCTGCGGCATCTACACCGTGAGTTTCTGGCTGCCGTCGATCCTCAAGGCTGACGGCGTGACCGATACCATGCAGATTGGCTTGTATTCGATGATTCCATACATCGGCGCCGCGATCGCGATGGTCGTCATCGGCCGCAACTCGGACCGCCACGGCGAGCGCCGTTTCCACAGTGCGGTGCCCGCGTTGCTCGGCGCGGTCGCGCTGGCCGCGGCGACGGTCACAAGCGGCAACCTCGCACTTTCACTGCTCTGCATGACGATCGCCACGGCGATGATGTGGGCGGCTTACACGGTGTTCTGGGCGATTCCGTCGCAATACTTCAAAGGCGATGCGGCGGCGGGCGGCATCGCGCTGATCAATACGATTGGCCTGATCGGCGGCTTCTTGAGTCCGACCATCATCGGCACGATCCGCACGGCGACGGGCAGCATGGAAGCCGGACTGCTGGTCATGGCCGCCCTGCTGGTCGCGGGCGCCGCGGTGCTCGTGGCGAACCGGCTGCCCGCGCCCCAGCGCGCGTCGGCGACAGCCTGACGGCGCGGTTCCGCGGGTCCGCAAGCACATCAACACTATTCGCGGCGTTATGCCGCCTGCGCCGATGGTTATGCCACCGGCGCATCGACCGATTCCTGGAGACACGACCTTGGCAACACGCATTCTGATCGCCGGCTTTCAGCACGAAACGAACACGTTTGCGCCATCGAAGGCTGCTTACGCGAACTTCGAGCGCGGCGAGGGCTTCCCGGCCATGGTGCGCGGCGATGACGTGCTCGCGCTACGCGACGTCAATATTCCGGCGGGCGGCTTCATTGCCGCGGCCGAAAGGCGTGGCTGGACCCTGCTGCCGGTGATCTGGGCGGGCGCAAGCCCCTCGGCCCATGTCACCGAAGACGCCTTCGAGCGCATTGCCGGCGAGATCGTTGAGGCGGTTCGCAAGGGCGGCTTCGAGGCGGTGTACCTCGACCTGCATGGCGCTATGGTCGCCGAGCATACCGACGACGGCGAAGGCACGCTGCTCGAGCGTGTGCGCGCGGCGATCGGCCCGGCCGTGCCCCTGGTCGCGTCGCTCGACCTGCACGCCAACGTGACCGAGCGGATGCTGCACGAGGCCGACGCGCTGGTCGCGTACCGTACCTACCCACATGTGGACATGGCCGAGACTGGGGAACGCGCGGCCATGCTGATCCAGCGCCTGCTCGACCGGCAGGCAGCGGGTTGCCGCCCGCTGCATCGCGCCGCATGCCGGCTGCCGTTCCTGATCCCGATCAACGGCATGTGCACGCTGCTCGAACCGTCGCGCGGTATGTACGCGCAGCTCGCGGCGCTGGAGACCGGCGGCGTGGCCTCGTTGTCGTTTGCGCCCGGATTTCCGGCGGCTGATTTCCCTGAGTGCGGCCCGGTGATCTGGGGCTATGGCGACGACGCCACGTCGGCAGACACCGCGGTGCGGGCCCTCTACGACAAGATGCTGGCGGAGGAAGCCGCGTGGCAGGTGCCGTTCCTGTCGCCCGACGAGGCGGTACGCGAGGCAATGCGACTATCCGAGGATGCCGACAAGCCGGTCATCATCGCCGACACGCAGGACAACCCCGGCGCGGGCGGCGATTCAAATACAACGGGCATGCTGCGCGCGTTGCTGCGCAATGGCGCAAAGGGCGCCGCGATCGGCTTGATCTGGGACCCCGCGGCCGCAGCAGCGGCTCATCGCGCCGGCGTTGGCGCGTTCATCGAGGTGGCGCTCGGCGGCGTCTCCGGTGTGCCCGGCGACGAACCGTTCACTGGGCGCTTCGAGGTCATGAAGCTGTCCGATGGTGTGTGCCGCTATGACGGCCCGATGATGAACGGCATGCTCGCCGACGTTGGTCCCGCTGCCTGCCTGCGCATCGATGGCGTGCTGATCGTGGTGAGCGGCGGCAAGGCGCAGATGCTCGACCGCAATCTCTATCGCGTGGGCGGCGTTGAACCGGAGGCGATGAAGATCCTCGTCAACAAGAGCTCGGTGCACTTCCGCGCCGACTTCCAGGACATCGCCCACGCGGTGCTCGTCGCCAAAGCGCCCGGCCCGATGACGGCGGATCCGGCTGATTTGCCGTGGACGCGGCTGGCTCCTGGAATTCGGATGAAGCCGATGGGGAAGGCGTTCCGGGGTTAAGGTTGAGTCACCCTTGTTCCTGATTCAAGGCGACTTCCTAAGCGATCGACATAAATCCTTGTCGGTCGGCTTCAAAGCCAGACGAATGACCGTTTAGCTTTGGAAGTCGCGATTGATGTGATACAGGCTTGAATGACGCAAATGGGTTGCGGATTCAACCGGCGGGCGGCGGTTGCACTTCGGCTGCGATGGCCAGGGCGTGGCCTAGCCGTGGGCTCGGTCGGCAGCGCCGGGTAGGCAGTCTCGTGGATCGGTGGTGGCATGGTTCCTATCGCCGCAAGGCCTGCCCAAGGAGGTATCTGCGCAGCGCCATCGCGCAGATACGTCGACGTGGTCGTGATCGAAGCGCCGAAGATTATCGCGTACTGTTGTCAGGGTTGCGGTTAGTGCCAAGGCGAGCGAATCCGCACCTGCTGGTGTGGGCGCGCTTCGATTGCCACGTAGCGCGATGGCTGATAGACGCAATACAGCAGTCAATATTGCGCCCTCTCGCTCCAAGGGAGTTCAACGCTCATATTGCCCCCTGACTCCCCCCATCGCACATTGACACTCGTTTGCATTCGCCCGGTGACTTTCGTTTAGCGTAGGAAACGGTCGCATGGGTACCACGGTGCACCGGTGTAACTGACGGAACCGATACGCGGCGTGTCGGTCGCATGTAAGCCACACGACTTACTCCCAGCACCGTCAGTAAACTGGCTTTTCGTCTAGCAGTTCGAGCAGATGGTCATACATGGCCACGAGTGCCTGACCAGCGGCCTGCACGTTAGCTGCAGCGCCGCTTCCGGCCTGGTGAGTCAGGCAGCGCACCAGTTCGTCCAGATAGGGCTGATCTAGAACGGTCAGTGCGCCACCTGCCCGGTGCACCCATTTTCCCAATAATGTTGGTGAAGGGGATTCCAGATGGACACGCAAGGCCTCGCGATCGTCCTGCAGCGCCTGCCGAAACGTCATTAGCGTTGGGTCCGGGAACAATTGAACAACCCGCGCCCGAAACGCTGCCGCATCCATGCGCTCGGGGCAAAAGCCGCCGTGCGCTATCGAACGCGCTGGCAAGATGCTATTTCCGGCGGCCACCGTGATCTCGTCTGGAAACCTCCGTGCCCCCCGCAATGCTGTGTCGAGGGTTTCACGTAAGGCGGCCAATGTGGCAGGCTTCACCAAGAAGGCGTTCATGTCCACCTCAATGCAAAGGCGGTGTTCCTCCCGGGCGACCGATGCCGTGAGACCGACCACGGTGATCTCTCGCACGCGGGCCTTCTCGCTGGCCCGGATCGCCCGGGTCAGGTCAAAACCGTTCATCACCGGCATGTGGCAGTCAGTGAGCACTAGATCAAATGCGACTGCCTCGAGCGCTGTCAATGCTGCCTGCCCGTTGTTGCAGGCGATGCTGCGATAACCGAGTTGGTGCAGTTGCCGCCGGATAACCTCTCGGTTGATCGGGTGGTCCTCGACCACCAGGATCAATGGCCCATGTGGAAATGTGTTCTTTGCCTGGTGCTTCGCAGCAACAGACGTTGGCATAGCAATCCGAAAGGGCTCCTGCAAAAGCGCTTGTACCGCTGCCACAAACGCCGTCCAGCGCAAGGGATTGCTGGCCAACCACACCCCGCGCTCGTCCTGGCGAAAGCCCAACGGGAGCAATTCACCGGTCAGGCAGGCGACGCGGCGCCATCCGGCTGCCTGTGTGCGCTGGTCCACGAACGCCATACCGTCGTTTATCACTGCTTCGCTCGCATCCAGGCTACGCATGCCCGCGGCTACAGCGAACGCCACCAAAGCTCCACGCGTGACGGGATCGGCCACCTGCACAAAAAACGGCCGCTCATTGAGCGCGGCTATTGAATACCCCTGACGGACGATCTCGCACGGTACCCGCAGGACCGCGGTCGTGCCCAGACCTTCCTTGCTTTGAAGGGTAAGCTCGCCCCCCATCAGCTCGGCCAGCCTGCGCGCGATCGTCAGGCCCAGCCCCGTCCCGCCGAAGCGCCGCGTCGCGCTACGCTCGCTCTGTACAAAGGGTGCGAACAGACGTGCGAGGTCGTCTTTAGCGATACCGATTCCGGTATCCTCTACAGCCACCTCCAGCACTGTATGGCCGGCGTCGCCCGTTTCAAGTCCGGCGCGTAGCGTCACACTGCCGGCTTCCGTGAACTTGATCGCGTTGCCCAGCAAATTGAATAGGATCTGGCGCAGCCGTAGGCCATCGGCCCGAACGATGGCGGGCACATCGGCATCTACCATTTGTTTCAGGTGCAGCCCCTTCTCGAAGCTCGAGGGTAGCAGTGCGCCCAGCACCCCATCGAAAAGTTCCCGCAGGTCCAGCGGGGTAGGCGTAATGGACAGTCGACCTGCCTCAATCTTCGCGTAGTCCAGGATATCATCCAAAATATGTCCCAGTGCCTGCCCGGATTCCCGTGCAAGATCGACCATGCGATGTTGTTCAGCCGTCAAAGTCGTTGCCTGCAGCAACTCAATCAGCCCAAGAATGCCGTTCATCGGAGTACGGATTTCGTGGCTCATCATGGCAAGGAAACTCTCCTTAGCCCGCAGCGCCGCCTCGGCCGCATCCTTGGCCTCCCGCAACGCCAGCGCCTGCGCGTGGTGCTCTGTGATGTCGACGATTACGGTGTTCCAGACTACGGTGGTGTCGCGCAGGATTGGCACCGCACGGATGCTAATCCACCGCGTGCCATGCTCACTGTGCCATCGACATTCAAATTCAAAGGGCTGCAGGCGCTGGCTGGCCGCGTCCCACTCGGCTAGCAATATTGGGAGGTCGTCAGGATGAATACGCGTCGTCAGCGCATTGCGGCGACCGGTTAGCCTCTCGGGATCAAGTCCTAACGCCTTGGCACCGGCGCCTCCGGCCGCATAGATTATTTCCCAGAGCGTGCCGTCTGGCTCGTTTAACCGCCGTAGTTGACCGACGATTAGCGGCAGGCTGCCGGTGATGTCATTTAGGCGCTGTTCAAGCTCTAGGGAACGCTTCCTAGCTTCTTGAATTTCCGTGACATCCACGTTCGTCGAAATCACGCCTTGGCATTGCCCTGCCTCGTCGAAGGTCGGCTGTGCCCAGCACAGGTGGTGCTGCACTTTGCCTTCATCCTGAAAGTCCAGCGCGAATCGATACAGAGCGCCGCCTTCCATGGCAATGCGCGAGCCCTCTTCCAGCGCGGCCACTCTCGCATGGCCCAAGTCACTGGGCTCCGTGGCGCGACGACGGCCCAGTATGTCCACGCGTAGCTTGCAGGCATGGGACTCGAACGCCCGGTTGACCGCGGTGTAGTGCCCGTTGCGGTCCTTAACCGCAATCGGAACATGTATTGCATCGATCAGCAGCGTCTGGAGCCGCAGTTGCGCCTGCAACTGCCGCTCCGAGTGCTCGCGGCGGCGTGTTTCCCGACGAAGTCGCACATAGGCAATGGCCAGGACTGCCATTGCCAGCATCCCTAGCACGATCAGCGGCGCGCTGCGGCGTAAGATTTCCTGCCATGAGGGGCCGAGCTGATAGCTCGTCGTCAGGTACCGGTTGCGGATCGAGAGACGCTGCGCCTCCGACATGGCCGCTAGCGCGCGGTTAAGGATCGGTATCAGCGGCTCAAGTCCTGGGCGCACCTGAAAACCAATCGCTTGCTCGTAGCCGCTCGGGCCCAACACCTTGAGGTCCCCGGCATAATCGCCCTGCACCAGATAGTCGACTGCAGCCAGATTGCCCACGAAAACATCAGCCTTGCCTTCGCGGATCAGGTCCAGGCAAGCTTTCAGCGTTTCGGCGACGACTAGGGTGGCCGATGGCACATCCCTGCGCAGTAACGCCAGGCTATTGGCGCTTTCGACCACGGCCACGCGCTGGTGGACAAGCTGCCCAATGCCGCTCACTGTGGGGTCCGTGCGTCGGCCGACGACAACCACCGGATAGGTCTCAATCGGTCGCGCGACGCGTGGGGGCAAGACACCCAAATCGTCGGGCACTGCGTAGACTCCGATATCAGTGCCCCCGATCGCCATCGCCCGGTCGGCGCCCGCGGGCGACTCCAACTGCTGCAGAGTAAATTGCACCCCCAACTGCTGGGAGAGGTACGCCAGGTAGTCCGGCAGGATACCGACCTGCTGCCCGGCTTGGTCGATATAGCTGTAGGGCCGCCACTGCACCAGGCTGACCCTCATGGCCGGCAGTCCGGTCAGGAAGGCGCGCTCGCTGTCGGAGAGCATGAAGTGCTCGGCATTGCCCCCCGGATTGACGCTTGCCGTAATCCATTGTGCCAGTATCCGTTGCCGCGCCTGGTCCGTGATCCGCTGCAGGCCAGCATTCACCTCGGCGCGTAACGCGGCCCGGTCGCGCGGAAAAGCAAAACGCAACGCGCCCGCAGGCTCGGCGTGGGCGTCAAACAGGCTCAGGCCCCGCAGTGCCGATTGCCGGATTGCGTACTCGACCGCCGGAAGTAGCCCGACGTAGAGATCCGCTCGGCCTTCTGCCACGGCTTTGAGGGCCTGCTGGGTATCGCCCACATACAGAAACTTCGCATGGGGGAAGCGCTCGCGTAGTCGCCGCGCCATCATAAAGCCCGTTTCAACGACATAGGTGGCAGTCGCTCCGTACTCTGGACGCGCGAGATCCGGGCGGATCTCGCGCGCTACGGTCACGGTTGTGCCTTCATAGTACTCTTCGGAGAATATCAGGCATGTCTCCCGCTCAGCAGTGCGCGTGAGGTCCGGCGCAACGTCGACCTCGCCCCGGCAGGTGGCTTGCCGTAGCGCGGCCTGGTCGGGAAACTTCCGCACCGCAATCTCCGCAGAATCCGACGCCAGCGCCTGAGCCAAAAATGCGGCGCTCAGTCCGCTGAACTGACCATTTACGACCAAGCCAAAGGGCGGCCACCCAGCCTGGGTGACACCAACGACCAGGCGGCGTGCGCCCGAGGCTTGTGCTGGAACAATCGACCCCAATGCCAGCATCCAAGCGAGCAACGTCCCGGTCAGCCATCGGCTGCGAAGTGCCTCGCGTGCAGAGCGGCTTCGACCTACTCCCGGATGGGTTACGTCCATGAGGCACTCCGCCGAATGATAAGTGCGCATATTATATATATGCGCACTTGACGTTGTTCCCAATGTCGCCAAACACATGTTTAGTGGCATTGCCGTTTTCGGCTCACCATAATCGATCGCGAAGCCGCAGGAAAGTTTGGGCTGGGACTTCTTGGTCATCTACTTGTCAGCCGGCGCCGACCGCACGCCGATGGAGCCGAGCAGCCGGTGATGGTTGAACCAGGACACCCATTCCAGCGTTGCCAGCTCAAGCGATTCCCGGGTCCTCCACGGAGCACGGCGGTGAATCAGCTCGGCCTTGTACAAGCCGTTGATTGTCTCGGCCAGAGCATTATCGTAGCTGTCGCCCCTGCTACCCACTGAAGGCTCGATACCGGCTTCGCCCAGGCGCTCGCTATAGCGAATCGATATGTATTGCGAACCCCTGTCGCTATGGTGGATCAAGGCATCCTCCCGTTCAGGCCTTCGGGCGTACAGTGCCTGCTCCAGGGCATCGAGCACGAAATCGGTGTTCATGGAGCTGCTGACCCGCCAACCAACGATGCGCCGGGCGAACACGTCGATGACGAAGGCCAC
>Ga0255338_1003001_pt1 | contig 21905 bp, 20 predicted proteins | sample MeOH1_35cm_T4_19_FD_203715 | JGI IMG/M metagenome (GOLD analysis project Ga0255338, IMG submission 203715) | Sandy soil microbial communities from University of British Columbia, Vancouver, Canada - MeOH1_35cm_T4_195 | ecosystem: Engineered > Artificial ecosystem > Sand microcosm > Unclassified ...
CATCAAACGGGCAGGGGTGCCCGTTCTCGAATGCCGAGATGTGGAGCGACGCTTCGGCGGCCTAGTGGCCGTGACCGGCGTCAACATGCACATCCTGCGCGGTGAGATATTCGGCTTGGTCGGGCCCAACGGAAGCGGCAAGACCACCATGACCAACGCCATCACCGGCTTCTTCCCGCCGCAAAAAGGACAGATCTTGCTCAACGGCGAAAATATTACCGGTCTGGCGCCGCACAAGGTGGCGCGCAGGGGCGTGGCCCGCACCTTCCAGAACCTTGCCCTGTTCAACGGCATGACGGTGCTGGACAACATCTTGCTGGGTCGTCATGTTCACATGAAGCCCAGCGTGCTGCGCACCGCCCTCTACCCCTGGCTGAGCCGGCCCGAGGAGATCGCCCACCGCGAGGTGGTGGAGGAAGTGATCGACTTCATGCAACTGGAGAACGTGCGCGACGAGCCGGTGGACGCCATCCCACTGGGTCTTAAAAAACGGGTGGAGTTGGCGCGCGCACTGGTGGCCGAACCCAGCTTCTTGGTGCTGGACGAACCTATGGCCGGCATGAACCAGGAAGAAAAAGAGTACATGGCGCGCTTCATCCTCGATGCGCGCGAAGAGCGCGGCGTGACGGTGATGCTGATTGAGCACCATATGGACATCATCACCGGGATCTGCGACCGCATGATGGTGCTGAGCTATGGCGAGGTGATCGACACCGGGATTCCGAAAGACGTGATCGCCGACCCGCGTGTGATCAAGGCCTATCTGGGAGGTGCCCATGCCGTTCAGTGAGCGCACCTCCAGCACCTGGGACCTGAACCCGGACACCACCTTGCCTCGGCTGCTGGCTGCCAACGCACGCGTGTTGCCACAGGCGGTGGCATTTCGCGAAAAGGACCACGGCATCTGGCAGGAGACCACCTGGCAGACCGCCTTTGACAAGACCCTGCGCTGCGCAGCTGGTCTGCAGGCCCAGGGACTGCAAAAGGGCCATGCGGTGCTGATCCTTGGTGACAACCGGCCCCACCTGTACCTGGGCATGCTGGCGGTGGGCATGCTGGGCGGCTTTGCCACTCCGGTGTACCCCGATGCTACGCCCGAGGAAATCATGCACGTGGTCAACAGCGTGCATGTGCAGTTTGTGCTGGCTGAAGACCAAGAGCAGGTGGACAAGGCGCTGGATCTGCGCGAGCGCGGTGCGTCGCTGCAGCACATCGTCTACGACAACCCGCGCGGACTGTCGCGCTACACGGCGCCCGGCCTGGTGTCGCTGCAGCAGCTAATGGCCGATGGCCACAAGCGTTTGCAATCGCAGGCCGGACTGGCCCAGCAACTGACCGAGTTGGCCACTCCGGCCGATCCGGCGGTGCTGATCCACTCTTCGGGCACCACCGGCAAGCCCAAGGGCGTTGCGCTGTCGCACCGCAACGTGCTGAGCGGCGTGGCCAATGCATTCAGGGGCCAGTCCTTCGAGTTTGGTGAAGACATCCTGGCCTACCTGCCCATGGCCTGGATCGGCGACTTTGCCATCAGCCTGGGCGCGGGTGTCGGCCTGCACTTCACCATCAACATCCCGGAGCGGCCCGAGACGGTGCTGCACAACTTGCGAGAGATCGCGCCCACCTTCTACCTGGCCGCACCCCGCAGCTGGGACAACATGCTGACCCAGGTGCAGGTGCGCATGGAGGACACGACGTGGCTGAAAAAGAAGCTCTACGACTTCTTCATGGCCCATGCCATCTCGTCGGAGAAACGCAAACTGGCAGGCGAAACTCCGACCACACTGCAGCGCTTGCTGCGCCCACTGGGCGAGTGGCTGGTGACCGGCCCCATCAAAGATCAGCTCGGCATGAGCCGCCTGCGCAACGCCTTTACAGGTGGCGAGGCCATGGGTGAAGACACCTTCGTCTTCTACCGCGCACTGGGCGTGCGCCTGCGCCAGTTCTACGGCCAGACGGAAAGCAGCGCATTCAACGCCATGCAGGCCCCCAACGAGGTGCGGCTGCACACAGTGGGTCGACCATTGCCAGACGTGGAAGTGAAGATCAGTGACAGCGGAGAAATCCTGATCCGCTCGGGCAGCGTGTTCAGCGGCTACCACCAGAATGAGAAGGCGACAGCCGAAACGCTGACTGATGGTTGGTTGCACACCGGCGATGCCGGCTACCTGGAGCCCGATGGGCAACTGGTGGTGCTGGGCCGGGTGTCCGAGGTGGTCTATACCGCAAAGAACGAGCGTTACATCCCCAACTACATCGAGAACCGACTCAAATTCAGCCCCTTCGTCAAGGACGTGGCGGTGCTGGGAAAGGGGCGCGACACATTGGCTGCCATCGTCTGCATCGACAAGGAGCCTGTGGGCCACTGGGCTGAGGTGCGGGGCATCTCCTACATCTCCTACGCCGACCTGTCGCAAAAGCCCGAGATCATCGACTTGCTCACCCAAGCCGTGCGCCACGTCAACGAAGCCCTGCCCGATGCTCTCAAGCTGCGCCACTTCGTGAGCCTGCACAAGGAATTCGACGCCGACGACGGCGAGATCACCCGCACCCGCAAGCTGCGTCGCAACGTGGTGGAGGAACGCTACGCACCCATCATCGAAGCCATCTACGGTGGCCAGAAGCAGGTGACGATGCGTGCCCAAATCACCTACGAGACAGGCGAGATCGGCGTGACCGAACGCCTGCTGACCGTGAAGGAAATCTGAACCATGGACCTGATGTATCTCCTCGAACTCGTGGTCAACGGCGGCCTGGCCGGCCTGATGTACGCGTTGGTGGCCATGGGCATCGTGCTCATCTACAAGTCGTCCTCGGTGCCCAACCTGGCACAGGGCGGTCTGACCATGCTGGGCGCCTACATGGTGCTCGCTTTTGCCAACGGCGCTGGCCTGCCCATGTGGCTGGCCATCCCGGCGGCCATGGCCACCATGTTCCTCGCGGGCATGGGCATCGAGCGCGTGGCGCTGCGCCGCCTGGCCGGTCGGCCCATCGTCATGATTCTCATGATGACGCTGGGCATTGACATCTTCATCCGCGCAACCACCATGACCATCTGGGGTGGCAGCGGCCGGCCGTTACAGATTGGTATCAACGATGCGCCGCTGTTCCTGGGCCCGCTTCTGCTCAACCGCGCCTACGTGGTTGGTGCGGTAGTCTCGTTGGTGTTGTTCGTGGCCTTCATGCTGTTCTTCCGCACCCGCCGCGGCGTGGTGCTGCGCGCCATCGCTGACGACTACACCGCCTCCTGGTCGGTGGGCATCTCGGTGGAGCGCGGCGTGGCACTGTCCTGGGCGCTGTCCTCGGTGGTGGCGACCACAGCCGGCGTGCTGTGGGGGTCGGTGCAGACGGTGGACCAAACCCTTGCCATGCTGCTGCTCAAGGGCATCACGGTGGCCGTGCTGGGCGGCTTGGACAGCCTGGGCGGCGCCATCCTGGCCGGGCTGCTGCTGGGCATCCTGGAAAGTGTGGCCTCGGGCGTGCTTGACCCCCTGTTGGGAGGCGGCACCCGCGAACTGGTGGTGGCGGCTGTGCTGATTCTCACCATCATGATCCGTCCCCACGGCCTCTTCGGTCGCCACGACATCGAAAGGATTTGAACAATGCTGTACCGTCAAGCAGGCATTTTTCACACCCGCTACGCCAGCGACCGGGGGCTGTTCCCCATCCCCTTCGAGCGCAAGGCCATCTTCGCGATTTTGCTTATAGCGCTGGCTGCACCCTGGCTGTTCAGTTCGCTGGTGCTCACCAGCTACCTCAAGCCCTGGCTCATCTGGACCGCCGCCGTGCTGGGTCTCAACCTCATCCTGGGCTGGGCCGGGCAGTTCCACTTCGGCTACGCGGCCATCATGGGCATCGGCGCCTACGCCTCGGTGCACGCCACGCGGGCCGGCGTGCCCTGGGAGATCGCGGTGGTGCTGGGCGGCATCACCGCCGCCGTTGTGGGTGTGGTGTTCGCGTTCGCGGCGTTGCGCGTCAAGGGCCTGTACCTGGCGCTGTCGACGCTGGCCATGCAGTTCGTGATGGACTGGGTGATCTCGCACGTGCCGGCCATCAGCGGCGGCGTGTCAGCCACACTGCAATCACCACCCATGAAGCTGCTGGGCCAGGCCGTCACGTCCGAGGCGGGCATCTACTACGTGGTGCTGGCCTGGGTGATCTTTGTCACGGTGTTCATGCTCAACCTTCGCCGCACCGCGCTGGGCCGCGCCCTGGTGGCCGTGCGCGAGAAAGACTTTGCCGCGGCTGTGATTGGGGTGCAGAGCTTCTACTTCAAGCTGGTGGCGTTTGCCACGTCCGCCTTCATCGGTGGCGTAAGCGGCTCGCTGCTGATCTTCGGCTTCTACAAGGCGGTCACGCCCGAGCAGTTCGCGGTCAACGTGTCCATCGAGCTGCTGGCCATGGTCATCGTGGGCGGACTGGGCAGCATTATCGGCAGCTTCTTCGGCACCGCCTTCATCCTGCTGCTGCCGGGGCAGATGAACACCTTCATTGCATGGATCGCCAAGGTCTTCGGTCTGGACATCGGCGTCGAAACCCTGGCCCACATCCCGCACATGGTCTACGGTGCCACCATCATCGCGGTGCTGCTCATCGAGCCGATGGGACTGGGCAAGATGTACGGCAACGTGCGCAACTACCTGCTGGTCTGGCCCTTTGGCTATGCACGCAAATGAGGCGAGTACCATGAGCAACAAATCCCCCATCCTCTCACTCAACAACATCGAAGTCATCTATGACAAGGTGGCCTTGGCCATCAAGGGCGTCTCTGTTGAGGTGCCACAAGGGGGTATGGTGGCCCTGCTTGGCGCCAATGGCGCCGGCAAGAGTACAACGCTCAAGTCTATCAGCGGCTTGTTGCAATCCGAGCGTGGCGAGGTCACTCGCGGTGACATCCACTTCATGGGGCAGGACATCGCCGGCTTGGCGCCTCAGGCTCGGGTCAAGCTGGGCATCGTGCAAGTGCTCGAAGGTCGGCGCGTGTTCGAACATCTCACCCCCGACGAAAACCTTGTGGCCGCCTCTGCGGTGGTGGGCAGTTCGCGCGCCGAGATGAATCGCAACCGGGACATGGTGTATGCCTACTTCCCGCGCCTGCACCAACGCCGCACCGCGCAGTCTGGCTTTCTCTCGGGCGGTGAGCAGCAGATGCTGGCCATCGGCCGTGCGCTAATGACCCGTCCCAAACTGCTGATGCTGGACGAGCCCAGCCTGGGCCTGGCGCCTTTCCTTGTGGCCGAGATCTTTGACATCGTCAAAAGCATCAACCAGCAGGAAGGCCTGTCGGTGCTGCTGGTGGAGCAGAACGCCATTGCAGCGCTGGAAGTAGTGTCGCACGGTTACCTGCTGGAGAACGGTCGAATCGTGATGCATGACAGCGCCGAGGCCATGAAGAAAAACCCCGACATCCAGGAGTTCTACCTGGGTGGTGCCGAGGGCAAGAATTTCCACGACATCAAGCACTACAGCCGACGCAAGCGCTGGCTGAGCTGAAAGATCACCACCACAGTCCCGGGCACGCGCGTACTTGGTGCCTATTGGACGATTCACCCCCCCGTACGCAGGAGACATGCAATGAAACGAGCTTTGTTATCCACCCTCTCAGGTGTCGCCCTGCTGCTGGGTGCGTCTGCCGCATCGGCGCAGCAGGCGCCAGTCAAGTTCGGCCTCTGCTACGACCTGAGCAAGGCCTACACATTTGTGACACCACAAATCGTGCAGGCCGCCAAGGACTACGCAGAGATCCTGAACGCCAAGGGCGGCCTGGAAGGCAGCCCCATCGAAATCATCGCCCAGGACCACGGCAACGAGCCACAGCGCGGCATCGAGTGCTACGAGAAGCTCAAGCGCGAAGGCGTAATGATCTTCGACACCCTGTCCACCCCGGTTTCGCGTGCCATCCTGCCGCGCGCCATGGCCGACGGCAACATCATGCTGCAGTCGTTCGTCGGTCGGGGTGACGCCATCGACGGTGACGTGTTCAAGTGGATCTTCCCCATCGGCCCGACCTACTGGGGCCAGATGGCTAACAACATTCAGTACATCAAGAACCAGCACAAGGGCAACCTCAAGGGTGTGAAGATAGGGTTCATTTATCCTGACTACGCCTTTGGCCAGGAGCCCATCCCCATCCTCAAGACGCTCGCCGAGAAAGAGGGCTTCGAGCTCAACCTGTTCCCCAACCCCATGCCGGGACGCGATCAGGCCGCCGTGTGGACACAGATCCGTCGCATCAACCCCGACTGGATGATCACCTGGAACCTCTCAGCCATGCACGTGGTGGCCGCTCGTGAAATGAAGCGCAATGGCATCCCCATGGACAAGCTGATCAGCGTGAACTGGTTCAATGAGGTGGATATTGCCAACATCGGCGCGGCTGAAGCCAAGGGCATGAAACGCGGCACCAACGTGGCTGGCGGCCAAGACCACGCGCTGATCAAGCAGATCGTTGCCGAGCTGTACGACAAGGGAAAGGGCAATGGCGACCGCAAGAACCTGCAGGACGTGTACTACAACACCGGCCTGGCCATCTTCTCGGTGGCGTTTGAAGGCGTACGCAATGGCCTGAAGGCGGGTCGACCGCTGACACCGGCCAAGATCAAGACCGGCCTAGAGAAGTTGCGCAACTTCGACGCAAACGGACTGATGGCCCCGGTGACCGTGACTGCGCAGGACCATGGCGGCGGCGGCAAGACCCGCATCGATATGTGGGACGGCGTCAAATGGGTGCCACAGTCCGACTGGATCTCGGCCTACAACGATGTGGTGTGGGAAGTGATCAAGAAGGAATCAGGAGAATTCGCCAAGACGAACAAGTGAACAAGACCGCGGGCTGCCACGGGGCAGCCCGTAGTGATTCGGAGAATTATCGCCATCGCTCTCAACCAACCCGCGCAGACCACGGTGCATCTCAAGTTCATGCAAGGCAAGATTACTCTGCTAACGCAGTTCATTGCAAATATACGTGGGGGCTTTGCGCCACATCAGGGCAGTTGCGGAGCAGTTCAAGTTCATTGAACGCCAGCTTGTCTAACTAGCGTTAGACATTTATAATAAATCTAAATCAACATTGCACCGAACGCGCAAGGAGTAAATATGGATCTCGATCTCAAGGGCAAATCAATCATCGTCACCGGAGGTGGCTCCAACATCGGACGGGGCATCGTGCTGGCCTTCGCCGTTGAGGGCGCGAATATCACCATCGGCGACATCGACACCGAACAAGCGCAGAAAACGGCCGACTTCGCCATGCAGATGGGAGCGGCTTCCACCCAGGTGGTGAAGACCGACGTCACTCAACTTGACCAGGTGCAGGCCATGTTCAAGACCGCTATGGACAAGTTCGGCGGCGTTGATGTACTGGTGAACAACGTGGGCTGGGACCAGCTGATGTTCTTTACGCAAACTACGCCCGAGTTCTGGCAAAAGGTGATCCAGATCAACTATGTGGGGGTCCTGAACTGCACCAAGACAGCGCTGGAGGTGATGGTTCCGCGCAACGCCGGCTCCATCGTCTCGATCAGCTCCGATGCCAGCCGTCAGGGAGAGCCGCGCGAAGCGGTCTATGGTGGCGTCAAGGCAGCTATCAACAGCTTCATGAAAACAGTTGCCAAGGAAAACGGTCGTTACGGCATCCGCTGCAATGTGGTCTGTCCCGGCGTGACAATCCCAAGCAACTCGGACGAAGTGGGCGGGAGCAGTATGTGGGTCGACGCCGGCAGCATGTTTTCGCCCGAGCAACTGGAAAGAGTCACCAAGTCACTGCCGCTGCGCAAGGTAGGCCGTCCGCAGGATATCGCCAATGCCGTTGCCTTCCTTTCGTCGAGCAAGGTCGCCGGACACGTGACCGGGCAAGTCCTCTCCGTCTCCGGTGGCTACAGCATGATCGGCTGAACGGCTTGCGATATTTGCCATCCGACAACTTAACCCAGAAAACTAAAGATGATTTTCGAAGACATTCTGTACGAAGAGCGTGATTCGACCGCCTACATCTCCATCAACCGGCCGCAGGTGATGAATGCATTTCGGGGCCGCACCATGGATGAACTGCTCCATGCCATCCTGAAGGCTGGCTGGGACAAAAAAATTGCCTCCATCGTCCTTTCAGGTACGGGGGACCGCGCATTCTGTACTGGCGGCGACCAGTCGGCGCACGCAGGCCAGTACGACGGACGCGGCACGATCGGCTTGCCGGTCGAAGAGGTGCACAGCGCCATCCGAGACGTGCCCAAGCCGGTGATCGCCCGCGTACAGGGTTACGCGATCGGGGGCGGCAACGTGCTGGCCACCCTGTGCGACATGACCATCGCATCTGAGAAAGCCGTGTTCGGCCAGGTCGGCCCGAAGGTCGGCTCGGTCGATCCAGGTTGGGGAACAGCGTACCTGGCACATGTCGTCGGCGAGAAGAAGGCGCGCGAAATCTGGTATCTGTGCCGACGCTACACAGCACAGGAAGCGTTGGCGATGGGACTGTGCAACACCGTCGTACCGCACGACCAACTCGATGCAGAAGTCACACGCTGCTGCAAGGAGATCGTTGACAAGAGCCCGACCGCCCTGGCCATCGCCAAACGCTCATTCAACGCTTCCACCGAGCACATTCGGGGCATCGGCAGTCTCGGCCTCCAGGCGCTGAGCCTGTACTATGACACTGCGGAGTCCAAAGAGGGCGTCCGCGCCTTCCTGGAGAAACGCCAGCCAGACTTCCGGCAATGGACTGGTGACAGCAAATGAGCCAGAACAGACACCTCTAAGGCAGGCAGCATGTAAGCGCGCGGGAACACGCCCGCTAGAATCGGTCAATTCAGACTAACTAGCAACCGAATGACCATCAAACCACGTTCTGATGCCGCCTCCAGCAGCGCCGAAGCCACCGACACTCGCGAGCGCATCCTGCTCGAAGCCGCTCGACTGCTCCGGCACCATGGGTATGCCGCTACCACCCTGCGAGAAATTGCCGACGCGGCCGGCGTCAAAGCCGGCAGCATCTATTACCACTTCGAATCAAAGGAGGAGATCCTCGGCGAAGTCTTGGACAAAGGTATCACCATCGTCGCCGATGCGGTTCGCACCCGTATCGATGCGCTGCCAGCGAACGCAAGCTGGCGTGACCGCATCGCGGCAGGCATCGAAGGCCACCTGTGGGGAATGCTCCACTATGGTGACTTCACGTCCGCCAACATCCGCATCTATGGCCAGATACCTACCAGCGCAAAGAATCACCACAAGATAGTCCGCCGGGCTTATGCGGACTACTGGGACCGCCTGTTCGAATCGGCACTGGCCAGCGGCGAGTTGCGTCAAGACACCGGCCTGGCCATGATTCGACTTTTCGTGATCGGCGCGTTGAACTGGACCGTGGAGTGGTACAACCCCCAGCGCGGTTCATTCCAGGACTTTGCACGCCAAATCACGGCGATCGTGTTCGATGGAATCCTCACCCATGACAAGGTATGACATGACAAAGCATCTCTGGGAGGCATTGTCGGCCGCTTCGGTAGATCAAGCTACACACCCGAGCCTGACAGTAACCGTCAGAATGCCGCCCGCAGTGGTACCCCGTGACTTGTTGCTCCGTAGCGCCAAGGAGTTCTCGTTCCGTGCAGCCTGCAACAGGAGTGAGGCATGACGGTGAAGGAAGGCTGGCGCGGCCGGTTCTATGAAGACTTCGAAGTGGACGACGAGTATCGACATGCCCTCGGGCGCACCCTCACCCCGCAGGACAACATCTGGTTCACGCTGCTGACGCAAAACACGGCACCTCTGCACTTCGATGCCCACTACGCGGCCCAGACGGAGTTCGGTCGGCCCCTCGTTAACTCCTGTCTCACGCTGGCCCTCGTGACCGGCCAGACGGTGAGCGATGTCTCGCAGAACGTCATGGCCAACCTCGGGTGGGATGAAGTCCGTCTGCCTCATCCGGTGTTCGAAGGCGACACGATCTACTCGCGCTCCACGGTGCTTGACAAGCGCGAGTCGCGGTCGCGCCCCAACGTCGGCGTGGTGACGGTGCGTACCGAGGGCTACAACCAGGACGGCACCATTGTCTGCGCGTTCAAGCGCACGGTATTGGTTTACAAGCGCGACGGCGCACCACGCACCGCTCCGCCGCTGCCGGTCGGCAGCGGCCCCTGAACCACCGTTTTCAACAACTTGGGCCCCACAAGGCCACCAACTTTTCAGATTCTTTCCGCATGACGCCATCCTCCCTAATCGAGCAATACGGCCCCCGTGAAACGATGGAATACGACGTGGTCGTGGTTGGCGGCGGCCCAGGCGGGCTAGCTACCGCCATCCGGCTCAAACAACTCGCCGCCGAAAAGGGCACGGAGCTCTCGGTGGTGGTGCTCGAAAAAGGCTCAGAGCCCGGTGCGCACATTTTGAGCGGTGCGCTCATGGACCCCCGTGCGATCACCGAACTGTTTCCCAACTGGAAAGCGCTCGGCGCGCCGCTGAATCAACCCGTCACTGGCGATGAGATGCTGTTTCTCAGCCAAACCGGAAAAGTCAGCACACCGCAATTCTTGATTCCCAAAAGCCTGCACAACGAGGGCAACTACGTCATCAGCCTGGGGAATGTGGTGCGCTGGCTGGGTCAGCAGGCCGAAGCGCTGGGGGTCGAAATCTTCCCGGGCTTTTCCGCCGCAGAAGTGCTTTACAACGAGGACGGCTCGGTCAAAGGTGTGGCCACCGGCAACTTGGGTATTGGCAAGGACGGCCAGCCCAGCGACAGTTTTCAGCTTGGCATGGAACTGCACGGCAAGTACACAATTTTTGCCGAAGGCTCACGCGGCCACCTGGGCCGACAACTGATTGAAAAATTCAAACTCGATGCCGGCAAGGACCCGCAGACTTACGCACTCGGCATCAAGGAACTCTGGGAGATTGACCCGGCCAAGGCAAAACCGGGCCATGTTGTGCATTCTCTGGGCTGGCCCATGGACAACCAGACTTACGGCGGTGGCTTTCTGTATCACCTCGAAGGCAACAAGGTCACGCTGGGCTTCATCACCGGCCTGGAGTACAGCAATCCGTGGTTGAGCCCGTTTGAAGAAATGCAGCGCTGGAAAACGCATCCCGCGATTCGTCAGTACCTCGAAGGTGGCAAACGTATCAGCTATGGCGCCCGCGCCATCACCTGCGGTGGCTTGATGAGCCTGCCCAAAACAGTGTTCCCCGGCGGTGCACTGGTGGGCTGCGAAGCGGGCTTTCTCAACTTTGCGCGCATCAAGGGCAGCCACGCCGCCATGAAAACCGGCATGCTTGCGGCGGAAGCGGCGTATGCAGCGGTGACGGGTGGCCGCCAACACGATGAACTCACTGCCTACCCCGAAGCTTTTAAAAAGAGCTGGCTGTTTGAAGAGCTGGATGCTTCGCGCAACACCAAGCAGTGGATGAAGAAAGGCCTTTACTTGTCATCCATCATGAACGGCATCGAGCTGTGGCTGCTGCCTAAACTCGGTTTCAAAGCGCCGCCCTGGACTGTTCACAACCGCGTGCCCGACCATGCCAAGCTCAAACCCGCAGCCCAGTGCCGACAAATCGTCTATCCCAAGCCCGACAACAAAATCAGCTTTGACCGCCTGAGTTCGGTGTTTGTCTCCAATACCAACCACGAAGAGCAGCAGCCGGCCCACCTGACACTCAAGGACAGCAACGTACCGGTCAATCTCAACTTGGCCACCTACGCCGGACCCGAGTCGCGCTACTGCCCCGCAGGCGTGTATGAGTTTTCAAAAAACCCAGACAACACCGACCGCCTGCAGATCAACGCACAGAACTGTGTGCACTGCAAAACCTGCGACATTAAGGACCCGACGCAGAACATCGTTTGGGTCACGCCAGAAGGCGGCGGCGGACCGAATTACAGCGACATGTAGCCGATCAATAACGAACCTCCGGCAGGGGCCCTGGGAGAGAGTCTTTGATCACAACCTGGGACTCGTTACCATCTCAGGGATTTCCCTAGTTGAGCACATGCCTAACTACCGTTAGATTAAAGGCATCAACAGGGGCAATGCGTGTCTTACCTGACAAGGAAAAACAAGACAGGCATCCTCCCTGCCCCGACGCGGCCCACACAGGAAAAACCTTGCAAAGACTCACTGCACCTTCGACCTATGCCCTAGACGCCAAAGGCAATGAACGCGACCGTTGCCCCGGCCCTGAGGTGCGTAGGGGCGGCTCAATGCCCAATCCCCCGCAGCGTGGTGCACGGAGCAAACTGCCATGCTGAATCTCACGAATGTTCAGATCGTTTACGACAACACCATCGAAGCGGTAAGAGAAGCGTCGTTGTCCGTCAGCAAGGGCAGCATCGTCGCGCTGTTGGGTTCCAACGGGGCAGGCAAATCGACCACGCTCAAAGGCATTTGCGGCGTGCTCTACCCGGAAGATGGCGAAGTCAAGGGCGGCCAGATCATCTTCGAAGGTCGTCCACTTGCCGGGTTGCCACCGGACGAGATTGTGCGCACGGGTGCGGTGATGGTACCCGAGGGGCGCCGCCTTTTCGACCAATTGACGGTCGAGGAGAACCTCGTGATGGGTGGCTACACGCGAAGCCGGGCCGACGCCAAACGCCAGATCGACATGGTGTACAGCCTGTTCCCGAGACTGGTGAACAAACGCACTACGGTGTCGGGCTATCTTTCGGGCGGCGAGCAGCAGATGGTAGCTATCGGTCGCGCCCTGATGTCGGCCCCGAAGCTACTGATGCTCGACGAGCCGACGCTCGGCCTTGCACCTCAAATCACAGAAGAGATATTCGAGATCGTCACCCGCCTCTGCCGTCAGGACGGCATGGGCATTCTCCTGGTAGAGCAGAACGCGCAGATGGCACTGGCCATCGCCGACTACGGTTACATCATGGAAAATGGCCGCGTAGTGCTTGATGGCCCGGCAGACAAGATGCTGCGCAATGAAGACGTGCGCGAGTTCTATCTGGGCTTCGGCGAGGGCGGATCGCGCAAGAACATGCGCGATGTCAAACACTACAAGCGGCGCAAACGCTGGCTGTCCTGAGAAGCATCATGAACGACAATTTGCTAAGGGTCGAAACCCTGTCCAAGCGCTTCGGCGGTGTCGAGGCCGTGGCCGGCATCAGCTTTCACGTCAAGCGCGGCGAAATCTATTCGCTGATCGGCCCCAACGGGGCCGGCAAGACGACAACGTTCAACATGATCAGCAGTGTGGTCAAGCCCAGCAGCGGCACGGTGCATTTCGACGGCCACGACATCACCGGCATGCCCACGCATCGTCTGGCCGCCATCGGCATCGGCCGAACCTTCCAGAACCTGGCAGTATTCAAGCATGCCAGTGTGGTGGACAACCTTCTGGTAGGCCGCCATTGCCACATGGCCACGAATGTGCTGGATGCCTCTTGGTTCTTCGGGCGGGCGCGGCGCGAGGAAATGGAGCACCGCCGCAAGGTCGAGGAGATCATCGATTTTCTGGAAATCGAGGAAGTCCGCAACATGCCGGTGAGCACCTTGTCCTATGGGCTTCAAAAGCGGGTCGAACTCGGGCGCGCACTGGCCACGCAACCCAAGCTGCTGCTGCTCGACGAAATGGTGTCGGGAATGAACAGCGAAGAAACCGAAGACATTGCCCGCTTCGTGCTCGACATTCGCGACGAATTCGGGATCTCGGTGCTGATGGTCGAGCACGACATGGGCATCGTGATGGACATCTCCGACCGCATCTGTGTGCTCAACTTCGGGCGCAAGATCGGCGAAGGCACGCCCGCCGAGATATCGGCCAACCCGGCGGTGATCGACGCCTACCTGGGCAGCAAGACAAAGGAGGCTGCGTGATCGACTCCCTGGACGCCAAGCTGCGCGACGGCAACGCCACCCTCCCCCAGCTCTTGCAGCATTGGGCGCAAAGCACTCCGGATTCGCTGGCCTTTCGAGAAAAGGACTACGGCATCTGGAACCGGATGACCTGGCAGCACTATTTCGAAACGGCGCGCCGCTTCGCCCTGGGACTGAAGTCCCTGGGCTTCGACAAGGGCGACCGGCTGGCCATCGCCAGCGAGGACAGCCCGGAGTGGATGTTCGCCGACCTGGCCACGCAGGCCATCGGCGGCGTGGTGGTGGGGATCTATCCCACCAATCCGTGGCCGGAACTACAGTACATCGTGCATCACTCGAACAGCAAGTTCGTGGTCTGCGGCGACCAGGAGCAGGTGGATAAGGTGCTCGATGCGATGAACAAGCACGCGACCGGTTTGCCCGATGTGGTAAAGATCATCTGCGCCGACATGAAAGGCATGCGCGGCTACAAGCTCGACAAGCTGATGTCATTCGAGGATGTACTCGAACTCGGCGACCAGTACTTTGCTTCGTCGCCCGAGAACGCGAGAGCATTTGATCGTGCCATTGAGCAAACCCAGCCCGACGACACATGCATGCTCGTCTACACCTCGGGAACCACCGGCCCCCCAAAGGGCGCAATGCTCTCACACCGCAACCTGATCGTCACGGTGGACAAGCTCAAAACCCATTTCAGGCTGGACCGTCACAACTATGAGGTGGTGTGCTACCTGCCGCTGTGCCACGTGGCGGAACGTGCTTTCTCGACCGTTTTGCACCTGCTCACTGGCGGCGTGGTCAACTACGCCGAATCAATCGACACCGTCGCCGTCAATTTGCGCGAGATTGCGCCCACGGTGTTTCTGGGCGTGCCGCGCATCTGGGAGAAATTGCAGCAAGGCATTCTGATCCGCATGCAGGACGCCTCACGCTTTCAACGCTGGGCATTCTCGCGCTGCATGGCGGCCGGGCAGCGGCTGTTCGAGCGCGTCGAGGCACGGGAAGGACGGCGCTCGCTCACCGACCAGCTGCAGTTCTTCCTGCTCTGGCTGGTGATGTTTCGCAACCTGCAAAAGTTCATCGGTCTGGACCGCATGCGCTGCGGGTTCTGCGGCGGCGCCAGCGTCTCGCCCGAAGTGCTGAAGTTTTTCCGCGTCCTCGGTCTTCCGGTGTTCCAGGTGTACGGCATGACCGAGTCCGGGGGGGTGGTCTTCTTCCAGCATGAAAAAGCGGCCAGGCTGGGCGCCACCGGACTACCGATCGACAGCCTGAACTGGAAGATCGCCGACGACGGCGAGCTGATCGTCAAGCACCCCGCCGTGTTCAAGGGCTATCTCCACGACGATGGCGCCACCGCCAAGACCGTGGTCGATGGCTGGCTGCACACCGGCGACATCGTGGCACTCGCCGACAACGGCGAACTGATGATCCTCGACCGCAAGAAGGCCATCATCATCACCAGCGGGGGAAAGAACATCGCCCCGTCCGAAATCGAGAATGCACTCAAGGACAGCCTGTACGTGCGCGAAGCCATCATTCTGGGCGACGGCCGCCACTACCTGTCCGCGCTGATACAGATCGACTACGAAACGGTGGGCAAGTGGGCACAGGAGCGCAAGCTGGCCTACACCACCTACAAGAGCCTGGCCTTACTGCCCGAGGTACGCGAGCTGATCGACGAAGACGTCAAGCGCGTCAACAAACTGTTTGCGCGAGTCGAGAATATCCGCAAGTTCCTGATCCTGGAAAAGGAACTTGACCACGATGACGGTGAACTCACCGCCACCCAGAAAGTGCGCCGCAACGTGATCGAAAAAACTTTTTCTCGCGAGATCGCGATCATTTACGGCGGGGGAACCGCCTGATGGACTATTTTCTTCAACTGCTCATTTCCGGTATGGCCGTCGGTCTGATCTATGGCTTCATCGGCATGGGCTTTGCGATGATCTACCGCGCCACCGGCGTGGTGAACTTCGCCCAGGGCGAGATGATGATGCTGGTGTCCTACATCGCATTCACCCTGGCGGGCACCTTGCACTTTGGCTTCTGGCCGATGCTCGCGGCAACAATGGCGATCTCGGTACTGATCGGTCTGGTGGTCGAGGTTTTGCTGATCCGGCCCATGCTCGGCCAGCCGGTCTTCTCGACGGTGATGGTGACCATCGGGCTGGCTGTGATTCTGCGCTCGGTAGTCGTGCTCATCTGGGGTGCCGACCCGATGCCGCTGAATACAGGCCTATCCACCGAAGTCATCAGGATCGGGCCGGCTGGTCTGTACCCGGCACAACTCTACGCCTTGGGACTCATGGCTGCGGTGCTGATCGGTCTTTGGGCCTTCTTCCGCTATTCACGGGTCGGCATCGCGATGCGCGCGACCGCCAACCTGCAGACCGCGGCGCTGCTGATGGGTATCAATGTCAAGCGCATTTTCGCGCTGTCGTGGGCCCTGTCGGCCGGTCTCGCTGCCATTGCCGGTGTGCTGATCGGCGTCATCTACGACGTCAATCCCGGCATGTGGACAACGGGTCTGCGCAGCTTTCCGGCGGTAATTCTCGGCGGACTGGACTCGGTGTTCGGTGCCGCACTGGGTGGCGTTCTGATCGGCGTCGTCGAAAACCTGTCCGAAGGTTACATTGGCCGCGGCATGAAAGAAATCGCCGGTTTTGTCCTTATTCTCGTCGTCCTCATGGTCAGACCCTATGGCCTGTTCGGCAAACCTGATATCGAGCGTGTCTGATGCGCAGCGGAAATTTTAAACAAAACTATCGCGAACTGCTGGCACTGACCGACTCGGTTGCTGTCGTCTTCTGGTCATGTGTGCTGGTGGCGTTCCTGCTCGCTGCGCCGCTGGTGTTGCCCAAGTACTACGTATCCGTGCTGCTGCTGCTCCTGATCACAGCGGTGGGGGTGCTGGGCCTCAATCTGCTGACCGGCACTGCAGGGCTGATCTCGCTCGGGCACTCCGGGTTTCTGGCGGTCGGCGCCTACACGGCCGGCATCGTGGCCGGCAAGCTGGGTTGGTCAATGCTATCGGCAATATTAGCCGGCGGCGTGAGCGCAGCCATCGCAGGCGTCATCGTGGGCATACCGTCACTGCGGCTCAAGGGCCTGTACCTGGCCATTACGACAATGGCCTTCGCCGTGATCATCAACCATCTGATTCTCAATGGCGGCCCACTCACGGGAGGGTCAGAAGGCCTGACGGTTCCACTGCCCTCGTTGTTCGGCCACCCACTTGGCGCAGAGCGCGGTTACTACTACGTGGTTCTCGCATTCCTGGTGGTGTTCACCTTCATTACCCTGAACATTCTGCGCAGTCGCATCGGCCGGGCTTTCCTGGCCATTCGAGAGCATGACATCGCCGCCAGGGCAATGGGCGTCAACCTGACCCGTTACAAATTGCTGGCGTTCATGATCAGCGCCTTCTACACGGGAATCGCCGGCGGATTGCTGGCGTTTTACACACGCTTCCTGAATGTCGACGGCTTCAGCCTGCTGATATCGATCGAGGCACTCTCGATGCTCATCGTCGGTGGGCTCGGCACGGTGGCCGGAGCCTTGCTTGGTACTGCTTTCATCGTCTTGCTGAATGAAGGACTGGGTTTTTTGTTCGGCATGATCGGCGCCAGCTTCGGCGGCTCCGGCTCCACTGCGGCCTACGAAATCAAAGGCGTGATATACGGACTCGCGATCGTGCTGTTCCTGCGCTTTGAACCCGACGGGTTGGTGGGACGCTGGCGCGACATCAAGCACTACTGGACCAACTGGCCCTTCCGTTTCTAAGCACTGCTGCATATGCTCAAAAGGAAACCGGAAATGCGAAATGTCCACAAGTTGGCCATGCGCAATTCCCTGGGTAGCGCTCATGCAGCCGATCCAGGTGCGACCAGCGAAAAAGTGCTCGGTGCGGTGATTCCGCTCAGCGGACCGTCGAGCATCATCGGCAACCCGCCCCTCAAGCCGCTTTTCAATATCGGCGTGACCTATTTCACAAGGGTGCTACGACAATGAAACATCTGGTGATTTCTCAAAAACTGCGGAGCACCAAGTTTGGACTGGTCTGTCAGAAGGATAGTCTCGGCACTGAGCTCCAATTTGAATACACCCAAGCCCTGAAGGAACAGTGCATCGGCAGGCGAGCCGCGAGGGCCCACAAGTACTTGAGCGCGGACGAATTAAAGCCATTGAATCGATACCCTCAGACCGAACATGTCGGCGCGCAACTCGTGGAGGCGACCCTGATCGCCTGTGGAAAGAACCCAACGCTGGCCTGCGTGGTCGAGAAGCTGCAGCAAACGAAAAACTTCAACAGCGACAGGATCATGGCGCCGATCACGTTTGGACCCAATATCCGCCCGTCACGCCGGCGCCCCATCCAACTGAAGGCCAACACAACCACCGGCAAGTTCGAACGTGCATCCGGTTTTCTCGCCGAGCGATGAGCTCCATCTCAGTTCAACCCATTCATAGAGGAGTATCTTTCATGATTCAAAAATTCAGCCACCTCGCGGTTGCCAGCCTGATCAGCATGGCTGTCGGCCTTGCCTCAACACCGGCGGCAGCGGAGCCTGGCGTGACCGACACCAAGATCGTTCTCGGCTCGGTGACACCTGTCAGCGGCCCGGCAAGCCTGCTGGGCAAGGCCCACATGCTTGCCTTGCGGGCTTGGGAACAAGATGTGAACGCTCGCGGGGGCATCAACGGCCGCAAGGTGGATATCCGCCAGGACGATGACGGCTACGTGCCACAGCGCGCCTTGCAAAGTGTCAAGAAACTGGTCGAGGTCGAGAACATCTTCGGGCTTGTCGGCACCTCGGGGTCGGCAATGCTACAGGCGATGCTCCCCTATATCAACGAGCAGCAGATCCCGACGATCAACGCCATGGCGGTGGCGGCAGCGCATTTCACGCCACCCAACAAGACCGTGTTCGTGGTCGGGCCCACCTATTGCCAGGAGGTCAGCACCGCGATGAAGTCCATGGTGGCGAGCAAGAAGCTGCAGAAGGAGAAGTTCGCGATCGTCTACCAGGACGACGAGTTCGGCAGCGACGTGCGTTGTGGCTACCAGAAGGCCGTCAAGGAACTCGGACTCAACAGCGTGTCCGATATCTCCTTCAAACGCGGCACCAAGGATTTCTCGGCCGAGATGCTCAGCATGAAGCAGGCCGGAGCGACCTTCCTCTTGTCGGGTGGCGTGGTGGCCGAGCACTCAGCGCTGATGAAGGAAGCTGCCAAAAACCAGATGCCGCTGACCATTCTGGCGGTGCACTCGGCCCACCTGACCCCGGTGCAGGCGCTCGCCGGCGCCGCCGGAGACGGCTACTTCGTCGCCGACTACGTGCCGCCTCTGACAGACCTGTCTGTCCCGGGGATGGCCAAGTTCATGGGACTGGCCCAGAAGTACCTTTCATCAGACGAGCTGAAATCGCTCAACCGCTACTCGATCACGGCCTACGTTGGCGCGCTGTTGATGGAAGATGCCATCAAACGCTGTGGCAAGGCATTGACGCGCGCCTGCGTGGTCGACAAGCTCGAAGCGACAAAAAACTTCAGCACCGATGGCCTGGCATCACCGATCAGCTTCGCGCCCGGAGTTCGCCACTCGCCAAGCAGTATTCTGGTATTGCGCTCAGATGCCAAGAACGCCCGATTCGAGCGTGCATCCGAGCCCCTGCCGGTGCTTGACTGATACCTGCGTCGCCATTGACCTGTCCTCATATGCCGGTATTCCAAAAAGTTCTGATCGCCAACCGGGGGGAAATCGCGCTGCGGATTCACCGCAGTCTGAAGGCCATGGGGCTTTCCACCGTGGTTGCTCACCATGCGGTGGATGCCGGTAGTCCGGCTGTACTCGAAGCCGACCAGGCCGTCGAGCTGCACGGTGCGACGCCGGTGGCAGCCTACCTCGACATCGCCCAAATCGTCGAAGCTTGCCGCAGCACGGGGGCGCAGGCGGTACACCCCGGCTACGGCTTCTTGTCCGAGAACGCGGATTTTGCCCGTGCTCTGATGCAGGCAGGCATCGTGTTCATCGGGCCGCGTGCCGACACCATTGAGCTGATGGGTGACAAGGTGCGTGCCCGCAACTTTGTGGCCGAACGCGGATTTCCCGTCGCGCCTGGCGCGATCGAGGACGAGGACCCGGCGACTTTTCTCGAACGCGCCCGCCAGGTGGGCTCTCCGCTGCTGATCAAGCCTTCGGCAGGTGGTGGCGGCAAGGGCATGCGCATCGTGCGCGACCTGGCCCAGCTCGAGGCCGAGGTTGCCACCGCGCGCCGCGAGGGCGAGCGCTACTTTGGCGACGGCCGCCTGTTCGTCGAACGCTACGTCGAGCGCCCGCGCCACATCGAGGTGCAGGTGCTGGGCGATGAATCCGGCCAGGTTGTCCACCTGTGGGAGCGCGAATGTTCGGTGCAGCGGCGCTTCCAGAAGATCATCGAGGAAACCCCCTCGCCCGCGCTGACCGGCAAGCAGCGGCTCGATATCTGCGAGGCTGCGGCGGGCATTGCCCGCGCATGCGGCTACCGCGGCGCCGGCACGGTTGAATTCATCTATGGCGCCGGTGGCGAGTTCTATTTTCTGGAGATGAACACGCGGTTGCAGGTCGAGCACCCGGTGACCGAGATGGTCACGGGCATCGACCTGGTGCGCGAGCAGGTGCGGGTGGCGCGCGGCGAGCCACTGGCCTTCGCCCAGTCCGATATCGCGCAGCAAGGCCATGCCATTGAGTGCCGGCTCTATGCCGAGGACGCGGCGCATGACTTCCGCCCGGCCATCGGCAAAATCCTGCGCTGGCAAGCGCCTGCGGGGCCTGGCGTGCGCGTCGACTCAGGCGTGCGCGAAGGCCAGGCCGTGACCGCCGCCTTTGACCCGATGATCGCAAAAATCATCTGCCACGGCGCCACGCGCGACGAGGCCATCGCGCGTTCAGTGCACGCGCTGCAGGACACCGTGCTGTTGGGCCTGACCACCAATGCGCGCTACCTGACCCGTGTTCTGCTGCACCCCGAATTCATGGAAGGCCGAGCCGACACCGGCATGCTGACGCGCTGCGCCGACGAGCTGCGCGCCCCACCTCAGAGCGAGGCCGACACCGACATGGCCATCGTCGCGGCCGTGCTGTCTGATCGCGAGTTGCTGCGCTCGGTGCGCAGCGTGCCCTCGATGCATGCCGCAATGGGTGCCTGGAGGAATTGACGATGCGCCGACGCTACCTGATAGACGGACAAACCCATGACGTTGTGGTAACCCGCAGCATCCATGGAGGATTTTCCATTGTGCGAGACGGTCGTCGCATTGACGCGCGCGCCGAAGGACTGCCCGACGGCCGCCAGCGCTTCCACATCGACGGACAGGAACACGCTGTCTGGGTCGCTTGCAGTGAAAAGTCGGCTTTCTTGCACAGCACCCTCAGCGGCGCCATCGAGATCGAGACGGTGGACGCCGCGGGTGGTGCCGGACAAGCCCGCACCGGCGCGTCCGACACACTGGTCGCACCGATGCCCGGGACCGTCATCGCCGTCCAGGTGTGCGAGGGCGACATGGTGAACGCCGGCCAGCCGCTGATGGTGATCGAGAGCATGAAGCTCGAAACCACGCTGTTCGCGCCCCGCGAGGCGCGCATACAGGCCGTGCATTTTGGCGTTGGCGCCACCTTCGGCCTCAAGGCAATTTTGTTGACGCTGGCCGACGCCTGAGCCCCAACACGTTTGACTCACACCATGAAACGCATCGAATCCCGCATCGACACTTCGTCCCCGGCGTACCGTGGCAACTACAAGGCAATGACAGCCATTGTCGCGAAGTACCGTGAGCGCATGCAGATCACCCGCCACCAGCGCCCGGCGCACGAGATCAAGCGTGTGCGCGATCAGGGCAAGCTGCTGGTGCGCGAGCGCCTGGATCTGCTGCTCGACCCCGGCACGCCCTTCCTCGAATTCTCGGCCCTGGCTGCCTGCGATGACTACAACGGCGAGGTCCCGGGCGCCAACGTCGTCACCGGCCTGGGTGTGGTCAGTGGCCGTGAAGTGCTGATCCACGCCGACGACTCCAGCGTCAAGGGCGGCGTCTGGTACACCCTGACGCCGCGCAAGCTCA
>Ga0255338_1003002_pt1 | contig 21896 bp, 14 predicted proteins | sample MeOH1_35cm_T4_19_FD_203715 | JGI IMG/M metagenome (GOLD analysis project Ga0255338, IMG submission 203715) | Sandy soil microbial communities from University of British Columbia, Vancouver, Canada - MeOH1_35cm_T4_195 | ecosystem: Engineered > Artificial ecosystem > Sand microcosm > Unclassified ...
CCGCTTCTTCTCGCTGCTCGCTTTCACCCCTCCCTTACAACCACGCCATACCCATCAAGTCGATCCTTTTGCTCCCTACCCTCCGCGTCCTACCCCCCCTTTTTCGACAGGCTCACAAGCAGACCGGTTCGGCCAGAGCGCGCCGCCGGACCTCGTAGACAAGAACCTGGCCCCCCTCACTGCAGGGTCACGTCCGCGGCGGCCTGAGTGGCCGGGGCGGAGCTGACCGGCATCTCCGCATCCTTGAAGCCCTCCTTGCGGACGCGAACCTTGTACTGGCCCTTGTCCACGCTCTTGAAGCGGTACTGGCCGGCCTCGTTGCTCCGGGTCGCCTGGACGACGCGGCCCTTCTCGTCCACCAGCTCGACCATGGCGTTGGACGCCTGCTGGCCGTTGCCCAGCGCGAGCCCGCCCGCCACCTCACCATACTGGGCATACTGGCTCTCCGGCGTGTCGTGCGTGAAGAGCAGGCGCTCCTGCTGCAGCACCGCGCCCTTCTCGTCCACGAAGGAGAACTCGGCGAAGTAGCGGCCCGTGCGAAACGCCTTGCCGTCCTTGCCCTTGCCTCCGAAGGTGAACGTCACCGGCCCCTGCGCGCTCGACCGCGTCTCCTGGAACACCTCGCCGCCGGGCTGCGGCTGGCCGTCCTTCAGGTCGGCGGTGCGCACGCGCAGCTCCACCCGGCCGGAGCGCTCCTTCGGGGCGATGTTGCGCGCGGCCAGCTCCGTCCCGTTGGCGCTGAAGCGCGAGCCCAGGGAGGTGAGGAACACGTTGCCCGCGTACACCTCCAGCCGCCGCCGGCTCACCTGCCCCTTGGCGTTGGTGGCCACCACGTCCACGGTGTGCTTGCCGTCGCTCAGGCCCTTCGTGTCCCACGTGTAGCTGAGCTTGCCGCCCTGCGCCTTCTGCGCGGAGCGATCATCGATGAGCAGCTCCACCTTCTGGATGCCCTGGCCCTGGTTGTCGCGGGCCTCCACCTGGATCGTCTGAGCTGGCGCGACGTGCTCGCCGTCCTGGAGGCCGCTCACGGCCACGCTCACCACGTCCACGGAGACGAGCCCAAGCACCGCCCACAGCGCCTCGGCCTTGCCGCTGCCGCCCGCGCCCCAGCCCCCATCCTTCTGCTGATGGGACACCAGCCAGCGGGTGCCGCGGGCCACGGGAGCGTCCTCCTCGGTGAAGCCCGCCTGCCGCAGCGCGTACACCGTCTGCCCCGTGGCAAACGGCTCCGAGGCCCCGGCCGAGAAGCCCCAGCCCCCATCCTCGCGCTGGAGCGAGACCAGGTAGCGCGCCACCTTGCCCGCCACGTCCTCCGAGCGGCTGGCGCCCGCCGCGGTGAGCCCCAGCAGGGCATAGTTCACGTCCTGCAGATACACCCCCTCGGGCTTGCCCTCCCACGAGGCCGCCTTCCGGGCGATGAACTCCTCCGCCCTTCGGATGGGCGCCAGCCACGCGTCATCCGCCGTCCGCGCATACGCCTGCCTCCAGGTCTGCATCCCCTGGTAGGTGGCCTGCATGACGCCGGCGGTCACCGGGGCCGACTCGTGATCGCCCTGCACCGAGCCGTCCTTCTGCTGGTACTCCAGGATCGTCCGCGCCAGCTTGAGCAGGTCGTCGCGCAGCTTGGAGTCCACGTACTGGTCATAGCGGGCGAAGGCCACGCCACCGAAGGTGCGCGCGGTGCGCGGGAAGGTGTCCTGGCTCAGGCCTCCCGCGGTGCGCGCCCCTCCCTTCGAGTGGAGGACACCCTCCAGGATGATCCCCAGCTCCTTGGCGGGGACGTCGTACTGGTGGTGCTTGCCCACCGCGAGCCCCTCCAGGGTCACCGCCTGGACGTGGCAGCCGTAGCACTGGTGTTGCTGCTGCCACGCCGCGGTCGAGCGCGCCAGGAAGGTGATGCCTCGCTGGGCGGCCTCGCGGACCTTGGGGTCACCCTGGGCCGCCGGTGCAGGCAGGGCGCAGAGAAGGGACAAGACCAGGGCAGACCGGAGCAGGGACATGGGGACCTCGCGGGGGTTGGCGCCCCTGGAACGCACGAGGTTCCCAAAGGATCTATTTCCAGCCAGCACCTACCGATCCTGTATCAGCAAGCGCGGGGCTTGAGGCAAGGCCCGGGCTCGCGCCAACAGCTCGGCCCGGCTGCGCACCCGCAGCCGCTTGTGCAGCGCCTTGCAGTAGTCATGCACCGTCTGCGGACTGAGCTGGAGCTGATCCGCCACCTCTTTCTCGCCACACCCTGCTTGCAGCAGGCTCAGCGTCTGCTGCAACCGTCGCGGGAGCCGAGCGCCGCTCGCGGCCCTCCACAGCTCGCCCAGCTCGCCGTGCAGGTGGTGGACGATCTGGCGCTCGCGCTCATCGAAGGGACGCTCGGCTTGCTCCTTGAACAGAAACAGATAGTGCATCGCCCCATATCCGGGCACATGGAGCAGTGACAGCACGTAGTGATTGATTCGAGCAGGCCGGTAGTGATCGTTGAAGACCCCGGAGCGATACCAGCTTCGATCCAACGCGAGTTCCTGCCTGCCGAGCGTGTAGGTACTCACCCCCAGCTGCGTGATCCTCTTGTCCGAGGGATCCAGCTCCGGCTCGGTGCGTTCGCAGAGGTTCATCCAAGCGCGGCGCGCGGACACGCTCTCCCAGCCGGTGTCCACACTGCCCAGGTGACTGGCCGGACTCAGCAACCCCCACTCGGGCCCTTCCGCGGCCATGCCCACTTGAGCCCCCACCAGGAGGCTCAACTCCGTGAGCAGGTGCCGCCGCCACGCCAGCGTGTCGTGGCTGAGCTGCTTCAACTCATCCAGCAGGCGAAACACGGCGCGAGCGTCTTGCCAGGTCACGGTCTCCGACATGGGCATGCACTCTATTCCCCTGTTCAGGGGAATGGTCTCTCTCCCGCGGAGGCCTATCCTCTGCCACCTCACTTCACCGAGGGAACAGTCATGAAACAGCTCCTCTGCTGTCTGTTGTGGATGCCGGTTGCGCTCGTAGGGTGTGGTTCGGACGAGCCTCGCACGCGCGTGATCGCTCCTCAGGACTCCGTTCAGGGCCGCTCCATCACCGACTGGACCGAGTCCTGGTTCCACTGGAACTTCGCCGTGCCCGCTGACCAGAACCCCGCGCTCGTGCTCGACGCCGACTGTGCGGCCGGACAGAGCGAGCCCGTCTTCTTCGTCCCCGTCTACGACGGCGCCAAGCGCTACGAGCGCTCCTGCCACATCCCCCAGGGCAAGCCGGTGCTCGTCCCCTTGTGGGTGATCATCAATGACTATCCCTGCCCAGACCCCAGCTTCGAGCCCGCCCCCGGACAGTCTCTGGAAGACTTCCTCCAGCACGGCGCCCAGGAGTACAACAATCAGGTCCAGGGACTCTCGGTGACGCTCGACGGAGAGGCCATCGATCCCACCGCCCATCGGCACACCACCGGCTTGTTCCACTTCACCGCCGAGCCCAGCCTAGTCGGCAAGCTGCCCGATGCGTGCCTCCAGGGCTCGTCCCAGCCCGGAGTCAGTGATGGCTGGTGGCTCATGCTCTCCCTGGCCGCCGGTGATCATGTGGTTCATGTCACCGGCCTGGATCCGAGCCACGAAGCCATCGACGCCACGTACCGGCTGTCGGTCAGCCGGTAACGGTGCAAGCGCCTCAGGCGGGGCAGCCGGCAGGGCGACTCGCCATCTTCTGGATGAGCTGGGCGGTGAGCACCACGCACTTGGCGAGCACGAGCGCCTCCTCCAGCCCGGGCACCAGCAGGCCGATGAGCTCGATGGCCACCTGGGCGACCATCCACAGGAAGTCCCACCAGGACACGTCGTCGAGCACCGCCTTCACGAAGGCCGGCAGCCCGCCGCCATCGTAGATGGCCTGGAGCAGTCCGATGATGGTCTGCGAGGAGATGGTCTCCTCGAGCACCTCGCTCACGGCCTTCCAGATCTTCGCCTTGCCCAGCAGCTTCTGGAGGGCCCTGGTGGCCACGCCCGTGCTGAGCGGAATGCCCATGATGTCCAGCAGGCCGAACAGGGCGGTGGCCACGAAGTCGATCACCCAGTTCATGCAGGAGTCGGCTTTGAAGTTCGTGGTGCTCCGCCGGAGGATGGCCCGGGGCCCGCTCTCGCCGTAGTAGAAGGTGATCCACTCGTCACCCTGCAGCTCGGTGTGCACGATGCCCGTGAGATCGGGGTTGCCGGCGCGGCCCCGGGCGAAGCGCTCCTTCAGCTTCGCCACGAGCGCGGGCCCCTCGGCCTGGAGGCGCGGATCATTCGCTCCCTGGGCCAGGTAGCCCTGCAGCTCCTGAAGGAGCTCCTGCTCCTTCTGCGGGGTCCACAGCGAGGGGTCCGACTTCGGCGGGCTCTGCGGACGCAGCGCCTTCAGCGACTGTTTCCGCTGGGGCCGGGCCACGAGCATCTGGGTGCTCGGCTCGGCGTTGGAGGCGGGCCAGAGGAGATCCTGGACGACGGCGCCGTTCTGCAGGGAGAGGGCCTCGCCCGTGACGATGTCGATGGGCGGGCCCTGGGTGAAGTCGTAGACGGCCACCGGATTGACGTCCGTCATGGGGAACCAGGGCATCATCTGCGCCTGGACATCCTCCGCCGTGAGCGCCACGTTCCAGACCGCCACGGTCTGGATGGAGCCGCAGAAGGCCTGGAGGGAGGGCTGGGCGTTGCCGATCGAGACGGCGGAGGGGTTCACGCCCGACACATCCCCCTGCCCGCCCTGCACGAGCAGCTGGCCATCCACATAGAGGATGCCGGTGTTACCACCGGCCCACGTCATGGCGATGTTGTGCCAGCCGCTGAGCGGAACGCTCATCTTGCCAAAGCCATACCTCCCCAGAGAGGCCGTGAGGTTCCAGGTGCCACTCGAGGTGGGGGTGACACTGAGGCCGATGGTGTCAGGCGAGGCGCCCACCTGGAGGATCGCCTGCCCCTGGTTGACCTGCTGCGAGTGGACGCTGGACGGGAACCAGAACCAGCCCTGCAGCGTCACCTGAGGGAAGGAGGTGGAGGGGGGCAGCGTGGCGGTGGCCACCGCGGACGCAGCCGTGGTGAGGCCGGGGGTGGTGAGGCTGGGGGTGGCCGAGTTGATGGCCACGGGAGCGGGCGCTCCGATGATGTCCGCGGGCACCTGCCCCCAATCCCAGGCGCTCTGCACCGGGAAGGGCGCCGTGCCCGTGGTGCCGAAGCGCGTGTTGACCACCTGCTCCGCCTGCACGGCGTTGGGGGTCAACCAGAGGCGGCGGACCGCCACGGGGTACTGGGTGTTGCCGACGATGAGCTCGGGCGTGGAGCCGCTGCCCGGGGAGGTGACGGAGACCGGGAGGGTGCCCACGGAGGCGCCATCCACGAAGAACTGCAGCTGGCCGCTGACGTTGTCTCCCGACGGGGTATAGACGGCCGCGAGCTGGTGGAACTGCCCGGCCGGGAGCGCGACCTGGAGGCTCAGCACCTGGTTGCCCATGGTGATGAGCGGCTTCTGGCCGGAGAAGGAGAAGGAGAACAGGTTCCCCTGGCGGAGCACCGCGACGGAGTCATTCGTCGAGGGCACCTGGAACCAGCCAGAGAGGGTGAAGGCGCTGCGCCCGTCGAGCGAAGGGGTGGGCGCGCCGAGGTTCATCTGCTGGCCCGCGGACATGGAGAGGACACCCGCGAAGTTCGCGGGAAGCTGGGTCTGGGACATGGCAATCCTGGGGGTCTTTGCCGGAACGAAGTGCCCCGGCAGGTCCACTGGACTGCAACGCGAGGGCCACCCGCCTCTCCCTCTGGAAGCGAGGCCGCGGGCGCCGTTTCCACGCGTGGAAGTCTGCTGCTCCACGCGTGGAGGCTCATGTAGACTGGGGCCCACACCCCAGCGGCTGGGGAGGAGTTTCATGCCCGCCCCCCCTCTTCTGGATGTCTCCACCGCCGACGCCCATGCGGGCCGCGCCAGCGAGCAGAAGACCCCTCTCGTCCCCGCGCTGACCATCGCCTCGCACCCGATGATGCGCCGCGTGGGCGAGCGGCTGCTGCTCTCCCCGCTGGAGACGGGCCGCACCGTGGAGGTCTCTCGCAACGAGCCCTTCTTCATGCGCCCCGGCAACGTCCTGGGGGCGCACCTGTCCGATCCGTGCCTGAGCCGCAGGCCGCTGGTGTTCTCCGCGGGCCCCGAGGGGCGCATCCGCTTGGATCCCGGCCCGGGGAAGCAGACGGCCGTGGCGGGCTCGCTCCTGCCGGGGCCGTGGGAGTTCTCCGCCGAGCAGGTGGCCGCGGGAGTGCCCCTGGTGCTGGCCGGGCGCGTGGTGCTGCTCTTGCACCTGGCGGATCCGTCGGCCCATGACACGGTGGAGGCACTGGGCATGGTGGGCACCAGCGTGGGGCTTCAGCGCGTGCGGCGGCTCCTCGAGCAGGTGGCGGACCTGGAGGTGCCCGTGCTGGTGCGGGGAGAGACGGGCTCGGGCAAGGAGCTCATCGCCCGCGCGCTGCACGAGCACAGCCCTCGGCGCGGCAAGCCCTTCGTCAGCGTGAACCTGGGGGCCATCCCCAAGGAGCTGGCCGCGGCCGAGCTGTTTGGCGCACGCAAGGGCGCCTTCACCGGCTCCGTCCGCGAGCAGGAGGGCTTCTTCCAGGCCGCGCACGGGGGCACGCTCTTCCTGGACGAGGTGGGCGAGGCGCCCGCGGAGGTCCAGGTCATGCTGCTCCGGGTGCTCGAGACGGGAGAGTTCTACCGCGTGGGAGAGCGCTCGCCCGTGAGCGTGGACGTCCGGCTGGTGGCGGCCACGGACGCGGCGCTCGAGCAGCAGATCCAGGAGGGCCGCTTCAAGGCCCCGCTGCTGCACCGGCTCGCGGGCTTCTCCATCCGTGTGCCTCCGCTGAGAGAGCGGCGGGAGGACATCGGTCTGCTCTTCCACCACTTCGCGCGCAAGGAGCTGGAGGCGCTCGGCGAGGCGCGGCGGCTGGAGCCCGAGGACGCCCTGGCTGAGCCGTGGCTGCCCGCGTCCCTGGCCGTGCGGCTCCTCCAGCACGCGTGGCCTGGCAACATCCGGCAGCTGCGCAACGTGGTGCGCCAGCTGGTGATTGGGAGCAGAACCCGGGCGCGCCTCGAGCTCGACGCGCAGCTCGAGCAGGAGCTGGCCGCTGTGCCTGCCGCTCCCCTGAGCAGCCCTCCTCCCGCGCTTCCTTCCGAGCCTCCTTCCAAGCCGAAGCCCGTGTCTCGACGCAAGCCCTCGGAGATCGGCGAGGAGGAGCTCCTCACCGCGCTGCGCGAGTGCGGATGGGACTTCCAGGCCACCGCGGATCGGCTCGGGGTCCACCGCACCTCCATCTATGATCTGGTCGAGCGCAGTCCTCAGCTGCGCACGGCGGGCGAGCTGAGCGTGGAGGAGCTCTCCCGCTGCTACCAGGAGTGCCAGGGGGACGTGGACGCCATGGTACGAAGGCTCGAGGTATCCAAGCGGGCGCTGAGCCGGCGCCTCAAGGAACTGGGGCTCGGCTCCAAGCCGGAGCCCACATGACGATAAGGAGACGCAGCGTGACCGTGTCGAAGAGAAGCGTGAGGACGGAAGTCTGCCGGAAGCTGCGGTGGGTGCTGGCGGTGGCGGCGTGCGCAGGGATGGCGTGCAAGAGCGCTGGCTCCGCGGGACAGCCTCCCGCCGCGGAACCGGGGCGGGCGAGCCTGGAGTGCCCGGCGGCGCTGCTGTCGTCCCAGCCAACCTTCACCTACACCGTGAGCTGTACGGGCTTCACGCCCGCGGCACAGAAGGTCCATGCCCACGGCCAGGTGAGCTTCGTGTCGGAGTGTGACGACAAGGTCACCCTCAGCTTCAGCAACCCGAAGACGCTGTTCACGAGTGGAGCGGAGCTCATCGTCCTGGAGCACCGGGGAGAGCAGAAGACGGAGACGGTGAGCGGCGATGCGGGCTGTCACCAGACGTGCTTCGGCTCGACGGTGTGTCCTCCGCCCGATGACATCGACTCGAAGACAGGCAGCCTGGACGTGCACACGAGCACGCCGGAACCGGACCCTTCGAAGAGCCAGAGCCCGTAGCGCTCGGGGCTCAGCGCCCCCGGGTGGCGAAGCGGCGCTTCCACCAATGAGCCCAGTGAGGGTTGGCCGCCAGGGCCCGCTCGGGGAGTGACGCCTCGGGGGCCTCCATGGCCCTCAGCAGACTCGCCCGGAGGAGCAGCGCCTCCGTCCAGGAGGGGCGGGCCGCAAGCAGCTCCTCCGCCACCGCCAGGCCGCGCTTCAGAGGTGAGGCCGCCTCCTGCCCCGTCTCCTGGAACCAGAGCCCCCACTCGCGGCAGAAGTGCCCGAAGGCGGCGCGAGCGTCCTGCCGGAGTGGCGCCAGCTGAAGCGCTCTCTCGTAGGACTGGGCCGCCTGCTCGAAACCGGCCCCTGCTTCCGGTGCGCGCTGCCGCCCCAGCCAACGGGCGCGGAGGCCTTGGACCTCGCCTTGGTAGAGCCACGCCTGGGGCTCCTCGGGGTTGCGCTGGAAGGCCTGGCGCAGCGCCTCCTCTGCCTTCGCGAGGCTCGCCCGCGGATCCTGGCCTTGCTCCAGCTCGAAGGTGGCCCGCGTGGAGCGCACCTTGGCCAGGTTGGCCCAGGGAGTGGCCTGGCCGGGCAGCAGCGCCACCGCCTGCGCGTAGGCCGCCTCTGCCGCGCGGACCTCGGCGCTCGGGTCCTCGCCGAGGATGAGCTGGTGCTCGGCGCGGGAGGCATGCACCTCGCCCACGTTGTTCTGACCCCAGCCCTGTTGGGGAGCCACGGCGACGGCCTGCTCGTACGCCGCCTGAGCCCGGGCCAGCAGGGGGCCTGGATCCTCTCCTCGCTCCCAGGCCTCGCGCCCCAGCTCGGCCAGGGCGATGCCGAGCCCATTGTGGAGCGGAGCCACCTGGGCGTTGATGCCGATGCCGCGCTCGAAGAGCTCCACGGCGGTGGACAGGTCGGGCCGAGCATCCTGGCCGGTACTCAGGCGCCGGTTGGCCAGCCCGGTGTGGAGAGTGCCGCCCAGGTACCACGCCACGAAGTTGCGCGGGTTGAGCGTCCGGGACTTCTCGAGCGCCACCCTCGCCTGCTCGAGATCTTCCATCGGCTCCACCGCATGCGTGTCCTCGGCGCGCTTGAGGTAGGCCTGGCCGAGGTTGATCCAGGCATCGGGGAGCTGCGCGTCGAGCTGGATGGCCTGGCGGTACGCTTCGATCGCCTGCGTCAGGTGGGCCGTGGGCTTGCCTCCGGCCTCCGCCTCGTGGTCCGCCCAGACGCGGAAGATCAACCCTCGGGTGGCGTGGAACTCGTAGTCCCGCTCCTTCTCGGGAATGGGCTCGAACGTCTCGAGGGCCTCACGCAGCGGCGGGCCCGGATCCAGGCCACGGGACTGCAGGGCGCGGGCCTCATGCAGCAGGCTCTGCCCGAGCTCTTTCCGGGCCGGCGTGTGCCCGGGCTGCAGAGCCAGGACGGCCCGCGCGGCGGCCTGTGCCTTCAGGAGAGGCTCCTCCGCGGAGCCTCCCTTCGTCCGCTGAGCCTCCGCCAGGCGGTTGTGGAAGCGGGCCTCCCGGAACTTCACCTCGGGGGAGCCCGGATCCGATACGGCCATGCGAGCCACGGCCTCGAGGCCCCGCGCATAGGAGGAGAGGATGTCGCCCCGGCTGTAGAGCTCCATGACCAGCTCGGTGTACTCGAGCTTCGCCAGCGACTCGTGCACCTCGGGCAGGCTCTCGGCGGTGGCGGCGGCGGCGCGCAAGGCCTCGCGTCCCGCCCCCAGGTCGGCCCGAGCTCCCTCCCGGTCCCCCTGGTTCCAGCGGTGGTGGGCCCGCATCTGGAGGATGTCTCCGCGCAGCTGGTGTGCCTCGTAGAACCAGGGCAGCTGCTGTCCCATCACGTCCAGGTGGCGCAGGGCCTCGTCGAGCCGCTCCTCGTGGAAGGCCAGCAGGGCCGCCACGTACTCCGGGGAGGGCACGTCGGCGCCCTGGCTCTGGCGGAGGTAGGCCAGGGCCGGCTCCCGGTACCGGACCTGAAGGGCCTGCCGGGCCGCCGCTCGCCGCTCGGCATTCTGGAGGTTCTCCACCTCGAGGAGCTGCTCCCGGTAGAGCCCGCCCAGGACGAGGGCCAGGGCCCAGGCGACGCGGGGCTCCTGGAAGCCTTGGCGCCACGCGGCCTCGAGGTGCTCCCGAGCCCTGGCTCTGTCCCCGAGCGCCAGGTGCCCACGCCCCAGGGCGTAGTGGCCCGGTCCCTCGGCCCTGCTGCCCCCCTGGCGGATCTCCGCCTCCAGCGCCTCCATGGACTGGCGGATCGCCGCGCGATCGGCGCGCACGTCATGCAGCCGCGAGAGGGCGGAGTAGCGGGCCATGGCCTCGATGCGCTCCACCCTCTCGGTGAAGTGGCGGGCCAGGAGCTCGCGCTGAGCGGCCTGCTGGCGGGTGAGGCCAGCCCAGCCCAGGGCGCTGGCCACCAGCACGAGCGCCACCGCCCCCACGCTCACGGCCACGCGGTGCCGGCGGGCCTGCTTGCGCAGCCGGTAGAGCAGGCCGGTGGAGCGGGCCTGGACGGGCTCACCTGCCAGGAAGCGATCCAGCTCCTCGGCGAGCGCATGGGCCGACTCGTACCGGGCCGAGCGCTCCTTCTCCAGGCACTTGAGGACGATGGCCTCCAAGTCGACGGGAATGCCGGGCGCCAGCGAGCGGGGCGGGCGGGGCTCGACGGTGGGGATGTGGCTGAGGATCTCGAGGCCATTGTCCCCGGGGATGGGGAAGTGGCCGGTGAGCAGGTGGTAGAGCGTGGCGCCCAGGCTGTAGACGTCCGCGCGGCGGTCGAGCTGGCCCACCTCGCCGCGAGCCTGCTCGGGAGACATGTAGTGCGGGGTGCCGAGCACCGAGCCGGTGGCGGTGCTCCCGCTGGCCGTCCCATCATGGGCCAGACCGAAGTCCATGACATAAGTCTTGAGGCGTCCGTCCTCGGTGCGCTCCACCAGGATGTTGGCGGGCTTGAGGTCGCGGTGGATGAGGCCGGCGCGGTGGGCGGCATGGACGCCCCGGGCGGCATCCCGGAGCACCTGGACCTTCTGCTCGAGGCTGAGCTGGCCGGCGAGCTGGCCGAGCGGCTCCCCGTCGATGAACTGCATGGCGATATAGGAGCGGCCGTCCACCTCGGCGACTTCATGCACCTGGCAGACGCTCTCGTGGGCGACGCGGGCCTGGGCGCGGGCCTCGGACATGAGGCGCCGGACGTGCTCCGCGTCCTCTCCCTTGACGAACTTGAGGGCGAGGTTGCGGCGCAGGCGCGGCTCATACGCGAGGAACACCTGGCCCATGCCTCCCTGCCCGAGGAAGCGGATGCCCTGGTAGCGCTCCCAGCCGGGGACGGGGAAGGCGGGAGTGGACGGCTCGTGGGCGCTCGGCGTGAGGGTGGGATCGACGGTGGGGGCGCCGGGGAGTTCGGGAGGGGGTGACGCACGGCTCGAGTCGTTCAAGGGCAGACCTCAGGCCCAGGAGACACCGTCTACTCGCGCAACACCAGACTGCAGCAAGTGACCGCACCTTCGGCCTTCTGCAGCTCCGACACATCGACCGGGGTGACGGCGATCCCCGCGTCCTCGAGCCGCCGTGACGTCGATCGCGCTGCGCGACACGTACGACAGCTCGCAGCCAACGAGGCTGGCGCTCACGTCACGAGTGATCGCAATGCGAGTGGGACCTTGCATGACTCCTCACCCCGGCTTGCGGCCCGACGCTACGGGCACATGCCACACCGCGTATTGCGGTGGGGTCTCGATCGCCGAGATCATGGCATTGAAATCGGCGGTGACCTCGGCGACCGGGCGCCCATTCGCGCTGGCCAGGGGTTGCGCGTAACCGTCGCGCCAGGCCTTGAGGATGCCGGCGAAGGTGGCGCGCGGCACGCGCAGCGTGTCGACGGTGACGTAGTCCATCGCGATGTCGAGGTAACCGAACCGGTCCAGCAAGGGCGGCGAATGGCGGCCGATGCGGGCGTCGCAGCCGATGCTGTGTGAGAACGCGACCGCGTGCGTGTTCCAGAACCGATCCGGATCGAAGGCGTCGCCGTCGCGCGCGGGCATGTGCAACATGCCGTAGTCCTCGGACAGCAGGTGCAGCCAGCCGCCGGGCTTGAGTACGCGGGTGATCTCGGCCAGCACCCGCGGGAAGTCGGGCACCGCCTGCGACACGTGCCGGCACACCACGAGGTCGAAGCTGGCATCGCCCTGGCCCAAGGCGAAGGCATCGCCCTGCTCGTAGCGGATGCGTCCGCCGGACGCGTCTCCATGGCGGCGCGCGAGCACGAGGTTCGACTCGAGGATGTCGATGCCGAGCAGGGTCGCCTGCGGATAGCGCGCGGCCAGCCGCCGGGTGATCTCGCCGGTGCCACAGCCGAGATCGAGGATGCGCAGCGGGCCCGACAGGCCATAGCGCTCGAACAAACGCTGTTCCTGCGGCCAGATGGCCTCGGCCTGATGCGCGAGGGTGCGCGCCATCGACTCGTCGCCCATCTGTTCAGCTTGCGGATTGCGATCGTGCTCCATCAGGTGTCCATAGCACCGCCAGCATGGGAGTGTCTGGCCCCAGATGCGAGCCCCCCCTCGCATAGCAGCCTCTCTCATGAAGTCTCCGGCAGCGGGTTCGATTCCTGTCGCCTGACACGGGCTACGGGCGGGGATTTGGCAGGCGGAACCTCTACCGGAGGTTGAGAGCGGCCAGGAGTGGGTCGTGGACGCGGACCTGAAGGACTTCTTCGGGTCAGTGGACCACGAGGCGAGCGGAAAGGCTCAGTGCCTCGTCCCATCCAGCATGGCGAGCCGATTGGCCATCTGTTCGCCGTACTCCTTCAGACATGCCGAGAGCCCCGGTAGACCCACGGTGCCCTGCACCCGCAGGTGCTCAAGCTCGCCTTGGACCACGGAGGCGATGCTCGCCGCACGTCCGGCTCCGGCCTCGGCCCCGGAGAAGACTTCCCACGCCATGAGGTGTCGGTGGAGGGCTTCGCAAGGCACGGCGGGTACTCCCCTATGCAGGCCGATCGTCAAGAGCTCAGCCCCCAGCAAGGCCTGCGTCGCCGCCCATTGCAGGGGCTCGCGCTCCCGCGTCCGCTCCTTCAGTGCCGCCCGGTAGGCCGCCACCGCCTCCGCCGCCCGTGCCATGTTCCCCTCTCTCTCTCCGAGCTGGGCGAGCGTCATCCCCAGGCTGGTCTGCGTCATGGCCCAGTCCAGGGGCGCGAACTCCCGCGTCCGCTCCTTCAGGGCCGCCCGGTAGGCCGCCACCGCCTCCTCCAGCCGTGCCGTGCTCTTCTCCAACTCGCCGAGCGTGAAGAGGGAACTCCCCAGGTTGTGCTGCGTCTGGGCCCAGTCCAGGGGCACGCGCTCCCGCGTCCTCACCTCCAGGGCCGCCCGGTAGACCGCCACCGCCTCCTCCACCCGCGCTACGTTCCCCTCTCTCTCTCCGAGCAGGGCGAGCGTCATCCCCAGATTGTGCTGCGTCATGGCCCAGTCCAGGGGCATGCGCTCCCGCGTACATTCCTCCAGCGCCGCCCGGTTGGCGGCCACCGCCTCCTCCAGCCGCGCCGTGCCCCCCTCCAGCTCACCAAGAGTGAAGAGGGCATACCCCAGGTTGTGCTGTGCCTTGGCCCAGTCCAGGGGCGCGCGCTCTCGCGTCCATTCCTCCAGCGCCGCCCGGTGGGCTGCCACCGCCTCCTCCACTCGTGCCGCACTCCCTTCCCACTCGCCGAGAGTCCGCAGCGCATTGCCCAGGTTGTTCTGCGTGCTCGCCCAGTCCAGGGGCGCGAACTCCCGCGTCCTCACCTCCAGGACCGCCCGGTAGGCCTCCACCGCCTCCTCCACCCGCGCCGCACTCCCTTCCCTCTCGCCAAGAGTCCGCAGTGCACCGCCCAGGTTGTTCTGCGCCATGGCCCAGCCCTGGGGGTCGATCTCCCGCGGCATCTCCTCCAAGGATGCCCGGTAGGAGGCAACCGCCTGCTCCAGGCGCGCGCTCTTCGCGGACTGCTCGCCCACGACCGCAAGCGCATCCGCGAGAATGACCTTCATGCTGGCACGCTCCTCAGCGTTCCAGCCCGAACTGCCCTCCAGCAGATGGCGAACCTTCTCGATGGAGGGCTCGAGCCTGTCGGCGACGGACTGCCCTTGCTCCGCTCGCACTTCCGCGCTCCGCGTGAGCACCAGCAGGTGGAGGACCTCCCCCAAGTCGTCCCGGGTGATGGGCGGGAGGGTCAACTCCTCGGGCGTATAGCGCTCCCACTGTTTCGCTCTCGCGAGGTCGCGGGAAGCCGTCCAGTAGAGCTTGGGAGTGCTCTGGCCCCCCACCTGGATGACCGTCCCCCAGAGCAGGACGTCCGCTCCCGTCTCCTCCAGGGACTCCCGGGCACGAGCCTGGGCGGTCCTGACGTCCTCCTCGGACACGGAGCCTCCCTGCATCACCGGGCTGTCGATCTGGATGACATGACTGCCTTCGGACTCGGAGAGCGCCTCCACGAGGTACTTCTCCAACTGGCGGCCCTCATCACCTTCCAGGCGGGCCACGGCCACGTCCAAGAGCCTGAGGCTCCCGGTCTCCTCTCCATTCCGACAGGAGAGAGCGGCCAGTCCGAGGAGGCTCAATCCCAGCAAGCCCCAGGCGCCGAAGCGCCGATGGAACCACCAATCGAGCGGCTCCTCGAACGTGGAATTGGACATGGTTGCTCTCCCTGGCTCCATTGACAACACTGGGCACGGTGCTTTCCCTCTTCAATAAAGAGCCGGGAGCACGGATCGCACTTCGTGGGAGCCGCCGAGCCCCAGTCCGGTGAGCCCCCTCAACGCGTAGATGGATGAGCGGTCCTCATGGCAGAGGTGGCCCCGATGCTGGTCGTCATGCAGCAACTCCACCAGCAAGCTTGAGGCGGGGACGGAGCTTCCTCCGAGAGAACTCATCGAGCGCAAGCTGCTGGATGCGATCCGGGTTGAACGATAGGAGAAATGGAGGCCCATTGGCGGGTTGCGGTCCCGGGCCCAGCGGGGAAGGAGTGCTGCTGCCGGATGCCACCCGAGCCGTTAGCCGGGCCCGTGTCCCGGCCCTACAGCCGCTGGAGGCACACCTGTGCCCAGCCTGGCCCCCTGCAGTGGCAGGCAGCAGCATCCTGGGGCTGCTTGGCTCAAGCGCCTGTGAGTGCGTGCTCCGGACCATGTCGATCACCGATTCCGAGCCATGCCGATCACCGATTCCGGAGCAAGCCGATCACCTGTTCCGGAGCAAGCCGACCACTGATTCCGGACCATGCCGATCACCTGCCAAGCGGGGGTGAACCAGGGCGGAACAGGGCTGTAGCAAGCTCAGGGTGAAGGTGGAGCCGGAGCGTTGACGACGCTGGACAGAGAGCCGAGCACACCGCCTCCCGAACAAGGAGGGGCTGTGGCGGCAGAGAGGCTGTCCATGCGGAAACTGAGAGAGATTCTGAGGCTGCACCTGGAGCTGGGGCTGAGTGCGCGGGCTATTGCTCGCAGTTGCTCGCTGTCGCCGAGCACGGTCGGCGGGTACCTGAGCCGAGCGAAGGTAGCGAAGCTGAGCTGGCCGCTGGCGCCGGAGCTGGACGAGGACGGGGCGCTCACAAGGCTGCTGTTCGCCAGCGAGGGGCACCCGAAGCAGAACCGGCCGGAGCCGGACTGGGCCAGGGTGCACCTGGAACTGCGCAAGAAGCACGTCACCAAGCAGTTGCTCTGGGAGGAGTACAAGGCGGAGCAGCCGGAGGGCTACCAGTACTCGCAGTTCTGCGAGCGGTGCGCCCAGTGGGCCAGCACGCTGACGGTGACGATGCGGCAGACGCACCGCGCCGGGGAGAAGCTGTTCCTGGACTTCAGCGGAGATGGGGTGGACCTCGTCGACCCGAACAGCGGGCAGTGCACGAAGACCAAGCTGTTCCTGGCGGTGCCCCCCTGGGGCAGAAGGCCTGCCGCGAGGGCTACTCCGTCCTCTACCGCCGCACCTCCCGGCTCTTCGACGAGCTGGCTCAGGCTCGCGCTGACGGCACCTACCCCCACCTGCTGCGCCGGCTCGCCAAGGCTCAGGTCCTCATCCTCGACGACTTCGGCCTGGAGCCCCTGGGGGCTGCTCAGCGCAAGGAACTGCTCGAAGTGCTCGACGATCGTTACCAGCTCAGCTCCACCGTCCTCACCAGCCAGCTGGAGCCCAAGGACTGGCACGCTGTCATCGGCGACGCCACCCTGGCTGACGCCATCTGCGACAGGCTCGTCCACAACGCCCACCGCCTCAAACTCGGCGGCGAGTCCATCCGCAAGGCCGAGAGTTTGACCGCGGCCAAGAAGGCGGCGAAGTAGAGAACACCAGCGTCGTCATCCTGGTGATCGGCTTGCCCGGAACAGGTGCCCGGCTTCGCCGGAATACGCAGCCATGTTCGCCATTGAATCCAAGACGGTCGCGCAGCGCTGGCCCCAGGTGGCCGGGTGGTGGCCCCGGGCCCTTGTGCTCAACGCCTTGGGCTTCCTCTCCATTCTTCTCTTCGGCGAGGGCCTTCGCGACTGGCTCCGGGCCCACCGCCTCTTTGACGGGGAGAGCCTGGGCACCGCCGGGGGCGCGGTGGTGGGCTACGGGGTGATGTCCTTCGTCAACTACTGGTGGCACCGGCTACGCCACCGCAGTGACTTCTTCTGGCGCTGGTTCCACCAGCTCCACCACAGCGCGCAGCGCATCGAGCTGCTGACGACGTTCTCCAAGCACCCGGTGGAGTCGCTCGTGGACAGCTTCGGCGCCCTGGGCATCCTCTACCTGGTCGTCGGGCTGAACCCGGCGGCGGACTCGATCGCGCTGATGCTGGCGGGGCTGCTGGAGCTGTTCTTCCACTGGAACGTGAAGACGCCGCACTGGGTGGGCTACCTCATCCAGCGGCCCGAGGCGCACCTGGTCCACCACGAGGCGGGGCTCCACGCGTACAACTACTCGGATCTGGCCATCTGGGACATCCTGTTCGGCACCTTCCGCAACCCCCGCGAGTGGAAGGCCACCTGCGGTCTGGGCGCCGAGAACGAGCAGCGGCTCCTCGAGATGATCCGCGGCGTGGATGTGACGAAGCAGCCCCTGGGCGCTCCCCTGCCTGCTATGCCGGAGCCGAGTGGCGTGGAGTGGGTGCCCGCGCCCGTGCGCGAGGCCGCCTGAGCGCCCGGCTCCACGCGCCGCTCCCCCCACCGGGTGCCGTCACGTGCCCAGCAACCTTGGCGGGTTGCTGGGTTCGGGAACATCCTCCGAAAGAACAGCTCCACGCTGTCACGTCTTGGGAAGAAGAGATGCCTTCTCAGACGTATACGGGATGCTCGCCACCTTCCTGCGCCTCTGGCCCTGCGCTAGCCTCCTCAACGATGGGGAACACGAGCATCCTGCGCCACGACCAGATCTTGGAACTTCACGCCACCGTCATCGCGGTTGGCCTCGCCCAGCACCGCAACGCACTGCTCGCGGGCATCGACGCGGCGTTCATGGCCGGTCTATCGGCCGATGGAACGCTCAGTACCTTGATCTTGACGGACCTCGCTGCCATGAACGCAGCCGGTACGCTCAGCGACGGTAGCGTCCCATTGCTTTGCTGGCTCCAGAACGCCGTGGCGCTAACGGGGGCGCGTCCTGAGGCGGAGATCTTCGGTCGGGCCCTGGTGCAGGCACAGGAGCGAACCAGCAGGGCTCCGAGCCCGGCCATCAAGCCCCTCCTGCAGCCCACGGCCGCATCGGGCTTCCTGCCCCAGGAATCAAATGAAGCGCAGCCAGGGGGCGATGCCCCCATCGACTTCGCCATCCTGACTGCGCTAGAGGTCGAGCGCAGAGCAGTCTGCGCTGCCTTTGGACTGACCGACCAGGATCGCATCAAGAGGAACGGGCGAGTCTATTGGCGGGGCAAACTCCCCATAGGTGATGGGGCCGCGTACGACCTTGTCATCGCCCAACCCGCGGAGATGGGACAGACGGAAGCCGCTGCTCTGGCGACAGAAGTGGCGCTTGTCTGGAGGCCGTGGGTGGTGCTGATGGTGGGGATTGCTGCATCCACCAAGCCCGACGAGGTGAAGCTTGGCGACGTGGTCGTTGGCCGCAGCGTCTATTACTACGAGCACGGCAAGATCACGGCCGAAGGAATCCAGCCCCAGCCAGAGATGATTCCGGCGGATGCCAACCTCTTGAAGCATTATACCGGGTTGGCGGGTTGGAACGGCGCAGTGCTTGCCCCACGCCCCGACGGTACAGACACAGGTCCACGCGTGTTCTTGGGGGTCATTGCATCTGGCGACAAGGTGGTGGCCCATGCCGCGGCCCGGGACTTCATCGCAGCAGGGCAGCGGAAGATTCTTGCTTTGGAGATGGAAGGGTATGGGTTCAGCCGCGCGCTGTGGCTCAACCCTGGCCGCATTCGTCACCTCGTCATCCGAGGCATCTCGGATGACGGGAGCGAACACAAGCGGGACGACTGGCACCATTACGCAGCGGCTTCGGCGGCAGGGTTCGCCAGACACTTCCTGCTGGATCGCCCGCTGGAGCAAGACGAGAGCATCACCCCTGCTCCGTCGAATGGCTCGGCGGCGGGAGCCGGAGATCTTGCAGGCCGAGCGCGAGAAGCCGAGTTTCCGAACGCCGGGGCAGGGGCTGGCACTCATCCCAAGCGGTCCCAGGCCCATCGCGCTCCAGGGAAACAAGCCAACGGGCCTCCCTTGTGGGCAACGGTTTCCGTATTCATCCTGGGAGTTCTCGGGTTTGCATCTCTCGCGGCTCTCATCCAGAAGGCCCCCTGTCCCAGCGCCACCCAGGTTTTTTTCATCCAGGTCGTCATCAGCCTCAGCGCAGCAGCCCTTGGCTGGGCCATCCCTGGCTTCCTGAGCGTCACCCTGAACATCCCTCATGCGGGAAAGCTCCGCGCAGGCGGGGCGCTGGCACTCCTGGTGATGGTATTCCTGGTGACCCCAAGCCAGCTCCAAACCGGGCACGCCTGCGAGGCCCCGACCTTTGCCACGACCATTCGCTTCACCAGCCCAACAACTCCCCTCACCGCTGGTAAGGCGAGGCTCTTCCTGGGAAATGAGCAGCGCACCTTCGACATTGGTCCCACTGGTGAAATCGAGGTGAAGTCCATTGATAGGAGGCTGCTGGGCACGAACCTGAGCCTGAGCTTGGAATCTCCCGGCTTTCGCCTGAAGGGGCTGCAGGAGGGGATGGCAAGCTACGCCTTGACGGGCGCCAACCTGCTGGAAATCCCCGTGGAGCCGGTGCCTGCCGAGTTCAGCGATCCCCAAGCGCAAGAACCCGTGGGCAAGCATCCTCATCCTCGGGATGGTCCACAAGACAGAGCCCCCTCCCCTTTCCCCCATCTCTCATACAAGGCTGGAACGCCTGAGGCGTTCAAGCGCCTCATCGCGGGTGCGCTCAAGGACTCTCAAGCAGGGGCTCATGCACTTCCTTGCCCTGTCGAGCTACGCATCAGCCCGAGCAGCGCGACCCTGACCGTGTACGGCCGCTGTGTCTGTCCTCGAGGCTCAGCCACCGAACTCCCCGTTGCTGTCGTGGCCAGCCACGGTGGCGTGGTTCCCACCGGTATCGGGCCCATCGTCGTGAGTGGCCTGCGAGAGCAAGCCTGGAAGGCCTGCCCATGAGAACTGGATGGAGTCGGACTGGCTGGCTTGCTCTGTTCCTCTGCCTGGATGTACTCGCGCAGAACCCCATCCTCCCCCCGCAACCCACTTCCGCCGAGAGCACAGCACCGCCGCAAGAAAGAGAAATCCTCTATCTTGTTCCTGCGGGACATCAATCCGCAGCAGCCAGGGTCTACCTCTACGAGCTATGCCGATGGATTGCCAAGACTCCCTCCATCCGCAGTCGCTATTCCATCGTCTATGTGTCGAGCAGACTCGAACGCCCACTCGATGCGGCGCGTGCGGATCTGAGTGATGGCACGGATGTGCGCCGTCCCGCGGAGAACAGAAACCTCAGCGAGGAAGATCAACAACTGGCAGAGACCCTGGAGACCGCAAGAACACTCTTGCAAGGCTCCAACTCTCTCTGGGACGTGCGCGGGAAGCTTTCTCAATGTTATGGCGCTTATGACAAGCTGAGCCCGGCCCCCTCCCCGCACTCCATGAAGGCCACGGTCTTGATTGCCGAGTTGGTTGACCTCGGCGCTCATGGCTCGGGGTTGAGCTTCGTCAAGGTGTCGAGCAAAGCGAAAGAGCAGGCAAAGTACGACTTCGTTCGGCTGACGGCTTCGGACTACCTGGGGGCCGTTCGCCTGCTCGCCGCGGGAGCCCTCCGTCCCGAAGGAATGGCCGTCGCCCAGGTCAACATCCACACAGCCGTCAAGGATGGGTACGAATGCACGCCCAGCGCGGCCGCCGCCGTCTGCTTGCTGCAGGCGGGCTCGGCGCAACTCACCGTGGATGCGGCAGATTCTCCCTTCGTGCTGGCCAGCCAGGTCTCGCTCCCGGACATCAACACCTGGAGCTTCAGCACACCCAAGGTGATGATTGAAAATGTCAGGGCCTCCCGGGAAAAGGTGGAACTGACGGTGCGCTTCACCGCACCAGGCCTCTACAAGCTGAAGATTCCTGTCAACACACAGCTCTCGGCCGCCGAAACCGTCACTGACATCCATGAACTCGAGTTCGAGGTACGGACCCAACCCCTGATACTTGAAGCCTCGCAGTTGGTGGTCGCGAGCTTCTCGGGCCGGTATTGGGGCCACTCATTCCTGGACTTGGGACTGAGTCCATCGCTTCGAAATACACTCAAGCCCCAGATTGAGTCCTGGCGGGTCATGCCAGCCTCTGAAATCGACACGCTCGCCTCTCGCATTGAAGATACTCTCAAGGCCCTGGCCCCGCCGAAGATAGATGCTCCCTTCATATCGGAGTGGGAACGGAGCATGGAGGTCGTCATCAACCACGATACGCTGCGTGCGCTCTTGTCGAGAGAAAAGAAGGTGACAGTCGGCAGCGGCAATGATGCCGTCACCTTCACGCGGGAGAAACTGTGGTGCGAGACAGTCATCACCTCCGCGCTTGCGCTGATGCAGGGAAGTCGGCGAAGTCCGTGACGCAGGATGGCGAGACTGCCTGGCGCGACGGCTGTGAAACCTTCGTGAGTGGAATCTTGCATACCGCCGAACAAAGTGCCGAACCTTTCGAACCCATCCGCCGCATACGTCTTCTGTACAGAAGAGATCCACCCACGTCGTTTCGGCTGATTCGCGCACTGAAGCACCAGGACTCCGCGGAACTTGATGTCTCCGAACTTGAGTTGAACGAAATCGGCCTCAATACGTCTCAGCGGGAAGAGTTGACGCTGACCGCAGTGATGGAGGGAACCACACGCAGCGCGCCCATTCCCATCTCCCTGGACACCTACAGGTCCAGAGCCGCGCTTCTCATGCTCGAGTTTGGGTTTAGTCTCCAGAACGACAAGCTCATCCTGGGAGATGCCATCGATTATGCCTTGCCTGGCCGATCAACGCTCACTTGGGGGTTTAGCACAGAGGTGCCCCTCTTGTCCGAGTCAGTAGCTCCAGGCTTCTCCTTCCGCGAAGGTGCTCACAGCTATGACATCGAGTATACGCTGTCTGTGTTCCCTTTCTCCATCTTCAGATTGGCCAATCGCAGTCCAGAAGGGCTCGTGCTAGGCGAAGCCATTTTCGAACTAAGGTTCGGCTACACCATCCGCGCGCAAGGCATTTCCCTCGGTCTAAGCACGGCCTATGTATTCAATAGCACCTTCATGCTCGGGATGGGGATAAGAGACTATCTACCCACGGCTGTGAACACAAACCGCCTGGAGTTCACCTTCTTGACAGGAATTGTCTTGTAGAATGCCCCTGCCTGCGTATTCCGGCGAAGCCGGACACCTGTTCCGGAGCAAGCCGATCACCGATTCCGGCAAGCCGATCACCTGTTCCGG
>Ga0255338_1003003_pt1 | contig 21894 bp, 20 predicted proteins | sample MeOH1_35cm_T4_19_FD_203715 | JGI IMG/M metagenome (GOLD analysis project Ga0255338, IMG submission 203715) | Sandy soil microbial communities from University of British Columbia, Vancouver, Canada - MeOH1_35cm_T4_195 | ecosystem: Engineered > Artificial ecosystem > Sand microcosm > Unclassified ...
CGCCATCGTTGTCCCATACCTCGAAGTAGTATTCGATTTCTTCACCCACCTGGATTCCCAGGGCGGAAAGATCCCAGAAGTAATAAAACTGATCGCGGACAAGGTTGCTTCGCACAGGAAGATTCACGAATTGCGTGGTCATCTCAACGGCATTGCCCAAAGAATCTTTCTTATTGAGCGGTCGGTAAGAAAACTGCAGACGGGTGAATCCATAATCGTCTTTTACTTCACCGGTGAAGTAGAGGCGGAGCTGTGAAACAGAATCTTTTCGTTCTTCAACGGTAATAGCAGGGTACAGATCCGGCACAACGCTGATTGTATAATCAATCGAATCTTTTCCCTTCAGGAATTCATTCGAGGTGTGAAGTGAATATTTTTGGCTTTCGAGAAGACGTTTTGAAAATGCAAAGCGATCATCGCCAACCTGCTTGAGATTGTAAATGCTGTCGATGAATTTCATGGTGAATGCATTCGTAGACCGGGTAGAGAAATTCCAGTTGATCACTGTTCCCGCAGGCACAACAAGGTCGCCGGTGTTGCGCACCGTTTCGTTTTTCTTCCCGGTATAGGCAGGGTATTTCAGTTCTGCATCGAAGTTGAGAACGATCGGATTGGGAAGGACCTTCAGGATATATTCTTTCGAAGTGAAGCCGTCTGCAGAGAAGCGGAAAGTTTTTTCTGACTGCACATTCCGGAAAACATAATTGAAATCGATCGTATTCTCACGGGTCATCGCGTATTCATTTCCATCAACGAGCAGGGTAACTGCATTCGGAATTTCATCGCCGGTCAGTTTCACGTCCAGTGTAAAGTCTTCATTTTCAACAGCCTCAAGCGAGTTTTCGATATTAAATGTGAATGGGGCCTGTTCTTCGTAGTACTCCGAGTGATTCACCAGGCGATTGGTGCTTTCGGTCAGCAGGTTTGCATTCGTGAAAACGATGACAACAATTGCGAGCAACGGAAGTAATGCCCACTTCACATATTTGCGGTTCTGACGAAAATCTACTGCAGACGCGAAAGGAACGGGCCGAAGTTCTTTGATACGCTGGTTGATGCTCGCCTCAACGAGCGCACTGCTTGCGCCTGTACCTGATCCGGAGTTGTGCAGTTGAAGAACGTTCAGGAGCTTGTCCTGCACATTCGCGAAGTGGCGTCCGATGATGAGCGCTGCCTGCTCATGTGAAATGATTTTACCGATGCGATTGATACGCGTAAGCGGCAATACGATGAAGCGCGCCAGAATGTATCCGGTTGCAACGAGGAACGACCAGAAAAGCACTGTGCGGATCGCGGGATCGAAGTGTGCGAAGTATTCCAGCAATGAAATTGTGAGATATCCGGAAAGCAGGATAGCAACGGTATACAACACTCCGCGTATGAGCTGATTCTTGTAATACTTGCGGATAAACTCATCGAGTTTACTGATGAGTGTGCCGTATGCGCTGTTGTTTTCCATTATAGTCAGTCAAACAAATTTACTGATTAATAACACCCTTCCCAATGATTGATACGCGTGATACCCTGTGAAGTTTGTTAAAAGATGCTTTCGCAAAACTAATTCCACACGTTTTTACGGGGAAGGAGAGAGAAAGGAGATGCGGCGCGTTGTTAAAACTCACGAGAAATACGTAGAGGATCTTAACAATTTACTTCGGAGATTTACGTTACAGAATAAACGCGGTCCGTATGTTACGTTACATTGTACTTTCCGGGATTTTCATGGTTTCACTTTCCCTCGGATCGTGCCAGAGCCATTGCAAGAAAATGCAAAAGACAAACAGCAAACTGATTGCGGGCAAAGAAGACTTCGGGAAGAAGACCCGAAAGTATAAAAAGAAGCAGCGTTACTAGTAGGCAGTAAGCAGTTGGGCAGTAGGCGGTAAGCAGTTGGGCAGTAAGCAGTTGGGCAGTAGGCAGTCGATCAGATTCGGATTCCGCAAATCAAAACATCATCTACCTGTTCGAGTGAGCCGCGCCAGCGATGGAAGTACGCCGACAATTCTCTTTCCTGAACGGCCATCGGCAATAGTGAATATTGTTCGAGGAGAACGCGCAAACCGGACGTCTTGAGTTTTTTCCCTCTGTCGCCGCCGAACTGATCTGCATAACCATCCGTGAAAGAATAAAGCGTGTCGCCGGTTTCGATTACAGTTTTGTGGGAAGCGTATTCCTGGAATTCATCGGCCGGTCCGCCGATAGGAGCTTTCGTTGGAGAAAACTCCTGAAGCTCTCCATTGGCTTTGCGGATCCACAGCGGACGGTTTGCTCCGCAATAAATCATTTCATGTGCAGCAGGATCAAACCGCATCAGGCAGATATCCATTCCGTCACGACTCTGTGTTTCTCCTGATGTCTGACGCAGCGAACGTTTGATTGCCAATGAAAGGCGGGAGAGAATTTCTGATGGTTCTGATGTTTCACGTGCAATGTCGTTGAGCATTTCCATTCCGAGCATACTCATGAATGCGCCGGGAACCCCGTGGCCTGTACAATCGGCAATGCCCACAAAAATGTAATTGTCTTTCTCGAGCATCCACCAGAAGTCTCCGCTCACAATTGCTTTTGGTAAATAGAAAACAAAAGAATCCGGAAAGTGTTTTCTCAGGTTGGATTCCGGCGGTAGAATTGCCTGCTGAATCCGTTGCGCGTAGTTGATGCTGTCGGTGATTTCTTTCTTCTGCGATTCGATCTGCGCATTCTGGATGGCAAGCTGCTGATTCGATTTTCTCTTATTGCGGTACGCATAGAAAAGCGATCCGGTAACGATCAAGCCAAGTCCGGCCAGCACAAACAGAAATTTATTCAGCAGTGCATCTTTCTCGCCCTGCGCTTTGAGCCGTTCGTTCTCTCTTTGTTTTCTCTGGGAATCGAATTTCTCTCCGGCGTCGGTAACAGCCTGCGTCATGTCCGCGTCGAAGATGATGTCTTTGAGAGAATCTTTCTTTGAGAAATAGTCATACGCGGTGCGATAATCTCCTTTGGCGGCATAGATGGACGCAAGTTCTCCGTAGGCGTTCTTGAGCACTTCTTTGTTATCGAGCTGTTTGCTCATGCCCGCTGCTTCCAGCTGTGCCTGTTCCGCATCATCCAGCCTTCCCTGGTTACGGTAAGCGATACCGATGTTATTCAGGCATCCCGCATAACCATACATATCATTCGCCGACTTGTGAGCCGCCATTGCCTTTTCGAGGTAGAAAATTGCAGAGTCGGGTTTGTTGTCGAGATACAGAATTGCGAGATTGTTATAGGAGATGGCGATCATCTGCGGATCGCCTAATTTTTCGCGCATGATCATCGAGCGGCGGTAATATAAATCCGCACTGTCGAGCTTGCCCGTCTGACGGAATACAAGGCCCATGTTACCGTATGAAGCCGCAATTCCGCTGGAGTCGTTCAGGGCTATGCGCATTGCCATTGCTTTACGATAGTGTTCGAGCGCTTCATCAATATTCTTCAGGTTCCAGAAGATAATCCCCATGTTGTTCTCGCAATTCGCAATTCCCTTCAGGTCTTTATCGGCTTCGCGGATTCCCAATGTGGCCTGCAGGTAAGTCAGCGCATCCGTCATCTGGTTGCGTTGCCATGCAATGCGGGCGTAATCTTCATTGGCATCTCCGATCAACCGGTTGATTCCCGATTTCTTCGCATGGTTCATTTCCTCCCGGAGAAATAGCTCCGCGCTGTCCATATCGGAAACAACATAAGTGGTAAAGAGGCGGCGATAGGTTGCAGCTAATGACGAGTCGTTGTCGGTTTCTTCCGTTGCCGCTTTCAACGAATCGATCTTATTCGTCTGTCCGAATGAAAAACAAGGGAGAAGCAGCGTGAGGAAGAGAATGTGTATTGCTTTCACACCCACCCTTCGGCTCCCCTCTAAGACGGACAGGCGCTCAGGATGACACACGTCACAAACAAGGTTCATTCTGATCAGGTTTAGAAGTTCCTCAATTTACCAAAAACTCCTAATGGCAGAACACCTCCATGCTTTGCTTTGAGAAACAATTCGCCGACTTCGAGTTTGCTCTTTGTTCCACGAAATAGATTTTCCAGGATCAAGGCGGAGAAACCAAGCGAGTATGCATTGAGAATGAGGAAATGTTTATTGGGATCCAACAGCTGCACAACCGATTTCACCATCTCGTTGATGTTCTCTTCGAGCTTCCATTTTTCTCCGTTCGGTCCGTGACCATACGCAGGCGGATCGAGAATGATTCCGTTGTATTTATTTCCGCGGCGCTCTTCTTTCTTCACAAACTTAAGAGCGTCATCGACCATCCAGCGAATGTTATCGAGACCCGAATGCTGCATGTTCTCATTCGCCCAGGTTACCACCTGTTTGATGGAATCAACATGGGTTACATCTGCGCCAGCCGCACGGGCCGCGAGCGATGCGCCGCCTGTATATGCAAAGAGATTCAGGAATTTCGGTTTCTCCACTTTCATTTCCTGGAGAGACTGGTAAATGTAGTCCCAGTTCGCAGCCTGTTCAGGAAAAACACCGACATGTTTGAAAGACGTTAACGCCAGGCGGAATGAAATTTCTTTTCCGCCGGGAAGTGCGTAGCTGATGTTCCAGCGATCGGGTGTGTCGCGTTTCAGTTTGACCCAGTCGCCTGCAGAGCTGCTCTTGGGAACAAATTCTATGTGCGCCAGTTTTTTCCACTCTTCGCGCGAAAGAACAGAATCCCAAACCGCTTGTGGTTCCGGACGAATGGTAATGTATTTCCCGAAGCGCTCAAGTTTTTCGAACTGACCGGAATCGAGGAGTTCATAATCCTTCCAGCGGGTGGGTGTTAAGAGTTGCATCGCGGCAAAGATAGTTATTCATCCCCCTTCAGACCTTCAGGGTTTCGGAAACCTTGAAGGTCTTGACGAATAGCTATCTTTGCGCCAATGGAAAACAGAAGAGTTCGCGTACGATTTGCGCCAAGCCCAACCGGCCCTTTGCACATGGGCGGAGTGCGTACTGCCCTTTACAATTATCTTTTTGCAAAAAAACATGGCGGAGATTTTATTCTCCGCATTGAAGACACCGACCAGGATCGTTTTGTTCCGGGTGCGGAAGAATATATCATCGAATCGCTGAAGTGGTGCGGCATAGAACCGAATGAAGGTGTTGGATTTGGAGATGGCCCGTGTGCACCTTACAAACAGAGCGAGCGCAAAGCGCAGGGTGTTTATGAACAATATGCGAAGCAGCTGATCGATTCGGGCAATGCGTACTATGCGTTCGACACAAAAGAAGAACTTGACGAACAACGCACGCGTTATGAGAAAATGGGAAAAACATTTTCGTACAATGCGGTGAGCCGCCAGGAACTGAAAAATTCACTGGCGCTTTCGGAAGACGAAGTGAAACGCAGAATAGATGCCGGCGACACGTATGTCGTGCGCGCAAAAATGCCGCGTAATGAAGAAGTGCGTTTTCATGATCTCATCCGCGGATGGGTGGTGGTGCATTCATCACAGCTCGATGACAAAGTATTGTTCAAGAGCGACGGAATGCCGACCTATCACCTGGCAAATATCGTGGATGATTACATGATGAAAATTTCCCACGTGATACGCGGGGAGGAGTGGTTGCCGTCGGCGCCGCTTCACGTATTGCTGTACCGCTTTCTCGGATGGGAAGAGGTGATGCCGCAGTTTTCGCATTTACCATTGTTGCTTCGTCCTGATGGAAACGGAAAGCTCAGCAAACGCGACGGAGATCGCTTAGGTTTTCCGGTGTTTCCGCTGAGCGGCACGTTGCCGGATATCAAGACCGGTCAGCCGGAAATTTTCACCGGCTATCGTGAGAGCGGGTACTTTCCGGAAGCGTTCATCAACATGCTTGCATTACTTGGATGGCACAGCAGCGGAAACAAAGAAATTTTCACGAAGGAGGAGCTGATTGAAGAATTTTCTCTCGAGCGCGTGAGCAAATCGGGAGCGAAATTCGATGCGGAGAAAACGAAATGGTTCAATCAGCAATACCTGAGGATGAAATCAGATGCGGAGCTTGCTGCGGCTTTGCGTTCGTCACCCTTCGGCTCCGCTCAGGATGACTCGTCGCTGATAGCAGATTACAGCGATCAGTATCTCACAGAGATGTGCCGCTTGATGAAAGAGAAAGTTTCTTTCGTTCATGAGATAATCGACCAGGGAAAATTCTTCTTCGAAGATCCTACGACATACGATGATGCGGTGATCAAGAAGCGGTGGAATGACGATACGAAGAAATTCATCGGTGCCGTTAACATTGCATTTGCAGAAATGCTGACGTGGACTGCGGCAGATTGTGAAGCCACGTTTAAAGCAACCGCAGAGGCAACCGGAACAAATCCGGGGAGTGTGATGCAGCTGTTTCGTGTTTGCGTGAGTGGAGCAGGGGGAGGACCGGTGTTGTTTGAGATGGTAGAATTGCTGGGGAAAGAGGTCGTAGTGCGTCGCCTGGACCGGGCGCTTGCAACGATTGGCTGACCCTTTGATTACGCTCAGGATGACAATCGGCACGAAATGGGAATCATAAACGTCAACGGCACCTCGACTACCCTTCGACTACGCTCAGGACGGGCGCCCGGGAAGACAAAGAGCTTACAATGGGAATAATCAACGTCAACGGAATAAGAGTATATGCTTACCACGGATGCATGCCGGAAGAAGGTATCATTGGCGGAGAATATGTTGTGGATGTAAAAGTGGACACCGATTTTTCTCACGCGGAAGAAACAGACGAGCTTCGCGATACGGTTGACTATTGCGTGATATACGATTCGGTGAAAGCAGAGATGGCCATACGTTCAAAGCTGATTGAGCATGTGGCGCGCAGAATAGGAACCAATCTTAGAGTGCATTATCCGCGCGTGAATTCTTTCATGGTGCGGGTGACGAAAATAAATCCGCCGATGAATGGTGCGGTGGATAATGTGAGTGTTGAGATTACCGCATAACCCCGCCAGATGAAAAAATTACTGCTTAGCCTGTTCGTGCTTTTTGCACTGAAGGTTTCCGCACAGATCTGTTATCCCGGAAGATTTACAGAAACTCCGTTGTTCGATAGCGCCGATATCCGAAAGGATTCCAACATCGTTTACGCAACATCGAAAAACTATTTCAGCGGTGTGATGCAGAACCTGCAGATGGATGTTTACTATGCGGATGCTTCTGTTGACACGATGCAGAACCGTCCGTTCATTCTTCTCATTCACGGCGGGGCGTTTCTGGCCGGCAGTCGCAACGACATGGCGTACGAATGCATGGAATATGCGAGACGCGGATTTGTTGCGGCAACAATCCAATATCGCCTCGGTTGGAATTGCGCGGCTACCGACCTGCTTGGTGTATGTGTATTCTGCCAGGGAAACAATTTCGATCTCAAAACCGCAACATACATTGCTGCGCAGGATGGCCGTGCCGCACTGCGGTATATCAACGCGAATTGCTCCACATGGAATGCCGATCCCAACTGGCTGTTCATCGGGGGAGAAAGTGCCGGAGCAATTACGTCTTATCACACCACATTCTGGGATCAGACAGAAGCCAATTCGTTTTGTTCATGGGCAGTTGCGGCAGTCGGAACACTCGATACCGCCGGCAACTCACTTCCCAACACATGGGTTGTTCGCGGACTGATTGACAACTGCGGTGCGATCGCCAACGACAGCTCGCTGATGAACAACGGTGTAATTCCCGTGATCAGTTTTCATGATCAGCTCGATTGTGTAGTGCCGTATGCAAACGGACAAGTGATCAGCTGTTTGTGCCAGCCGTTCTATTATGCAAAAGGATCCCAGCTGGTGAATGCACGATTGACTTCCATGGGCGTATGTACCGAGCTGAATACTGTCGTAAACAGCGCGAATCACTGCTCCTATCCGAAAACGAGTATCGTAAAACGAGCAAGCTGTTTTCTGAAACGTATTATGTGCAACAGCTGCGTGAGTGCAACCAACACGAATGTCTGGGCAGTGGATAGTTGTGACAATGTGATGATGGGAATTGCAGTTTTCAACGTAAAGCCGTTTAGTCTTACCGCATCGCCCAACCCAACGAGCGATTGGTGCACGTTCAGTTTTTCAGAACCCTCGCATAACAGCGGGGCATTGCGCATTTACGACGCGTATGGCCGACTCGTCGCAACGCAAGCCTACTTGCCCATGACCACGAGGGTCCGCTTGAATACAGGGGCACTTGCTGAAGGAATTTATTTTGCTGAAACGGAGATTGGCGGGCAGAAAGTGAATTCGCAGTTTTCTGTGGTCAGATAAATCCGGTGTAATCAGTTTGCCTGTTTTTATTACTTTTGTGTCCCTCTCAAAGTAAAGGGTCCTGTGGCCGAGTGGCTAGGCTCAGCTCTGCAAAAGCTGCTACAGCGGTTCGAATCCGCTCGGGACCTCAATAAGAACGAAAGTCCGCGCTTTTTCAGCGCGGATTTTTTGTTTTCAGACGGACAGACAAAAGCTTGCTTTTGAATGAACGGATGGAAATAAAAAAGCGCCTGCGTTTTGGCAGGCGACTTTCGTTCTTTGACTTCAGGCTTCTCAATGCGTGATCACGTCAGTAATCCGCTCGGGACCTCGATAAATTCAAATGCACCTCACGCTTTTCGCGTGAGGTTTTTCATTTTATGGCGGGATGCGGGAAGCTTGCTTCCAAGCAGACAGACATGAAATAAAAAGTAGCGAAGCGGAGCATTTGAATTTTGACTCAGCCTGTGTCCCGCAGGATATCTAATCCGCTCAGGACAAAAACTCCCCGCCGTTTCCGACGAGGAGCGCATTCTCTCATCACACCCAAAAACTACTTTGCTACTTTTCCCCATCCGCACAAACAACCCGTTCCGTTCTTCAGCGATTGCGTGTACCAGTCGTCAATGATTTTTACCCCCGGCTCCTTCTTCTCCGGAGGTAGATTTCCCATTTCTTTAGCCATCTGCTCTTCTGTTCCCGGATGCATTACGAGCGACTCCAATACACTGCTTCCAAAAACAACTTCCTTCAGGGCATAACTGTGCGTATCACCCTCTCCCATCTCTGCAAGAATGAATGCGTGCTCACCTTGAGGATATGCCATCGCTTGTTCATTTTCGCCATGTGTGAACGAATAATTTCCATTCGGCCGCTTATATCCCGGCAGATAAATCCCTCTTCCGGGAATCAACAACGAGACTCTTGGTGCCGCATCATCCGTAACTGCATCGACGTGCGCATTGAAAACAATCGGCAACCCCGATCCGCACAAACGATCAATGTTCGCCCAGCCTAATGATTTCATCCCGAACGAATAAGAAGCATACGCTGCCCGTTGTTCCGCAACGCGGGTTGAATAATTCAGAATTGCTTTCTCGCGAGCAGCATCGAGAGCCGCCGCCGTTTTCCGATCCTTCGTGTCAACCTTCTCCTGTTTCATCGCCGCAAATTGTTTAAACAAATCTGCGAGTGGACAACCTGTTTTCTCCAATGAATCTGCTGCAGCTAAATCGCTTTTCCATAATGGACGAGTTGGAAAGTTTGTATAGCAACCCATCACTCTTGCATCGCAAGCTTGACGAATGAAAGGAAGTCTCGAGCGGAATTCTGCTGTTGCAATATTCGTGTGTTCAAATTTTGCATCATTAAGACTTACGACTTCCTGCTGGTTTGTTTCGGCGTTGATTGCAACGACTGCGCTTGTGTCGCGCGCCCAGGTTCCGTTTGTGACTTGCCATACTCCCGGCTGCCAGTCATGGCCGTCAACCATCACGATACGTTGTATCATGATCGTGTCGGCTTTAACTTTTTGTGCGACATCAAAATATAATTCTGGCTGAGCGTCACCTTCCTTCTGTTCCGGTTCAAGGGCGATATCAATGTTCTCCACCGGAATTTCCCGCAAACCGTTGTCAATCGGAGATGGGTTTTTCCAGCTAATACTTCCGTCTTCCTCCTGTTGACCCTCCCACAACTGCATTCCGGACCTCACCTGCATTGCGGGGATTTCGGTTTCAATAGTTTTTCCTTCTGCCAGAACAAGTTCTTCTCCGCTCTCGGATTTTGCGCCAACATAAATCGTTCCGCCGGTTTCCAGCATTCCCTGGTCCGACATAGTGCCCATGTTCATTGCTATCATGTCTTCGCGCGTAATTGCTTCTATTAGCTCCAGCTTCACTTTTCCTGAAACCGCATTCCCGTCTTTATCTGTGAATGCATTATCGGGAATGAGCAACATCGTTCCGCTGCTACCTGTAATCACCTGGGAGGCTTTCGGGTTGATCGTGTAATGTTGTTTCATTTCCTCCGGAACATTTACTGCGCCGAATGCCGGTTTGTATTCTTCGGGTTGTCGCGTAGTTGCAGAAAATTGTCCGGGGTCCGATTGTTGAGTCTGGGCGGGTGCAGCGGGCTGATCATCCTTCATGCACAAATACCCGACAAGTGTTCCGCAGATTAGCGCTGCTGAAACTAAGATTGCTGCCTTTTTCATGTTAGTAAGTATTGGTTTTTCTTCTTAATGCCGGAAAAGTCCAAAAGGTAACTGCGGACGCAAAAAATATTTTTTTATGAAATCGGGTTACCTTTCAGGAATCGGCGGAATCAACTTGTAAATACGCAATTCTATGATCCGTACGTTACTGTCCTTTGCCTCTGTACTTCCATTCGCAAGCTTTGTTAGTCCCGACCCGATAGTGGGTAAATGGATGGCGTGTGAACACGTTAAATTGGGTGCAACAGTTACTCTGAAAAAGTGGAGTTCTCCTCCTTGTTCAAGTTCGACCTACAACTACACTGAAATGACCTTTGACACGATACGAGGAGGGCGAGTGGTAATCTGCACTGGCGGAGCAACCGACCTTGCTGGAGGCGCCGCGTGCTATGAGGCGAAATGGAGTTATGATCCATCCAAATCTATGTTAAGCATACGTACCGATTCATTAGTAGTTGGGTATCTTGTAACCATATCCGATTCTTCATTGACATTAACGACCCAAGTAATAATGAGGTGATGGCTGAAGAGAATCTTTTAGCATCAATTCGTGCAGGGAAAAGTGAATCCTTCCGAAAAATCTATGTCGAGTACTTCGGTATGGTGCGCTACATGATCATCAACAACAGCGGAACCGAAGAAGAAGCAAAAGATATTTTCCAGGAAGCGATGGTCGTGTTGTATGAAAAAGCGAACGAAGGAAATTTTGAGCTGTCGTCATCACTGAAAACATGGATCTACGCTGTTTGCCGCAACAAGTGGCTGAAACAGCTGGAGAAGAAGAAAAAGAATTATCGATTCACCGACTTTGAAGAGTTTGATGCTGTTGAAGAAAAGGAAGAAGAAAATATTTCCGTACATGAAACGTTGCGGGCGAACCTGAACCGGCTCGGCGTTGGGTGCAGAAAGCTCTTGCTGCTGTTCTACTACTTCAAGAAGTCGATGGAAGAAATTGCGGTGGACCTGAATTACACGAATGCCGACAACGCAAAAGCACAGAAATACAAATGCATTCAGAAGCTGAAAGCACTTTACGCAACTACTGTTCAGAATGATTGACGAGGCAATATACGAGCAGCTGGACCGGTATTTTCATTCTGCCATGAATGAACAGGAGAAGAGTGCGTTCGAATCGAAGATGAAAACCGATAAAGAGCTGCGTGAAGAACTTGACTGGCTGAACAATATGCTTGGCGGAATGAAATCTCGGGGACGGAGTGTCATGAAACAAATGATAGCTAATGCGATTTCAGGTATTCCCTCAGGTGAAGTGGCGAAGTACAGGCCCTCGGTGAATGGGAAATCGTTCCTGAAGAAATATTGGGTGGCGATTACAGTTGCAGTTGTTGCGGTTTCCGTTGCGATCGCAGTTTACGCGTACATGACACGACATGTTAATCCGCCGCATGAAGGTGAAGACAATGCGATGGATGTTGTCCCGGTGAAGGATTCTTCATTGGACTCCTGCATGGATGTAATGAGCGCGCGGCCTTCCGAAGGCGCGAATGCAGATTCTTTTACCATGAAGGACGAAACCGATTCCAACCAAGCGCGAACCGAAGATGTGATTGTGAAAATGTCACATGTCACGAAGCCGGTAGTGTACTATGGCGTAGATAGTCCAGGAAAGACACAGCCAACTATTACCGGCGGCTACGGATGGCAGGGAGAACAGCAGCAGCAAGTCGCCATGAAAACCACCATGATTCAAGGCCAGCCTCCTTACACATATGAGCTGACTGACAAACTAATTCTCAAGTCAAACTATACAACCACAGCAGGCTTTGTGTTCACCGGAAAAGGGGACACTTTTTACATGACAGATAATTCGAAGCAACTTTTCATGTTATTGAAAGGAAGGGGAGAACTGCCTCTTACCCCAATGAAACCTTCGATGAAATAAAAAAGGAGCCCCCGAACCTCTCGCAGTCCGGGGGCATATATAGAGAAGACGTCCGGAAGAATTTATTTTCCTCCGTTCGCCTGCAGATCCGCAACGCAGTTTGCGTCGAGTTGGGGAATTTCTCCTCCGGCAAGATTACCTATGAAATCGAGTGTTTCCACTGCATAATACATCAGGCAGTTGCTGTTATTACAATGATGCTCGTTGGCTGCATGAGCCGTTACCATGCTTGTTCCGTTATCAACAAGTCCGAGCAAATGACCGAACTCATGTTCCAGAACAGTGGTTTCCAATACTGTTTTTGCAGGCTGACCGATTCCTCCGGAATTATCCTCCACTGTTTTCTCAAACACGGCACAGGAAGTTGTTCCGTATGCAAGGCCAAGTGTATTACCTGCTGCATAGGGCGCATCGGTGAAGAATACAAACGAAACCAGTTTGTCGCCTCTTGAATAATTGCTGCGATTATCTTTTTCGATTTTTTGCAGCGCGTCCAGGTCATATGATGATTTTCCGGGAGAAGGGATGCTTCGATAGGTGAAAGTAATTCCGCCGGGCTTATTCAGTCTTCCTTCGAGAAATGACCGGAGATTATCAAGCGATGCCTGGACAGGACTGTGTCCATCGACATAACAGATCTCAATTTCCAGCTTCTCATATTTCTTTGACTGGAGAAAATCTTTGGGCTCAATTGCGAATGGACCATTGTCGATTCGGTCTTTGTGACAGCCCGCAACCGCAAGTGCTGTAAATGCCGCAAGGAGAATTGTTCTGAATAGTTTCATGCCTATGAGGATTTTATTTAACAAATCTAACGGGGAGAAAAGCGTGGAGATCGGAAGATTCGATGGTTTGCCTGCATCTTGCGATGCCTTGCAAGTCAGAAAGGTTTTCAGTTATTAAGTAGGCTGATAAGGCGGGCCCGGAGTTGCCTACCTAATAACTTCCAGACTTCGTACTTTTGCGGCATGCCAATCCATTCCGAATCCGAACTCCTCCAAAAGCGTCTCCGCAAATCCGTTTGGGAAGTACAGGAAAAATTCCAGCTCATCACACCGGGCGACAAAGTGATGGTTTGCCTCTCCGGAGGAAAAGACAGCTATACGCTGCTCGAAATGATTCTGCATATGCAGAGAGCAATGGAGAATTCTTTTGAAATCGTTGCAGTGAATCTTGATCAGAAGCAACCGGGATTTCCTGAGCATATTCTGCCGGAATATCTCAAAGCGAAAAATGTTCCCTTCCGCATTATCGAGCGCGACACTTATTCTGTGGTCACCGACAAGACTCCTGCAGGAAAAACCATGTGCACCTTGTGTTCGCGTTTACGTCGCGGCATACTTTATGATGCCGCCGAAGAAATGGGCGTAACAAAGATTGCACTTGGCCATCACCGTGAAGATGTGCTCGAAACATTTTTCCTGAACCTTTTCTTCGCCGGAAAACTCGAAGCCATGCCGGCCAAATTCAGAACCGACGATGGGCGTAACGTCGTGATCCGTCCGCTGGCATTCTGTAAAGAGGAAGATATCGCGGCGTATGCGGAAGAAAAACAGTTCCCGATAATTCCGTGCAATCTCTGCGGCTCCCAGGAAAACATGCAGCGCAAAGTGATGAAGAAAATGATGGCGGAATGGGAGGAGAAATACCCGAACCGAAAAGAAACCATGCTCACGGCATTATCAAATGTGCACACTTCGCATTTGTTTGACGTTCACCAGTTCGACTTTATTGGGCTGGCTGAGCTAAATGTCCAAAGTACAGGCGGATTGTAGAGTCGCTTCTGTATTCTTCCGGCATCATCTGATTTTCATAAGCACCGATCACAAATCCTTTGGCCTGGATTGCACGAAGTGTCTCAAGTGGCGGAGCCTGATTGTAGACAATATCTCCCGTGTAAAACATAAATGCTGCACGTTCGTTTTCCGGAAAGTTGAACATCACTACGCGCCTGCCGGCGTCCGGGCCGTTTGCTTTCTGTTTCAGGTAAAAATCTGCTTTGTTGCGCACGCCCCACATTTCATCGCGGTACCATGCGAGTTCCGAAAGTGAAGAATGATTGGTGACGATTCCGCGGACATCCATTACAAACAGAAAAATCAGGGTGAGTGATGCTGCGACAACAGCTTTGTTCCGGGAAATCACATCGAGGCCCTTATCGATGAGTACTGCAATTCCTGCCAGCAATAGTGGAATTACCGGCAACATGAACAATGGCATTTTCGTTTTGGCAACTGCGTAGAAAATAAAGAAAAACAAAACCGCAATCACGGTGTAAAGTGTGCGCATGTAACGTGTATCATGAAGTGCGAACAGAAGTATTCCCGGCACCGCTAAAATTGCCATCGTCCATCCCATCAGCTCGCGGATCTGATCGAAATGATAATACCATGGTCCTTCATGACCTTCCATGGCAACAGTGAAGTGCAGCATATTGTAGTGCATTTCAAATTCCGCTTCTGCCGGAAAGGAGGAATAAATATGGACATACCACGGTAATACAAGAATCATCGCCGAGAGAACAGCCAACGAAAGATGGATCCATTTCACTTTGTCCTTACGGTATTGTTTCCGGAGTATCCACAAACCCCATGGCAGAAACACAAGTATGCCCGGCAGCCACTTCACCAATACGGCACAGCCAACCAGCAGGCCGGTTGCTATTGCATCGCACTGGCGGTTCGTTTCGGTGTACTTCATCCATGCCTGGAAGGAAAACAACACGAACGCTGCGAAGATGATATCGTTATGATCGGTGTTGCGGAAGCCGCTGATGAGCTGGATGGAATAGGAGTGGGCGGCAAGAAGAAGTGCTGCTATGAATCCGGCGCGTTCGGTTGAAACCCGTCTGACTATTGAAAACAGCGAAGGAATCATCAGCGAAGACAAAATCACCGATGGCAGTTTCACCGCGAATGGTGTTGCACCGAAAATTTTTACCGAAAGTGCAATCAGCCAGAGAAACAATGGAGGCTTATGCAGCCAGATGTGATTGTGCGCCCATTCTTTTATGTCAACGGGCAGTTGCGGATCGTCGTACAGTGTGGGTGTTCCCGGGTGCACTGCAAGATGCTGAGCCACCAATGCGTGATACTGCTCATCCCAGTCATAGAGAAACGGATCCGTGTTGATCATCAGGAGCCGCAGCACGCACGCGCCCAGTGCGAGCAATGCGATTGAGAGCTTCACATTGCCGCGCAAATAAAAGATTACGGCGCTAAGCAGCAGAAGTGCCCCTGCGCTCACCCAACTCCACTGTAGTCCTGTAAATGCGTCAAGCATGGCTATTTCATTGGGGGCCAGGCGCTGCTCAGTTGCGGGTTCTCCAGCAGGTAAACCACCCATATCTGATCTCCCGGACGTTTCCACTGTTCAATCGGATCCATGATGTTGGGAACAGTTCCCACCTGTTTCTGCCCGTTGGCCATGAAAACGAATTCGAGAATCTTCGGGCTTCTGCCGTTGATCTTCTTGGAAAAATCGGTGGTGATAGACGTAATTTCTCCTTTTGTATGCGCACCGAATTCCAGCGGAATCAGTTCGGCTTTCGCGTCGCGGATTCCTTTTCTCCAGAGAATGATTCCGATAACCGGAAAGATAACCGTCCAGAAAAACGGAATTGTGAAGATGATACCAAGGATGGTGTAAACGTTGCTTGTATACTTCACCGCCTTGACGTACGACTTAGACAGTTCGCGCGGGGCGGGCGGTGGCGGATCGCCGGGACCTCCACCCTCTGCGATAGGCAATGCCCCTCCGCAATTGGCACAATTGGAAACGTATGAATTGCGGAACTGTGATTTACACCAGGGGCACGTAACGTAGAAATTCATGGACGGGATTTGCCCATCAATATACGACTGTCTGTGAAATCAATGGATTCTAACCTACAAGCGAGCTGTTAATCATCTCGGCACCAACAATGTCTTCCAGGTCAACCCGTACGCCGAAATTGTTTTTATTGCGCACATCAAAGCGCTCTCCCATAGTGGCGAAATAGTAGGCCGATTCGCCTTCGGAGGTGTTCTCCCATATCACGCCAAAAAATTCTTTGCCTGACTTTAACTTGAAGCGGCAAGGACGATCATTCACCTGAATAAATTCGCTGCGGGTCATAATGAGGCTTTCTCAAATTTCTCAAATAAAACGCGTTTTACCCCGGGAGTGTTACCTCCATTTATGAACATAACGCCATAAGCTGTTAATTGTAATTAACCGCCCGCGACCCGATTGTTAATTACTGCAACAAAAAACCCATTTCAGAGTATCGAAATGGGTGGATAATTTTTTCAGGCCTGGCCATCTCCGGCTCCGGGAGTCTTTGCCCGGATGCTGAGAAGGTCCCGATCAAACAGGTAGAGTCCGCCTTTTTCGCCTCCGATGAGCTTCAGTTTGTCAAGCACTTTACGGGCGAGAGCTTCTTCCTCAATCTGTTCGGATACATACCACTGTAAGAAGTTGTGCGTAGTATAATCACGCTCCTTCAGGCAGATCTCAACAAGTTTGTTGATTTCAGTTGACACAAGGATTTCATGCGACAACACAAGCTCGAATGCTGCCTGCACCGATTTGAATTTCTTCGGCGGCGACTCCAGCGGCGGAACTATTCCGTGTCCGCCGCGCTCATTGATAAAGCGAAGCAGTTTCAGCATGTGCATCCTTTCCTCGTCAGAGTGTCCGAAAAGAAAAGTTGCAACACCGTCCATCCCCTGGGTTTCAGCCCAGGATGCCATGGCGAGGTAATATTGAGAAGAGTTTCCTTCAAGCGCCACTTGTTGATTCAGGGCGGTCTCTATTTTTTTGGATAGCATGGGTTGATGTTTGTTCTGTCAAAGTTACGACTTCGCCTGTTCGTGCACATGAAACAATAATAGATTTATTTGATAGCAGTATTGGAATGAATTTTGGAACTTAGCGCAAACAAATCCATTGTATATGAAAAAATACTACCTGTTCATTCCGCTCGCTTTGCTTCTCCTGTTCTCCTCCTGCTCCAGCCTGAGAATCGAAAAGCGCCATTACAACAAAGGCTTTTACGTTGACTTCGGGAACGATAAAAAGACTTCCATAGACAATCAGGGCAACAGCCAGGATGAAGTTGCGGTTGTAGAAAAAGAACCCCAGCCTGTACAGGAAAATGCTGACCGTGCAATTACGGATATAGCGGCTGCCGGAAGTACAGTTCAGAATCCCGCTTTGGCTTCTGTTGCTACTGATAATGTAGTGAATGAGCCGACTCAAACGGAGTCTACGAGCACAAAAACCGATCAGCAGGATGATGCAACACAGGCCCGGAATAATACGCCGGAAAATGCGGCTGCACCAGAGGGCGATGTAGGATTGGTATTGCTGGTTATTCTCGCAATCATTCTTCCGCCGCTTGCGGTTTACCTGGTTGAAGGCACTACTACCGTATTCTGGATAGACCTCATCTGCTGGCTGATCGGCGGCGTATTTTTCTTTGGCCGGTTCGGCTATGGATACATCGGCGGACTTGGATTGCTGGCTGTTGTGCTTGCGCTCCTGGTCGTGTTTGATGTTCTCTAGGTTACCGGATTACGAAATAAAAAACGTCCCGACAGGAAATTGTCAGGACGTTTTTTATTTGATTCCCTTGCGCTCGCGCCAGAGCTGATTAAAAGACTTTTGCGCAACCGCAGGAAGTTCTCTCTGTTCCCCCCATGATTTACGAAAGAACTGACGCAGCATAAAATTCTTCAGCTTTGCGCCGCCCTTATCCATGTTGCTTCGTTTCATCATGGCGCCCTTCCAGAAAAACCACATCATATTCTCGGTCTTGCTCGCAGGCGCATTCATGGCGCTATCGTGCCGGTTGTACAGAAGCAGTTTGTGAATATCAATATTTACCGGACAGTTCTCTGTGCATTTTCCGCAGGAAGTTGTGGCGAAACTCAGGTGGCGGTAGCCTCCGTCCGGCTGCATGTGCTGCATAAGTACAGAACCAATAGGTCCGCTGTAAACTGCATTATAGGTGTGTCCGCCGATTGCTTCATACACCGGGCATGCATTCAGGCACGCGCCGCAACGGATGCACGCAAGCGCTCTTCTCTGTTCTGTTTGTGCGAGCACATTCGTACGGCCATTATCGACAAGCACGATGACCATTTCTTCGGGCCCATCATCGCTGCCATTCGACCGGGGACCGGAAATGATGCTGTTATAAGTCGTGATTTTCTGTCCTGTTCCATAAGTGGCAAGCAGTGGCCAGAAAATATCGAGATCGCTTAATGAAGGAATGATCTTCTCAATTCCCGCGACAACAATGTGCAGCTTCGTCCCGGCAACCGTCATCCATGCGTTGCCTTCGTTTTCTGTGATAGCAACCGATCCTGTTTCCGCCACGAGAAAATTTGCTCCGGTAATTCCCGCTCCGGCCCTGCGGAACTTATCGCGCAGATGCTTTCGGGTCCACTCCATAATCTGCTCCGGCGAAAGTCCGGCGGGTGTTCCGAGTTTTTCCGCGTACAGCTTTGCAACATCTTCCTTCGACTTGTGCATGGCCGGTGTAACGATATGATAGGGCGGCTCTCCGTCTGTCTGCTGAATAAATTCGCCGAGGTCGGTTTCAATACTGCTGATCCCTTCTTTTTTCAACTCCTCATTCAGGTGAATCTCTTCCGTGATCATCGATTTCGATTTCACGATTTCGGAAACTCCTTTTGCTTTCAGCAGCGCCAGGATTTCCCGGTTCGCTTCTTCTGCATCAACAGCCCAGATAATTTTTCCCCCGCGCTTAATGAAATTCGTTTCAAATTCAATGAGGTATTTATCCAGGTTTTCAATTACGCGGCTCCGTAAACCTGCAGCACGCGAGCGCGCGAGTTCCGGTTTTGCATACTGCTCTTTTCCGCTCACAACTGCGGCGTTGTATTTGCCGATGTTAAACTGCACCGTTGCGCGATGCTGCTTGTCGGCAACCTTTGCTGCTGAGTCGGCAAGAAACTGATGGAGCGGGTCGGCCATGATTATTTGTTTACTGCTTTGCGCGCGAGTGTTTTGTTTCTGTTGGCAAGATTCCATGCAGCATAGAATACCAGTCGTGCGCGTTTCTGCATAAGGTTGAAATTGATCTTCGACACCTCGTCCGTTTCCTTATGATAATCGGCATGTACGCCATTGAAAAAGAAGGCGACCGGAATCCCGTGCTTTGCAAAGTTGTAATGATCGGAACGATAATAAAACATATTCGGATCGTTCGGGTCGTCGAACCTGTAATCCAGTTTCAGGCTGCAGAATTTCTTGTTCGCCGACTCAATCGACTTCTTCAGGTCGGGACTGATCATTGCGGAGCCGATGACGTACACGTAGTTGCTATCGCCTGCATGCTCCTGATCGACGCGACCGATCATATCGATATTCAGATCACACATGGTTTTCTCAAGGGGATAAACCGGGTGATTCGTGTACCACGATGATCCAAGCAGCCCTTTCTCTTCGCCGGTAACAGTCATGAACAACATACTTCTCCGGGGACCATTTCCGTCTTGTTTTGCTTTCATGAATGCCTCTGCCAGTTCCATTACCCCAACGGTTCCGGATCCGTCGTCGTCTGCTCCGTTATATACAACGCCGTCGTGTTTTCCAAGATGATCGTAATGTGCAGTGATCACAATCAACTCGTCTTTCAGGTCGCTTCCTTCAATATAACCCAGGACGTTTTCCGTTGCCACTTTTTCTTCCTTGCGTGTAACAGTTATTGATACAGTAGATTTGACGGACAGCGATACGGGTTTACCGGACGTGTTGATCGCAGATTTCAGATCGGCCACGGTTTGTTTTTCATCCGATGTTGCCAGGATCGTATTGGTGGCAGCTTCACTCAGATAAAAGACCGGCAGAATTTCTTCTGCGGCCGTCTGCGGTTCGTCGGGAATCAGAGAATACCCTTCAATCATGTGCTGAGACATTTCTTTGCTCTTCGCATAATCGAGCGGGATAATGAAAAGAGCGCGGACGTGATGTGCTTTAGCTGCTTCGATCTTAGCCCTGCGCTGCTTTGTCCACTTTCCCGGTTTGGCGTCTCCTGAGATCGTGAAGATTCCGTTGTTGGCGGGTTCTCCATCCAGGATAATCAGCACCTTGCCGAAGAAGAAGGCCGAGTCATGTTCTGCGTAATCAGAATAGCGCGGATCATCAATTCCGTAACCGGCGAAATACAATTCACTTGTGGTGATTGCTACACCGGGGTTGGATGAAGCGTAATAATAATCGGTCTGCGGCTGAAACAAGATTTCCATTCCCGGTTTGTTTACATCAGCCACCTGCATGGAAGATGTACCGCCGGAAATTTTCAACAGGTTTACCTGTTGGAACCACGTGCCATCCTTCTGTGCGGGGATACCAATGCGGTTAAAGAAGCTGGAAATATAATCGGCCGCCATTTTCTGTCCGGGTTCTCCTGTTTCGCGGCCTTCAAAATCGTCAGAGGCAAGAATGGTCAAATGCTGGCGGAGGTCGTTTGCGGTAATGCTCTCCGCATATTTGCCGGGACCGGAAGGCCCCTTCTTCATTGCTGCGCTTATCAGCAGGGCAGCAACAGCAAAAAGAAGCAGGCTGGATTGTCTTTTCATCTGCCGACAAAGATAATGTTACAGCGATGTGACTACCGGACAGGTGACCGGCGGACTTATGCACATACTCACCGTGAAAAGAAGGGATTAGCCACCCCGATTATTCAGCCGCTCAGCAACTGATCTTCGCTACACGGTTTGCGTGCCGGCCACCTTCAAATGCAGTTGACAGGAATACATCAACGCTGGCTTTTGCATCAGCATCAGAAATAAATCTTGCCGGAAGTGAAATGATATTTGCATCATTATGTTGGCGCGCCAGCGCGGCTATATCGGGTCTCCAGCATATTGCAGCGCGAATTCCGGCATGCTTGTTTGCCGCCATACTGATCCCGTTAGCTGAGCCGCAAATCAGTACCCCAAAGTCTGCTTTGCCGTTCTCAATATCGCTGGCAACGGGGTGTGCAAAATCAGGGTAGTCCACACTCGCTTCAGAATGAGTGCCGTGATCGGTAACCACATGCCCCGCTTTTTCCAGGTGCTTTTTGATCGTATCTTTTAAACAGTAGCCTGCATGATCGGCTCCGATTGAAATTTTATAGGCCATTTTTTAAAAGGTGTTGATCAAAGTTAAGCGCAATTTCGCTCCATAGTCAATGTTCGTTAACAATGGTCCGATTGGTGGCAAATTCAGATGCTGAAAATGAGCCGTTTACATATGCGTTTATGCACAACGAAACCGTGAATAACTATATAATCGGTTGAAAAGAATAGTACATGATTCTTTGGAGATAATAAACCCATGTCTGTATGTGGAATTTATCGGGATATGCAATAGATGTTGAAAAACACTAAGCGGGAAGAAATACACGGAAAGATGCCGAACTTTGTGCATATCAATTACGCACAATTACCGGTTGATACAGATATTAACACCGTGTTCATTATTTCAACACATCCATGTAAATCAGTCTCTTCACGTTAAACGCTGTGTCAATAACCTGTTATTACCTT
>Ga0255338_1003004_pt1 | contig 21890 bp, 19 predicted proteins | sample MeOH1_35cm_T4_19_FD_203715 | JGI IMG/M metagenome (GOLD analysis project Ga0255338, IMG submission 203715) | Sandy soil microbial communities from University of British Columbia, Vancouver, Canada - MeOH1_35cm_T4_195 | ecosystem: Engineered > Artificial ecosystem > Sand microcosm > Unclassified ...
GGTCAGGCCGGTGGCGATCACGGTGACGCGCAGCTGGTCGCCCAGGCTCTCGTCATAGGCCGTGCCGTAGATGATGTGGGCATCTTCCGCGGCGTAGCGCTTGATCGCGTTCATCGCATTGCGGCTTTCGGCCAGCTTGAAGGTGTTGCGGTTGGCGGCGATCAGCACCAGCACGCCGCGCGCACCCGACAGGTCGATGCCTTCCAGCAGCGGGCAGGCCACGGCGGCCTCGGCAGCCTTGCTGGCGCGGTCCGGGCCGCTGGCCACGGCCGTGCCCATCATGGCCTTGCCGGGCTCGCTCATCACGGTCTTGACGTCTTCGAAGTCGACGTTCACCAGGCCGGGCATGTGGATGATGTCGGAGATGCCGCCGACGGCGTTCTTCAGCACGTCGTTGGCGTGCGCGAAGGCCTGGTCCTGGGTGACGTCGTCGCCCAGCACATCCAGCAGCTTGTCGTTCAGCACGACGATCAGCGAGTCGACATTGGCCTCCAGCTCGGCCAGGCCGGCATCGGCGGCCTTGGAGCGGCGGTTACCCTCGAACTCGAAGGGCTTGGTCACCACGCCCACGGTCAGGATGCCCATTTCCTTGGCGACGCGGGCGATCACCGGTGCGGCGCCGGTGCCGGTGCCGCCACCCATGCCGGCCGTGATGAACAGCATGTTCGCGCCCTGGATGGATTCGCGGATGCGGCTCTCGGCCTCCTCGGCGGCGGAGCGGCCCATTTCGGGCTTGGCGCCGGCGCCCAGACCCGAGCTGCCCAGTTGCAGCAGTTGGTCGGCCTTGGAACGGTTGAGGGCTTGGGCGTCGGTATTGGCGCAGATGAATTCCACACCTTGCACGCCCTGGGCAATCATGTGATCGACCGCGTTGCCGCCGCCGCCACCGACCCCAATCACCTTGATTTGGGTGCCCTGATCAAACTCTTCGATCATCTCGATCGCCATATCAAACCTCCTTCAGCAATTGTGCAGTTGCCATGCGTTAAAAACTACAGGGAAGACCCCTTTTTTGTGTTTCAGCCCTTGTTTGTCGGGCGTTTACACCATTGCGCGCCGCGCTCCCACGGCCCGCTCAGAAATTACCCAGAAACCAGTCCTTGGCGCGGCCGATGATGGTTTTCACCGAACCGGCCTGCTGCGCCGCCTTCAAACCCCGGGTGCGCGACAGCCGGGCCTCCTCCAGCAGGCCCATGACGGTGGCCGAACGCGGATTCGAAACCATGTCGAACAGCGCGCCGCTATAGGTCGGGTTGCCGCGCCGCACCGGCTTCAGGAATATGTCCTCGGCCAGTTCCACCATGCCCGGCATCACCGCCGAGCCGCCGGTCAAAACAATTCCGGAGGACAGCAGTTCCTCGTAACCGCTTTCGCGGATAACCTGGTGGACCAGCGAGAATATTTCCTCGACTCGGGGTTCAATAACCCCCGCAAGTGCTTGTTTCGACAGCATCCGCGGGGCCCGGTCGCCCAGGCCCGGCACCTCCACCTGGTCGGCCGGGTCGGCCAGCAGCTGCTTGGCCACGCCATGCTCGACCTTGATTTCCTCGGCATCCTTGGTCGGCGTGCGCAGGGCCATCGCGATATCGCTGGTGATCAGGTCGCCGGCGATCGGGATCACGGCGGTATGGCGGATCGAGCCGCCGGTAAAGATCGCCACATCGGTGGTACCGGCGCCGATGTCGACCACCGCGACGCCCAGGTCGCGCTCGTCCGAGGTCAGGGCGGCGGCGCTGGAAGCGCTGGGGTTCAGCACCAGCTGGTCGACCTCCAGGCCGCAGCGGCGCACGCATTTGACGATGTTTTCCGCCGCGCTCTGGGCGCCGGTCACGATATGGACCTTGACCTCCAGGCGGCCGCCGCTCATGCCGATCGGCTCTTTCACCTCATGGCCGTCGATCACGAATTCCTGCGGCTCGACCAGCAGCAGGCGCTGGTCGTTGGGGATATTGATGGCCTTGGCGGTTTCCACCACCCGCGCCACGTCGACCGGCGTGACCTCCTTGTCGCGCACGATCACCATGCCGGTGGAGTTCTGGCCGCGGATATGGCTGCCGGTAATGCCGGTGAAAACCCGCGAAATCTTGCAGTCGGCCATCATTTCGGCCTCCTTCAAGGCCTGCTGGATCGATTGCACGGTCGCGTCGATATTCACCACCACGCCGCGCTTCAGGCCGTGCGAGGGCGCCACGCCGAGGCCGGCGATGCGCAATTCGCCATTGCCCAGCACCTCCGCCACCACCGCCATGATCTTGGCGGTGCCTATATCCAAACCAACGACCAGATCCTTGTATTCCTTGGCCATATGCCCCTCAGCGTTTTTTAACCTCGCCCTTGGCCGGGCTTGGCGTCGTCGATACTCCGCGCAGGCGCACCGCATACCCGTCGCCGTGGCGCAGGTCGGCCGACAGCAAGGGGGTTTGGTAGCGCGAGCTGATTTGCGTGATGCTGGCGGCGAACTGGCCGTAGCGGGCCAGCACCTCGGCCTCGCTGCCGCGGCCCAGTTCCACCACCGCGCCCTTGTCCAGGGTCAGGCGCCAGGAACCGCGTCCGGACAGGTCCAGCCGCTCCACATGCTGGTCCAGCGTCCGGGTCCGGGCCTCCAGCTGCTGCCACATCCTCAGCATCTGGGCCGAGGCCCCCTCGGGTCCGGCCAGCAGCGGCAGATCCTCGTCCTCCACATCGCCCAGATTGGCCTGGAACACCTCGCCGAAGCTGTTCACCAGGGCGCGCTCCACCGCCGCATCGCTCTGCGCGTCGGCGCCCTCGGCCTTGGTCTCCCAGTAGGCGGCGGGCTTGTGCTCCTCCAGCCGGACCTTCAGCCGGTTCGGCCAGACCCGCTGCACCATCGCATGACGCACCCAGGGCACGGCCTCGAAGGCCGCACGCCCCTGCTGCAGATTCATGCTCAGAAAGGTGCCCGACAGATGCGGCAGCGCGTTCGCGCGCAGCGAGGCCACGCTGTTGCGCATCACCTCGCCCTCCACCTGGATGTGGCGGATGCCGAACACCGGCAGGCGCACCAGCTTGTTCGCGCCCAGGGCCAGCCCCGCCAGCACGAGGCCGGCGATCAGCAGCGCCGACACGCCATTCATCAGACGGATGTCGGGCGGCAGGGGGGTGGCGGCGAGCGAGCTCATTCAGAGGCGTCGGTCAGCGGTCCAGGCGGGCCTGGGAGACGACCCACAGGCACAGCTTCGAATAGGAGATGCCGGCCGCGCGCGCGGAGATCGGCACCAGCGAATGCGAGGTCATGCCCGGCGAGGTGTTCATCTCCAGCAGGAAGGGCTTGCCGTCGCTCTTGCGCAGCATCAGGTCGGCGCGGCCCCAGCCGCGGCAGCCCAGCGAGCGGAAGGCCTGCAGCACCAGAGCCTTGACCTCGGCCTCCAGCGCCGGCGGCAGGCTGCCGGCGTGGTAGCGCGTGACGTCGGTGAAATACTTGTTCTGGTAGTCGTAATTGCCCTCGGGCGCCTCGATGCGCACGGTCGGCAGCGCCTCGTCGCCGAGCACCGGGCAGGTCAACTCCTGACCCTCGACGAACTCCTCGCACAGCAGCTCGTCGTCGAAGCGGGCCGCCGCTTCCAGCGCCGCGCGCAGCTCGGCGGCCGCGCTGACCTTGGTGATGCCGATGCTGGAGCCCTCGTGCGGCGGCTTGACGATCAGCGGCAGGCCCAGGGTCTGCACCACCGCGGCCAGGCGCGCCTCGTCGGCGATCTCGTGCTTGTGGACGATGGCGTAGCGCGGTGTCGGCAGGCCCTCGGCCAGCCACAGGCGCTTGGTCATGATCTTGTCCATCGCCACCGCCGAGGCCATCACGCCGGAGCCGGTGTAGGGAATGCCCAGCAGCTCCAGCGCACCCTGCACCGTGCCGTCCTCGCCATGGCGGCCGTGCAGCGCGATGAAGACGCGGTCGAAGCCGAGCTCCTTCAGCTCATGCAGGCCGCGCTCGGCCGGATCGAAGGCGTGCGCGTCGACGCCCTCCTCGCGCAGCGCCGCCAGCACGCCGGGGCCCGACATGGTCAGCGAGACCTCGCGTTCGGCCGAGGTGCCGCCCATCAGCACGGCGACCTTGCCCAGGGCCCGGGCGTCAATGTTCAGATCGATGTTCAGGTCGATACTCATTTCAGCAGTTCCACGGTTGCGGCCGGCACCGCGCCGATCGAGCCGGCCCCCATCACGATCACCACGTCGCCGTCGCGCGCCTGTTCGGCAATCGCCTGCGGCAGCGCGCCGACCTGCTCGACGAACAGCGGCTCGACCTTGCCGGCCAGGCGCAGCGCGCGCACCAGGGCGCGGCCGTCGGCCGCGACGATGGGGCTTTCGCCGGCCGCGTAGACCTCGGTCAGCAGCACCGCGTCGGCCTTTGAGAGCACCTGGACGAAGTCCTCGAAGCAGTCGCGCGTGCGGGTGTAGCGATGCGGTTGAAATGCCAGCACGAGGCGCTGGCCCGGGAAGGCGCCGCGCGCGGCCGCCAGCACGGCGGCCATCTCGACCGGGTGGTGGCCGTAGTCGTCGATCAGCGTGAAGGTGCCGCCGTCGGCGGCGCGCAGCTCGCCGTAGCGCTGGAAGCGCCGGCCGACGCCGTCGAACTTGGCCAGGGCGGCGGCGATCGGTGCATCGGGCAGCTCCAGCTCGGTAGCCACCGCGATCGCGGCCAGCGCGTTCAGCACATTGTGCTGGCCGGCCAGGTTCAGGGTCACCGGCAGATCGGCCATGCCGGCGCGCAGCACCGTGAAGCTCATGCGCCCGCCGGGCAGGGCCTGCACATCGACCGCACGCACCTCGTTGTGCTCGCCCAGGCCGTAGCTGACGACCGGACGCGAGACCATCGGGATGATGGAGCGCACGCCGGCATCGTCGCCGCAGACCACCGCCGCGCCGTAGAAGGGCATGCGGTGCAGAAACTCGACGAAGGCCGCCTTCAGCCGCGCGAAGTCGTGGCCATAGGTCTCCATATGGTCGGCGTCGATATTGGTGACGACGGCCATCATCGGCAGCAGGTTCAGGAAGGAGGCGTCGCTCTCGTCCGCCTCGACGACGATGTACTCGCCCGTGCCGACGCGCGCATTGGCGCCGGCGCTCATCAGCTTGCCGCCGATCACGAAGCTGGGGTCGACACCGGCCTCGACCAGCACCGAGGTGACCAGCGAGGTGGTCGTCGTCTTGCCATGGGTGCCGGCGATCGCGATGCCCTTTTTCAGGCGCATCAGCTCGGCCAGCATCACCGCGCGCGGCACGACCGGGATCATGCGCGCGCGCGCCGCGATCACCTCGGGGTTGTCGGGCTTCACCGCGGTGGAGGTCACGACCGCCTGCGCGCCGGCGATGTTCGCCGCCGCATGGCCGATGTGCACGCGCACGCCCAGCGAGGCCAGGCGCTGCGTCACCGCGCTGTCGCTCTGGTCGGAGCCGGACACCGTGTAGCCCGTGCTGTGCAGCACCTCGGCGATCGCACTCATGCCGGCGCCGCCGATGCCGACGAAGTGGATGTGCTTGACCGCGTGTTTCATGCGTTCACCACCATGTTCTCGATCTCGTCGGCCACCCGCGCGGCCGCGCGCGGCCGCGCCAGCGCGCGCGCCTTCTCGGCCATCGCCAGCAGGGCCTCGCGATCCGTCGCGGCCAGCAGCTCGTGCAGGCGCTGCGGGTTCAGCTCTTCCTGCGGCAGGTGGATGGCCGCGCCATGCTGTGCCATGAAGCGCGCGTTGTCGCGCTGGTGCGAGGTGGTGCTGACGACCAGGGGCACCAGCACGCTGGGCACGCCGGCGGCGCAGAGCTCGCTGACCGTGATCGCGCCGGCGCGGCAGATCATCAGGTCGGCCTCGGCCAGGCGCGCCGCCATGTCGTCGATGAAGGGCAGGATCTCCGCTTGCACACCGGCCGCCTGGTAGGCCGCCTGCACCGTGCTGAAGTTGGCCTGGCCGGTCTGGTGCACGACCAGCGGGCGCTCGCCCTCGGGCCACAGCGCCAGGGCCTTGGGTAATACCTCGTTGATCGCGCGCGCGCCCAGGGACCCGCCGACGACCAGCAGGCGCAGCCGCCCCGTGCGGCCGGCGAAGCGCTCGGCAGGCGGGGCCAGCGCCTCGATCTCGGCGCGCACCGGGTTGCCGGTCACGACCGCCTTGGGCGTCGAGGCCGCGGCCGAGCCGTCGAAGCCGAAGCCGATGCGTTTGGCCATCGGTTTGAGCGCCTGGTTGGACATCAGCATCGCCGCATCGGCATTGACCAGCATCAGCGGCTTGCCGCTCAGCCAGGCCATCAGCCCGCCGGGGAAGCAGACATAGCCGCCCATGCCCAGCACCGCGTCGGCGCCGCGCGTCACGAAGACCTGGCGCGACTGCACGAAGGCCTTGACCATGCCGGCCAGGCCGCGCAGCGCATGCATGGCGCCGCGGCCGCGCAGGCCGGCGAAGGACAGCCGGTCCAGCGGGATGCCGGTCGGCGGCACCAGCTTGTTCTCCATGCCTTGTTCGGTGCCCATCCAGGACACGCTCCAGCCGCGGCGCTTCATCTCCTCGGCGACCGCAAGGCCCGGGATGATGTGGCCGCCGGTGCCGGCGGCCATGATCACGAGGTGCTTGCTCATGTTTGCCCCTCGCCCAGCGGGTACGCTGGTCGGCCCCCCGAGGGGGCGGCGATGCTTGCGGACTCGACCCGCAAGCAAATCGCCAACGGGGCCGGCTTGGGAGCGGCCCGGCGCTCGGCCCGGAATACGGCGCTCATGCTCGGCCTCCTCGCATGAGTTGTCGGTTCTCGATGTCGATCCGCAGGCAGATCGCCAGCGCCACGCAGTTCATCAGGATGGCCGAGCCGCCGAAGCTCATCAGCGGCAGGGTCAGGCCCTTGGTCGGCAGCGCGCCCAGGTTCACGCCCATATTGATGAAGGCCTGGCCGCCCATCCAGATGCCGATACCCTGGGCATAGAGGCCGGCGAACACGCGGTCCAGCGCGACCGCCTGGCGGCCGATGTGAAAGAGCCGGCGCGACAGCCAGAAGAAGGCGCAGATCACCAGGGCCACGCCCACCAGGCCCAGCTCCTCGCCGATCACCGCGAGCAGGAAGTCGGTGTGCGCCTCGGGCAGGTAGTGCAGCTTCTCGACGCTGCTGCCCAGGCCCTGGCCGAACAGCTCGCCGCGGCCGAAGGCGATCAGCGAATGGGTCAGCTGGTAAGCCTTGCCCTGGGCGTACTTCTCTTCCCAGGGATTCAGGTAGGCGAAGATGCGCTCGCGGCGGAACTCGCTGAAGGTGATCATCAGCACGAAGGCGCCGACCAGCACCGCGACGATCAGGAAGAACATGCGGCCGTTGACGCCGCCCAGGAACAGGATGCCCATCGCGATCGCCGCGATCACCATGAAGGCGCCCATGTCCGGCTCGGCCAGCAAGAGTACGCCCACCACCGCCAGCGACACCGCCATCGGCCAGACCGCCTGGAAGAAGTTCTCCTTCACCTCCATCTTGCGCATCATGTAGCTGGCCGCGTACATCGCGATCGCCAGCTTGGCCAGCTCCGAGGGCTGGAAGTTCATCACGCCCAGCGGCAGCCAGCGGCGTGCGCCGTTGACACCCTTGCCCACATGCGGGATCAGCACGATCACCAGCATCACCAGGGCCGCGACGAACAGCCAGGGCGCGACCCGCTCCCAGACGCTCACCGGCACCTGCACCGTGATCAGCGCGACCACCAGGCCCAGGGCCAGCGACACGACATGGCGCACCAGGAAATGGGTGGGCAGGTACTTGGCGAACTTGGGGTTGTCCGGCAGCGCGATCGAGGCCGAATACACCATCAGCAGGCCCAGGGCCAGCAGCGCGATCACGACCCAGACCAGGGTGACGTCGAAGCCCGCCAGCTTGGCCGGCTGGCCGGACGACACGCTGACCCAGTCGCGCACCGGCACCGCCGTGCTGCTTCCGCCGCCCTCCTCGCGCGACCACAGGCCCGCCAGACGCTGGCGCCAGCCGCCGAGGGTCCTCTCGCTGGCACTCATGCGCTCTGCCCCTCGTCCTGGGCCAGGGCCTTCACCTCGGCGACGAAGACCTCGGCGCGGTGGGCGTAGTTGCGGAACATGTCCAGGCTGGCGCAGGCCGGGCTCAGCAGCACACTGTCGCCGGACTCGGCCTGGGCGAAGGCCCAGCGCGTCGCGGCCTGCAGGGTCTCATGCATGGCCGCGGCCAGCCCCTCGGGCAGCACGCTGGCGATGGCCGGCGCGTCGCGGCCGATCAGGGCCACGGCACGGGCATGGCGCGCCAGCGGCTCGCGCAGCGGGCTGAAGTCCTGGCCCTTGCCGTCGCCGCCCAGGATCAGCACCAGCTTCGCCGGTGCGCGGTCGGCCCCCAGGCCGGTGATCGCGGCCACGGTGGCGCCGACATTGGTGCCCTTGGAGTCGTCGTAGAAATCGACCTCGCTGACGCGCGCCACATGCTCGACACGGTGCGGCTCGCCGCGGTATTCGCGCAGGCCGTGCAGCATCGGCGCCAGCGGGCAGCCCGCGGCGGTCGCCAGCGCCAGCGCGGCCAGGGCATTGGCGGCGTTGTGGCGGCCACGCACGCGCAGCGCGTCGGCGGGCATCAGGCGCTGGATCGACAGCTCCTCGTCCTCGTCGCCCTTGCGCTTCTTGATGGTCTCATCGGCCTCGCGGGCGCGCACCAGCCAGGCCATGCCGCCCTCGTCCAGCAGGCCGTAGTCGCCCGGTGCGCGCGGCGCATCCAGGCCGAAGCGCACGACCTTGCGCGCCACCAGCTTGGCCGGCCGGCCGCGGCCCTGCTGCACCTTGACCGGCGCCGGCACCATGGCCTCCACCAGCGGGTCATCGCGGTTGATCACCATCACGGCATCGCTGCCGAAGATGCGCGCCTTGGCCCGGCCATAGGCGGCCATGTCGCCATGCCAGTCCAGATGGTCCTGGGTCAGGTTCAGCACGGCAGCGGCGGTCGGCTCGAAGCCCTGGACCTCGTCGAGCTGGAAGCTCGACAGCTCCAGCACCCAGACCTCGGGCAGGTGCTCGAACACCGGGGGCTTGGGCGGCGGCGGCTTGATCGGCAGCGGCTGCTCGTCCAGCAACGCGGCGACCTCGTCCAGCGTGGAGCTGGTCGCAGCGACCGCCGGTGGCTCGGCTTCGGACGCCGGCTCGGCCGCGGGCTCCACTTCGATGGGCTCGGTGGGTTCAAAGGGCTCGATAGGCTCGGCGGATTCGGCTTGTGCCTGCGCCTCTTCGTGCGGGGCCAGGTCCTGCTCGGCTTCGACGAGCGGCGTTTCCTCGGCCACCACGGCCGGTGCCGGCTCCAGGTCCAGCGCCTGCGCCAGCGTCGTCAGCATCGTCGGGCCGATATTGCCGGCCACCGCGACGCGCCTGCCGCAGCGCTCGGCCAGTTGGGCCGTCATCGAGGTCGTCGTGGTCTTGCCATTGGTGCCGGTGATCGCCAGCACGGCCGGCTCGTAGCGACGCTCGGCCTTCAGATCGGCCAGGGCGCGCGCGAACAGGTCCAGCTCGCCCTGCACCGGAATGCCGGTGGCGCGGGCCAGGCTCAGCAGGGGCTGCAGGCGCGCGTCCAGCGGCGACAGGCCCGGGCTCTTCAGCAGCAGCCGCACGCCTTGCAGGGCCGTTTCGGGCAGCTCGCCGTGGAAGAACTCCACGGCCGGCAGCTGCTCGCGCAGCGCGGCCAGTTGCGGCGGGTTCTCGCGCGAATCCCAGACCCGCGCGCTGCCGCCATGACGCGCCACCCAGGCGGCCATCGCCAGGCCGGAGTCGCCCAGACCCAGGATCAGCGTGTGCAGGCCCGCGAGATGCTTCATTGCGCGCAGCTCCGATGCATTCCCGCGCGGACACCGCCGATCCGGCTCTGCCGGGCGGCCGGTGTCGCCCCCTCGAAGGGGGCGCGCGAAGCGCGTAGGGGGTGGTTCATGAGTCAGCGGAGCTTGAGGCTGGCCAGGCCGATCAGGCACAGCAGCATCGTGATGATCCAGAAGCGCACCACGACCTGGGTCTCCTTCCAGCCCGATTTCTCGAAGTGGTGGTGCAGCGGCGCCATCTTGAAGATGCGCCGGCCCTCGCCGGTGGTGCGCTTGGTGTACTTGAACCAGCTGACCTGGATCATCACCGACAGCACTTCGGCAACGAAGACGCCGCCCATGATGCCCAGCACGATCTCCTGGCGCGTGATCACGGCCAGGGTGCCCAGGGCGCCGCCCAGCGAGAGCGCGCCGACGTCGCCCATGAAGACCTGGGCCGGATGGGTGTTGAACCACAGGAAGGCAAGGCCTGCCCCCGCCATCGCGGCGCAGAAGATCAGCAGTTCACCGCTGCCCGGGATGTAGGGGAAAAGCAGGTATTTGCTGTAGACGGTCGAGCCGGTCACATAGGCGAACACGCCCAGGGCCGAGCCCACCATCACCACCGGCATGATGGCCAGGCCGTCCAGGCCGTCGGTGAAGTTCACCGCATTGCTGGTGCCGACGATCACGAAGTACGAGAGGCCGATGAAGCCGAACACCCCCAGCGGGTAGCTGACCGTCTTGAAGAAGGGCAGCATCAGGTCGGCCTTGGGCGGCAGCTCGGTCGAGAAGCCGCTCGTGACCCAGCGGAAGAACAGCTGCACGACGCCCAGGAAGGAGGTCTCGGAGACGCTGAAGGCCAGGTAGATCGCCGCGACCAGGCCGATCAGCGACTGCCAGAAGAACTTCTCGCGGCTGCGCATGCCCTCGGGGTCCTTGCGCACCACCTTGCGCCAGTCGTCGACCCAGCCGATCGCGCCGAAGCCCATGGTCACCAGCATCACGACCCAGACGAAGCGGTTGCTCCAGTCGAACCACAGCACGGTCGAGAGGCCGATGCCGATCAGGATCAGCACGCCGCCCATGGTGGGCGTGCCGCTCTTGGCCAGATGCTGCTGCACGCCGTACTCGCGGATCGGCTGGCCGATCTTCATCTCGGTCAGGCGGCGGATCACCCAGGGGCCGAAGGCCAGGCCGATCAGGAGCGCCGTCAGCGCCGACATCACGGCGCGGAAGGTGATGTAGTTGAAGACGCGCAGAAAACCCAGCTCGGGGTACTGGGCCAGCAGCCATTGGGCCAGACTAAGCAGCATGGTTCGCGCCTCCCGTCTTGTCGTCTTCGGCCAGGAGGGCCGCCACCACTTGTTCCATCTGCATGAATCTCGAACCCTTGACCAGGATGTTCTTGGCGCGCGGGGCTTGGCCCAGCGCGGCGATCAGCGCCGCGGCGCTGTCGAAATGACGGGCACCGCCGCCATAGGCCGCGGCCGCATGGCGGCAGGCCTCGCCGGCGGCCCAGAAGGCGGCGACGCCGCGCTCGGCCGCATAGGCGCCGACCTCGCGGTGGAATTCCGGCCCCTGGCTGCCGACCTCGCCCATGTCGCCGAGGATCAGCCAGGAGGCGCCCGGCAGATCGGCCAGCACCTCGATGGCGGCACGCACGCTGTCGGGGTTGGCGTTGTAGCTGTCGTCGATCAGGGTGATGCGCTGGCCGGCGCGCGTCAGGCTCTTCAGCTGTGAGCGGCCCTTGACCGGCTCGAAGCTCTCCAGCCCCTTCTGGATGGCGGCCAGCGGGGCGCCGGCGGCCAGGGCGCTGGCCGCCGCGGCCAGGGCGTTGCGAACGTTGTGCAGGCCGGCGACGCGCAGCGCCACCGGCGCGTCGCCGGCGGGGGTGTGCAGCTCCAGGGCCCAATGTCCGGTCCCGAGGCTCTCGCTGCCCTGCACCCAGGCGGCGCGGCCGGTGACATCGGCCTGGCCCTGCAGCGCAAAGCTCAGCACCGCGCGCTTGTCGGCGAGCTGCTGCCAGATGGCCGCGCAATCGTCGTCGGCCGGGAAGACCGCCACGCCGGCCGGCCCCAGGCTGGCCAGCACCGCGCCGTTCTCGCGCGCTGCCGCCTCGACGGTCTGCAGGAACTCCTGGTGCTCGCGCTGCGCGTTGTTGACCAGGGCCACGCTGGGCTGGGCCATCGCGGCCAGCGGCGCGATCTCGCCCGGATGGTTCATGCCCAGCTCGACCACCGCCGCGCGATGCCATACCGCATCGTCCTGGCGCAGGCGCAGCAGGGTCAGCGGCACGCCGATGTCGTTGTTGTAGTTGCCTTCGGTGGCCAGCGCCGCCGGGCCCAGCCAGGCGCGCAGGATGCTGGCGATCATCTGCGTGACCGTGGTCTTGCCATTGCTGCCGGTCACCGCGATCAGCGGCAGGTGGCAGTGGGCGCGCCAGGCCGTGGCCAGCAGGCCCAGGGCCTGCTTGGCATCCGGCACCTCGATGCCGGCCAGGCCGGCCTCGGCAATGCCGCGCTCGGCGATCACCGCCACCGCGCCGGCAGCCGCGGCCTGGGGCAGGAAGTCGTGCGCATCGAAGCGCTCGCCGCGCAGCGCGACGAACAGGTCGCCTTGCTTCAGCGTGCGCGTGTCGGTGTGCACGCGCTGGATCTCGGTCTGGCCGTCGCCGATCAGCCGCGCCTGCGGCAGCGCCGCCTGCAGCAGGTGATGGGCTTGCGCCAGGGTCATCAGGGGTGCGCTCATCTCAATTCCTTCTGGCCAGCGCGGCTTGCGCCTCGGCCACATCGGAGAAGGGGCGGCGCACACCCGCGATCTCCTGGTAATCCTCATGCCCCTTGCCGGCGATCAGCACGACGTCGCGCGCGTCGGCCTGGGCCACGGCCTGGGCAATCGCGGCATGGCGGTCCTCGACCACGAGGCAGGGGCGGCCGACACCGGCCTCGATCTGCGCCAGGATCTGCGCCGGCGCCTCGTGGCGCGGGTTGTCGCTGGTGATCACGACGCGGTCGGCCAGCCGGCCGGCGATCGCGCCCATCTGCGGGCGTTTGCCGGGATCGCGGTTGCCGCCGCAGCCGAATACGCAGAGCAATTGTCCGCCGCGCGCCGCCGCCAGCGGGCGCAGGGCCTGCAAGGCCTTGTCCAGCGCATCGGGCGTGTGGGCATAGTCGACGACGACCTGGGGCGCGCCCGCGCCCTCGCCCACCCGCTGCATGCGGCCCGGCACCGGTGTGATGGCCGGCACGGCCGCGACGATATCGGCCAGGGCCAGGCCCAGGGCGCGCAGGCCGCCGATCACGGCCAGCAGGTTGGCGACGTTGTAGTCGCCGATCAGGCCGGTGCGCACCGGCAGCGTCGCCGCCCCTTCGCGCAGCTCGAAGGCCAGGCCGCCGGCCTCGTAATGCAGGCCATGGGCGCTCAGGCGCGCCGCGCCCTCGACCGCATAGGTCCAGACGTCCAGCCGACCGGCCAGTTCGGCGGCCAGGGCCGCGCCCTTGGCGTCGTCGAGGTTGACGACCGCGGCCTGCAGGCCCGGCCAGTCGAACAGGCGGCGCTTGGCTTCCCAATAGGCCGCCATGTCGCCGTGATAGTCCAGGTGGTCCTGGGTGAAATTGGTGAACAGCGCGACCGCGATCTCGGTGCCGGCCAGGCGCTGCTCGACGATGCCGATCGAGCTGGCCTCGATCGCGCAGGCCGCGAAGCCGGCGTCGGCCATGCGCGCGAAGCCGGCCTGCAGCTGCACCGGGTCCGGCGTGGTCAGGCCGGTGTAGACGATCTGCGCCGGCTGCTCGCCCAGCGGCGGCTCGCCGATGCCCAGGGTACCGACCACGCCGCAGCGCCGGCCCAGCAGGCTCAGCAGCTGGGCGGTCCACCAGGCGGTGCTGGTCTTGCCATTGGTGCCGGTGGTCGCGACCACCTGCAGGCGCGCGTGCGTGGGCTGGCCGAAATAGTCGGCGGCAATGCGGCCGGTGACGGCCTTCAGATCGGGCAGCGCGGCGATGCGGCCGTCGTTGAAGCCGAAGGCTTCGATGCCCTCGGCCTCGACCAGGCAGGTCGCGGCGCCGGCGTCGAGCGCGGCCTGCACGAAGCGGCGGCCGTCCTGGGCCTGGCCGGGCCAGGCGATGAAGGCGTCGCCGGCGCGCACGAGGCGGCTGTCGCTGCGCAGTTGGCCGCCGACGGTCCATTCGCGCAGCCAGCGGGCCGCGGCCTCGGGAGACTTGAGCCGGGTCAGTGCCATCAGAAGCTCTCCTCCACCGCCTGCACCTTCTGGTTGGCGACGATCTGCGACTTGACGTCCAGATCCGGCGGCACGTTCAGCAGGCGCAGCGACTGCGCCACCACCTGGCTGAACACCGGGCCGGCGACGGCACCGCCGAAGTAGACGCCATTGGTCGGCTCGTCCACCATCACCGCGACGACGATGCGGGGCTTGCTGATCGGCGCGATGCCGACGAACCAGGAGCGGTACTTGTGGCCCGCGTAGCCCTTGCCTTCCTGCTTGTGGGCGGTGCCGGACTTGCCGCCGACGCTGTAGCCGCTGACCATGGCCTGCGGCGCGGTACCGCCGGGGCCGGCCGCCATCTGCAGCATGGCCCGCACGTCCTGCATGGTCTTGGGCGAGAAGATGCGCATGCCGTGCACGACCTCGCCCTCGGGCTGCTTGGTCATGGTCACAGGGATGATCTCGCCGTCGCGCGCGAACACGGTGTAGGCGCGCGCCAGCTGGAACAGCGAGGCCGAGAGGCCGTAGCCATAGCTCATGGTCGCCTGTTCGATCGGGCGCCAGCTCTTGTAGGGCCGCAGCTTGCCGGTCACCGCGCCGGGGAAGTTCAGCTGCGGGCGCTGGCCCAGGCCGATCGCGGTGAACAGCTCGTACATCTCGCGCGGCTGCATCTGCATCGCCAGCTTGGCCGCGCCGATATTGCTGGACTTCTGGATCACCTGGGCGATCGTCAGGTCGCCATAGGGGTGGGCATCGGTGGGCGAGAAGCCGTTGATGTTGAGGCTGCGCGGCGCGACGTTGATGACGGTGTCGGGCCGGACGCGGCCGGTCTCCAGCGCCAGCGAGGCGATGAAGGGCTTCATCGTCGAGCCGGGCTCGAAGATGTCGGTCAGCGCGCGGTTGCGCAGCTGCGCGCCGCTCAGGTTCTGGCGGTCGCCGGGGTTGTAGCTGGGGAAGTTGGCCAGGGCCAGCACCTCGCCGGTCAGCACGTCCAGCACCACCACCGAGCCAGCCTTGGCCTTGTGCTCGGCCACCGCGTCGCGGATGCGCTGGTAGGCGAAGAACTGCACCTTGGAATCGACCGAGAGGTCGATGTCGCGGCCGTTCACCGCCGGCACGCGCTCGCCGATGTCCTCGACCACGCGGCCCAGGCGGTCGCGCACCACCGAGCGGCTGCCGTCGCGGCCCTGCAGGTCCTTCTGGAACGCGAGCTCGATGCCTTCTTGGCCGCGCTCCTCGATATTGGTGAAGCCCACCACATGGGCGGCGGCCTCGCCTTCCGGATACTTGCGCTTGTACTCGCGGTCCTGGAACACGCCCTTCAGGCCCATGGCCTTGATGCGCGCGGCGGTGTCGTCGTCGGCCTGGCGGCGCAGCCAGACGAAGCGCGAGGCCGGGTCCAGCTTCTTGTCCAGCTCGGCGCCGCTGATGCCGAGGATCTTGGCCAGCTGGCGGCGCTGCGCCGGGTCGGCATCGACCTCCTTGGGGATCGCCCAGATCGAGGGCACGGCCACGCTGGTGGCCAGCACCTGGCCCTTGCGGTCGATGATGCGGCCGCGACTGGCCGGCAGCTCCATCGTGTGAGCGTAGCGGGCCTCGCCCTGGCGCTGGAAGAAGTCGGTGGCGATCACCTGCACATAGACGGCACGGCCCAAGAGGCCGATGAAGCCCAGGCCCACCAGGGCCACCAGGAAGCGCGAGCGCCAGGGCGGGGTCTTGGCGGCCAGCAGCGGGCTGCTGGAATAGCTGACGCTGCGGCTGTTGAGCGCGCGCGCGCCGCCGCCGTTGTTGCGCTTGTTGCCACCCTTGCCGAACCAGCTCATTGCGTCGCTCCCGCGCCGGCCACGGCCGCCGAGGCGGCACGACCGGCCTCGACCACCTGCACCAGGGCCGGCGTGATCGCGCGCATGTGCAGGCGCTCGCGCGCCACCTGCTCGACGCGCAGATTGGTGGCCTGGGCCTGGCGCTCGGCCAAGAGGCGCTGCTGGTCGGCCTCGAGACGGCGCGCCTCGGCCTGGGCGCGGTCCAACTCGGTGAAGAGGCGGCGCGCGTCGTAGGCGCTGCGCACCAGGTACAGGCCGCTGGCCAGCACGGCGATCAGCAGCACGAAATTGAGCCGGCTCATGCGCCGTCTCCAGCACCGCGCTTCTTGCGGCGGTGCTCGACCGGCTCGGGCAGCGGCGCCTCGGTGCGCTCGGCCACGCGCAGGATGGCGGAGCGCGAGCGCGGGTTGGCCTTGATCTCGGCCGCGCCGGGCTTGATGCGGGCGATGGCCTTCAGCACCAGGGGCTTGGGCGCGGCAAAGGGCGCGCGGCGGTCGAACACCTCCTTGCTGTGCTCGCCGATGAAGTTCTTGACGATGCGGTCTTCCAGCGAATGGAAGCTGATCACGGCCAGGCGGCCGCCGGGCGCCAGCAGGCGCAGCGCCGCATTCAGGCCTTGTTCGAGCTCTTCAAGCTCGGCGTTGACGTGAATCCGAAGCGCTTGAAATGTGCGCGTTGCAGGGTCCTGGCCCGGCTCGCGGGTTTTGACTGCACCAGCCACGACTTTGGAAAGCTCATCGGTGCTTCGAACAGCACCCCCGCTCTCCCGGCGAGCAACAAGCGCCTTTGCAATCTGTGAAGCAAACCGTTCTTCCCCATAGTTGCGTATCACCTCCGCAATCTGGCGCTCATCGGCGCGAGCCAGGAAATCCGCGGCGCTCTCGCCGCGGGTCGTGTCCATGCGCATGTCCAGCGGTCCGCTGAAGCGGAAGCTGAAACCGCGCGCCGGGTTGTCGATCTGCGGGCTGGACACGCCCAGATCCAGGAGAATGCCCTGCACCTGGGTCACGCCCAGGGCCGCGAGCTGGGCCTGCATGTCGGCAAAGCCCGAGTGGCAGATAGAAAAACGCGGGTCCGTGACCCGCGTTTCGCCCGTGGTGGCGGCCGCGATGGCCTCGAGATCGCGGTCGATCGCGATCAGCCGCCCTCCCGGGCCGAGCTTCTCCAGCAGCAGCCGCGAATGGCCGCCGCGGCCGAAGGTGCCATCCACGTAGATGCCATCGGGCCGGGTCAGCACGGCCTCCACCGTCTCGTGCAGCAGCACGGTGGTATGGGCAAAGGGCGACGGCGTGTCCATCAGAAGCTGAAGTCCTTGAGGGCGTCCGGCATCTCGGACTGCATCACCTGGGCCTCGTGGGCCGCGTAGGTGGCGGCATCCCAGAGTTCAAAATGGCTGCCCATGCCCAGCAGCATCACATCCTTCTGCAGGCCGGCGGCAGCGCGCAGCTCGGGCGAGATCAGCACGCGGGCGGCGCCATCAATCTCCACATCCATGGCATTACCCAGGAAGACGCGCTTCCAGCCCGCGGCCGACATCGGCAGGGCGGCGATCTTGTCGCGAAAGGTTTCCCAGGCCGGCCGCGGAAAGACCATCAGGCAGCCCTCGGGATGCTTGGTGATGGTCAGCTGGCCGGCGCACAGGGCCTGCAGGACTTCGCGGTGGCGTGTAGGGACGGCCAGACGCCCCTTGGCATCCATTGCCAAGGCGCTCGCCCCTTGAAACACAAAATTCGCCACAGCGACCCACTAAATTGCACTTTTCACCACTTTACTTACCGCCCCACGCCCGGTCAAGGCAAATTTCAAAAAAAGCTCAATGAAATCAAGCACTTAGAACATTGTTTTACAGCCAAACCGTCAGCAAAACCCGTTAAAAAAGAAGGACTTGCAATCGGCTTTGCAAGTGCTGCGTGAACTTGAATTAGGGAAAAACAGGGGACAGCCAGCGGACGGCCCCGGCACGCGAAGCCCTGCTCCACCCGACTAACTTAGGCGCCCCGGCGCGGGCCTGCCGGCGCGCCGGATGCCAGCCCCCGCCCCGGCAAAGCGCTTCCCAGCGCTCCCGAAACGGCAGAAGGCGAGACCGGGGTCTCGCCTTCCTGCTCACCTGTTGCGCCATGCCCGCGCGCGCTTGCGGCGGCGGCGCGGTCCGCGGACTCAGTAACGCCGGCTGGGCACGTCGCGCATCGACAGCGCCCATTGCGCGATGCGGTCCTTGCGGACAAAGACCACGCCCGGCTGCTTTTGCGCATAGGCCAGGAACTCGCCCAGCTGCTTGACGCGCGCCGGCGTGCCGCTGATGCGGTCATGGGTCGAGATCGACATCATGCGGCGGCGCCGGCCCGCCTCGGCATAGAGCTGATCGAACTCGTCCTTCAGCTCCTGGCCGAAGGCCGCGGCGGTCAGCGGGCCCTCGGCGCCGAAGCGGCCGATGTCGTTCATGCGCAGGGTGTAGGGCACGATGGCGAAGGGCTTGCCGTTGACCAGGGTCGTCATCGGCTCGTCGGCCGACAGATCGTCGATGTGATAGCTGAAGCCCAGCTCCTGCAGGATGGCCAGCGTATGCGGCGTGCCGCGCAGCCAGAAGGCATTGAAGCCGACCGGCCGGGTGCCGGTGGCCTTGACGATGGCGTCGATATTGGCCTGGTAGGAGGCGCGCTCCTGCTGGGGGCTCATGGTCCAGAGGGGCGTCCAGGTCTGACCATGCGCCGCCGCCTCGTGGCCGCGCTGCACGATCTCGCGGGCCAGCGCCGGGTGGCGCTCGACGGCCTGCCCCGTCATGTGCGAGGTGACCTGGATGCCATGCCGGTCCCACAGGTCCAGCAGGCGCGGCAGGCCCTCGCGAATGCCGTACTCGAACCAGGTGCGTGCCGGCAGGTCCGGATACCTGCCGTCCATCGGCGGGAAGGGCGAGCCGTTGTCGTGCTCGCTCTGTGCGCCGGCCTCGAACTGCATCGAGATCGAGATCACCAGCCGCGCGCCATCGGGCCAGTGGCGCTCCGGCTCCGGTGGCCGCTCCTGCGCCTGGGCCGCGGCCGGGCCGACCGCCGCCAGGGCCGCCGCAGCCACGCCCGCCGTGGCGCCGCGCAGCAGCCCGCGGCGCTGGGCGTCCGCCATGCCATTCATCTGTGCTTCCAAGCTCAAACTCCTTGCTTGCTGATAGGTTGTTGAAGGTCCGGACGCGCCGCGGCAGCGGGTGCCTGCCACTGGCGCTTGAAGTAGCGCGTCCTCGGCAGCTCGCGCAGCAGCACACAGCACTGCACCCAGCCCTCGGGCCGGCAGTCCTCGACGGCCTGCGACAGGTGGGCGTGCACCAGTTGCGCCATCTGCAGGCAGGTCTCGGGCGGTCGCGGATTGGTCAGGATCAGGGTCGCAATCAGCTGCTGGGCCCGGCGGTCCTCGCCGCACAGACCGGCCGCGATCGGCTGGACGCGCGACTTCAGGTCGTCCAGCCGGGCCCAGCCGGAGGCGGCCAGGGCCCGATGCAGGGTGGCCAGGCGTGCCTCCCAGTCGATCGCGCCGCACAGGGCCGGCGATACCTCGATGGCGATATGGGGCATGGCAGGCGCTCCTCAATCCAGCTTGATGCCCGCATCGCGTATCAGCTGCTGCCAGCGCTGACGCTCGGCCACCATCAGGCGCCCGAAGGCCTGGGGCGAGTTGTCGATGCGCACCGAGCCCAGCTCGGCCAGCTTGTCCTGCGTGCTCTTGGCCGCCAGGGCCCGGCGCAGCTGCTCCACCAGCCAGGCCACCCGGTCGGGCGGCGTCGCCGCCGGTGCCACAAAACCGTACCAGCCGCTGATCTCCGCATCGACGCCGCCCTCCTTCAGGGTCGGCACCTTGGGCAGGGCCGCGATGCGCGCCGGCGCGCTCACGGCCAGAGGCCGGAGCCGGCCGCTGGCAATGTGCTGGAGCACGGCCGGCGCCGCCTCGAACAGCAGCGGCACCACGCCGCCCATCACATCGTTGAGCGCCGGCGCCGAGCCGCGGTAGGGCACGTGCAGCAGCGACACCCGGGCCTCGCGCCTGAACAGCTCGGCCGCCAGATGCTGGGGCGTGCCGCTGCCGGCCGAGGCGTAGGCGAACTTGTCCGGGCTCTTGCGCAGCAGCGCGATCGCCTCGGCCAGGCTGGCAGCGGGAAAGCCCGGATGCGCCACCATCACCAGGGGCACCGACGCGGCCCAGGCCAGCGGCACGAAATCGCGGGCCGCGTCATAGCCCAGCCGGGGATAGAGCGCCTGGTTGGCGGCCATCGGCCCCAGCGCCGCCAGCAGCAGGGTGTGGCCGTCGGCCTCGCCCCGGGCCACCGACTCCGTGCCGACATTGCCGCCGGCACCGCCGCGGTTGTCGACGATCACGGTCGCGCCGCTGTGCGCCTGCAGCGCCTGGGCCACCAGGCGCGAGACGGCGTCGGTGGTGGCGCCGGCCGGATAGGGGCAGACGATGCGCAGCGGCTTGGTGGGGAAGCTCTGGGCCCGCAGCGTGCGGGCCATCGGCAGGGCCAGCGCGCCGCCGGCCGCTTGCAGGATCTGACGTCGGTTCATGATGAGACACCTTGCTTGAATCGTTGCGGCCCAGTGTCGGGACCGTCGACGCAGCCGGCAATTCGCTTTTTGCTGGTGGCCCCATCGGATAATCCGATCGCCATGGCACGCCGCAACCGCGATCCCCTCGACCTCGTCTCCCTGCGCCAGCTGCGCTATTTCAGTGCCGCGGTGCGTGCCGGCAGCTTCAACGAGGCGGCGCGCGCCTGCTCGATCTCGCAGCCGGCGCTGTCCGAGCAGATTGCGCTGCTGGAGTCGATGCTCGAGCTGCGGCTGTTCGATCGCGCGGGCGGCGGGCGCGCCGTGCCGACGCAGGCGGCGCGGGAGCTGGAACGGCGCATCGGTGCGGGACTGGGCGAGCTGCAGTCGGCCCTGCTGGGCGTGCACGAGCAGGCCGGCCTGGTAAGCGGGCTGGTGCGCGTGGGCCTGGTGCAGTCCTATGGGGACTGCTGGGTGGTGCCGGTGACCCGGGCCGCGCAGACGCAATGGCCGGCCCTCTCGGTCACGCTGCGGCGGCGCACGGCCCAGGCGCTCACCGAAGGGGTGCGGCGCGGCGACCTGGATCTGGCGGTCAGCTTCGACCCCGAGCCGCACGAGGATCTGGAGGTCCTGCCCTGCTTCACCGAGCGCTTCGTAGCCGTCGGTGCCTGGCCCGCGCGCAGCCGCCTGCAGGACCTGTCGCGCCTGGCGGACCGGCGCCTGGCCCTCTTGCCCAGCGAATACGCGATGCGGCGCCAGCTCGACACCGCCTTTACCCGGCACGGCCTGGTGCCCCGGATCGGCCTGGAATCAGACTCGCTGGAGGATCTGGTCGACGCGGCCCGGCACCAGGGCATGGTGGCCATCCTCAACGCCGCGGCCGCGCTCAGCCTGAAGGTGGAACAGGCCGTGCCGCTGGCCGTCGAGGGTCTGCAGCGCCGCGCCTGCCTGCTGCGCTCGCGCCACCGCTACCACACCCATGCGGCCCAGCAGCTGTGGAGCGCGCTGGCCGCGGGCGTGCCGCCCCTGCCGGCGCGCTGGGCCGTGGCGCGGCGCCCCGCGGCCTGATGAACCCGCGGCTCAGGCCGCCGCGCCGAGCCGGAAGCCGGCGACGATCTCGGCCAGCTTGTCGGCCTGGTCGCGCAGGCTCTCGGCCGCGGCCGCGGACTCCTCGACCAGGGAAGCGTTCTGCTGCGTCATCCGGTCGAGCTGGGCCACGGCGGTGTTGACCTGCTCGATGCCCTGACTCTGCTCGCGCGCGGCGCCGCTGATCTCGGCCATCATGCCGGTGACGCGCTGCACGCTGGCGACGATCTCGCCCATGGTGCTGCCGGCCTCGCCGACCAGGCGGCTGCCGCCCTCGACCTGCGCGACGCTGGCGCCGATCAGGCCCTTGATCTCCCTGGCGGCCTCGGCGCTGCGCTGCGCCAGGCTGCGCACCTCGCCGGCCACCACCGCGAAGCCGCGGCCCTGCTCGCCGGCGCGCGCCGCTTCCACGGCGGCGTTCAGCGCCAGGATGTTGGTCTGGAAGGCGATGCCGTCGA
>Ga0255338_1003005_pt1 | contig 21884 bp, 19 predicted proteins | sample MeOH1_35cm_T4_19_FD_203715 | JGI IMG/M metagenome (GOLD analysis project Ga0255338, IMG submission 203715) | Sandy soil microbial communities from University of British Columbia, Vancouver, Canada - MeOH1_35cm_T4_195 | ecosystem: Engineered > Artificial ecosystem > Sand microcosm > Unclassified ...
AGGAAGGCTGTCCTGCGGAGCCAGCCGCTTCATGACAATGGCATAAGTCACCACGATGGCGATGAATGCCAGCACGCCGCCTTGAGCCGCCATCCAGTAGCCAAACGGCCAATCGCCCAGCATGAACTGCAGGTCCCTGGCAAAGAAGCCGAATCCGAAAGTGATGACCGCCCACACGGCCAGCAGGCCGGCCTTTAGCGCCAGCACGCGGGGGTCGTGCTTTTCCTGTGCCTCTGGGTCACCCATGCGGCGATCATCGCACCCCGGCCAGCAAGCGGTTCTAGGTATTTGCTAGGGTCAGCGAATCGGCCGGTCAGCGCTGCGCCAGCTGCTGCCAGGTCGCGATCACGCTGTCCGGGTTGAGCGAGATCGAGGAGATGCCCTCGTCCGCCAGCCACTGGGCGAAATCGGGGTGGTCGCTCGGGCCCTGGCCGCAGATGCCCACGTACTTGCCTTGCGCCTTGCAGGCGGCGATGGCGCGACTGAGCAAGGACTTCACCGCGGGATCGCGCTCGTCGAAGTCCACGGCCAGCAGCTCCAGGCCCGAATCGCGGTCCAGCCCCAGGGTGAGCTGGGTCAGGTCGTTGGAGCCGATGGAGAAGCCGTCGAAGAACTTCAGGAAATCGTCGGCCAGGATGGCGTTGCTCGGCACCTCGCACATCATGATGATCCTGAGTTCGGCGCCGGGCGCGCCCTCCCCGCGCTTCAGTCCCTGCTGCGCCAGCAACTGGGTGACGCGATCGGCCTGGCCGAGGGTGCGCACGAACGGCACCATCACCTGCACATTGGTGAGGCCCATCTCGTCGCGCACGCGCCGCAGCGCCTCGCATTCCATGGCGAACGCCTCGCGGAAGTCCTCGCTGATGTAGCGCGCGGCACCCCGGAAGCCCAGCATCGGATTTTCTTCCTCCGGCTCGTAGCGCGAGCCGCCGATCAGCTTGCGGTACTCGTTGCTCTTGAAGTCGGACAGGCGCACGATCACCGGCTTGGGCCAGAACGCGGCGGCGATGGTGGCGACGCCCTCGGCGACCTTGTCCACGTAGAACGCGCGCGGCGACGCATGGCCGCGCGCCACCGACTCCACGGCCTTCTTCAGGTCGGCATCGACGTTCGGGTAGTCGAGGATCGCCTTGGGGTGCACGCCGATGTTGTTGTTGATGATGAACTCGAGCCGCGCGAGGCCGACGCCTTCGTTGGGCAGCTGGGCGAAGTCGAACGCGAGCTGCGGGTTGCCCACGTTCATCATGATCTTGGTCTTGATCGGAGGCATCGCGCCGCGCTGCACCTCGCTGACTTCCGTCTCCAGCAGGCCGTCGTAGATGAAGCCGGTATCGCCTTCGGCGCAGCTCACCGTCACGAGCGTGCCCTCCTTCAGGCGCTCGGTGGCGTCGCCGCAACCCACCACGGCCGGAATGCCCAGCTCGCGCGCGATGATCGCGGCGTGGCAGGTGCGCCCGCCACGATTGGTGACGATCGCGCTCGCGCGCTTCATCACGGGCTCCCAGTTGGGGTCCGTCATGTCGGTGACCAGGATGTCGCCGGGCTGCACCTTGTCCATCTCGCCGGTGCCATGTACGAGGCGCACCGGCCCCGTCCCGATCTTCTGGCCGATCGCGCGGCCCTCGGCCAGCACGGTGCCCTTGCCCTTGAGCTTGTAGCGCAGCTCGGCCTTGCCCTGCTGCTGGCTCTTCACCGTCTCGGGACGGGCCTGCAGGATGTAGAGCTGGCCGTCGTTGCCGTCCTTGCCCCACTCGATGTCCATCGGCCGGCCATAGTGCTTCTCGATCACCAGCGCGTAGTGCGCCAGCTGTTCCACCTCGGCGTCGGTGAGCGAGTAGCGATTGCGCTGCTCCAGCGGCACCTCGACGGTCTTCACCAGCTTGCCTGAAGCGGCCTTCTCCCCGGCGCTCGCGAACACCATCTGGACGAGCTTGGAGCCGAGGTTGCGGCGGATCACGGCCCGCTTGCCCGCTTCCAGCATCGGCTTGTGGACGTAGAACTCATCGGGGTTCACCGCGCCCTGCACCACCGTCTCGCCGAGCCCATAGCTCGAGGTGATGAACACGACGTCCTGGAAACCCGATTCGGTGTCGATGGTGAACATCACGCCGGCGGCGCCCAGGTCGCTGCGCACCATGCGCTGCACGCCGGCGGAGAGCGCGACATCGGAGTGGGCGAAGCCCTTGTGCACGCGGTAGCTGATGGCGCGGTCGTTGTAGAGGGAGGCGAACACCTCCTTCATCTTGTGCAGCACGGACTCGATACCGACCACGTTGAGGAAGGTTTCCTGCTGGCCCGCGAACGAGGCGTCGGGGAGGTCCTCGGCCGTGGCCGAGGACCGCACCGCGAAGCACGCCTGCTCGTTGCCCGCGCACAGCGCGGCGAAAGCGTCGCGGATGGCCTGCTCCAGGTCGGCCGGGAAGGGCTGGGCCTCGACCCAGGCGCGGATCTCGGCGCCGACGGCCGCCAGCGCCCGCACGTCCTCTGTGTCGAGTGCAGACAGCCGCGCGTTGATGCGCTGGGCCAAACCGTCATGCGAGAGGAACTGGCGGAAAGCGTGGGCTGTCGTGGCGAAGCCGGTGGGCACGCGCACGCCCTGGGGCAGCTGGGAGATCATCTCGCCGAGGCTGGCGTTCTTGCCGCCAACCACCTCGACGTCGGTCATTCTCAGGTTTTCAAACGGCACAACCAGCAGGTTGTCTAACTTACCCCCCAGGGCGGTCGGTAAATGGGCAGACATGGGAAAACTCCAGAAGTTAAAACCGGGTCTGCGCTCCAGCGGAGCGGCACGGCATGCGAAGCGCAAGGGCTTTGTGCTTGTTGGAATGGGCCGGGGGTTCGCATGCGGTGGGGGATCGGATAATTGGCTCCATTGTAGGCGGGGCTGCCGATTCCGGGCCTTGCGGCAAACTGAAAGAAGCCATGGCATTGCACACCCGCACCGTTTTCTTCATCTCGGATGGCACCGGCATCACGGCCGAGACGTTCGGCAATGCCATCCTGGCGCAGTTCGAGTTCAAGGCGCGCCACGTGCGCATGCCTTTCATCGACAGCGTCGACAAAGCCCACCAAGTGGTGCGCCAGGTCAACCACACGGCGGAGCTGGAGGGCCGCAAGCCCATCGTTTTCACCACCCTGGTGAATGTGGAAATCCTGCAGGTGATCGAGGAAGGCTGCAGGGGCATGCTCCTGGACATGTTCGGCACCTTCGTGCGCCCGCTGGAGATCGAGCTGGGCATGAAGTCGTCCCACCGCATCGGTCGGTTCTCGGACGTCAGCAAGAGCAAGGAATACCACGACCGGATCGAGGCCATCAATTTCAGCCTGGCGCACGACGACGGCCAGTCCAACCGGGACCTCCAGCAGGCGGACGTGATCCTGGTGGGCGTGAGCCGCAGCGGCAAGACCCCCACGTCGCTCTACCTGGCGATGCAGCACGGCCTGAAGGCCGCGAACTACCCGCTGATCCCGGAAGACTTCGAGCGCCAGCAGCTGCCGGGCGCGCTGCTGCCGCACCGCAAGAAGATCTTCGGGCTGTCCATCCAGCCCGAGCGCCTGGCGGAAATCCGCAATGAGCGCCGGCCCCACTCGCGCTACGCATCGCTTGACAACTGCCGCATGGAAGTGGCCGAAGCCGAGGCGATGATGCGCCGCGCGGGCATCCGCTGGCTGAGCACGACGACCAAGTCGATCGAGGAGATCGCCACCACGATCCTCCAGGAGATCCGGCCCGAGCGTCTTGAATACTAGGCCCGCGGCTTTCAAAATAGCTTTTAGCTAACTCGGTCATTGCCTCAATGGAATTGACCTATTTATCTCCGTGCGGCATCATCCATAGGCGTTCGCAATCAAACAGTCATTTTCAACAGAGGAAAGCTATGTCACTGATCAACACCTCCATTGCCCCGTTCCAGGCCACCGCGTACCACAACGGCAAGTTCGTGCCCGTCTCGGAGGAGAACTTCAAGGGCAAGTGGTCCGTCGTCGTTTTCTACCCCGCCGACTTCACCTTCGTCTGCCCGACCGAATTGGGCGACCTGGCCGACCATTACGACGAGTTCAAGCGCCTGGGTGTGGAGATCTACGGTGTTTCGACCGACACGCACTTCACCCACAAGGCGTGGCACGACACGTCCGACACCATCCGCAAGGTGAAGTACCCGCTGGTCGGCGACCCCAACCACCAGCTGGCGCGCTTCTTCGACGTGCTGGTCACCGAAGGCGAAGACGCCGGGCTGGCCCTGCGCGGAACGTTCGTGATCGACCCCCAGGGCCGCATCAAGACCATGGAAGTGCACGACAACGGCATCGGCCGCGATGCCAAGGAGACCCTGCGCCGCGTGAAAGCGGCCCAGTACATCGCCGCCCACCCGGGCGAAGTCTGCCCCGCCAAGTGGAGCGAAGGCGCGGAAACGCTCACGCCCTCGCTGGACCTGGTCGGCAAGATCTAGCCCACCCCCTGGGCAGCTCACTGCGTGGCTGCCCCCTCTCGAGGGCGCAACACCCGCGAGCCGGCCAAGCCGGTGCCGCGGTGTTGCCCGCACTGCAATCCCACCAAAGGACACCTCATGCTTGACGCCAATCTCAATGCGCAGCTCGCCGCGTACATGCAGCGCATCTCCCAGCCCGTGGAGATCACCGCATCGCTCGACGACACGCCTGCGTCCTCGAAGATGCGGGACCTGCTGTCGGACATCGCGGAGTCGTCGCCGCTCGTGACCGTGGTCGAGACACCGGGCGGCGCCGTGCGCACGCCGTCGTTTGCGGTGAACCGGCCCGGGGAGACCGGCGGGCCGCGATTTGCCGGCTTGCCGATGGGCCACGAGTTCACGTCGCTGGTGCTCGCGCTGCTGCAGGTCGGCGGCTACCCGCCGAAGGTCGACGAGGCCGTGCTGCGCCAGATCCGCGACCTCGACGGCGATTTCGAGTTCGAGATCTACGTCTCGCTCACCTGCCACAACTGCCCGGACGTGGTGCAGGCGCTGAACCTGATGGCGATCCAGAACCCGCGCATCAAGGCCACGATGATCGATGGCGCGCTGTTCCAGGACGAAATCCGCGAGCGCGAGATCATGGCCGTGCCCACCGTGTTCCTCAACGGCACGCGCTTCGGCCAGGGCCGCATGAGCCTGGAGGAGATCCTGGCGAAGGTCGACACCGGCGCGGTGAAGCGCGAGGCGGAAAAGCTCGCCGCCAAGGACCCGTTCGACGTGCTGATCGTCGGCGGCGGGCCGGCGGGCGCGGCCGCCGCCGTGTATGCGGCGCGCAAGGGCATCCGCACCGGTGTCGCCTCCGAGCGGTTCGGCGGACAGGTGCTGGACACGCTGGGCATCGAGAACTTCATTTCGATCAAGGCGACCGAGGGGCCGAAATTCGCCCTCGCGCTGGAGGAGCACGTGCGCCACTATGGCGTGGACATCATGAACCTGCAGCGCGCGAAGCGGCTGGTGCCGGGCGCGGGGCTCATCGAGGTCGAGCTGGAAAGCGGCGCGTCGCTGAAGGCGCGCAGCGTGATCCTGGCGACCGGAGCGCGCTGGCGCAATGTCGACGTGCCGGGCGAGCAGGAGTATCGCAACAAGGGGGTCGCCTACTGCCCGCACTGCGACGGGCCGCTCTTCAAGGGCAAGCGCGTGGCGGTGATCGGCGGCGGCAACTCGGGGGTGGAGGCCGCGATCGACCTGGCCGGCGTGGTGGCGCATGTGACGCTCATCGAGTTCGACACGCAGCTGCGCGCCGACGCCGTGCTGCAGCGCAAGCTGGCCAGCCTGCCCAACGTGACGACGCTGCTGAATGCCCAGACCACGGAGATCACCGGTGACGGCCAGAGGGTCGACGGACTCATCTACAAGCACCGCAGCTCGGGCGAGACCGCGCGCGTGCCGCTCGAAGGCGTGTTCGTCCAGATCGGCCTGGTGCCCAACACCGAGTGGCTGAAGGGCACGGTCGAGCTGTCACGGCATGGCGAGATCATCGTGGACGCCAAAGGCCAGACGTCCATCCCGGGCGTGTTCGCGGCGGGTGACGCGACGACGGTCCCGTTCAAGCAGATCATCATCGCCGCGGGTGACGGCGCCAAGGCCGCGCTGGGCGCGTTCGACCATCTCATGCGCAGCTGAGGAAGCGGGACGGCTGCATGCAACTCGTGTTGCATGCTGCGTCCTGCTTTGGGCCACAATGCGTTCGCGAACAACAACCGGAGCATCCCCATGCAAGGCGATCCACTGGTCATCCAGCATCTCCAGGCCCAGCTCAGGAACGAGCTCACGGCCACGAACCAGTACTTCCTGCATTACAGGATCCTCAAGCACTGGGGTTTCGACCGGCTGGCAAAGAAGGAATACGAGGAATCCATCGGCGAGATGAAGCACGCCGACCGCCTGATGGAACGCATCCTGGTGCTGGACGGCCTGCCCAACCTGCAGGACCTGGGCAAGCTGCTCGTGGGCGAGAACGTGCCCGAAATCCTCGACTGCGACCTGCGCAGCGAGCGCGGCGCACAGGCCGCCGTGAAGGAAGGCATCGCGCACTGCGAGAGCGTGCGCGACTACGTGTCGCGCGAAATCCTCGAGGACATCCTGACGGACACCGAGGAGCACATCGACTTCCTCGAGACCCAGCTGGACCTGCTGGCCAAGGTCGGACTGCAGAACTACCTGCAATCGCAGATGGGTGAAGGCGGGTCGAGCTGATCCCGCACCTCAAACGCGAATGATTGTTATTTGATATAGAATCCGGCCTCCACCGGCCAGCCAATTCCCGCACGCGCAACGCGTGCCCAAGCCAGCCTCCCCTTGAACCGGCCCGCTTTCGCGGGTCCCGTCTGGAGGCCATCTTGGCGCACAAGTCCGACCGTCCCATCCGCGATATCTTCGAGCCGCCCCTGCTTCCCCTCGGTGCGCTCATGCTGGCCGCCACCATGGGCAGCTGGGCCCAGGGTGCGCCCGCCGGCACGCCGGGCATCACCCTGGCACCCGTCACCGTCAACGGGAAGGCCGAGCCCCAGGGCAGGGACTCGCTGCGCACGACGACGACAGCCATCGGCAAGGGCAGCCAGCAACTGCGCGACATCCCGCAGTCCATCACGGTGATCACCGAGAAACTGATCGACGACCGCAACCTCGACACGATGAAGGACGTCCTGCGCAACGCCGGGGGTATCACCTTCCAGGCGGCCGAAGGGGGCGAGGAAGACATCCGCCTGCGCGGCTTCTCGCTCGCGGGCACCGGCGACATCTTCCTGGACGGCATGCGCGACCCGGCGTTCTACGACCGCGACACGTTCAACAACGACCGCATCGAGGTGATGCGCGGCTCGGCCTCCATGCTGTTCGGCCGCGGCTCGACCGGCGGCGCGGTGAACCAGGTGAGCAAGGTGCCGCGCCTGTTCACCGAGCACGAGGTCTCCACCACACTCGGCAGCCACGATTTCCGGCGCGTGACGGGCGACTTCAATTTCCACACCGGCGAGAACGCGGCGGTCCGCATCAACGCCATGGCGACCAATTCCGACAACAACGGCGCCGGCGCGAGCATCGACAAGAAGGGCCTGGCCGCGGCCTGGCGCGCCGGGATCGGCACGGCGGACGAATTCCTCGCGTCCTTCTACTACCTGGACAACAACAACGGCATGAACTACGGCCTGCCGTGGATCAAGCCGAACGTGGCCGACACCAGCGCCGCGAACACGCTCATCGGCAGCCTCGCGCCGGCGGCTTACTTCGGCATGGCAAGCGACTACAACGCCGGCAGCGCGAACATCGAGACGCTCAGCCACATCCACCGATTCGGCGGCGGCAGCGAACTGAAGACACAGGTGCGCAAGGGACGGTTCGAGCGCGACCAGCGGGCGGGCACCGTGCGCTTCGCCTCCCCGACCGACCTCTCGACCTTCGGGCCGGGCACCGTCTTCAACCGCGGCACACAGCTGAAGATCCAGGACGTGGACACGGTGCATGCGCAAATCGACTTCAGCACGAAGTTCGACGCGCTCGGCGTGAAGCACGAGTTGCTCGCCGGCATCGACGCGGCGCGCGAGGAAAAGACCGTCTATGCGGCGCGCACGGCCGCGCAAGGTGGCGTCACCCTGGTCAAGCCGAGCACCCTGGCCGGCGCGCCGGACGACGGCGCGTGGATCGACGAGGCATCCCGCGTGCTGCGGCCCGGCAGCCGGTTCGTCGCCAAGGGCCGGGGCGCCTACGCGCAGGACCTGGTGCAGGTCGCACCCCACTGGAAGGCACTGGGCGGCGTGCGCTACGACAGCCTCGATGGCCAGTACGTATCCTTCACCATCCCGCAGGCAGCGCCCGGACCCGTGACCCCCACGTCCTACCAGCAGAAGATCTCGAACTGGAGCAAGCGCGTGGGCGTGCTGTACCAGCCCGACGCCCTGCGCTCGTTCCACTTCTCTTACGGGACGTCGTTCAACACCTCGGGCGACACCTACTCGTACAACGCGCAGAGCGCCAACACGCCGCCCGAGAGCAGCCAGAACATCGAGTTCGGCGCGAAGATCGATTCGGCCGACAAGCGCTTCTCCACCCGGCTCGCCGTCTTCCACTCCACCAAGAAGAACGAGCGCAACACCGACCCCGACACGGCCGCGACGCGCCTGCTCCTGTCCGGGCGGCGCCATACCGCCGGCGTCGAAGTCGATGTGACGGGACGCATCACGCCCGCGTGGGAGGTCTATGGCTCCTACATGTGGATGCCCATCGCCCGGGTGGACGAAGCCGCGTCCACTGCCACGACGGCCGGCAACCGCGTGGGTGACCGCCCGGGACTGAGCCCCAGGCACAGCGGCACCGTATGGACCACCTACCAGCTCACGCCGAAGTGGCGGGCCGGGGGCGGGCTGAATTTCCGCAGCGGCCAGTCGCCCGCGGACGTCACCGCCCCGGCTTGGGAAGCGCCTGCGTTCGTCACGGCGGACCTGATGGCTGAGTACGCTATCAACGGGCAATTCACCGTGAAGGCCAACGTGAGCAACGTGACGGACAAGCTGTACGCCGATTCGCTCTACCGGGGCCATTACGTCCCGGGCGCGGGCCGCCTGTTCCAGGTCGCTCTCACGGCGCGGTTCTGATCCTCTTCATCACCAGCAAAGCTGGCCGCCATGCTTCTCACCCTTCCCCACCTTCTCGACGAGGCCGAACTGGCCCAGGCCCGTGCCCTCCTCGCCACGGCCCCCTGGGCCGACGGCAGGACGGGCGCCGGCTCGCAAGCCGTCCAGGCCAAGAACAACGAACAGCTCCCCAGGGAGTGCGATGCGAGCCGCGAGATCGGCGCCATGGTGCTGCGCGCGCTCGACCGCTCGCCGCAGTTTCTCGCGGCGTGCCTGCCACGCAAGGTCTTTCCGCCGCGCATCAACCGCTACAGCGGCGGCTCGAACTTCTACGGCAAGCACGTGGACGGGGCCATCCGGTTCACCGAAGGCGGCGTGCGCGTGCGCACGGACATTTCGTGCACGGTCTTCCTCTCGGAGCCCGAGGACTACGACGGCGGCGAGCTCACCGTGTACGAGGCCGGGACCACGCGGCAGATCAAGCTGCCGGCCGGCCACGCCTTGCTCTATCCGGCCAGCCATGTGCACGAGGTGACGCCGGTGACCCGGGGGGAGCGAATGGCCGCCTTCTTCTGGGTGGAGAGCATGGTGCGGGCCGACTCGCAGCGCCGCCTCCTTCATGAGTTCGACCTCGCCCTCACCCAACTGAGGGAAACCGCCGGGGACAGCGAAACCACCGTCGCGCTGGTGGGCACGTATCACAACCTGCTTCGCATGTGGGCCGAAACTTGAGCCGTTCAACCGAGGTGGCAGGGCCATCAGCTGCAATGTGGCGAGCGTCGCGAGAACGTGGCCTCAGACTCCGGCTGAAGTCAACTGCAACTGCTCGATGTCGCCGGCCAGCCAATCCGGCGGCCTGGCGGCCGTGGACGCGCCGGTTTCCAGGACGACCTCCCAGGCGGCTGCGCTGCCCTGCACTCGCGCAGCGCCACTCCAGCGCAGCAGCCAAGCGAGCCACGCGACCTGCGCGGCCGTGGGCAATTCCTGCGGCGGTCCTGCCAGCAGATCGGTGAAGATGCGCGCGTCGTTCACCTTCAGCGCGTCGCCCTGCAACCGCGTGTGACCGGGCAACGCGCGTGCCAGCGCGGCCAGGGCCTGGCCCGGTTGTACGGCGGATTCGAATCCCGATCGCCATTGCTCGAGCTGGTCGCGCATCGCGGCGCCGCGCGCCACTTCCATCTGCATCAGGTCGGCGTGGTCGATCACACGCCAGTCGATCGCCGGCAGGGGACAACCCACCCGGATCGCGACCGACAGGAATGCGTGCAAGGCGTCGGCCGTGTCCTGACCGGCCCCGGTGCACAACAGCGCAAGCTGGCCCGCCCGATGACCCAGCAACTGCTGTTGCTGCAGCTGCATCTTCTCGCGCAGCAGGCTGTCGCGTTCCGCCCGCAGCACCGCCAGTTCGAGCGCGTTGCGCAGGTCGGCGTGCAGGCTTTCCATCTCCCACGGCTTGGTGATGTAGCGGTAGATCTCGCCGGCGTTGATCGCCTCGATCGCCTCGCCCAGTTCCGAGTAGGCCGTGGTCAGCATCCGCACCACGTTCGGATGCCGCTCGCGCGCGTAGCGCAGCAATTCGTTGCCATGCGCGCCCGGCATGCGCTGGTCCGCCACCAGAACGGCGATCTCGCCCGCCCGTTGATCGAGCACGGCCTTGCCTTGCGCCACCGAAGGCGCCGTGAGCACGGGCGCCAGGGGCGCCACCAGCTTCTCGAAATACTTCAGCGCCATCGCCTCGTCATCGACGTAAAGAATCGTGCCGGGTATCATGCGCGCGCCTCCGCATGGGTTGCATCGTGGATGGACTGGAAATACAGGGTCATGGTGGCTCCTTGCCCCAACCGGGAATCGATCTCGATGGCCCCGCCAATGGACTGCATGACCCGTTGGCAGAACATCAGGCCCATGCCGTTGCCCCCGGAATCGGCGCGGGTGGTGACCGGCTCGCGCGTGAGCCTGGCCAGCACCTCGGGTGCGATGCCCGGGCCGTTGTCGGCAATGCGAATCCAGTGCGGCAGGACGCCCTTGCAGGCGGGGCCGCCCCTGCCTACTTCGATGCACAGCACCGGCGCCGGCCGCCCGCGCAAGGCGAGCAGCGCATTCTTGGTGAGCGTGCACAGCACCAGGTACAGCAGGTCGCGCCGGCCGGGCAGCATGAAGTCCTGGGCGACGGCGCTGGAGACCCAGGACGATTCGTCGTCTTCGAACGGAAATTCGTCGAGCAGGGCCTGCACCAGGCTGGCCGCGCTCACGGCTTGCACCACCGTACCCGGATACGCATCGCGTGCCGACTGAACAAAGGTCGATACCAGCGACTGGCAGTACAGCGCCCGCCGCTCCGCGGCCTCCAGCGCGGCCATCACCTCGCCGGGGCGGTCTTCCGAGAAGCGCACCTCGCCCTGCGGCGCGCCCGGCGCCGCAGGCAGGCAGCGCGCGGCAACCGCCCTCACATAGCCGCGCACTGTGGTCAAGGGCGTGTTCAGTTCGTGCGCCAGGAACCCCAGCGTCTCGCGCGTGGCGGCGACCCGGCCTTCATTGAGGACGCGTTCGAGCGCGTGTGCCCGGTACAAGGCCAGCGCATCGCGCAGCGCGTTGGCGGTCCGCGGCTCGTCCAGGGGCTTCTCCAGGATGCTCAGCACGCGGCCTTCGTTGACCGCCGCGATGGCCAGGTCCTTGTCGGCGAACGCCGTCGCCAGCAACCGGATCACGTGGCGGAACTCCCGCTGCATCGCGCGCAGCAATTCCATGCCGTCGCGCCCGGGCATCCGGAAATCGGTGACCACCGCCGCGATGCCCGCGCCGCGCTCGCGCAGCAGCGCCAAGGCTTCATCCACACCGGCCGCGGTGACGATGGTGAACTCGCCGCCGAAAGTGCGCGCGAACCACTTGCGCGCCTGCGGCTCGTCGTCGACGAACAGGATCGTCCGGGCTTCTGGCGAGGGTGTGGGCTGCATCGGCGATTCTGCCTTCACGATTGCGGCGATGCGAGGGCCAGGTCGAACGAAAACTCAGTGCCCTGCCCCCACTCGCTGGCCACCCGCAAGATGCCGCCGTGGCGCTGGACGATGCCGTAGCTCACGCTCAAGCCCAGGCCCAGGCCCTGGCCGACGTCGCGCGTGGTGAAGAACGGCTCGAACACACGCGGCAGGTGCTCGGCCGGGATGCCGGTGCCGTTGTCGCGAACGGTCAGCACCAGGCGTTCGCCTTGCGGGTGCGCGCTCAATTCAATGCGCGGCTCGGCGAGCTCGGCGCTTCGCAGGGCACTTGCCGCGTTGCTCAGGAGGTTGATCAACACGCCGATCACGGCGGGCTCGTCGCCGCGCACGTGGGTATCGACCGCGAGGTCGATCTTGACGTCGATGCCCTTGAGCTCATAGCCCGTCAGGCGCACGGCGGACTCGATGGCCTTTTCGGCGAGGAACACCCGGCTGACCTCCGCGCCCGGTTTCTGGTACGCGAAAGTCTTCAGGTCGGACACGATCTTCTGCACGCGTTGCATGCCCTCCCGCGCATCGTCCAGGCATTCGGCCAATGACGCATCGGCCAGCACCGCGGGCGCTTTCGCGCCCATGTTCAAGGCCATCAGGCTGTAGTTCACCGGGTTGTTCAATTCATGCAGCAGCCCCGCCGACAGGGTGCCCAGCGCCGCCATCTTCTCCTGCTGGATCAAATGGCCCTTGATCTGCGCCAGCGCCTTGTTGGCGTTTTCCAGCGTCTCGTTCTTGGCCTGGATTTCCTTCTTCAGCTGCAGCGACAGCCATCGCCACTTGTCGCTGTAGATCGAGATCACGGCGCCGATCACCGAATAGAAGACGATGAAGGTCATATTGCCGGCCAGCACCTGCGGCTGGGCGACTCCGCCGGTGCGCGACCAGCAGGCCAGCGCATAGGCCAGCATGGTGAACAGGCCGAAGCACACCGATTCCGCCAGGGACAGCGGCAGGAAGAACCCGACGCCGCTCAGGGCGAACGTCAGCCCGACGAAGTAAATCGACCGTTCCCCATCCGTGAGGTAGATCATCAGCGAAATCATGCCCTGGATCAGGCCCAGCCACAGATAAGTCAGCATGCGGACATGGGCGCGCCCCCAATCCGTCGCATACGTCAACAACACACCGCCGATCAACGCGGACGTCGCCAGCCGCATGACGGCGAAATCGCCCGCGTGTTCGGGGTAGAACGCCCGGTCCAGTCCCACCCCGGCGAGCACCAGTGCGATGGTCACCATGCAGGTGACCCGGCTGTAGAAAACCAGGTGTTCCGAAACCTCGCGCCGATAGGCGGGGTCGCGCCGGTAGGCCAGCCAGCTCATGGCGCGCCGATCCCGGGCGCGAGCGCGGCTTCGAGGAAAACATTGATGCCGGTGGCGTCGGTATGGGTGCGCACGTCCTCGAGCCCCTCGGGCAGCACACGGGCCATGTCGGACTCGTTGCGGTAGATCAGGTACCACTCGAGGAAGTGCTCCATCCAGTTGCGCTCGGGGTTGCTGCTGTGCACGTTGCTCACCAGGATGCGGGCGCCGGCGCGGCAACGGGAGATGAAGTATCCGATCAGGCGGGTGCACACCTTGTCGGTGAGGTAGTCGAACAGGCCCGCGCAGTAGACATAGTCGAATGCATCTTCGGGGCGCTCCTGCTGCGAACGGCCCGCGCGCTTGAGCAGCTGGTTCACCGATTCGTGCCGCAGCTGCAGCCGGGGCTTGCGGCCCTCGCTCGCCAGCTCCAGCTGCCGGCGCGTGTAGTCCAGCGTTTCTTCGTTGAAATCGACCAGCACGAACTCGAGTCGATCGTGGTCGGGGTTGCGGCGCACGAACTGCTGGATCTCCACGGCCGGCCCGCAGCCGATGTTGAGCACACGCATCGTCCGCTGTTCGGCCACGGCGCGTTGCGCGAGCGCATCCAGGCGCTCGCGCAGGATGTCGATCCGGTTGCGGTGGGCGCGGGCCACCCCGGCCTGCAGGAACATGAAATTGACCAGCTGGAAATAGGCGCTCGGGCCCTGACGCGGGTCGCCCAGAATCTGGTTGACCATTTCGTAGTCGCCTGCGTAGCCGAGCGGCTTGGCGAAGGTGCGGTACACGAACGGCGCGCGCAGGATCAGCGGGTGCATCGTCGCTTGCGCGAAGCCGCGGTGCATCGACGCGTACTCCTGGTCGATGCGGCCTGCCTCGTCCTCGAACCGCGCCAGGTAGTCACGGCCCCTTTCCAGCAGCGGCCGGGCGAGTTCGTGAAAGACGTCCAGCCGGATGAGGCCACCCTCTTCGCGCGGCAGCGCCGTGCCGATCTCCGCATGGTCCACCCAGCGCGTGATCTCGGAAAAGTACGCACGCATCTCGCTCACCACCACCTGGTAGTCCTTGCGGATGCGAAAACGAGCGTCCCAATCCTGGACGAACGCGTGGGCCTCGGCGCCGATGCTCGCCGCGTCGCGGGCGCTGACCGACAGCTCGTTCCATTCGTCCAGCAGGGTCACCGAGATCACGGCCATGAGGCCCGTGTTGAGCAAGCTGCTGACGATCGCCTTGCCGCTGTAGATCACGCGCTCGCCCGAGCGCACCGTGACCTCGCCCAGCACCTCGCTGACCTGGACGATCGAATACGGGTTGTAGATCTCCATCACCAGGGAGCGGCGCTGCACCCCGGTGAGCGTGCCCCTGCCGGCTTCGCCCTGGCTGTTTCGAAAGGTGACGACAGGGTCGAGCGGTCGAGGAGGATGCACTGTGTCGAGCGGGTAATGGAAACGCTCGAAGGCGGGACTGCCGTGATCTGTACCACCCTGTCTGCGTCATGTATGCAATTGTGCACTCAACGCGACTGCAGGCTCGTCACCCCGGTGCCAGCCGATGGCCGCTCGCCCAGCCCCAGAACATCTCGCGCGTCAGGCCTCGGCCAATGTCTCGGAACACGCAGCGGCGCAGGCCGCGTTCCGGCTTGAGCTGGATCAAACGGCGATATTGCAAATGCGACCGATTCGCATTTATAATCAATCCATCGTCCCTTCATCAACAGCCAGCCAAGGCCTGCTCAACCATGATCGTCTGTGTCTGCCACCGGGTCTCCGACCGCGAAATCGCCCGCCACGCACGCGCCGGCATGAGTTTCGACGACATCCAGTTCGAGTTGGGCGTAGCCACCCAGTGCGGCCAGTGCGAAGGCTGCGCTCGCGACGTGGTGGCCCAGTGCTGCGCCACCTCGCCGGTTGCCGCCATCCAGCTTGCTCCTCGATCCCGGGAGAGCGCCGCGTGGAACTCATCCAGATCCTTGGCTCAAGCCTGATCTTCGTCCTGGGAGCAACCTGGTGGGTTCTCCGTTGACGTCGCCCATGCCCGCCCAGCCGCAAGTCATGGCGCGACCGGTACCCCCGCGCTCACGTCCGCTACTGGACAGCCGCGACTTGCTGGGCGGCGCACGGCTGGTGGAGATCAGCCACAACGGGGAGATCTACCGGCTCCAGGCCACGCGCCTGGGCAAGCTGATCCTCACCAAGTAGCGTCCTACAAGGCCAGAGCGGCGATGCCCGCGCGGGCGATTTGTGCGTCCTCGGTGGACTTGACCCCGCTCACGCCGACGGCCCCGAGGCACTGGCCGTCCTTCAGGATGGGCACGCCGCCTTCGAGCATCCCTTTCAGGTCGGGTGCGCTCAGGAACGAGGTGCGGCCGCCGTTGATCACGTCTTCGTAGACCTTGCTCTCGCGCCGGCCGAGCGCCGCGGTATGGGCCTTGGCCGGCGCGATATGCGCCGAAATGGGAGGCGCGCCGTCCAGGCGCTGCAGCCAGAGCAGGTGCCCGCCGTCATCGACGATGGCGATACTCACGGCCCAGTGGTTCTTGAGGGCTTCGGCTTCGGCTGCCGCGGCAACGGCCTTGACGTCGGCCAGTTCGAGTGCAGGTTTGGTTTTCATGGGACTTCGGTGAAAGCTGCTGGAGAACACCGAGCATAAACGCTGACTGCCGGCCCCATGAGGGGCCTTGTGGCCATTTGTCCTTGAACCGACCTAGAATGCGCCCATCTAACGGCCTGAAGGCAAAAGGAGATATGTCCATGAACGAACAAGTTCAAACCCTCGACTACGGCTATGCCGCGTCGGCGGAACAGCGCAACAAGGTCTTGCGCAACACTTACTGGTTGCTGGCGCTGAGCCTGATCCCGACGGTGCTGGGCGCCTGGCTGGGCGTGGCCACCGGCATCGTGCGCGGCCTGGGCGGCGGGCTGGGCCTGATGGTCTTCCTGGGCGGCGCTTTTGCGTTCATGTTCGCGATCGAGAAAACCAAGAATTCCGCGGCCGGCGTCCCCGTGCTCCTGGCGTTCACCTTTTTCATGGGCCTGATGCTCTCGCGGCTGATCGCGATGGTCTTGGGCTTCAAGAACGGCCCGAGTCTGGTCATGACCGCATTCGGCGGGACGGCGGGCGTGTTCTTCGTGATGGCCACGCTGTCCAGCGTGATCAAGCGCGACTTGTCCGGCATGGGCAAGTTCCTGTTCGTCGGCGCCCTGGCCATCATGATCGGCGCGATCGTGAACGTCTTCGTCGGGTCCACCACCGGCATGCTGGTGATCAGCGTGATGGCCATCGGCGTCTTCAGCGCGTACATGCTGTATGACCTGAAGCGGATCATCGACGGCGGCGAAACCAACTACATCAGCGCCACCCTGGCCCTGTACCTGGACATCTTTAACGTGTTCCAGAGCCTGTTGGCCATCCTGGGCCTGACGAGCGGCGACGAGTAACGGCCTCGGGTAACGGCTTCGCCGAATGAGAAAACAAGGGGGCCGATGGCCCCCTTGTCCTTTTCCGTTTTCAGTCGCCCTTGTCGAACACGGCGATCGATTCCACGTGCGCCGTGTGCGGGAACATGTTCACCACGCCCGCCGCGGTGCAGCGGTAGCCCGCCTGGTGCACCAGCAGCCCGGCGTCGCGCGCGAGCGTGGCCGGGTTGCAGCTGACATAGACGATGCGCTGGGGCCCGGCCCACGTGCCGCCCAGCGCCGGCTGCTGGTGCAGGTCGGCCAGCGCCTTCGCAAGCGCGAAGGCGCCCTCGCGCGGAGGATCGACCAGCCACCGCCGTGCCTCGCCGTCGCGCACCAGCTGTTCGGGCGTGATCTCGAAGAGGTTGCGCGTGGCGAACGTCGCGGGCGCCAGCGGGCGACCGGCGCGCGGCGCCGCCCTGTTGCGCTCGTAGTTCTCGCGTGAGCGGGCCACCAGCGGCTCGCTGCCCTCGATGCCCAGCACTTCGCGCGCGCGGGTGGCCAGCGGCAACGTGAAATTGCCCAGGCCGCAGAACCAGTCGATCACCCGCTCTTCCGGCTGCACATCGAGCAGGCGCAGCGCGCGCGACACCAGCACCCGGTTGATGTGCGGGTTCACCTGGGTGAAATCAGTCGGCTTGAACGGCATCGTGATGCCGAACTCGGGCAACGCGTAGGAGAGCTCGGGACCGCCTGGGTCCAGCATCTGCACCGTGTCCGGGCCTTTCGGCTGCAGCCACCACTGCACCGCGGGATGCGCGGCGGCGAATTCGCGCAGCCTGGCGAGGTCGCCTTCGCTCAGCGGCTCGAGGTGCCGCAGCACCAGCGCCGTGACGTCGTCGCCGCAAGCCAGTTCGATCTGCGGGCAGGTTTCGATCGCGTCCATCGAGCCCACCAGCTGGCGCAACGGCAGCAGCAGGTCGCTCACGTGCCGCGGCACCACGTGGCATTCGCGGATGTCGGCGACATAGCGGCTCTTGCGCTCGTGGAACCCGACCAGCACCGTGCCCTTCTTGCGGACGTGGCGCACCGAGAACCGGGCCCGCCACCTGTAGCCCCAGGTGGGGCCCTCGATCGGGCGCAGCACCGATTCGGCCTTCACCTTCGACAGGTGCCAGAGATTGTCTTCGAGCACGCGCTGCTTGATCGCGACTTGCGCGCCGACATGCAGGTGCTGCATCTTGCAGCCGCCGCAGGCACCCTCGTGCAGCCCGAAATGCGGGCATTGCGGCCGCACCCGCTGCGAGGATTCGCGGTGGAGCTCGGTGAGCGTCGCCTGTTCCCAGTTGTTCTTGCGCCGGTTGACCTTGGCCGAGACCAGCTCGAAGGGCAACGCGCCCTCGATGAACACCACCTTGCCATCGGGCCGGCGCGCGACCCCCTGCGCCTCGATGTCGAGCGCGTCCACTTCCAGCCAGCCCTCGGGCAACACCGGCTTCTTCTCAACTTCGTCTGTCATGCCTGAATTGTCTCAGGCCGGCGCACCCCGCAGGCTCCTAGGCCCAGGCCGCGAGGTATTCCTGCCAGTGCGGCTCGAGCGGGGCGAGGTTGCCGAGCGTCGACTTCACGAAGCCGATCTCCTGCGTGTACTCGGCCTCCGTCAGGCCGCCGCGCATCTTCTGGAAGCGGCAGTACAGCAGGTAGGTGTTCATCACGTCCGTCTCGCAGTAGCGGCGGATGTCCTCGAGCTTGCCGTCCAGGAATGCCCCGTAAACCTGCGAGCCGTCCATGCCCAGCTTGCCCGGAAAGCCGCAGAGCTTGGCCATGGCGTCCAGCGGCGCATTGGCGCGGGGCTGGTACATGGAGAGCAGGTCCATGAGGTCCAGGTGGCGCATGTGGTACCGGCTGATGTAGTTGTTCCACTTGAACTCGCGGTCGTCGTCGCCCATGTCCCAGTACTTGTCGGCCACGACACCGTGGCGCAATCCGCGGTAGTGCAGCACCGGCAGGTCGAAGCCGCCCCCGTTCCAGCTCACGAGCTGGGGCACGTGTTTTTCGAGCGTGTTGAAAAAGGTCTGGATCACCTTGCCTTCGCTCGCATTGTCTCGATCGACGAACGAATGCACGCGCAGCCCCTCGGCGTTGCGGAACACGCAGCTGATCACCAGCACGCGCTGCAGGTGCAGCGGCATGAAATCGCCCTGCCCCTTCTCCTTGCGCTCCTCGCACCAGCCGGCGTAGACCTGCTCGTCGGTGGTGTCGGGCGCGGCGCCGCGCACTGCGCGCAAGCCCGCGACGTCGGGGATGGATTCGATATCGAAGACGAGGACAGGCCAGGACATGCAAGCGACTGTACCAGCCGCTTGCACGGACGAAGCGAGTTTCACACCCCCGCAGGGGCACCGAACGCGCGAAACAGCGTGCAGCGCGTTCCCCATGACCAAGGCCGGGTTCCCCGGCCTTGGTCATCTGATCAAACCATGTTGAAGACGCGCAGCGTTTTCAACATGATCAAAACAGGGCTTCCTTGCCGATGCCCTGGCGGACCATGTGCCGCCTCAGCTTCAGGAGCGCCTCGTTCTGGATCTGGCGGACGCGCTCGCGCGTGAGGCCCAGCCGGTCGCTGAGCACCTCCAGCGTCTCCGGCTCGCGGTCGTGCAGGCCGAAGCGGCCCTCCAGGACTTCCTTTTCCCGGTGGGACAGGGCGTCGATCCAGTTGTTGAGGAGGCGCTCCACCTCGTGGTTCTGGGTGACCCCCGTGGGGTCGATCGCGAGTTCATCGGCCATCGAGTCGCCGAGCGTGTGTTCATCCTCCGACCGGTCGATCGCGGCGTCCAGCGACTTCGGAGCCTCGGCCATCGCCAGCAGCTCGGCCACTTCCTGCACTTCCCGCCCCAGGAGCGCGGCGACATCCTCGACGCGCACGCCCTCGCCCTCGAAGCCGTTTCTCTGCGCCGCGAAGGCGGGATCGTTCTCCAGCATCCGGCGCGCGCGCAGCACCTGTTGCAGCTCGCGCACCACATGCACGGGCAGCCTGATCACACGCCCCTGGTTCATGACGGCGCGCTCGACCGACTGGCGGATCCACCAGGTGGCGTACGTGGAGAAGCGGAATCCCCGCTCGGGCTCGAACTTGTCGATCGCATGCATCAGGCCGAGGTTGCCTTCCTCGATGAGGTCGGACAATGGGACGCCGCGTCCCAGGTAGCCCTTGGCGATGCTCACGACCAGCCGCAGGTTGTGCTCGATCATCGACTGGCGAGCGGCAAAGTCGCCTGCGCGGGCGCGCGTGGCCGCCTCGAACTCCTGTTCGGCGGTGAAAAGCTCGGTGCGCCGGACCTCCCGCAGGTACAAGGTCAGCGTATCGCTCGATTCGCCTGCGATTTCCGCGGGGATGTCGCGCGGATTGGGTTCCTCGGCCCGTTCGATGTCGGCAGCCCCGTCCACGAACGGGATGGGCGCGGGCACACCCCGCGTCTGAGTCGCACCCGGAACGGCAGGCTTGCTGTTTCCGTTGCGCCTGTTCATCGCTACCTCCCGGGCAGGTACCGGGCCGGGTCCACGGGCTTGCCCTGCCGCCGGATCTCGAAGTGAAGCTTGACGCGGTCCGCGTCGCTGCTGCCCATCTCCGCGATCTTCTGGCCTTTGCGCACCGTCTGATCTTCCTTGACCAGCAGCGTCTGGTTGTGAGCGTAAGCGGAAAGATAAGTGTTGTTGTGTTTCAGGATGATCAGGTTGCCGTAACCGCGCAAGCCGGCGCCTGCGTACACCACCCGGCCGTCCGCCGACGCCAGTACGGGATCGCCTGGCTTGCCTGCGATGTCGAGGCCCTTGTTCCGCTGCTCATCGAACCCCGCCACCACGGTGGCGCCGTGCGACGTCGGCCAGCCCCAGGGAAGCTCTTCCTCGCCGGCCGGCGCGGGTGGGGGGGTGACGGGCGGCAGGCTCGCGACGGGACCGGACGTGGCGCGCGGCGCGCTGGATGCGGGTGCCGGTGCCGGTGCCGGTGCCGGTGGCGGTGCCGATGCCGGCGCCGATGCGCTGCCGCTCGGCACCGCGGACCCGGGGACGACGGGTCGCGCGACCGCGACTTCGGTCGGCGCGGCTCCGACGGGGGGGATGACGCGCAGCACCTGGCCGACTTCGATCAGGTTCGGGTTGTCGATGTTGTTCCAGCGCGCAATGTCGCGCCAGTTCTGGCCGGTGTCCAGCGAGATACGGATCAGCGTGTCGCCGGGCCGCACCGAATAGTAGCCCGGCTTGCCGGCATTCTCCTGCCCCGGTACCGTCTTGACGGGCTCCGCCGGCGCCGGTTGCGTGCGCCCTGCGCTGCGATCCTCCACGGGCGCGGGCGCGCGGGGACCCGATGCGCACCCGGCCAGCACGGCCGCCAGCGCCAACGCCCCCATCCACCCCTTGTTGCGCAACTCGAGCATCTTTTGTTTTCCTATCAAGCGATTCCCGATTTTAGGGGGACAAAGTGAACAGCCTCAAGCACAGTTTGTTTCATTTCACGGGTGGTTTTTTCCATGACCACGAGCGCCTGCTGCCCGTTGGGCATGACCGTCGGTGCGACGATGCGCCCGCCCACCGCGAGCTGCTCGACCCAGGCATGCGGCACCGCGTGGCCGCCGGCCGCGGCGATGATTCCCGCGTACGGCGCGCCCTTCGGGTAGCCGGCCATGCCATCGCCGAACAGCAGGTGCACGTTGGGGAGGCGGAAGGGCCGCAGGTTGTCGCGTGCCTTCTCGTGCAGGCCGCGCAGCCGCTCGATGCTGTAGACCTCGGTGGCGATCACGCCGAGCACGGCCGCCTGGTACCCGCAGCCGGTGCCGACCTCGAGCACGCGGCCGAGCTTGCCGGCCGCATCGCTCCTGCCGCCCAGCAGCAGCTCGATCATGCGCGCCACGACATTCGGCTTGGAGATCGTCTGCCCCAGCCCGATCGGCAGGCTCGTGTCCTCGTAGGCCTGGTTCACCAGCGCGCTGTCCACGAAGCGATGGCGCTCGACCTTGCCCATCGCGGCGAGGACGCGCGAATCCGCAATTCCTTGCGCTGCCAGCTTTTCCACCATGCGCGCGCGAACGGCGTGCGAGTCGAGGCCGACACCGCCGGGCGTGTGGGCGCGGCTGGCTTC
>Ga0255338_1003006_pt1 | contig 21872 bp, 22 predicted proteins | sample MeOH1_35cm_T4_19_FD_203715 | JGI IMG/M metagenome (GOLD analysis project Ga0255338, IMG submission 203715) | Sandy soil microbial communities from University of British Columbia, Vancouver, Canada - MeOH1_35cm_T4_195 | ecosystem: Engineered > Artificial ecosystem > Sand microcosm > Unclassified ...
TGCTTCTTGAGTATGACCTTGGCTTCATAATCGATCTCCATAGAGTCTTCCGATAAGTTCAGATCTCGATAAGGCTTGCCACAACAAGAGCAGACTTTCTGGTCATCAGGAATTTCGTGGATAACTTTCTGACGCAATCAAAAGATGACTAAGCTCTGGTTCAACCAGTATAATTCCTAGGGCCATGCAATCTCCCTCGGAAAGATCGTTGATCTCATCTAGAACGGGCGCTGCTAAATATATTTGCCCTACATAGGTGCAAACCAATGTAATCACAGTCCGATCACAATTCAAGAGATCAATAAGGATGTTTGCATCCAATATTAGCAAATTCCTTTTCCTTGTTCCCATTATACCCACCAAGAAATCCTGTCGCGCATAGTATCAAGATCAACCCTAAGTATTTCTGCTGCCCGACCAAGGGTAATCATGTCTTGTTCAATTGCAATACGAACCAATCTGGACAGACGATCTTCGACAAAATGGGATGAAGATAAGGAATCCGGCTCCTTGGATCGCATCACCTCAGGCGCTTGTTGAAAACTAGTTGGTGACAGGGCCTCCGGTTCATCTTTAATGGCTAATGTCTTACCAGTTCTAGCTTTATAGGCATTTTTGAATTTACCCCAAATGGAATCTCCCGCAGTGTCAGACAAACGATACAGTACAGTTTTGTAACTAACTTGAAAAATGCTTTTCACTTTCATTACTCGCTCAACGAATGTCAATCCATAAGTAGCGTTCCACTCCGATAGAAAAGCTTCTTCTGGCATTAAGAAATAGGAAGCAAAGATGTTTGCCTCATTCTCCTGAATCTTGTCTTCGGCACTTTCATTTACATTGTAAGCATCAAGATGGAGAAGTAAGTGCCCTAGTTCGTGGGCAGCACTAAAAATCCATCGTTCAACGGAAATTCGATCCCAAACGTTTACGATGACAGCAGGCCCTCCATCATCAGCAGAAACGGATAAGCCGAAGAAGCCGTCTGATACGAGGGATAAAGGATAAACCTTAATCCCGCACTTTTCTAGCAAGCCAGCTATATCACGTATTGGCTCATGGGCATTTATCCCTAATAGTTCTCTTGCCCTCTTTGCGGCAAACCTAGCCCTGTTGATTCCCGGGAATGGGGACAAATTCCCTAAAAAGTTGTGAAAAAAATAATCTTTGCGTTCGTTTAGTAGTTTTTCTAAATAGTTAAAGTCTTCAAGCCATCTTGCCACCTCAGCCAAAATATTATCACGACTTTTCATTTTTCTTTCTGCTCGAAATCTAACCTTGCTTAATGTTCTGACTGGTACGACCAAGTCTTGGAGTTTTACTCCAAGGCCTAAAGCAATATTCTGCAGGGTCGATACTTTTGGAGTTGAATTGCCATTCTCGATATTGCCGTAGGCAATCCTTGAAATCCCAGCACGATCAGCTACTTCCGCTTGGCTAAAACTCTTAGATTCGCGAATTCTGCGTAGGTTAGCCCCTATAATCTTGTGATCCATATTCACCACCCTTTCTACTTATTATTATATACAAACAAACATAATTTGTATACATGATAACTGCACTTGTCAAAAAAATGACCGGTCCTTAATTTACGCCCCCGCACAATTTTTGACATTGTATAGTTTTTTTCTTTGCACCAGGCATACTCCATGGGTAAGGTGGGGCCATTTCCTGCAAGAGGGTGGCTGACGGGGGGATTCTTCTCACTTGTAACACAAAAGGTGCATTCCTTTGCGACAAACAGGGGTTCAGCTTTCTATATCCTCAGGCTTTTCCGGCCTGGGGTTTTGTTTTTCTCTACATCAGGCGTAGTGGAATATCAGGGTACGGCATTTCCCGAAAGACCGTGGCAATGGCCTTCACCTCAAGATATTGTCTTTAGGCATGGTAAAATATTCTTTGTTGGAAATATGGCATTTGGAGGATTTGTAATAAAACTTGTAGAAAAGGCAGTAAGAACTATATCCTAGAAAGCCAGAAGGTGAATTATATGACAAAAAGAACGAACCCCGGAGACGTTGCAAATTCGTTTGTTCGATGTCTTCTCGCTGATATAGGAGATGCCCTCGGAGGATTTAGCCAGGGGGATTGGGAAACAACCTTGGAATATTTTGATAATAGATGTGCCTATTCCGGTCAACCACTTGATACCAAAACGGTTGTGAGAGACCATGTTATTCCACACAATAAAGAACATTGCGGTTTACATATCTTTGGCAATATTGTCCCTGCTACCAGGGAAGCAAATAATGCTAAAGGGTCGAGAAATTTTCGAGAGTTTATTTTAAATGACAACGTCTATCTCTCAGGGATGGACAAAGCAGAACGGGAAAGACGATTTAATCGACTAAATGAGTTTTTGACTCAGTCAGGTTATTTATTATGAAAAAACTAAAAACCTACAGAACCTCAGCTTGTATTGTAACGGTCAGTACGAAATAATTAAGAAAATGTGTTATGAAAATAAACAATATTTTGACCGAACACTCAGACCAAATACCGTCAATTTAAAAGACTCTAATTTTGAACAGATTGAGAACTGCCAAAAAGCTGAATATGACGGAAAGCTCAATATTGAGTTTGAATTAAATCCAAATGGTGAATTCAAAACTAAATTACTGCAAACGAAAATTGCCTACATTACCGAGTACCATATCGGCAATATTAGGTCGCAAGCAAGATATAGACATTCACGTGCTAAAGAATTGAGAATCAAAAAATTGTATGTTTCACTCAGCAAGCCGTCAAACGATGATTGATTCCTGGGAGGAGTTTTTTGAGAATGCAAAATAGATATGTCGGGGACATAGGAGATTTTGGGAAGTACCACCTACTGAAAATATTAAGTCAGGGAAATGGGTTAGATAATGGTGGGAATCTTGTTCTTGGAGTTGTTTGGTATCTTGTTCCAAATGAAAATCATAACGGTGACGGAAAGCATATCAGGTATCTTCAAAAGTCCGGTTCGAACTCGATTCGATTCAGTAAGACCTTTGGCTATTGGGACTACCAACAGGGAATAGACATAACCCTGCTAATGAAAATATTTAATCACTCGGCACCTTCAATAACGCTGCGGTACATCGGAATTACCCAGGACGACATTAACAATGTTTACGTTAATCTGAACTTGTAAATTTGGTTGTCACAAGACGTTGCAAATATGGTCATCGTATAAGGTGCGGGTAGGGCTTCGGGGCCATGCCCGCATATTTTATGCTTAGGTAACTCGGAAAAAATCCACACAACTCTTTATAAAATATATAAAATGTGGTAATTTTATATATATAAAGGAGGGACTAAATGTGGTGTCTTTTCGTAATCAAAAACTTGAAAAAATGACTTGGCCAAACGAAACGCTCCAACTACTTGGGCGAATTCAAGAATATAAAGGTAAACAAGCTCTATATGAACGGCAATTGCCCGAAATTCTACAGGCATTACAAAATGTTGCTATCATCCATAGTACGGAGTCGTCTAACCGTATCGAGGGTATTGTTGTTTCTGCAAAACGGCTTTCCTCGATTGTACAAAAGAAGGCCCAACCTCAAAACCGTTCTGAGTCGGAAGTTGCTGGTTACCGAGATATTTTATCAACAATTCATTCCTCTGCCGAGTACATGCCACTTAAGTCTGGCATAATCCTACAGATGCACCGTGATTTGTTGAAATATTCTTCTGGGGTGGGTGGGAAATGGAAATCTGTTGATAATGAAATTAAAGAGACATTACCGAACGGAGAAGAGCATATCCGCTTTATTCCCGTTCCAGCATGGGAAACACCTAGTGCAATTGAAGAGCTTATTAGTTCTTATCACAAAGAAAAAGAGAAAGGATTAATTAATGATCTTATCCTTATTGGCATATTTATTCTTGATTTTTTGTCCATTCATCCTTTCCCGGACGGCAACGGGAGAATGGCTCGTCTATTAACATTGTTGCTTCTGTATCATACCAATTACGAAGTTGGACGATACATCAGCCTTGAAAAGGTTATAGAAGAGACAAAAGATCAATATTATGAAACTCTTCAACGCTCATCAGACGGTTGGCACAATGGCGTTCACGATCTTTTACCGTGGATTAATTATTTTCTGGTCATGATTCTTAAGGCATATCAAAAATTTGAGGAGCGAGTAGGGGAAACTTCAGACAAAGCACACCAAAAAGGATGGAAAACCTCCAAGGTCAAGGAGGTTGTTGACCATATGATAGCGGATTTTACGTTCTTAGACATAGAGGAAAGATGTCCTGGGATCAGCCGTCCGACCATCCAAAAGATTTTGAATGAGTTAAGCCAAAATGGGATAATCGAGTGTATTGACAGAGGCCGTAATGCCAGATGGAGAAAACTTTAAATCTATCAAGGCATTCGATTTTTCAAGGAGTTCCTGGTACAATGCCAAAATGTCTAGCCCCTTAAACCGCTCGGCCGTCCTGTGAAGCCTTTACTTTGGGGGACCCCGACTTTAGATGCTCTTCTGGGGTGGATAGCTCTAGGTCGCTTTCGGCTGGCAATTTTGTCGGTTAAAATCTGTTTGACCTCATTGGTATTGCTCCTGGTGCTTGTGTAGCAAGCAAAATGTTTAACTGAGTACTCGTACTGCTTTATGGCAATAAGTTTGGTTCTGAACCACTCAGTGTGTAAATGTTCATCTACGAAATTATACTGCAAGATTTTGATTAATTCTTCATCAGCCCACTTTTCCCTGTGCAAGTTTTCAATCAGGCTATTGTAATCTTTCATGGCTTTTTGCTCGATTAAGATATTTGCCATAAGGGTATCCTCTAAGCCTGTTGAAGCGATTATTCCTCCGGCCAGTTTACCGATAATAGGAGAAAGAACATCTCCTAGAACAGAAGGCTTGCTCCCAAGTTCCTTGATTTTTTCACCGATATTATCCACGTGATTCTGTTCAAGGTAAGCGCATCGTTCGAACACCAGCCCAGAATGTCTGCCTTTAAATGCCTTGCTTTGAGCGTTGTATAAATCGACCTGGTTTAGTTCTAGGCTATAAAACCAATTAAGTTTTGATATCAGTTCTTCTTTGTCCAAATACTTTCACTCCTTAGACGATGTTTTAAATTATCATCAGCTTTTGGAACGCACAATATGTATGGTGTCTAAACGAATATTGGAGGAGCCTTGTAACCTACCGCTTACACGCGGCTACTAAGGTTTTGGATTTTCATTCAATGAGGGACTAAACAGGTGTTTATCCCCAATGAACTGTGATTATTGACATACTATTCGGTTCGATGCTATATTATAATTGATTTTTCTGCAAATTTCGAAAGGAGAGTACCCAGAATGGCTTTTATCGACAAATTATCAAAAATCGCCAAATCGGTAGGGGATGAAGCCGTAAATGCTGCCAAGAAGTCTGGCGACTTAATAGAAATAACTAAGTTGAATCATTCCATTTCCAACGAAGAGGACAATATTAAGGCAGAGTATACTGACCTTGGAATCTTGGTTTACAGAAAATTTCAAAGCGGTGTTAGTGTAGAGGAGGATTTCGTTGCTGGCTGTAACAGGATAGACGAGCTAAACAAAAATATAGAAACTCTTAAGCAAAAAATCAGGGAAGTCAAAAATGTTAAGTCATGCCAGAGTTGTGGCAATCAGCTTGCATTGGAAGTCATGTTTTGTCCCAAATGTGGAACTAAGCAAAGTCCAGTGGAGACGCCGCATGGGGCGGAACTAAAGACCTGTCCTTCATGCGCTGCCCAAGTAGCAGATGATTCTGCTTTTTGTACAACATGTGGAGCCGAAATTTGAATATTGATTATAAGCTTGCTATTTTCCCTCTTTCCTGTAAAGGTAAGGGGGAATTTTGCTAAGGAAGTTAGTTGATTGGAGGGGTTAGCTTGTCTTCACCCACCCGGACGCCCCTGAAACTGCTAAAAATCTGCTCGGTTTTCTGGCCGGAGCGGGAGACGTGATGGGTGAAATAGGTAAGAACTTAGGAAAAACGCCAACTCCACTCAAGATTGTGGGACAGGCGCTGGAGGCTTACGGACAGGCTTGCACCTCGGGAATACTGCAGCAACAAATGCAATTCTGGAGCAATAAGCTGGACAGATCCAAAGACTATACCGTATACCCTCAGGAAACACTGCGCATAGATGCGGCTATGCCGGTTACGATTCGTCCCACTCCTGAAAAACTTTACAGAATATGGTTTTATTTTGCTGAGGCGAAAGGCGATTATGTAAAATCACCGTCCACAACTGAGAAAATAGAGAGAAAAGGCTTTACGGTGGTTGAATGGGGCGGCATGGTTCAATAGCATCACATCAACTATCTCGAATTTCAAATGTTATTGTTGGAGCATCCATTGTGTTTGCGTAACGGTCTTCCACATCTGCAGACTCTATCAATCATTTTTGCCGGATTTCCTGCTACAAGAGTAAAAGGAGGAACATCTTCGGTCACTACCGAGCCGGCACCCACAACAGCATACTCCCCTATGATCACACCACACAGGATTGTGCTGTTAGCGCCCAGTGATGCACCTTTTTTGATTACAGTCGGGATAACCTCCCACTTTTCCGAGAAGGCTCTTGGGTACATGTCGTTGGTAAAGGCTACATGAGGCCCCACAAAAACATCATCCTCTATGGTTACACCGTAATAGATTGAGACCCCGTTTTGAATCTTGACCCTGTCTCCTATGCTTACCTGTTTGTCAATATATACATCCTTACCTAGGTTGCAGCCCGATCCAACCTTTGCGTCTTCCCTGATCTGAACATTAAGCCAGATCTTGGTGTTGTCACCTATATGGGCGCTGGTTGATACTGCAGGATTTTCCTTACCCCGAGTATTGTCCAAGAAAATAAACCTCCTTGTAAAAGATTCAGGTTAATAAACTATCTGCCAAAGTTGTTTAGACAGTCAGCCACTGCTTCTAAGTCGGCTTGTGAGAGAGACGGGTGAACAGGTATTGAGAAAACCCTGTTGGCTAACTCTTCGGCGGTCGGGCAATTTGCAGCATGTTCCCTGAAAACCGGTTGGGCCTGCAAAGTCAAGGGATAGTGGATACCGTACCCTATGGCATGTTGTTCCAGGTGCTCAATAACAGCTTGACGAGGTGCATCAGAAACGAGCGTATACTGATGGTAAGTATGGTAACATGCAGCCGGTTCAATAGGCTTATGAAATAGACAATTATTGATTTCCTTTTTATAAAATTCTGCATTGCTGCGGCGGCTTGCAATGAATTCCGGAAACCTTTCCAGTTGTGCCAGGCCTATGGCCGCATTAAGGTCAGACATGCGAAAATTCAACCCCAGCATCGTATGATAATATTTTTTGCTCTGACCGTGATTTCTCAGCAGCCTGGCTTTATTGGCAAGATCTAAATTGTTAGTAGCAACCAGCCCGCCCTCTCCGGTGGTTATATGTTTGGTTGGGTAAAAACTGAAAGTTGCCATGTCCCCAAAGGTGCCGACCTTGTTTGAGGAGTATTCAGAACCCATGGCTTGGGCACAGTCCTCTACCAGTAACAGGTTATACTTTCGAACTAAGGTCATAATATTGTCCATGTCACACGGCAGACCGTAAAGATGAACAATGACCACTGCCTTAATCCCTTCATTAGTCTGCAATTTCTTTTCCATAGCATCAGGAGAAATATTAAAGGTGTAGGGATCAACATCTACGAAAATTGGGGTAACTCCCAGAAACTTTAGGCAACTCGCAGTTGCATAGAAGGTAAAGGGAGTAGTCAAGACCTTGTCCCCTTGTTTGAGGCCTAGAGCCATATATGCGATTAATAGGGCTGCAGTCCCAGAACTCACGGCAACTGTATGCTCCAGGTTTAGAACCTGCGCAAGTTTCGCTTCAAACATAGTGGTATATTGACCACAATTTAGGTTGCCGGAATCAAGCACCTTTCGAACCAAGTCCTTTTCTCTATCACCAATAATCGGTTTGGCAATCGGAATCACAAAAATCCCTCCATAAATACTTAACTGTTAGAGGTGGTGCAACTCGTGCAGCTTAACCTTTGCCTGAATCTCTGATGCTACTTTGAGTGCAGTTAGCCCTGCCTCACCACTTGCAATGGGCATAGACTTAGAATTTATGCAATTGATAAAGTCCATAATTTCCGCCAGTAAGGGCTCAGTGTTTGGCACTAAGACGGTTTCCATCAGCGATTCCTGCCGGTAATTGATCACCTTTTCCGACAGGTAATTGCAGAGATCCGTGCGGCGGGAAATAGTTAGTTTTCGCTCCAGGTAATCCATTTCAATGTAGGTGCTTTTGGCTGTGACAAAAAGTTTCCTCACTTTCTGCTCAGTAACCCTGCTTGCAGTTAAACTAACTATTTTATTGCATTCCGTATGACCAATTGCAACAGCATGATCGATCAGATGGTTGGCTTTCATTTTCAAACCGTAAGCTTCAAGGCTTACCAACGGGGAACCGATGAGATAATTTAATACATCGATGTCGTGAATCATTAGATCTTGTATTACGTCAGTGTCACTAATGCGAAGATCGTACGGGCTTAATCGCCTAAAATCCAAAGCTACTATTTCCTCATTAAGCAGCATCTTTTTCAGGGCCTGGGCCGCCGGGTTATACCGCTCTACGTGTCCGACAAGCAATACCACCGAAGCTTTCTTGGATGCTTCTACCATGCTAGCACCTTGGTCTTGGTTCAATGCGATGGGTTTTTCGACCAGAACATGAATTCCGCGCTCAAAGCATTTCATTGCGCAGGAGTAGTGTAAGGAGCTGGGGACAGCGATGGATACTGCGTCTACTTGGTCCAGAAGTTTTTCCATGGAGTCGAAGAATTTGGTGTTGTATTCAGCACAAACTATATCCCTTTTGCAGCTATCGTGGTCATAAATTCCAACGAGATTGACCAAATGACTTAGTTGACTATAGATTCTAACATGGTTTTTACCCATGTTACCTACCCCAAGGACTCCGACGTTTATGCGGCGCAATTGTAAGACACCACCTTGAAGAAATATACTTGCTGCCTTTACGGACCATATAGCTTATGACCCTTTACCATGGCCCGTTACACCCTATTGCGATAAGAATGAGACAGGGGCTAACCCAAATGAGTTGGGATAGCCCCTGTCTTTGTGGTGACTCAAGCAGGGATAGTTACCGTTTGAGTCAGTTTCTCCAGCCTTATACTTGGGAGAAGTACCAAATACTCAATTGTACTGTTTGCCCGGTTACAGTTGCAGCATAGGCGAGGGCAGTGGATTGTGACAAGCGGCCTGGTGTTAGAAAGGCCATGCTGTTCTGTGCTATTGTTACCACTGTTCCGGTAGGATCATCGGCAAAGTTCGTCCCGTCAGGGCTCAACTGCACTTTAACTGAAGCAATGTTGGCTGCAGTAGAGGTATTAATAACTACAAAGCTAACTGAACTATTACCCAGGAATGTATTGGCTGTTCCTGTGGTAAAAGCGGAGTTTGCTGTTGTGACAGAGACGGCGCTGTTAACTGTTGTCCGGGCACCGTTGTTGATGCTTAGACAGGCTGCAGTTGTATTGGACACTACAGAAAGGAGACAAGCAGCTGTGGTGTTTGAAACAACCGCAAGTAGGGAACCGGCAGTGGTCTGCACCACAGTGGATTGCAGCGAGGCCGCAGTTGTATTCGAAACCACGGCTATTAGACAAGCCGCCGTGGTGTTAGATACAACTGCGAGTAGGGAACCAGCAGTTGTCTGAACTACTGTGGATTGTAATGAAGCCGCAGTAGTATTAGAAACTACTGCCAGTAGGGAACCAGCAGTTGTTTGAACTACTGTGGACTGTAATGAAGCCGCAGTAGTATTAGAAACAACTGCAAGCAACGAACCGGCTGTTGTTTGAACTACAGTGGACTGTAATGATGCAGCGGTAGTATTAGAAACTACTGCAAGCAAGGAACCAGCTGTTGTTTGAACTACTGTGGATTGTAATGAAGCCGCAGTAGTATTGGAAACTACTGCCAGCAAGGAACCAGCAGTTGTTTGAACTACTGTGGACAGAAGTGAAGCAGCAGTGCTGTTGGAAACTGTCGCCAAGAGACTGGCAGCAGTAGAGTTTGATACGGTTGCTAGTAGACCAATATCACTATAGACTTTTACAGCGTTCATGAGACAACCTCCTATTTATTGCTCTCTCTACTGGTGTGGACAAGAAAGCTATCTGATTTAGTTTATGCTGGCAAGGACAAAAGTGTTTTTCACATTTATAGCCTAAAATATATATATTAGAAGCAAAGTGGGATTTCAGGACCAGGAGAAGGGGGATAGAATGGGACGCAAGAGGGTTGGCAATAAGGTTTCCGGCAACAGCTCACAAAGCGACCTGTCAGACATTAGTCTGCTTGTAATAGGAAAGGAATCCGATGCCGCTGAATTTCTGTTTCAAGCAGGGGAACTTTTCGTCGAAAGGCTGTATTTAAGCAGATTGTCTCACAAAGCATTAAATGAGACATTTACTTGCTTAAATGGGAAATGGGTGTTTTTGCTTTATGCCAGCGAGCAATTTAACTTGCAATCTTTTAGAGAATGGTTACAGCAAGAATCCGGGAGCGCAGCATGGGGATATGCAATTGCAGTTGATTACACCAAGAACATATCCGTTTATCCCACTAGACAGTGGGAGGTCAGGTTAATAAGAAAGGACTCGGGAGCGGTTTTAACAGGATTTGGTCTGTCCATGGGGTGTCCGGGAGAGCCGGGTACTGAGTATTTGCAAGACGTGCATTTGGAAAACTTGAACCCATCGGGACAGGAATTAGCACCGGCACTAGTTACAACGACGCCGTTAAAAAAGTATTTGAAACTGACGAAACAAGCGCAACAGGAGAATATTTCAGACAGCTTTGTGAACAGTTGTCTTGAAATTACCTCGTTACTTAAGGACCTGGGATATTTCTCTGCCGGATGCTATTTAATGGCGGCGCAAGTTCTAAAGTCGCAGGCAGACCTGGCTCAGGCAGAAGCAGTGGCACGGGAAGGATTAACACTATTCCCAAACTATGCGGATTTGCACTGTTTCTTAGGCAATTTGGCCCTGGACCAAGGTAATATTCAGGAAGCAATTTCTTATTTTCAACAGTCAGCTAATATCCGCATTTCGCCCTACCCCGGCCAATTTGGGGCCAATTCCTTTCTGCCCCGCTTTGGCTTGGGTCTCGCCTATGAGAAGAGACTGGAAATTTCCCGAGCAGTTGAATCTTTCCGCGAGGCCTATAGTCCTGTGTTCAGGGAGCCTCTGTATAACCTCGGAAGAATCTTAATTCCGAGTATTGGAATTGCATCAGCCCGGCAGACTTTGGAAGGTTTAGTTAATAGCCACCGGGATTTTGATGCTGAGGTGATGGCGGATGTCTTTTATGCCAACGGCTCCTACGAAGCGGCATTGGAATACTTGGAAGGGGTTGAGCCCAACTCCTCGATATATTACTTTAAAGGAACTTTGCTAGCTAAGTTAAAACGCTGGCCGGAGGCAGTGGTTTTATTTCAGCAAATGGAAGTGACACATGAGCTTTATTGGAGGGGCCAATTACAAATTTGTTTCTGCCTATGGGCTGAAAACAAGTTAGCCCAAGCGGAGCGGATCTTGGAACAATTCCCCGAAAAGATTAATTTGGAATACAGACAATATATGTTAATAAGTAACTTGTTTCGCAAAAAAACCAGGAAAGATAATATTCCTAATTGCGATTGGCAGGTAACTCTAGGGCTATTGAACAGGTTTTTGGAAATACAGAATATAAGTAAAGCCCAAAAAGTGTCTGCCTTGCTTGAGAAAATCCCAGTTCAAACCGTACAGCTAACTCTGGCCAAAATTTATAATTTTCACCGCAACTATGCCAAGGTTGTTCAATGCCTTAAACGGGCGGAAGATCTAGGTGAAACAAATTCCGAATTCTTCCTGAGTTTAGCCCAAGCTTTAATGAATTTAGGCCAATTAGCGAAGGCCTTTGAGATTCTAAACCGCCAGGTCTTGGAGCAAAAGGCTTGCATAGAAACTTACCTTTTGGCCGCTAGAACCCTGGCTATTCAGTCCATTGAGCTGCTACAGGCTGAGAGTGTAAGACTTAAATCAGATAAATTAGCCCAAAAGGCCCAGGCACTTTCAACGCTTATTAGTTATGAAGGGGGTAGTGAATTTGCCTAGAAAAAGGCCCTTAATTAGCTTGTGCATGATAATGAGAGATGAGGCAGAGAACCTACCCCGAGCATTGGCAAGTGTGCAGGGCTTGGTTGACGAAATGATAATTGTAGATACCGGCTCGGTAGATGCAAGTGTAGAAATCGCCAGGTCCTTCGGCGCAAAGGTATATTTCAAGCAGTGGCACAATGATTTTTCCGAACCTCGTAACCTGGCTATGGAAAAGGCCAAGGGTGAGTGGATTTTAATCTTCGATGCCGACGAAGAATTCTGCAAGGAAGATATCCCCAAAGCCCTCGACTGTACCAAAATTGTGGGAGTGGAGGGTTTCACCTTTTCGACCGTAAATTACATTGGGTCTGATATCGGACTCAATCAAGACATTAATCTTAATCTTCGCCTGATTCGAAATCGCAAGGAATATCGCTACCAAGGGAAAATTCATGAGCACCTAAGCCTAATTTTAGATAGAACGGTAGTTATTCGCCAAGACATTAAAGTTTATCACTACGGGTACATGGATAAACAAATTGCGGACAAGGAAAAGGTGCAGCGAAATCTCAGCATGCTGTTAGAAAAATTTGAGCAGGGTAAAGAGACAATAACTAACTTCGACTATTATAACCTTGGTGTTGAATACGTCCGCGCCAACCAATGGGGAAATGCCCTCGACTGTTTCGAGAAAGCATCCTATAACTTAGATACCAATTTACTTTGGGGGAGTTCTTTAAGGAGAATACACCTGCTTACCCTAGCCAATCTGGGACTTTACGAAGAAGGTCTCAACTTAGCAGAAGATGTCATTGGCCTGTATCCCAACTATGCCGATCTGGTCTACATAAAAGGAGTGATGTATGTCCAGTTGAAGCGGCTGCCGGAGGCTGTTGGTTGTTTTCACCAGTGCCTGGCCATGGAAGGCCTAGTGCCAGCGGAATATACCCATGATGCCGGGGTGTGCGGTTATAAAGCCTATTTTGCCCTGGGCAAGGCTTATCAAGAAAGCAGCCACTACGTCAAAGCAGCTGAGATGTACCGCCATAGTCTGGAGAAAAACCCGGGCGCTTTGGAGATGGTCCATGAACTGTTAACCGCAACTTTGATTCATGGCGGGGTCAGCGCATTGGAAAAGGCTGCCCAGGATATTGCAGCAGTAGAGGAATACTGTCGTTTACTTACTCTGGTAGAGAGTTTAGCGAACTTGGGCCAAAAAGATTTAGCACTCCATTACCTAACTAAGGTTGAAGAATTTAAACGTGACACGGATTTCGAGCATTATGTGAGAGCCTTGGTTTACACCAAACAGCTTGAATGGGGCGAAGCTCTAGGTGAAGTTAACAAAGTCACCGGAGAAAGCTCCTATTACAAGAGGGCCAAATTACTGGAGGTAACCTCGTACTGGTATCAAAACCGTGAAGATTTGGCAAAACAAACTTTGGTTGCGCTAACCCTTACTGAGCAGGACTGTATTGGCCTGGCTCAGGTATTTCTGCAGCAGGCACAGAATGCTGTTGCATTGGGCAAACAAGCTTGGCCGGATACGCAAATATTTAAGGACTACGAACAGTTACTAAACGAATGCCATAAAGTTTTGGCTGGGGGGTAATGGCACGAAAACACTACTGGTTAGTCTATGCATGATAGTAAAGAACGAGGCAGCAAATTTGCCTCGTTCTTTACTAAGCGTAAAGGACCTTGCCGCGGAAGTAATTATTGTGGACACTGGTTCTAAGGATGAAACTGTAAGAATTGCCAGGGAATTTGGAGCAAAGGTCTACAGTTTCTCCTGGTGCGACGATTTTAGCGCTGCTCGGAACTATTCTCTTGAGCAAGCTTCAGGACAGTGGATCCTCTGGCTGGATGCCGATGAAGTGTTAGCAGAGGATGCCCTGCAAATCTTATCTCCCTTGCTGCACCGGCCCGATTTGGAGGGCATTAGAATTAACATGGTCAATTTTCTGGGAAATTCAGCCGGCGGCGACAAAGAGACTTATCTGTTCTTAAAATTGTTTCGCAACAGGCCCAATTACCGGTTTGTGCGGCGAATTCATGAACAGTTGCTTGGTGTGCCGGAAGAAGCTATCAAAAATTGCCCTAATGTTAATTGCTATCACTATGGTTACTTGAATTTGGTAAAAGAAAGCAAGCAAAAAGGTCAAAGAAATTTAACTATTTTGGAGCAAGAAACCACAGAGAAGCCTGATAACTTTTCCTGGTTTAATCTTGGGGTTGAATATTTAGGCGAGGGGCGTTTTCACGAAAGTGCTAACTGTCTGGAAAAATCCCTGGTCAATTTACCGCCTAACCTAATTTGGAGCCCCAAAGTATACAAGGCCTTGGCAACCTGTTACATTCAACTGTCCCAATTCAATCAGGCAGCAGAAGTATGCCGGGCAGGCTTGGAGTTATACCCCGCCTATACAGATCTGTGTTACCTGCAAGCCTTAGCGCTGAAGGAACAAAGCATGCTTCCCCAGGCAGTAGGCCTATTTCACCGCTGTCTGGCCATGCCCCAAACTACGTCTTTCATGAGCGAAGAAAGCTATCATGGCTATAGGGTGTGGGTAGCTCTAGGTCAGTGTTATTTGGCCCTGGGCAAATTCCCCCAAGCTTTACAAAGCTACATCGAGGCCTTTAGCCTGAATCCAGAAAACATAGGAATATTAGCTGAAATGGTCGGTAGTCTGGCCAAGGTCATTCCGCTGGAACAGTTAGCGGACAGTATGGAAAAAGCTTTAGCAGCAAGAGGTGGCGACTCTGCCCTGCTGGTTGCTCGAGTGTTGACAAAAACTGGATTTTATGAGCAGGGTTTAGCTTACCTGGACGGATTCAGCCCCAGTAATCCCGAGCTAAGGAACTCATTAACCTATTTAAAAGCAATCTGCCTGGCATTATTGGGGCGTGTAGCGGACGCCGCAGCCTTGATTACCGATTTGAAGGGTAGCCAGGCCCGGGGGCTTAAACAATTTACAGCTTGGTTTGAGCATAACCGATTAGCTTTTTTTACTGCTGATGAGTGTGTTGAAACAGCAGTGTTATTTTGGTTGAGAGGGCTGCAACTGCTCAAGGAGGGCACAAACCAGTTTGGCCCCGAGGTATTCACAGAAGCAGCGGAAGCATTTAACAAAGGAGTTGCCATTTTTGAAAAATAGCAATGAAAAAGCCAGGTCTTCTGTAAAAGCTAAGAAAGGACGTCAGACCATATCCCTATGTATGATTGTTCGGAATGAGGAGCAAATGCTTCCCCGCTGCCTTTCCAGCGCAGCAGGCTTAGTGGACGAAATAATTATTGTTGATACAGGCTCCACGGACAGGACCATTGAAGTGGCTAATAGTTACGGGGCTCAAGTCCACATTTTTTCTTGGAACGGTGATTTTAGCGCAGCTAGAAACCATGCCTTACTAAAGGCCTCTTGTCCTTGGGTCTTGGTGCTTGATGCCGACGACGAATTAATCTGGCAGGACTGCAAAAAAATTGAGTTGTTAGCTGCCGGATTGGATATGTATGCGTGCAGTATTATTAATGTGCTGGGTACTCCCTTGTTTTACCATCGCCTAAGTCATCCCCAGCCGAGGTTATTTAAGAAAAGTGTGATATCGGGATACTCAGGCATGATTCATGAGCAACTGATTTACCAAGAGGGTGTTAAGATAGGGCTTGCCCCTTTTAAGATCATCCATCATGGTTATACCAAACAGGTGATTGACAGCAGGGAAAAGAGTAAACGGAATATCGAAATCCTGACCAAACAGTTAAAGGCTGAGCCGGAAAACCCCTTCGTCCGGTACAACCTGGCTGTTGAGAAGGCTCAACAAGGTAGGCTGGCGGATGCCTGCCTGGAATTGGAAAGCTTGGTCCACCAAGGCTCAGCGGTGGGAGAAGGCTTGTTTCCTGAACTAATCAGAAAACATATCTTTAACCTCACCACTTTGGAAGAGTATGATAAGGCTTTGACAATGGTGAACCTCGGCCGTTCACGTTACCCAGACTATACCGACCTGGTTTTCGCAGAAGCTAAAATCCGCTATCTTACGGGAGATTGCTTCGGCGCTCTAAGACTTTTTAAACAGTGTTTAGAGATGGGAGAAAGCCCTGGCCATTATTGTACTAATCTTGGGGTAGGTGGCTGCCTTTCATTACACATGATTGGGGACATCTACGCTGCGGCGGGCGATTATGTGGCAGCAGTTAAGCATTATGTCTTGGCCCTAAAGAGCTACCAAGAGGACCTTACTCCGCTCTTAAATATGGCTACTGCCTTGGCCCAAGGAACAGGAGCAGCTGATTTTTCCACAGAATTTAAACGTTACTGCCAGGTTCCAAGGGAATATCATGGCCTAATTGCCCAGGCCTTACTTGAGCGCGGGGAACATCAGGCAGCCCGAAGCCTTTTGGATTCATTCTCCAATTTGGGTTTCGAAGATGAATACTACCTTGCCCTTGTGGATTTTGCTAAAGGGGATGTTCAGTCTTGTAAAATCCGCTTAGAAGCTCTTGCAAAACGGGCTAATGGTGAAAACTTGAGGTCCATTGCAGCCCAGCTCTGTATCTGCTGCTGGATTGCCGAGGACTGGGAAGGTGCAAAACAATATCTGACCAATTTAGAACCTGATATACAGTTATTTACTGTTTACAGCCGGGTTCACTCCTTGTTAACTGGAGTTACGCCTAAGCAGGCGGTTACGCCCACGGAACCGCTCGCTCTTAAGGATGATTTTATAACTGTTTCCTATCCGATGCGGCAATTTTTCCTTTATGGCAAATTTGCTTTAGCCATACAAGTTTTACATAGCGTTGCTTGGGACAATACCGATCGAATTGTTCAGGCAGCCCAAATGTTGCTAAAACTTGGGCTGTACCAATGGGCCGTTGAATTCTTAACAAGGTGTGATCGGTGGGATAATATAGAGATAAACTTTTTGTACGGAAAAGCTTTGTTAGGCTGCAATAGGCCTGGGCCGGCTGCCAAAACCTTTGAAACCCTGATTGCTAAGCAACCAGGGTTCTTACCTGCCTATTCAGGAATTATCTGGTCTAAGCTTGCATTAGGCTGCGAATTACTCCGGCCGAACCCTGTAGGGGAATTCTACGAGCAAAAACGGGAGCATTGGTTACGGACTGGATATCTTATTTAACTTTGGTTCTGGAACCAGTAGGTTAGAGTTGTACTGTTACCGGGGTCTGTTGACCGATAACCCATTCTTATATATCTCGTTAAGTGAGATACAGTTAGAACTGCTGTGTTGGCACCGTTTACTTCTGTTTCCGGAATATCCGTATGCCAGGTTACATTGTCCGGACTTATTTGCAGGATTATGGTTGAAGGATTGACTCCGGTATTACTGATAAAGTAATTGTAAAGCTTCAAGCTACTAACGTCTTGACCTGGTGTAAAGTTATACCCGTCAGTGGTTGTGACATTGTCCGAGGTAGATGTAAAAACGTAACCATCAACTGTCACGTTCGCACCTGGACCTGCTGTTTGGTACTGAATCTGTAATACCGGACGCATGGCTTCGTCTTCAAAATTCAAGCTTCTTAAGCCGATACGATTACTTTGCCACTCATTTTGGGCCTTAATAAGGATGCCTAAATTTTGATAGCCCCCAAGCTTCCACTCCCTTGCTAGAGTAGACAGATCCAGACTGATGGTAGTATTAACTTGACTGTTTACGTTAAACTGATTAACAATTTCCGGATCAAAGCTGGGTTGGGTGTCCCAGGTTAAATTTCCGTCGCAATAAGGGGAAGTAATTCTATGTATTTCAAAGGTCTTGGTAAAACCGGGATAATAATTGCCGTAAAGATAAAACTGTAGGGTTGCTGATGTGATAGAGGCCCCATCCGGGATTAGGCCTAAGTTAAACCGTAAGATTGTCCTGTATCTCCATCCTTTGCGGCCTCCAACATATAGATATTTTTTGCCGCTATAATCTGTCTCACGTCTTCGGGTACTAACGAACGTATTAAAAACTGGGTAAAGATTTATTAAAGCCACGACATCTACTCCCCTAAGAATGGTTTTGAGCAAAGGAACTGTGAACTTTTATTTACCTTTCATTTTACTCGAAGCCAAGTCCTTTTGTGCCTAACTTGCAGGGACTAACCCAGGGTAAAGAGGCCGTTTATAATGCGCGACAGAACGCGACAGAAATTGTACCGTTTGAATATCTTCTTATTTTATAACTGATTAGGAACCTTGCCTTATGGACTAGCATAAACTGTAGTAAGGAGGAGAACTAATTCTAATCAACAGCTTAAGGAGGTTGACCCAAATGAGCAAGCGACTACTAAAGTATTTCAAATTCAGTGAACCAAGTTCTGCGCCTAATACTGGTATGATACCAGCGGGTTCGTTACCATTTCCTGCGGCTGGAACCTCATTGACAGTTGGGCAAGAAACTGTGCTTGCAAGCGTAACCTTGAAAAAGATTCATTACGAAGACCGGGTTTTCATAACGGGTAGCGTTGAATGGCAAGCACTTTCGGGTACAGCAGAAATGCAGTTCAGGATTCGCCGTGGCGGAGTCACGGGCACAATAGTTGCCACCTACCTAGACTCAGGCGCTGTTGCTGCTGAAACTCCAGTTGCCCGCAGTTACACGACTACTATTAATCATGCTGAAACTGGTGTCCACGGTAGGATTGAGTATGTCCTGACAGCTACATTGCTTACAGGTACGGCTTTGATTGAGGGCCCTATTAGCCTTGAAGGGTTTTTAATTGACGAACAATAGAAGCATTATGGCATAAATAACTAACACAGTGTAGATATATTGACTACACTGTGTTAGTTTAAAATTATATGTAAAGAAATCAATTAATGGTGGAAATGCCGTTTTCATTTGCAAATTTAGATATTTTGATAATAACCCGGTTTTGTCTAGACATAATATTTGGAATAATTAGGGTCTTTTTATTATTTTTCATATAAATCATTATGTCAAACAAAGGTAGTATAAACTTTTTCTTAATTTTGATTTGTTCGATATTCTCTGCGGAGAGAATTTGCAATCCGGTGCATTCTGAATCGTAATAAATCCGGTTGTTTTTTACTTCTATGGCTACGAAAGTTCCTACTTGCTTAGTGGTGTTTCTGTATACGCTGTCAAGAGCCCACAAAGTAAGGAATAATAGAGTACAGGCACCGCTCCCGAAAGAAAGCCACACGCCTTGTGTTGGGTTATCAAGGCTAATGGTGAGAAAAACTAAAACTAAAGTCACTGGAAAGGAAATGATGACTCCTACCATTCCAGTTTTGTGAATAAGGTTCTTTGGCATAAAAAGTCTCCTTCTGTTCGAATTTGGACTTCAGCTGACGTATCTCTCTTCGTTGCCTTTGGCGACGGTCAATTACCGTCAATTAACTTAGGCGGTCACATATGTTTATGTAATTTTTGAAAGAAAAATTTCAATCTTTGGAGGTACTTGTGGTTGGTTAATTCTAATTGGTTTTATTGCTCGTAATTCAGCTACCATTTCAATTACCACATTTCTACAAGTCATGATATCCCGCATAATCTCTTCCGAAGATTTACCAGCAAAACGTGTTTCCTCCACAACCAATGTTATTCTTTCTGGTTGCCAATCGCCTCGATAACCGTAATCTGCCTTCCAATAGAACGGTTGCGAGAAGTACCCGAATGAATTAATAAAATACAATTTCTTGTGGGTCGGGTCTTCGTAGGCATCATCACTGGAGCCATACGGCAGAGAAAAGGTGGCTATGGCGTTTTTTTTCGCAATGCGATGAAGGTCTTGCATTAGGTCTAATGGGTTTTCTAAATGTTCTAGTACGTGACTCCCGAGAAATTCATCTATACTATTATTTTTAAATGGTAGGGGAATAACTGAACACTTATCTAGGTCGGCTACGACATCAACACCCTCCATGGTTACACAATCGAGGTTAATCCATCCTTCTAGAATTTTTCGTCCACAGCCTAGATTTAATCTTTTCAACTCGTCACACCCCTAATTCTGTAATATGAGTATCATATTCGAAAATCACTGCTTGGGTTCCACGAATTATTTTACAATATGGAATATGGCGGTCTATGTGCAAATAAACCTGGATACGGAGCACCTGGGAAAAGCTGGATGTCTGCTTTAGCGAGAACAAAAAAGGAGCGCCACAATAATTGGCGCTCCTTTAAAAAAGCTGTCTTTAATTAAGTTTATATACTTGAGGTTTTATCAGGGCCACTGCTGAATCCGCCGCCATTAGAGTAATTATCAATGCGGGGGTGATTGCCGGCAATAATGAAACAAACAGGTGCGGCAAATGGAATAATAAATGATAATACCGTAAAGAGGGTTGCGCTTTCACTAACGAATAATGTAAACATTTTATACACTACTTTAATAGATAGAATCAGGAACAGAATCTCAATGACAATGGTGGCCAGCCAACCCAACACCGGAATCAGTGCGAGGATTTTTGCAGCAATTGCTATGGCAAAGGGGGCGATTAGATAAATAAGTCCCAAATTAGTAATGCGTTGACCCAGGAAGTCGACTTCTTCGACGATAGAACCAAGGATGTAGGCGTTTCCGAAGGGAATCCAGGCTAGCCAGGGATTTTGCAGGTTTGAGCTGATCGCCATTTTGTAGAGGCCAAACGCGGTGCCAAAGTAATAAAATAGTCCTAATACGGTGAATAGGAGACCGAACGAGGCGATCAGAGCGAATAGGGCTGAATTGTCCATAGAATCATCTTCCTTTCTTTCGAGCTTTTTCTTGACACTTCAATTTTCGCATTAAATTAAGAAAAGTTCAATTACTTTATGAGCTATGAGATATTGATATCCTATGAGGTTGATGCAAAAATAAGAACAGGGTACTCTTTCCAAAGCATTTTGAAATAAACACAAGAAAACACAAATGATGCGAAAGTTCGCCCCAAAATATGGTATTATATAGAGACGAGGTGATTCAAATGCTGCCGCCGGAACTGCAGACCACTGATAACTTAATGGCCCAGCGGTTTTGTTTTGCGGAAGCTGAAGTAGAAGGTTGCCCCTTCATCGACCTTCCCTTTCATCCAGGCTAAACCATTATGCCGTTTTAAAATCTTTTGGACTATGGCTAATCCAACACCGGAACCTTCGAATTCAGTGTGGGAGTGAAGTCTCTGAAAGACGCTGAATAACCTGGAAGCGTAACGCATATCAAAGCCTGCACCGTTGTCTTTAACGGAAATAATGAATTCAGATTCGTTTTCGACGGACGTGACCTCGATATACGCTTTCTTGCGATTGCGCGTGTATTTTAACGCATTTGAAAGGACGTTCATAACTAGGAGTTTGATCATAACCCGATCCCCTTGGACAGTGGGCAGATGTTCGATGGTTAACTGTACGTTTCTCTGGGGTTCAAGCTTAATCAGTTCGTCATAAACTTCCCAGAACAGCTGTGCTGAATCAATGGATTCGATGTGCATTGGCATTTCACTCATTCTGGAAAGCTCAAGCAAATGGTCAACAAGCTGAATGATGTCCCTGGACTTGTCCTGAATGTTATTAATTAATTCCCGTCCGTCAGTATCCAATTTGTCTGAGTAATCCAAGGCAAGATATTCCGTGAGCTTGCTGAGAGAGAGCAGCGGGGCCTTTAGGTCATGGGCTACGGTATAACAGAAACTGTCAAGCTCGTGATTTGCCTTTAGTAACGATTCTGTCTGCCTTTTAAGGTTGATGTGGGTATTAACGCGGGCCAGCAATTCC
>Ga0255338_1003007_pt1 | contig 21871 bp, 19 predicted proteins | sample MeOH1_35cm_T4_19_FD_203715 | JGI IMG/M metagenome (GOLD analysis project Ga0255338, IMG submission 203715) | Sandy soil microbial communities from University of British Columbia, Vancouver, Canada - MeOH1_35cm_T4_195 | ecosystem: Engineered > Artificial ecosystem > Sand microcosm > Unclassified ...
GGCAAGCTGCAACTGCCCGAACGCGTCCGCTGGTTTGAGGAAAGCTTCACCACGGCCGAGTACAAGCTATTCCAGGAGCACGTGGCTGAAGGCGTGCAACTGGCCAGGCGGATGGAGCTCCCGGCGGGCATCATGCTGGCCATCGCGCAACACCATGAGATGGTCGATGGCAGTGGCTTTCCTTCCCGTTGCAAAGGCGATGTTCAGCCCTTGCCGTCAAAAATCCTGGCCCTGGTCAACCGCTACGATGACCTGTGCAATCCCGGCTGGCCCGCCACAGGGATGACGCCGCACGAGGCCTTGTCGTTCATCTTTGCACAGTTGAAGCATCGTTACGACAGTGTCGTTCTGAGCGCCTTCATCCGCATGATGGGGGTGTACCCGCCTGGCTCGATCATCCAGTTGGTGGATGGCCGCTATGCCTTGGTTGTGTCGGTGAATTCCTCGCGCCCGCTGAAGCCGCGCGTGATTGTGCACGATTCCGCCGTCTCCCAGCACGAAGCCTTGATTCTTGACCTGGAGCGGACACCGGAGATTGGCATCCGGCGAAGTCTGAAACCTGTCAACTTACCCAGCGAGGCACAGGACTATTTGATGCCGCGTCAACGCATCGCTTACTTTTTTGAGCACGCCGGGTCTGCCGCAGACCCGCAGCAGCCGGTGTGATGCCACCACCCACGCCTGCTGGCGTGGGTGGTGAGTGCCATCAGATGACGCGCTCCGCCTTCAGTTGGGCAATCTGCTCGTTGCTGTAGCCCATTTGTGCCATCACTTCAACCGTGTGCTCGCCCAGCAGCGGTGAGCGGGTGACATCGGTGGGGCTGTCCGACAATTTGATGGGGTTGCCCACCGTGAGGTACTTGCCGCGCGTGGGGTGATCGACTTCCACCACCGTGCCGGTCGCCCGCAGCGACTCGTCTTCGGCGATTTCCTTCATCGAGAGGATGGGGCCGCAGGGGATGTCGAATTTGTTGAGGATGTCCATGGCCTCGAACTTGGTCTTGGTCTTGGTCCATTCTTCGATGCGGTCGAAGATCATCTTCAGGTGCGGCAAGCGCGCCGTCGGCGTGGCAAAGTGCGGATCGGTGATCCAACCTTCCTCGTCGATGATCTTGCAGATGGCGGGCCACACAGCCGCCTGCGTGATGAAGTAGATGTAGGCGTTGGGGTCCTTCTGCCAACCTTTGCACTTCAGGATCGAGCCCGGCTGACCACCCCCGGAAGAGTTGCCGGCGCGCGGTACCGCTTCGCCGAAGCCGATTTCCGGGTACTGCGGGTATTCCTTCAGTTCGCCGGTGCGTTCCAGCCGCTGCTGATCGCGCAGCTTGACGCGGCACAGGTTCAAGACGGCGTCCTGCATGGCCGCCAGCACCTTCTGGCCGCGGCCGGTCTTCTCGCGCTGGTAGAGGGCGGTGACGATGCCCAAGGCGAGGTGCAGGCCGGTGCCGCTGTCGCCGATCTGGGCGCCGGTGACCATCGGCGGGCCGTCGTCGAAGCCGGTGGTGGAGGCCGCGCCGCCAGCGCACTGGGCAACGTTCTCATAGACCTTGCAGTCCACATAGGGGCCGGGGCCGAAACCCTTGACCGAAGCCAGGATGATGCGCGGGTTGATTTCCTGGATGCGCTCCCAGCTGAAGCCCATGCGGTCCAGCGCGCCCGGAGCAAAGTTCTCGACCATCACGTCGCACTGTTTGATCAGCGTAACCAGGACTTCTTTGCCTTTCGGATTTTTGGTGTCCAGCGTGATGGAACGCTTGTTGTGGTTCAGCATGGTGAAGTACAGGCTGTCCGCGTCGGGAATGTCCCGCAATTGACCGCGGGTCGCATCACCTTCACCGGCCTTTTCCACCTTGATCACATCCGCCCCGAACCACGCCAGCAACTGCGTGCAGGTGGGGCCCGACTGCACATGTGTGAAGTCGAGGATGCGAACTCCTTCGAGTGCCTTGCTCATTAACGATCTCCTGGTTTCAATGATAAAAATCTTTTATGAATGGACCGCGCGGGTCTTGTATATGACTTGCATTTTATAGAGTTTGCTTCCGTTGAAGCATTGTCGTTTTTTATGCGGCAGAGGGTGGCCGCTGATACATGTGCCAAGGCTGCCAAGATCTGCTGCTGAGGGCGTTCCCGGAGCAGTTCTGTTGCCAAAAAAAACGGCGCCCGCAGGCGCCGTTTTTTCTCATCTGAAAGGGTAGCTTCAGACGGCTTTCTTCGCGTGCATGGCAGCGATCTGGTCCTTGCTGTAGCCGAGTTCAGCCAGCACCTCGTCGGTGTGCTCACCCAGCAGCGGGGAGGCCTTGATCTCGGGCTTGAGGTCGGAGAACTTGATCGGGCTGCCGATGGTGTAGTAGCTGCCGCGCACTTTGTGCGGCACTTCGACGATGGAGCCGCTCTTGCGCAGCGACTCGTCACGCAGCAGTTCCTTCATGGACAGCACCGGAGCACAAGGGATGTCGAACTTGCGGAAGATGTCGACCGCTTCGAACTTGGTCTTGTCCTTGATGAAGTCTTCGATGGTGGCGAAGATGTCCATGATGTGCGGCTGGCGACCCTTGGGCGTGTTGTAGGCCGGATCGGTCTTCCACTCGGGTTTGCCCAGCGCGTCGCAGATCGGCTCCCAGGCGTGGCCCTGCACCGTGAAATAGATGTAGGCATTGGGGTCGGTTTCCCAGCCCTTGCACTTCAGGATCCAGCCCGGCTGGCCGCCACCGCCGGCATTGCCGCCGCGCGGTGTCACCTTGTCCTTGAACGCCTCCATCTCATGCGGGTACTGGGGATACTCTTCCAGGTAGCCGACCTTCTCCAGGCGCTGCTGGTCGCGCATCTTGACGCGGCACAGGTTGAGCACGGCGTCCTGCATGGCCACAGCCACCTTCTGGCCCTTGCCGGTCTGCTGGCGGCCGATGATGGCCGTCAGGATGCCGATGGCCAGGTGCATGCCGGTGTTGGTGTCACCCAGGGCAGCCGCGGAAATCGTGGGCTCGGAGTTCTCGCCCTTCCACCAGCCGGTGGTGGATGCGGCGCCGCCGGCGCACTGGGCCACGTTTTCGTAGACCTTCAGGTCTTCGTAGTGGTGGCCTTCGCTGAAGCCCTTGACCGAAGCCAGGATCATCTTGGGGTTGAGCTTCTGGATGTACTCCCAGGTGAAGCCCATGCGGTCCAGCGCGCCGGGTCCGAAGTTCTCGACCATGACGTCAGATGTCTTGATCAGCTTCTCCAGCACTTCCTTGCCCTCGGCAGTCTTGGTGTCCAGGGTCAGGCCACGCTTGTTGCTGTTGAGCATGGTGAAGTACAGCGCATCGGCATCCGGGATGTCGCGCAACTGGCTGCGGGTCACGTCGCCGGAACCCGGGCGCTCGACCTTGATCACGTCAGCGCCGAACCAGGCCAGCAACTGGGTGCAGGCCGGGCCGGCTTGCACGTGGGTGAAGTCGATGATCTTGATGCCGCTAAGCGGTTTGTTTCCAGACATGTTCATATCTCCTTTGGGGTTGCTCTCGTTAACTTACTTTTTCTTCGCCGCGCTGGTCGGGTTCAGACTGGTGATGCGGCCGCTTTCGGTGCCGGCGCCTTCGTCGATGACGGCATTGATCAGGGTGGGCTTGCGTGACTTGATGGCTTCTTCCATGGCGCGGCGCAGCTCGGTCGGGGTGGTGGCTTGCACGCCGACGCCGCCGAAGGCTTCCATCAGCTTGTCGTAACGGGCGCCCTTGACGAACACCAGGGGCGAGGGATCGCTGGAGCCGCCGCGCGGCAGCTCGTCACCGCGGTACACACCGTTGTTGTTCATGATCACGATGCAGACCGGCAGGTTGTAGCGGCAGATCGTCTCGACCTCCATGCCGCTGAAGCCGAAGGCACTGTCACCTTCGATGGCGATCACCGGCTGGCCCGACTCGACGGCGGCGGCCACGGCAAAGCCCATGCCGATGCCCATCACGCCCCAGGTGCCCACGTCCAGGCGCTTGCGCGGCTTGTACATGTCGACGATGGAGCGGGTGAAGTCCAGCGCGTTGGCGCCTTCGTTGACCAGCATGGCATCCGGGTTGGCCTTGATGATGTCGCGCACCACGTTGAGCGAGCTGTGGTAGTTCATCGGCGACGGATCTTTGGCCAGGGTCTCAGCCATCTTGGCGACGTTCTTGTTCTTGCGCTCAGCCACGGCGCTTGTCCACTCGGCCGGCGGCTTGGCCCAGTTGGAACCCATGCCGGCGAGCAGGGCGGAGACGCAGGAGCCGATATCGCCGACCAGCGGCGCATCGATGGCCACGTTGCTGTCTGCCTCGGTGGGGGAAATGTCGATCTGGATGAACTTCTGGCCACCCGGGTTCTTGTGACCCTTGCCACCCCAGGTCTTGCCCTTGCCGTGCGAGAGCAGCCAGTTCAGGCGTGCGCCCACCAGCAGCACCACGTCGGCTTCCGGCAGCACGAAGGAGCGGGCGGCCGAGGCGCACTGCTCATGGGTATCGGGCAGGATGCCTTTGGCCATGGACATGGGCAGGTAGGGGATGCCGGACTTCTCGACCAGGGTCTTGATGTCGGCATCGGCTTGGGCATAGGCGGCGCCCTTGCCCAGCAGGATCAGGGGTTTCTTGGCGCTCTTGAGCAGATCCAGCGCGCGCTTGACGGCGTCCGGGGCGGGGATCTGGCGCGGCGCGGGATCGACCACCTTGATCAGCGAAGCCTTGCCGGCTGCGGCGTCCATGGCTTGGCCGAACAGCTTGGCGGGCAGGTCCAGGTAGACACCGCCCGGGCGGCCGGAGACGGCGGAACGGATGGCGCGGGCGATGCCCACGCCGATGTCCTCGGCGTTGAGCACGCGGAAGGCCGCCTTGCACAGGGGCTTGGCGATGGCCAACTGGTCCATCTCCTCGTAGTCGCCCTGCTGCAGGTCGACGATCTCGCGCTCGCTGGAGCCGCTGATCAGGATCATCGGGAAGCAGTTGGTGGTGGCATTGGCCAGCGCGGTCAGACCGTTCAGGAAGCCGGGAGCGGACACCGTCAGGCAGACACCGGGCTTGCCGGTCATGAAGCCGGCGATGGCGGCGGCGTTACCGGCGTTCTGCTCGTGGCGGAACGAAATCACGCGCATGCCTTCTTCCTGCATCATGCGGGTCAGGTCCGTGACCGGAATGCCCGGCAGGCCGTAGATGTTGGTGATACCGTTGAGTTTCAGGGCATCGATGACCAGATGAAAGCCGTCGGTCAGTTCGGGAGATTGTGTGTCGTTTGTCATGATGAAATGTCTCTTTGTTTGACTTCGATAAAAGTTGAACAACGCGGCTGGCTGTATCGGGCGGTTCCAGAAAAATTCGTTGGCCTGAGTCAAGGCCTTCCACGGTGAATTCCACTGCCTCGCTCGTCGGCGGAGACGGTTTTTTGCACCGCAGGGTTATGATAGGAATTGATTCTGGTTATGCCATTGACCCGGGTCAATTTTCTGATTTTTGGGCCATGCCAGCGAGCGAAGTTCACGTTCGGCCCCCTACTTTACTTGCGCCTACTGCTTCCATGTCGTCAGTTGAAAGTCATTCGGAAAAAAACATCATTCGGGTTCAGCTCAGGCAGAACGTCGTGCTCAAGGAAATGAGCGAGCGCGCCAGCGCCGAGCTTGAGCCCCTGCTGTCGATTGTTGAATGCAACAAGGGCGATTACCTGCTGCATCAGGGCGTGCACGAGATGGAGCAGTATTTCATTCTCGATGGTGTCCTCAAGCGCGTGGTGACCAACCAGCAAGCCAAGGAGATGATCCTGCGCTTTGCCGCCGAGCGCGACATGGAAACGAGTTATGCCGCCTGGTGCCTGAAAACGCCGACGCCGTACAGCATCGTGTCGGTGACCAAGGCGCGTGTAGCCAAGCTGCCGATGCCGCAGTGGATCGCCTTTATGGAGCAGCATCCGGAGGTGAAAAAACCCTTCGAGTACTACGTCATGAACCTGATGAGCGAGATCATGGCGCATACCATCACGCTGCACCTGCTCGATGCCCCGGGGCGGGTGCATCGCTTCGTCCGCAAGCACCCGGAGCTGTTTGATCGCATCCCCAAGAAGGAGCTGGCCGCTTACCTGAACCTGTCGGCCGAGACGCTCAGTCGCCTCAAGCAGCGCGGCAAGATATGAAAGAAGAAGCCCTGGCTCTGCGCCGCAGAGTCAGGGCTTGAAGACACAGGACCGTCAGGTCTTGGAGTAAGTGAAGCTGCGGGTCGGCGACATCAGGCGAAGTTTGCTCTCCACACCGCTGACGTCCGTCACCTGCGAGACGATTTTCTCCACTTCGTCTTTTTCAGTCGGGTTAAGAACGATGCCACTGAGGACCACTCGTCCGCTGCGCGCCTCGATCGTGATGTTCACGTCCTGGGTCGGTTCATGGCTCTTGAGCGCGGCACGCACCCGCGCTGCCAGTGTCATGTTGGCCAGCAGCTTGCGCGACTCTTCCGATTCCTGGAATTCCGGACGGGTGGTGAGCTGACGGATCTGCTCCACACAGCTGTGCACGGAGAGCCGGTCGGTGTTGAGAACCAGGTCGTAGAGCACCGGGTCACCCCATGTGACACCGAACTGCTGGTGCATGCGGCTGGCGTGCGCATGATCGCTGCGCCGGATCTCGTTTTCCGCAAATTCGCGGTCGTCGGTTTCCAGGTGATTCATCAGCCATTCCACGCGCTTGCTCATGGAGCGGGTGATCCGGACAGACACCACGTGCGGCACCGGGCGCAGCAGGCAGGTCGCGCCCCAGCCGCGCAGGACCACGTTGCCCTTGTTGGCCAACTCGAACACTTCCTCGGCGCTGTAGACCGCCACGCGGTCGGTGTCGGTGGTAACGCGCTCGATGATGCCGGCCTTGCCTTCGCGCAAGCGGTTGATCAGGCTGCTGGAGACATGCATCTTGCCGGCCACATGGTCCACGACTTCGTGGCGCATCACGGCCAGATTCATGCTGGCCGCCAACTCCATGGCCACATCCTTGGCGAGAGAGCCCATCTCCTGGGTCATTGCGATAACTGGCATGGTTGCTTCCTCCTTCAATCCACGGGCCGCTCGGCGGCGAACTCATCCTGCTTGGGCTGCCTCACGAGGGCGATCAGCCTGGAGAGCAGGGGCCAGAACAGCATCAGCAGGGCCACTGTCGTGATGCCGCCCACCAGGCCGTTGGAGAACATGATGCCCAGATCACCCTGGGAGACCAGCATGGCCTGGCGGAAGGCGTCTTCCGCCTTGTCGCCGAGCACCAGGGCCAGCACCAGCGGGGCGAGCGGATAGTCGAGTTTCTTGAACACGTAGCCGATGACGCCGAACAGCAGCATGAACCAGATGTCGAGCATGGCGTTGTGCACGGTGTAGGCACCGATGGCGCAGATCACGATGATCACCGGCGCGATGATCGAGAACGGGATGCGCAGGATCGAGGCGAACAGTGGCACCGTGGTCAGCACCACCAGCAAGCCGACCAGGTTACCCAGGTACATGCTGGCAATCAGGCCCCAGACGAAGTCTTTCTGTTCGACGAACAGCAGCGGACCGGGCTGCAGGCCCCAGATCAGCAGGCCGCCCAGCAGCACGGCGGCGGTCGGCGAGCCGGGAATGCCCAGCGCCAGCATCGGCAGCAGGGCGCTGGTGCCGGCGGCGTGCGCCGCCGTCTCGGGAGCCACCACGCCTTCGAGTTCGCCTGTGCCGAACTTGGCGCCGTTCTTGGACATCTTCTTCGCCAGACCATAGCTCATGAAGGAAGCCGGCGTGGCGCCGCCGGGGGTGATGCCCATCCAGATGCCGATCAGGGAGCTACGCAGAGAGGTGACCCAGTACTTTGGCAGTTTTTTCCAGGTTTCGAAGACCACCTTGGGGTTGATCTTGGCGCTCTTGCCGGAGAAGGCCAGACCTTCTTCCATGGAGAGCAGGATCTCGCCGATGCCGAACAGGCCGATCACGGCAATCAGGAAGTCGAAGCCCCGCATCAGCTCCGTCCAGCCGAAGGTCAGGCGCAACTGGCCGGTGACCGTGTCCATGCCGACAGCAGCCAAGGCAAACCCGAGGGCCATGGAGGCGAGGATCTTGAAGGGCGATCCCTTGCCCATGCCGACGAAGCTGCAGAAGGTCAGCAGGTAAACCGAGAAGAACTCCGGCGGGCCGAATTCCAGGGCGAACTTGGCCACCAGCGGTGCGAGGAAGGTGATCATCACCACGGCGACAAAGGCGCCGATGAAGGAGGAGGTGAAGGCGCCGGTCAGCGCTTCGCCGGCCTTGCCCTGCTGGGCCATCGGATAGCCGTCGAAGGTGGTGGCTACCGACCAGGGCTCTCCCGGTATGTTGAACAAGATCGAGGTGATGGCGCCGCCGAACAGCGCACCCCAGTAGATGCACGAGAGCATCACGATGGCCGAGGTGGGATTCATGCTGAAGGTCAGCGGCAGCAGGATGGCCACGCCGTTGGCGCCGCCCAGACCGGGCAGCACGCCGATGAGCACGCCCAGGATGATGCCGATCAGCATCAGGACAAAGTTCATCGGTGTCAGGACGACCGCGAACCCTTGAAACAGTGCGCTTAATTCTTCCATTTTCTAATCTCCGTGAATTCGGATGGGCGTGCGCTGTCAGTAGCCGAGGCCACTCAACAGATCGTACGTGCCCTTGTGCAGCGGCACCTTGAACCAGACCTCGAACATCAGGAAGAACAGGATGTTGACGACGAGGGCGGCGGTAATGCCTTTGATCCAGGTGTATTTGCCGAGGATTACCATGAACAGGGCGATGTAGATCGCCGAGGCCACGTAGATGCCGATCAGCTGGATGGCGCCCACGTAGACGGCGGCCGGGATCAGGACGGAGAAAACACGACCCAACTGCTCACGATCGACGAAGACGTCCGTGTTCTTGTTCTTTCCGGCAAGGGACTGGTACAGCACCCCGGCGCCGGAGATGATCAGGATCAGTCCGATATAGAAGGGGAAGTAGCCCGCTCCCGGGCCTTCACTGGTCCACTCGGAACCCAGTTTTCTGCTGCCGTAAATCACCACGCCACCCGCGATGATCACGATGATGGCCACGACAGCGTCGATGATGTTGGTGGCAACGCCTGTACCGCTGCCTTCGTGTGAATCCATATTCGGCTCCATGTGGAATATTTCGGTTGCTTGCTAGATTGCGAGAGAAAGACTTCCCCCAAGTGGCTGCCAAAAAGTCTGGCAGCCACCCATGGCACACATCGGCGGGGGGAGCGGGTTACTTGGCCAGGAAGCCGGCTTCCTGCATGAGGGCGCGGTGCGTGGCTTCCGCCGTCGTCAGCCACTTGGTGAAGTCGGCACCCGTCATGGAGGTCTGGTTGAACGCGCCTTTTTCCATGTATTCCTTCCAGTCCGGTGTTTCGCGCACCTTCTTGAGCAGGTCCACATAGTAGGCCAGTTGGTCTGCCGTGATGCCGGGAGCGGCAAAGATGCCGCGCAGCATGACGTAGTCGGTCGGCACGCCGGCTTCCTTGCAGGTGGGAATGTCGTTCCAGGACTGGGTGTCGGTCACCTTGGCCTTGTAGGGCAGGCGAGTGTCGTCAAACACGCACAGTGCACGCAGCTTGCCGGCACGCCACTGGGCCACGGCTTCGGCAGGGTTGTTCACACTGGAGTCGATGTGCTTGCCCACGAGCTGCACGGCAACTTCACCGCCCCCCTTGAAGGGAATGTAGATGAACTTGGTGCCGGTGGCTTTCTCCAGGCCAACCGTCAGGATCTGGTCTTCCTGCTTGGAGCCGGTGCCGCCCATCTTCATCTTGTTGGGGCCGGCCGCCTTGACGGCGGCGATGTAGTCCTTGGCGGTCTTGTAGGGCGCTTCGGCATTGGTCCACAGGACGAACTGGTCGAGCGCCATCATGGCCACGGGGGTCATGTCTTTCCAGTTGAACGGAACACCGGTTGCCAGCGGCGTGGTGAACAGATTGGACAGGGTGATGATGATCTTGTGCGGATCGCCCTTGGCTTCCTTGACCGACAAAAAGCCTTCGGCACCAGCGCCGCCGGACTTGTTCACCACGATCAGCGACTGGTTCATCAGCTTGTGCTTGACGATGATGCCCTGCATCAGGCGGGCCATCTGGTCAGCGCCGCCGCCCGTGCCGGCCGGCACGACGAACTCAACGGGTTTGGTGGGTTCCCACGCTGCGGCCGCGGGCAGTGCACTCAACACGCCAAGGGCGGCAAGGAGTCCGGATTGCATGAGACCCCGTTTGAATTTCAAAAGTGCGCTGTTGGCCATGATGTCTCCTGTGTTTAAGAAATTCGACAATGACTTGGCGATTCAATCTGATTCTCTTGTTGGAATCATATGTGAAAGATGGTGGAACCTTACAGCAAAAAATCAATTGATTGCGGTCAATTTTTTCAGATATTCGCTAGCGCCTAGGGTTTGCCCCGGTCTTCGCAAATGTGACCACGGTATCGTGCCAATACCGGCAAGGGTTATGAAAAAAGGCCCCGGCATCATGATTGATGCCGGGGCCTTTTGCGGAGGGTTCAAGTGTGCGGACGCAAAAGCGTCACGCGGCTTTTTCCATCTGTGCCTTGCGCATCGGACGCAGCACGAACCATGCAACCACTGCGGCAATGCCATTCATGACGCTGGCAATATAGAACACGCTCTCCCAACTGCCAGAGGCGGCCACCACGAGGCTGGCCAGCGGTACCACCATTGAGGCCGTGCCCTTGGCGGTGTACAGAAGACCGGCATTGGCAGCAGCGAACTTGGGGCCGAAGGTGTCGGTGCAGGTCGAGGGGAACAGGCTGTAGATCTCGCCCCAGGCAAAGAAGACCAGGCCCGTCAGCAGCACGAAGGCGAGGGGTTCGTGGCCCCACTTGTACATGGCCAGGATGCCGACCGCCTCCAGGGCAAAGCAGATGAACATGGTCTGCTCACGGCCGATCCTGTCGGAGACCCAGCCGAAGAACGGACGCGTCACGCCGTTGAGGATACGGTCGATGGTGAGTGCAAAGGTCAGTGCCGGCAATGTCAGGCCGAGCATGCTGACGGGGACGTCGCCGACCTTGAAGTCCTTGGCGATCGGGCCGATCTGGGCCGTGGCCATCAAGCCGCCGGCCGCGACCAGGACGAACAGGAAGTACATCACCCAGAACGTGGGGGTGCGCACCACTTCCATCGGCCGGTAGCTGTGACGGCTTTGCTGGACATTGCTGACGACATTGAAGCGCTTGGCCAGATCATCGGGCGCGGCTTTCAGCAAGAGAGACAGGACCATGACAATCACGCCCTGGCCGATGCCGAAGTACAGGAAGGCCGCTTCGTAACCCTGGTTCTTGATCATCGCGGCGATCGGGAGGATGGTCATCGCTGCCCCTGCGCCAAAACCTGCGGCAGTCAGGCCCGCGGCGAGACCGCGGCGGTCCGGAAACCACTTGAGCGCATTGCCGACGCACGTGCCATACACGGCACCGGCGCCGATGCCGCTGATGGCGGCGGCAAAGTACAGCAGGGACAGGCTCGATGCATAGGCATTCAAAATCCAGCCGATGCCGCACAGCAAGCCGCCACCCAGGGTGACCCAGCGGGGACCAAAGCGGTCCACCAGATAGCCTTCAACGGGGACCAGCCATGTTTCCATGAGGACGAAAATCGTGAAGGCGACCTGGATTGCGGCCTTGCTCCAGCCGTATTTGTCGGCAATCGGATTGACGAACAGTGTCCATCCATATTGAAGGTTGGCAATCATGGCCATGCAGACAATGCCCATGAGCAATTGCAACCAACGATTTACCCCAGCGTGGCTTGCGCTGCCTGAATTTATTGCAGCCGTTGCGGCTTGTGTCATCTCATGATCTCCTGTTATATGTGTTTTGCCTGGACAAAGCTCCGCCAACCGGGCCGCAGATCTGCGATCGGTGCGCATCGGAAGTGGGAGTGTCCATCGACCCTGAGCATGCAATTCGAGTCGCAAACTTAGGGTCTAGGTATTCTTGTAATTGCCGCCGGGTTTGTCGTTGACCGCGGTCAAGTTGTAAAAAACTTTTGAAGCTTGCGGGTACTACTTACGCGACCTGCCGCATCGAGGTCTTGTGTGCGCAGATCTTCTCGGCACCGGCACCAGATTTCGTGGTGCGGATGTTGTTCCGCACCGGTGCCTTGACGTCACATCAGTCTTATGTGTTGGGTTGGGCGATCGTGGCTGCGAGGTGATGTTCCCGCGCGAAGTCCGCGGCACCCATCTTCTTGCCGCCATCGGGGCGCAGCTTGAGCACCTCGATCTGGCCACCCTGGGCGTTGATGAAGATCGATGTGTCCGTGATTTTCACGATGTCGCCGGGCTTGCCGCTGACGTCGGCAAAGCGGCGGATCGGGTGTTTGCGGCAGTCGAAAATCGAGACCCGGGTGCCGGCCAGTTCGGTCCAGGCGCCGGGCGCCGGGTTGCAGGCGCGGATCAGGTTGTAGACCTGGTCCACATGGTTGGCCCAGTTGATCTTCGATTCCTCGGCCTTGAACCAGCCCTCGTAGCTGGCTTGCGATTCGTCCTGTGCCACTTCCTGATGCTTGCCGGCCACCACCAGGTCGGCGGCTTCCAGCAGAGCAGCTACGCCGAGCGGGAACAGCGAATTGAAATAGACGTCGCCCAGCGTGGCATCGGGCCCGATGGCGCAGGTCTTTTGCAGGATGACGGGGCCTTCGTCCAGGCCGTCGGTGGGGCGGAAGATGGTCAGGCCGGTCTGGCTGTCGCCGCGGGCAATCGGCCAGTTGATGGACGACGGGCCGCGGTACTTGGGCAGCAGCGAGGGGTGGTACTGGATGGTGCCGTGCTTCGGGATGTTCACGAAGGACTGCGGTGCGAACTGCAGCACGTAGGCCATGACGCCGATGTCGACGTTCAGGTCGCGCATGGCCTGCTCGGCTTCTGCGCTCTTGAGGCTGGCGAACTGGAATACCTTGAGGCCGAGGCCTTCGGCGGCGGCGCGCAGGGCGTCCGGCTTTTCGCCCGGCTTTTCCGGTTTGCAGAACACGCCGGCGATCTGGTCGCCGCGCGCCACAAAGGCCTCCAGGGCGGCCTTGCCAAAGTCCTGCTGGCCGATGATTGCGATACGCATGAGTACTGTCCCCTCGATAAATTCAGTGCGAGCTTATTTGTGGCGGATTATGCGTGGCTTACAGCGGCCACCCATCAGCCGGCCGTGTTCAACGCATCAGGAAGTAGGCCGCCAGCATGTACAGCACCACGGCGAAGGCGCGCTTGAGCGGGCGGATGTCCATGCTGTGCGCCGTGCGTGCGCCCAGCGGGGCGGTGCTGATGCTGGCGATGGCAATGACCACCAGGCCGGGCACATACACGTAGCCGAAGGCGCCGGGCGGCATGTCGGGCAGGGCCCGGCCTGCCAGGATGTAGCCCAGTGTGCCGGCCAGGGCGATGGGAAAGCCCAAAGCGGCCGAGGTGGCCACCGCCTGATGGATCTTGATGTTGCACCAAGTCATGAAGGGCACGGAGACGAAGGCGCCGCCGGCACCCACCACCGACGACAGCAGGCCGATCACGCTGCCCATGCCGAACATGCCGGCGGTGCCGGGCAGGGTGCGCGTCGGCTTGGGCTTGCGGTCCAGGAACATCTGCGTGGCCGAGAAGGCGATGAAGAGCGAGAACACCACGCTCAGGATCTTGGTCGGCAGGGCCACCGCGATCTGTGCGCCGACGAGCGAGCCGACCAGGATGCCGGGCGCCAGCACGCGCGCCACCGGCCAGAGTACGGCGCCGCGCTTGTGGTGCGCGCGCACCGAAGAGAGCGAGGTGAAGCAGATGGTGGCCAGCGAGGTGGCCACGGCCATCTTGACCACGTAGTCCGCCGGGAAGCCCTTGGCCTCCAGGATGATGGTCATGAACGGCACCATGATCATGCCGCCGCCGATGCCCAGCAGGCCGGCCAGGAAACCGGCACAGATGCCCATCAGGGCCAGTTCGACGATCAGTTGCGGTTCGAGAAACATCATGCGGTACAGGCTACTTGTGTTCGGTACGGGCACAAGCCGCCAGCACGCCGCCGGGGCTCAGGCACCCCGGCCCGGGACGTGTTCAGGGACTGGGAAGAACGAAGGATAAAGGCAAAGGTGTCTGCAAGTGCCACCGGACCGGCATCCTGAACCGGGGTTCAGGTGGGCGAGGTCAGCGTAGGCTTCGGGTTCATCTGACGCGAGATGATCACACCTGCCAGGCGATATTCCAAGCCCGGGCTCAATGAGCATTGGTTCAAGGAAATATAAAGCCCGGCGGCATTGCAGACAGGGTGAATTGTAGGCGCTGATGCGCCGGTCTGCTGGCGAAAAAACGCCGTTTGTCTGCGCGCTTCAGATCAGGCGGCCGTCTTCGCCCAGCACGGTGTCCAGGCGCTGCAGCAGGGCGGCAATGGTGCCATCCTGGCCGGCTGCGCTGGCCGTCGTGGACGACGCGGTCATGGCGGGCGCTGTCGGTGCGGCGGGAGCTGTCGGTGCGGCGGGAGCGGTTGCCGGGCGATCCGACAGATCGAACGCCAGGTTCAGCGACGCCAGCACGGCAATGCGGTCGCGTGCCTTGACCTTGCCGCCGTCGCGGATCTTGCACATGGCGGAGTCGACGCGCTCGACGGCATCGAGCAGACGGGCTTCGCCGCCTTCGGGGCAGCCGAGCAGATAGCTCTGGCCCATGATCTGGACTTCGAGTTGCTTCATGCGCCACCCTTGTTCGAATCGGTGCCGGCGGTTTCCGTCAGGCGCTCCAGCAGGGCATCGACGCGTGCGCGCGCGGCGCTCAGGCGCGACTTGAGCGAGTCGCGCTCGCCGGTCAGGGTTTCTAGCTGTTCGGCCAGCAGGGCGTTGGTGCGTTGCAATTCCTCGTAGCGCACCAGCAGACGCTCCACGCGTTCGATCAGCTGCTCGATTTGGGTCGGGTTCGACATAGACCTCGCATTGTAGGGTTAGCGAAAGCTTTTCAGACGTAAAATCTCAACCGTTGGTGCTTGCGGTGTGGTTCACACGCCGCAGTTCAACGGGAAGCAGGAGGGCGAGCCGAACCCGGCAAACCTAACCTGCGCTGCCCCCGCAACGGTAAGTGGACGAATCGCGCGCGATTCCGCTTTCATCAAGCAGCCACTGGACATGTGAATCAAGTGTCCGGGAAGGCGATGAAGGTTGCATCCACCAGCCCGGATACCGGCCAACACGGTGGTTGCACGCCTGCGTGCAGCCGTGACGTCCATGCCCTGGCGGGGAAGCCGGGGAGGGCATCCATGTTCTTCCTCTCTCATGACAACTGTTCTCATTGCTAAGCGGCTCGCCTGGCTGGCGCTGGCTGCATCCGCCTCATTTTCTTCACTCATTTCCCATTCACAGACCCGCAGCGGCACGCTGGCGGAAACCATGGTGACGGCCACCCGCACCGAACAGCCGCTGGCCGATCTGGTGGCCGATGTCACGGTCATCGATCGTGACCAGATCGAACGCAGCGGCGCCACCGGCATCGGCGACGTGCTGGTGCGCACGCCTGGCATCGAGATGGCTCGCAACGGCGGCCCGGGCGGCACCACCAGCGTCTATCTGCGCGGTGCGGAGACGCGTTTCACCGCCGTCTTCGTCGATGGCGTGCGCGTTGATTCCCAGTCCACCGGCGGTGCCAGTTGGGAGGCGATCCCGCTGGCGCAGATCGACCGGATCGAGATCGTGCGCGGCCCGGCCAGCGCGGTCTACGGTTCCGATGCCTTGGGCGGCGTGGTCCAGATCTTCACGCGCAAGGGGCAGGGGCCGTTCACGCCTTTTGCCGGCGTTGGCCTGGGCACCTACGGCACGCGCAAGTGGGAGGCCGGCTTCAGCGGGGCCCGGGGCCAGGTCGACTACGCCTTCGGCCTGGCACGCGAGGCCAGCAGCGGCTTCAACGTGCGCCTGCTGCCGGCGCCGCCCGCCAAGCCCTACAACCCGGATGACGACGGCTACACCAGCGAATCGGTCAGCGGCCGGATGGGCTGGCAGCTCAACGATGCGCATCGTCTCGAGGCCAGCGTGCTGTCGAGCAACACGGACGCGCAGTACGACAACTCCAACGTGGCACCCAGATCCACGTACGACGACCATGCCTTGCATTTGCTGCAAACCAAGGGCCTGAACTGGCGCGCCAGGTGGAACGACCGCTACAGCACGCTGGTCAGCCTGACCGAATCGCGCGACCAGTACGAGACCCGGCCGACGGGCCTGGCTTCGACCTATTTGACGATGACGCGGCTCAATGGCTATCTCTGGCAAAACGAGTGGCGCGTCGGGGCCCATCAACTGACGGCCGCATTGGAGCGCCGGGTTGATTATCTGGAGAACGGCCTGACGGTCAGCCCCAGCACCGCCATCGTGCGCGACCGCTCGCAGGACGCCCTGGCGCTGGGCTATGGCTGGCGCCAGCAGCAGCATTCGCTGCAACTGAATGCGCGCCACGACCAGGACAGCGAATTCGGCGGCAAGGACACCGGCAGCGCCGCCTACGCCTATGCGCTGACGCCGCAATGGCGAGCCACCGCGTCGGTCGGGACGGCGTTCCGGGCGCCGACCCTGTACCAGCGCTTCAGCATCTACGGCCTGGCCGGGCTGCAGCCGGAAAGCAGCACCAACCAGGAAGTGGGTTTGCGTTTCGCGCAGGGAACGAGCCAGTTCGACTGGGTGTTCTATCGCAGCCTGGTCAGCAATCTGATTACCTACTCCAGTTCGGCGACCGGCTGTGCCAACGGCACCGGTTGTTACACCAGCACGGCGCAGGCCGAATACGCCGGCATGACCGTGTCGCTCCGGCAACGCGTGGCCGACGTCAATCTGCAAGCCTCGCTCGACGTGCAGAACCCGCGTGACAGCATCACCGGCAAGCCGCTGGCGCGCCGGGCTTTCCAGCACGCCAACTTGGCGGCCGATACCCGCTGGGGCCGCTGGGCGTTCGGCGGCAATCTGCAGTTGTCGGGCGATCGCTACGACGATCCGGCCAACAACACGACCCTGCTGCCCGGTTATGCCTTGGCCAGCCTTTTCGTCAGCACCCGGATCGAGAAGGACTGGACGGTACTGGCCCGCATCGACAACCTGACCGATACCCCCTACCAGCTGGCCAGCGGTTATGCCACGCCCGGGCGCAGCCTGTATGTGGCTCTGAAATGGATGCCGCAGTGATCAAGACGACAATGGCGACCCATGTCTAAGTCCATTTCCTGTCCCGCCGTTCTCATTGCTGCCCCGGCCTCCGGCCAGGGCAAGACCACCGTGACGGCCGCGCTGGCGCGGCTGCATGCGCGCCAGGGGCGGCGCGTGCGCGTGTTCAAGTGCGGGCCGGACTTCCTCGACCCGTTCTGGCACACGCTGGCCAGCGGTGCGCCGGTGCACCAGCTCGACCTGTGGATGACCGGCGAGGCCGATTGCCGCGCCCGCCTGCATGCGGCGGCGCAGGCGGCCGACCTCATCATCGTCGAGGGCGTCATGGGCCTGTTCGACGGCGAGCCCAGCGCGGCCGATCTGGCGCAACGCTTTGGCCTGCCGGTGCTGGCGGTGGTCGATGCCTCGTCCATGGCCGGTACCTTCGGCGCGCTGGCCTATGGCCTGCAGCATTACCGTGCCGGCCTGCGCATGGCCGGCGTGCTGGCCAACCGCGTGGCCAGCGAACGCCATGCCGGCATGCTGCAGGGCAGCCTGCGCGAGCCGGACCTGTGGCTCGGCGCGCTGATGCGCAACCCGGCGCTGACGCTGCCCGAGCGCCATCTGGGCCTGGTGGCTGCCACCGAACTCAGCGATGCGATGGAGCGGCTCGACGCCGCCGCCGATGCGCTGGCCGACACGCCGCTGGGCCGCATGGGCACGGCCGAGCTGCAGCGCTGGGCGGTGAACTTCCCCGCCGCCGATGCCGTGTCGCTCGGCCAGCCGCTGCGCGGCAAGACGGTGGCGGTGGCGCAGGATGCGGCGTTCTGCTTCATCTACGCCGCCAACATCGAGTGCCTGCAGGCGCTCGGTGCCACGGTGACTTATTTCTCACCGCTGGCCGACAGCGCCTTGCCGCCCTGCGATGCGGTCTGGCTGCCCGGCGGCTACCCTGAACTCCATGCCCAGCGTCTGAGTGCCAACCACGCGCTGCGCGACAGCCTGCGCGCCCACGTGGCGCAGGGAAAACCAGTGTGGGCCGAGTGCGGCGGCATGATGGTGCTCTTTGATGAACTGGTGGACAAGGAAGGCCAGCGCCACGCCATGTGGGGACTGCTGCCGGGCCAGGTCACGATGCAAAAACGGCTGGCCGGCCTGGGGTCGCAGCAACTGCTGATCGATGGTGAGCAGCTGCGCGGCCACACCTTCCATTACTCCACCAGCGACACGCCGCTGCAGCCCTTGGCGCGCACCACACGGCCCGAAGGCAATGCCACGGCGCAGGACGGCGAAGCGGTCTATGTGCAGGGGCCGGTGGGCGCGAGCTACTTCCACGCCTGGTTCCCGTCCAGCCCGGCGCTGGTGGTGCGCCTGTTCAGCCAGGGCCTGCAGCCCGCCACGCAGGCGCAGATGGCATGAATCCGATGGACGCCCGCACGCTCGGCCCGCAACGCATCGTCTGCTTGACCGAGGAGACGACGGAGTGGCTGTACCTGCTGGGCGAGGATCGTCGTATCGTCGGCATCTCGGGCTACACCGTGCGGCCGCGCCGCGCGCGCGAGGAAAAGCCCAAGGTCAGTGCCTTCCTGAACGCCCGGATCGAGTCCATCGTCGCGCTGCAGCCTGATTGTGTGTTCGGCTTTTCCGACCTGCAGGCCGACATCGCCGCCGAGCTGATCCGCCGCGGCATCCCCATCACGGTGTTCAACCAGCGTAGCGTGAGCGAGATCTTTTCCATGCTGTACCAGGTGGCGGCCATGGTGGGCGCTGCCGAGCGCGGGCTGCCGCTGATCGCGGAGATGCAGGCCAGGCTGGACGCAATTCAGCAGGCCGCCGCCCAGCTGCCGCGCCGTCCGCGCATCTACTTCGAGGAATGGGACGAGCCGCACATCAGCGCCATCCGCTGGGTGTCGGAGTTGATGGGCCTGGCCGGTGGCGACGACATCTTTCCGGAACTGGCGGCCGAGCCGATGGGCAAGCAGCGCATCATTGCCGACGCGGCCGAGATCGTGCGCCGCAACCCCGACATCATCATCGGCTCCTGGTGCGGCAAGAAATTCCGCGCCGAGAAGGTGGCGGCGCGCCCTGGCTGGCAGGACGTCAATGCCGTCAAGCACGGCCAGCTGTTTGAGATCAAGTCGGCCGACATCCTGCAGCCCGGCCCGGCCGCGCTGACCGATGGCGTGGCGCAGCTGCACCGCATCGTGCTGCAATGGAGTGAACAGTATGGGCGCTGAATTGATCGTCGCTCACAGCGAACTGATCCTCGGCGGCCAGAAGAGCGGCAAGTCGCGCCGCGCCGAAGGGTTGGCGAAGACGTGGCTGGCCGCGTCGCCGCAGCACAAGGCCACGCTGATTGCCACCGGCCAGGCCTGGGACGCCGAGATGCGCGAACGCATCGCGCGCCACCAGCGCGAACGCGCCGAGCGTGTGCCTGGCTTGCAGACGGTGGAAGAACCACGGTTACTGGCCGAGGCGATTGCCGCCCACAGCCGGAGCGACACCTTGCTGGTGGTGGACTGCCTGACCCTGTGGCTGACCAACCGGCTGATGCCGTTTGCGCCTGAGAATGCTGAAACTTCTGAATCAAATCCGCCTCTGGCCCCCGATATGTCTGCACCGATCGCTATGCTTTTGGGAGCAATCCGCGGCGCGCCGGGGCCGCTGGTACTGGTGGGCAACGAGATCGGCCTGGGCGTGATTCCGCTCGGGCGCGAGGTGCGCGCCTTCGTCGATGCGCTGGGCCGGCTGAACCAGGACGTGGCGCAGGCCTGCGAACGCGTCACGCTGATGGCCGCCGGCTTGCCGTTGCTACTGAAAGGACCGGCATGAAACGCGTGCTCTTCTGCTGGTTGATCTGCCTTTGGCTGCCGGCGCAGGCGTTGCAGATCACCGACGACCGCGGCGTCAAGGTCACGCTGCCGGCAGCGCCGCAGCGCATCGTCAGCCTCTTGCCCTCGCTGACCGAAACCGTGTGCGAGCTCGGCCAGTGCCAGCGCCTGGTGGGGGTGGACCGCTATTCCAATTACCCGGCCGGCGTGCGCACCTTGCCGCAGGTCGGTGGCGGGCTGGACCCGAACATCGAGGCCATCGTGGCGCTCAAGCCCGACCTGGTGCTGATGTCGGTGTCCTCGCGCGCCAGCGAGCGGCTGGAGGCGCTGGGCCTGAAGGTGGTGGCGCTGGAGACCAAGAGGCATGCCGACGTGCGGCGCGTGCTCGACAAGGTGGGCCAGTTGCTGGCGGTCGACGATGCGCAGCGCGTCTGGCGCGTCATCGATGCCGGCGTGGCGGCGGCGGCGCAGTCCCTGCCGCTGCAGGCGAAGCAGCTGCGCGTGTACTACGAGGTCAACCGCGGTCCGTACGCGGCCGGCGCCTCGTCCTTCATCGGCGAGACGCTGTCGCGCCTGGGTGTGCAGAACATCGTGCCGGCCAGCCTGGGGCCGTTCCCCAAGCTCAACCCGGAGTACGTGGTGCGCGCCAACCCGGACCTGATCATGGTCAGCGAGCGCAATTTCCCCGGCCTGCTGCAGCGTCCGGGCTGGGGCGCCATCCGTGCCGTGCGCGAACAGCGCATCTGCGTCTTCCCGACCGAGCCGGCCGACATCCTGGTGCGGCCCGGCCCGCGCATGGCCGAGGGCGCGCGCATCATGGCCCAGTGCATCGCCGACAAGGGAGGCGCGCGATGAACGCGGCATTGTCGATGCAACAGCGCCGTGCTGCCACATGGGGCCTCGTGCTGGCGCTGCTGGCGGCCGTCGGCGTGCTGCTCGGTGCCGGCGTCGGCAGTACCGGCTTTGAGAATGTGCTGCACGCCAAGACCGACCCGGTGGCCTGGCAGATCGTGTGGGACATCCGCCTGCCGCGCACGCTCGGCGCCTGGCTGGCCGGCGCGCTGCTCGGCCTGGCCGGTGCGGTGGCACAAGGGCTGTTCCGCAACCCGTTGGCCGATCCCTACCTGCTGGGCAGCGCCTCCGGTGCTTCGCTCGGCGTGGCGGTGGCACTGGCGCTGTTCGGTGTCTCGCCGCTGGCCACGCACTGGCTGGTGCGCCTGGGGCTGACGGGTGCCGCCTTCGTCGGTGCCGTGGCGGCGGTGCTGCTCACGCTGATGCTGGCGCGCGGCGTGCAGCACACCTTGCGCCTGCTGCTGGCGGGCGTGATCGTCGGCGTGGTGCTGGGCGCCTTGAGTTCGCTCACCATGCTGCTGGTGCCCGAGGTGCTGCAGGCCATGCAGGCCTTTCTGCTCGGCAGCACCGGCTATGTCGGCTGGAGCGCCTGTGTGCTGATGGCGGCGGTCTGGGGCCTGTGCATGCTGGCGGCCTGGAGTTTGAGCCGCGTGCTCGACGGCCTGACGCTGGGCGAGGCCACCGCCGCCAGCCTGGGGCTCTCGCTGGCGCCGCTGCGTGCCGCGCTGATTGCGGTGATGGCGCTGGCCACCGGCACCGCCGTGGCGCAGACCGGGCTGATTGCCTTCGTCGGCCTGGCCGCACCGCACCTGGTGCGCTCACTGGTCAAGACCACGCACGGCCGCCTCACCTTCCTGGCCAGCCTGATGGGCGGCGTGCTGCTGATGGCGGCCGATCTGCTGGCAAGGGGGCTGATCGCACCCGCTGAGTTGCCGGTTGGCGTGCTGACCGCCGTGCTGGGCGGCGGCTACCTGCTGTGGCTGATGCACCGGCAAAACCGGCAGGGCAGGATGCCATGAAACACAGTGCCATCAGCGCGCAAGCCATCCGCGTCCGGCTCGGCCAGACCGAGGTGCTGCACGGCA
>Ga0255338_1003008_pt1 | contig 21866 bp, 19 predicted proteins | sample MeOH1_35cm_T4_19_FD_203715 | JGI IMG/M metagenome (GOLD analysis project Ga0255338, IMG submission 203715) | Sandy soil microbial communities from University of British Columbia, Vancouver, Canada - MeOH1_35cm_T4_195 | ecosystem: Engineered > Artificial ecosystem > Sand microcosm > Unclassified ...
ACCTCGAGGATGTGCAGGCCGCAGAAAGCGGCGATCTGCTCGAACGTCAGGGCAGTATTGTCGACCAGCCAGGAGGCGGTCGCGTGAGGCATGAGCGGCTGGGCCACGGGGATTCTCCAGAAACAATAAGGGCCGCCCCTTCCGGAGCGGCCGTCTTCGCATCCAAGCTTAGTCCAGCCGTCCGCCAAGAGCAAGATATTACACTTGTTTCAGGGCCCGCATCACCGGTGCGCTTACCGCTCGGCGCCCAGATCGGCCGGCCGCACCAATCGCGGCGGGCGATGGCGAGCCATGTGGCCATAGTCCGGCGGTCTGCCAGGCGTTCTCCGGGCGTCAGTCCGCCATCGCAGCATGGCCGGGCTCGGCCGCGACCCTGCCGATCCACGCCCGGACATGGTGGTAAGGGGCGAGGTCGAAGCCCCCCTCCGGCGCGACATGAGTGTAGGCGAACAGCGCGATGTCCGCGAGGCTGAGCCGATTGCCGACGAAGAAGCCGCGCTCCGCAAGATGCCGGTCCATCACCGCCAAGGCGGCGTTGCCCGCCTCGCGCTTGGCCGTCAGCTGGCTGCGCTGCGCCTCGCCCAGCGCCTGCTCGCCGACAAAGGCGAGCCAGAAGCGCAACGTCGCGATGTTGGGCTCGTGACTATATTGCTCGAAGAACATCCAGCGCAGCATGTCGGCGCGGTCGAACCGCTCCGTCGGGATCAGCGGCGAGCCGTCGGCGAGGTAGAAGCAGGCGGCGTTGCTCTCGGGGATCATCCGCTCGCCGACCTGCAACACCGGGATCCGCCCGTTCGAATTGATCCGCGCAAGGAAATCGGGCGTGCGCGTCTCGCCCTTCAAGATATCGTACGAGCGCCGCTCGAGCGGGAGGCCGAGATGGGCGGCGGTGAGCCGGACCTTGTAGCAATTGCCCGAGACCGGATCCTCATGGAGGATGAGCTTTTCCATGGCCGAGCCATAACGCGGTTTCGGCGCGCCGGGGAGAGTGGCCCGGGAGAGCAAGTGTCGCGACGTGCTCTCGGCGCACCTCCCGCCGGCGCTCAGATCATGCCGGTCTTCTCCCGCCACCGTGCTTCTTCCCAGCGCCGGACGAAGGTCCAAAGGACGAAGCCGAGTACGAGCAGCCAGCCCCAGACGTGGCGATGCAGCGGCAAGGCATAATCGGCGTAGGACCGTCCGGTGATGCGCTCGAGCAACTGCCGCCGCCGGTCCGTCACCACTGCCGCGCGATAGCCGATCGGGGTTTCCAGATAGGTGACGAGGCCCTGGTCGCCATAGGCCCAGAATGGCATGCCGAACAGGCTGAGTTCACGGTACGAATAGCCGATCCTGAGCGGAGCCGATGCACTCGCGGCGGGAAGTGATTCGAGATCGTGCCCAAGGAAACCGGAAATCTCCTCGCCGGGATAGGGAAGCAGAGCCGATCCATATTCCGTTTCGTCGCGTATCGAATGCGTCGACGGACCGCCCGGCAGAGTATCCACCAGAATAATGCGTGGAAAGTTTCTCAAAGCCCAATGGCGATCGCCGAAATGGATGGCGGCGGCGATCGACACAATAAGACAAGCAAGAATAAGCCGCGAAAACATGCCTGAATCCCCCGTTTGCCCCGCACCGAACGCTAAGACAGGAGAAAGTTTTCGCCAACCGTCTATTTAGTCCATTATGGAACCGACAGCACGATCTTGCCGATATGTTCGCTCGATTCCATCCGCCGGTGCGCATCGGCCGCTTGATCGAGCGGGAAGACGCTGTCGATCACCGGCTTGAGCTCGCCGGCCGCAACATGGGGCCAGACGGTGCGCGCAATCTCCTCGGCGACCAGCGCCTTGAACTCGCCGGACCGCGGCCGCAACGTCGAGCCGGTCAGGGTGAGCCGCCGCCGCATCACATCCCACAGCGGGATTTCCGCCTTCGGGCCGCGCTGCGCCGCGATCGAGACATGCCGCCCGTCATCGGCGAGGCAGGCGAGGTTGCGCGGCACATAGTCGCCGCCCACCATGTCGAGCACCGCCTGAACGCCGGCACCGCCGGTCACCCTTTTCACCTCGGCGACGAAATCATCGGTGCGATAATTGATCGCATGGGCTGCGCCGATCTCGACCGCGCGGGCGCACTTCTCGTCCGAGCCGGCCGTGACGATCACCGTCAGTCCGAACAGGCGGCCCAGCATGATCGCCATCGTTCCGATCCCGCTCGTGCCGCCGTGGACGAGCAGGCTCTCACCCTCGGCGACATAAGCGCGGCCGAACACGTTGGTCCATACGGTGAACAAGGTTTCGGGGATCGCCCCAGCCTCGACCATCGACAATGCGTCGGGGATTTCGAGGCACTGGCCGGCGGGCGCGCCGCAATATTGCGCATAGCCGCCGCCCGAGACGAGCGCGCAGACGCGCTTGCCCAGCATTGCGGCGTCGGCCCCCTCGCCGACGGCAACGACGGTGCCGGCGATCTCGAGCCCCGGGATGGTCGGCGCGCCGGGCGGAGGGGGATAGGCGCCGAGGCGCTGGGCGACGTCGGGCCGGTTGACGCCCGCCGCGGCGACCTTGACCAGCAGCTCGCCCGGCCCCGCCGAAGGCAGCGGCCGCTCGACCGGGACAAGGACCTCGGGCCCGCCGGCTTGCTGCGGATCGATCGCCATCATCCTCTCGGGAAGGCTGTCGGGCACGCTGTCGGCCACGGTGGTCATTCGGTCACGCTCCCTTGAAAAAGCGGCCATATATGCGGCGATCATGTTGACACAAGCGCCGTTGGAGTGGAGTCTGCCGCGATGGATCTGGATGAACTCTTTCCGGATAAGCCCAAGGATCCCCTGGTGGCGCTCGCGCGCCAGGATCTCGACCCGCTGTCGGTCGAGGAACTCGAGGAACGCATCGCCGCCCTCGAAGCGGAGATCGCCCGCGTCAAATCGAAGATCGCCGCTGCCGTCGATCACCGCGCCAGCGCCGATGCGCTGTTCAAGAAATGACGGCGGGAAAACTACGATGTTTTCCCCATTCAACTTAAGCACCTTGATGCCGCGGCCCCGCGCCACGACATTAGGATTGGGGCGTGCTTCCGCGAGATTGGTCGCAAGATTGGGAACCGGTTTCGCGGACATGCGCTTCCAGACTGAATGTGGGCCACTTTCGAGCCCGTCGGGAATCCTCCCGGCTCGAATGCGGTCAGGTCGCCCGTGATGCCAGCGGGCGTGAAGGAGTAAGAAATGCCGTCATTTGCCCGCGAACTCGAACAGACGCTCCACACGGCGCTCGCCGAAGCGAGCAGCCGCCGGCACGAATATGCCACCCTGGAGCATCTGTTGCTCGCGCTGATCGAAGACACGCACGCCTCCAAGGTCATGTCGTCCTGCGGCGTCGATCTCGGCGAGCTTCGCGAAGCCGTCCGCCTCTACCTCGACAATGAGCTCGAAGCGCTCAAGGTCGAAGGCGAAACCGATCCATCCCCGACCAGCGGCTTCCAGCGCGTGGTGCAGCGGGCGATCCTTCACGTCCAGTCATCGGGACGCGACGAGGTCACCGGCGCCAACGTGCTCGTCGCGCTCTTCTCGGAGCGCGAAAGCTACGCGGTCTACTTCCTCCAGCAGCAGGATATGAGCCGGCTCGATGCGGTGAGCTACATCAGCCACGGCGTCGGCAAGGGCGAAACGACGTCCGAGACCCCCGAGATCAAGGGCGCCGACGACAGCGCCAAGGATGAAGGCAAGAAGAAGAACGAGAGCGCGCTCAAGCAGTTCACGATCAACCTCAACGAGAAGGCGCAGAACGGCCGCGTCGATCCTCTGATCGGCCGCGCGACCGAGGTCGACCGCACGGTGCAGATCCTGTGCCGCCGCTCGAAGAACAACCCGCTCTACGTCGGCGATCCCGGCGTCGGCAAAACCGCGATCGCCGAAGGCCTCGCGCGAAAGATCATCGAAGGCGACGTGCCCGAGGTGCTGCTGCCGGCGGTGATCTACTCGCTCGACATGGGCGCGCTGCTCGCCGGCACACGCTACCGGGGCGACTTCGAGGAACGGCTGAAGGCGGTGGTCACCGAGCTCGAGAAGCTTCCGGACGCGATCCTGTTCATCGACGAGATCCACACCGTGATCGGTGCCGGCGCGACCAGCGGCGGCGCGATGGATGCGTCGAACCTGCTCAAGCCGGCGCTGTCGGGGGGGACGATCCGCTGCATCGGATCGACCACCTACAAGGAGTTCCGCAACCATTTCGAGAAGGATCGCGCGCTGCTGCGCCGCTTCCAGAAGATCGACGTCAACGAGCCGACGGTCGAGGATACGATCAAGATCCTCGGCGGCCTGCGCACCGCGTTCGAGGAGCATCACAAGGTCCGCTACACGCCCGACGCGATCAAATCGGCGGTCGAGCTTTCGGCGCGCTACATCAACGACCGCAAGCTTCCCGACAAGGCGATCGACGTGATCGACGAAGTCGGCGCGTCGCAGATGCTGCTGCCGCCGCACAAGCGCAAGAAGACGATCACGACCAAGGACGTCGAGGCGATCATTTCGATGATCGCGCGCATTCCGCCGAAGAGCGTCTCGACCGACGACAAGAAGGCGCTCGAGCATCTCGAGCGCGATCTGAAAAGGGTCGTGTTCGGCCAGGACAAGGCGATCTCGATCCTGTCCTCGGCGATCAAGCTCGCCCGTGCGGGCCTGCGCGATCCCGACAAGCCGATCGGCAACTATCTGTTCTCCGGCCCGACCGGCGTCGGCAAGACCGAGGTTGCGCGTCAGCTCGCGAGCATCATGGGCATTCCGCTCCAGCGGTTCGACATGTCCGAATATATGGAGCGTCATTCGGTCAGCCGCCTGATCGGCGCGCCTCCCGGCTATGTCGGCTACGATCAAGGCGGCCTCTTGACCGACGCGGTCGACCAGCATCCGCACTCCGTGCTGCTGCTCGACGAGATCGAGAAAGCCCATCCGGACCTGTTCAACATCCTCCTCCAGGTGATGGACAACGGCAAGCTCACCGATCACCACGGCAAGACCGTCGACTTCCGCAACGTCATCCTGATCATGACGACCAATGCCGGTGCGAGCGACATGGCGCGGGAAGGCGTCGGCTTCGGCAACATCACCCGCGAGGGCGAGGACGAAGAGGCGATCAAGCGGATGTTCACGCCGGAGTTCCGCAACCGTCTCGATGCCACGGTGCCGTTCGACTATCTGCCGCCCGAGGTGGTCGCGCGGGTCGTCGACAAGTTCATCCTCCAGCTCGAGCTGCAGCTGGCGGATCGCAACGTCCACATCGCGCTCGACGATGAATCGAAGCAGTGGCTGACGACGCGCGGCTACGATCGCCTCTACGGCGCCCGCCCGATGGGGCGGCTCGTCCAGGAGAAGATCAAGCAGCCGCTGGCCGAGGAATTGCTGTTCGGCAAGCTGATCCACGGCGGCGAGGTCAAGGTCCGCATCAAGGACAATGCGCCTGCCTTCGAGATCATCTCGGCGCCGCCCAAGGTGGCGCGCAAGAAGGGCAAGAAAGTCGAGGACCAGCCGGAGGAGCAGGCTTAAGCCACCCGCCGCGCAGGTCTGAAGTCTCTGACGGGGCTCCCGGGCATCAGCTCGGGAGCCCTCTTTTTTCCCCGTCGTGCCGCGCGAAAGCGCTTCGGCTCCCCGCATCGGTCTTCTAAAGTGGCGGTCAATCGCGGCTGCGGCGGCCCCACGGGAGGTTTGAACGATGGCAGATATCCATTCCGAAGCGATCGCACTCTACGACCGCTACACGCACGAAGGCCTCGACCGTCGGACGTTGATGACCGAGCTGACCAGGATCGCGGGCAGCGCCGCGGCCGCCAACACGCTGCTAATGGCGATCGCGGCCGACCCGGCCGCTGCTGCCACGACCAACGAGCACGATCCGAGGCTCGTCATCCGCAGGGGGCCGATCGGCCTCGCGCGCGGCAAGCTCGACGGCTATGTCGTCGCGCCCCAGCTCAGCCGGCAGGCGAAGAAGATCCCCGCATTGCTTCTCGTCCACGAGAACCGCGGGCTCAACCGCCATATCGAGGATGTCGCGCGGCGGCTCGCGCTGGCCGGCTTCTTCGTGGTCGCGCCGGACTTCCTGACCGAATTCGGCGGCACGCCGACCGACGAGGACAAGGCGCGCGAGCTGATGGCCAAGCTCGATCTCTCCGCGAGAGTCGCCGACGCGGTCGACGCGCTCGAGATGATGCGCCACCTTCCTCCCGCCAACGGCAAGGTCGGCGCGATCGGCTTCTGCTGGGGCGGCGCGTTCGTCAACCGGCTCGCGGTCGCGGCCGGCGACAAGCTCGACGCCGCCGTTCCTTATTACGGACCCGCGCCCGATCCGGCCGAAGCCGCCAAGGTCAAGGCGGCGATGCTGCTTCATTATGCCGGGCTCGACGACCGGGTGAACGCCACCGCCGGTCCGTGGATCGCGGCGCTCAAGAAGGCGGGCGTCCCGACCGAGGCGCATTTCTACGAAGGCGCCAACCACGCGTTCAACAACGACACCTCGGCCGAACGCTACAACAAGGCCGCCGCGGACCTCGCCTGGCGCCGGACGATCGCCTTCCTCGAACGCGAGCTCGCCTGAAGCGGCTCCGCGCGGCTTGCAACGGTCAGATGATCGACCGGCAGCAAAAAGGCCCGGCAGTCGCCTGCCGGGCCTGATTTGAACTCCGTCCGAAGCGCGCGGGTCAGTCGCGCTGGCCGAGGAACTGGAGGAGGAAGGTGAACATGTTGACGAAGTCGAGGTAGAGCGACAGCGCACCCATGATCACCGTCTTGCCCACCATGTCGGTTCCCGCGACATGGAAGTACAGGCTCTTGATCCGCTGCGTGTCGTAGGCGGTGAGGCCTGCGAACAGCAGCACGCCGATCGCGCTGATCGCCAGGGTCATCGCCGGCGATTGGAACCAGAGGTTGAGCAGCGAAGCGACGATCAGGCCGACGACGCCCATGATCAGGAACGTGCCGAAGCCCGACAGATCCTTCTTGGTGGTGTAGCCCCACAGGCTGAGCGAGGTGAACGCCGCCGCGGTTGCGAAGAAGGTGATCGCGATCGAAGGCCCGGTGAACCGGAAGAAGATCGACGCCATCGACAGCCCCATCACCGTCGCGAACGCCCAGAACAGCAGCTGCGCCGTCCCGGTCGAGAGGCGGTTGATGCCGAAGCTCAGCACCATCACGAAGGCGAGCGGCGAGAGCATGATCACGTATTTGAGGATGCCGGGGCCGAACAGGATAGCCTCAGCGGCACCGCTCCGCGCGAACAGCAGAGCGACGATGCCCGTCAGCAGCACGCCCGAAGCCATGTAATTGTAAACCGAAAGCATATAGGACCGCAGGCCGGCATCGACAGCGATGCTCTCCCTGCCGAACGTCGTCGGCCGAGCGCTTGCGGTCGCCCGCGGATCGAACCCATTTGCCATTTTCAAACACTCCTTTGACGGCAGATGGTGCCGTCTCCCGCCAATATCGTGGGAATCCCTCCTATGTTCAAGGAAAACCGGTTCGCAGCCGTGCGCTTTGGCGGTAACGCAATCCCATGCATCGCCTGTTTGTCGCCATTCGGCCCCCGGCTCCGGTGCGTGCGCAGCTCCTGGCCATGATGGCGGGGGTCGCCGGGGCGCGCTGGCAGAGCGAAGATCAGCTCCACCTCACCTTGCGCTTCATCGGCGAGGTCGAGCGGCCGGTCGCGGAGGATGTCGCCGCGGCGCTCGGTTCGATCCATCATCCCAGCTTCACGATCGCGCTCGAAGGGGTCGGCAGCTTCGAGAGGCGCGGGAGGGGCGCCTTGTGGGTGGGCGCGACGCCCGACCATGATCTCCAGGCGCTGCACAAGAAGGTCGACCAGGCGTGCCAGCGGGTCGGGCTGGCGCCGGAAGGCCGCGCCTATCGTCCGCACGTCACCATTGCGCGGCTCGACCGTTCGACAGGCCCGATCGATGCCTTCGTCCAGGCTGCGGGCGGCGAGCGGAGCCTACCCTTCACCGTCGACAGCTTCTGCCTTTACGAAAGCGATCTGACGCCGGAAGGTCCGGTCTATTCGATTGCCGAAATCTATCCGCTGGCTGCGGCGCGATCGTAACCGCATCAGCAGCCATATTCGCCCAGCAGCCGATCGACCATGCCGGCGTAGCTCGGTCCGAACAACCGCAAGTGCACCAGCGCCGGGAACAGCTGGTAGAGCGGGCGCCGCTCTTCCCAGCCTTCGTCGAGCGGGCCGTAGCTCGCCCAGAAATCGTCGGGCGGCGTGTCGAACAAGGCGAGCATCGCCAGATCGACCTCGGCATGGCCGTGGTAGCAGGCGGGGTCGATCAGCGCAGCGAGTTGCCCGTCCGCGACGAGGATGTTGCCGCTCCACAGATCGCCGTGGAGGTGAGCCGGGGGTGGCGAGACCGGGAGCAGTTCCGTCAGCCGCTCCGCCAGCGCCCCGACCCGTTCACGCCATGGCCGGTCGAGCACCGAGGCGGTGGAGACCAATCGATGCTCCGCCCAGAAGCGCGGCCAGTCGCTCAGCGGCCGATTGAAAAGCTCGACGGTGCCGAGGTGGTAATCGACCGGCCAGCCATAAGCTTCGCCGGTCCGGGCGTGGAGACGGCGCAGCGCGCTCCCGATCTCGCGCCAGGCGGCCGGACTGAAGATGCCGTCATTGGGCACGAAATCGAGCAGCAATATGCCGTCATATTCCGCTTCGACGAGCGGCGTGGGCACTCCCGCCGCCGCGATCGAACGCAGCATCGCCGCCTCCGCCGCGCTGATCGCGGGTTTGGCGACCGCCGCCCGCCCGTCGCCTCGTGGCACCAGCAGGACCTCGGACAAATCCCCGCCGGCGAGGCGCGCGAGGCGCTCCTCCGCCGTCCCGGTGAGCTCAGCCACCTTGCGGGAAAAGGCGCTCATCCGCGGCCGGCGATCTTCCGCGCCAGCGACCGTACCCCGGCGGTCACGTCGGACCAGGTGCGATCGAAATGTTCCGCCTCGCCGTAGAAGGGATCGGCGACCGCCTCCCCTTCCCTGCCGGCGACATGATCGAGCAGCAACGACAGCTCCGCCTTGCTCTCCGGCGGCCGCATCGCCTCGAGATCGGCGAGGTTCTGCGCATCCAGCGCGACGATATGATCGAAGCGCTGGAAATCCTCCGGCGCCACCCGCCGCGCCCTGAGGTGCGAGACGTCGACACCGTTGCGCAGCGCGACTTCCGTAGCACGCGAATCCGGTGGGCGCCCGAGATGCCAGTCGCCGGTTCCGGCGGAGTCGACCTCGAGCTCCAGCCCGAGCTGCTCCGCCTCCCGTCGCATCGCGGCTTCCGCCAGCGGCGACCGGCAGATGTTGCCGAGGCAGACGAACAGGATCGAGGCCTTCATAATAGGGCTCAGCCGAGCACCCCGCACGCGATCCGCGCGCCGCTATTGCCCGACGGATCGGTCCGATAATCGTCAGGAGCGGCATGGATCATGATGCTGGCACCATCAGAATCGAGCATTGGCGTCGCGCCGCCGCGCAGCGAAACCCCGCCGACCGTGAACGAGACGCTGCCGCGACCGTCGGCGCCGACGAGGAGATTGGGCAGATCCCCCTTGTGCGTGCCTTGGGGATTATCCTTGCCATGTTGGCGCGACGTCGGGTTCCAATGCGGTCCCGCGCTCGCGAAGTCGGGGGGATCGCAGCGGCCGACAGTGTGGATATGCGCGCCATAAGCAGCGGGCGCCATCGCCACCGCGTCGATGCTGACGCGCACGCCACCGTCCACATCCGCAATGCTGGCCTGCGCCCTCACCGTGCCGGCCGCATCGCGCAGCGTGGCAGCGGCGGTCGGCATCGCACCTGCGCTGGCGCGGATCGCATCGCCGCTGCCTTGCGTGCCGGCGCATCCGCCCAGCGCTGCAAGGGCGAAGATCGTGAAGGCCAGTCTTTTCATGTCTCATTCCCTTCCTCTGTCCCGTGAACGAACCGCCTGCGGAACAGTTTCACCGCTCGGATCGCGGTTGCGTCGGCGGCATGCTCCCGCCGCGGCCGATGCCGTGCCAGCTGAAACCTGCCTCGAACAGGTCCTCGGAGGGATAGACGTTGCGCAGGTCGACGAAGATCGGCTGCGCCATGCCGGATGCAAGCCGCTTGAGGTCGAGCGCGCGGAACACGTCCCATTCGGTGACCAGGACGACGGCATCGGCCTCCTCCGCCGCCTCATAAGGCCCTGACGCAAACTCGACATCGCGCATCAGCGGCCGCGCCTGGTCCATCCCCTCAGGATCGTAGGCGCGGACTCGTGCGCCTGCATCAAGCAGCGCCTGGACGATCGCGAGCGAGGGTGCGTCGCGCATGTCGTCGGTGTTCGGCTTGAAGGTGAGGCCGAGCAGCGCGACCGTCCTGCCGCGCGCATCACCGCCGAGCGCCTGGATGATCTTCCGCCCCATCGCGCGCTTGCGGCTGTCGTTGACCTTGACGACCGCCTCGACGATCCGCAGCGGCGCCTGGAAATCTTCCGCGGTCTTCAGCAGTGCGAGCGTATCCTTGGGAAAGCAGGAACCGCCGTAGCCCGGGCCAGCGTGGAGAAATTTGCGCCCGATGCGCTGATCGAGCCCGATGCCGCGGGCGACGTCCTGGACGTCGGCGTCGACTGCCTCGCACAGATCGGCGAGCTCGTTGATGAACGTGATCTTGGTCGCCAGAAACGCGTTGGCGGCATATTTGATCAGCTCTGCGGTGCGGCGGCTCGTGAACATGAGCGGCGCCTTGTTGAGATAGAGCGGCCGGTAGACCTCGCGCATGATCTCCGCCGCTTTGTCGTTCTCGGTGCCGACGACGATGCGATCGGGACGCTTGAAATCCTCGATTGCCGCGCCCTCGCGCAGGAATTCGGGGTTGGAGACCACCCACGCCTCGGCATCGGGCGCCTCCTCGCGAACGATCCGCTCGACCTCGTCGCCGGTGCCGACCGGCACGGTTGATTTGGTGACAATCACTGCCGGCTTGACCAACGCGCGCGCAATGTCGCGCGTCGCGGCGAAAACATGGCTGAGGTCGGCATGGCCGTCGCCGCGGCGCGACGGTGTCCCGACCGCGATGAAGATCGCGTCCGCATCCGCGATGCCGCCCACCAGATCGGTCGTGAATCCCAGGCGGCCGCCGCGGACGTTGCGCTCGACCAATTGCGCCAGGCCAGGCTCGAAGATCGGCATCTCGCCGCGCGCGAGCGCCTTGATCTTGGCCGCGTCGGTGTCGACGCAGGTCACGTGATGGCCGAAGTCGGAAAAGCAGGCACCCGAAACCAGACCAACATAGCCGGTCCCGATCATCGTGATATTCATCTCATGTCCTTGCGCGGCGGCGGAAGCTGCCGGTTGTCGCCTCCGCGGTTATCAAACTGATCGCATCGGGAACAGGGCCGGATCGCTCATGCCGCTCATGGCTGGTCAGGCTGGGCTGCCAGACCGCGCGAATGCTGAACGGATTTCCATCGGCACCTCCAGGAAATAAGACCCCAAAAAAAAGAGCCGGCATTGCTGCCGGCTCCCAGGTTCGATCTTGGTCTGGTTGGACTTAGCTGCCCGATCCAGGACCGAAGGTGATCTGCACGTTCCGGTTCTGCGGCTCGCGCACCCCGTCGGCGGTTTCGACCAGCGGACGGCTTTCACCATTTGCTTCGGTCGACATCGCACCGTCGGGGACGCCGCGGCCGGCCAGATAGGCCCTCACCGCGTCGGCGCGCCGTTGCGACAGGCCGACGTTATACTGGTCTGAACCAGAACGGTCGGCGTTACCGGCAAGCATCACCTGCGCCGAGCCAGTCTGCTGATACGTCGAGGCGACGTTATCGAGGATGGCTGCAGCCTGCGGCGTGATGTCGGACCGATCCCAGTCGAAGAAGACGATGAACGGACCGACCTGGGCCGGCGGCGGCGGCGGAGGCGGCGGCGGCGTCTCAGGCGGCGGAGGCGGCGGGGGCGGCGGCGGAGGCGGCGGCGGAGGCGGCGCTGCGCCGAAGTTGAAGATCAAGCCGCCGAGCACGCTATGCGAACGATAGCGGGTTTCGACATCCATCCCGGCCACCGGGGCGTTGACCGCGGTCATCTTCAGATTGTCGGCGTTGAAGAAGCGATACTTCACGACCGCGTCGACATTGTCGCTGATCGGCGCGCGCAGGCCGGCGATCGCCTGCCAGGCAAAGCCGCTGTCCTTGTCATCGAGGAACGCTGGGCCATTGTCGAACGTGCGGACGTTGTTGAACTTCACCTTGGCCCAGCCGACACCACCGCCGACGAAGCCGTTGATGCCGTCATCGGGTCCGAAGTCGAGCATGGCATTGACCATGCCGCTCCACACGCTCGTGGAGCCGCCGCCAATGTCGCTGCTGCCAACGAAGTTCGAGTAGGGCAGCCGGATCGTGTTGTCGATCTTGTCGAGGCGAGCATGCTTGTAGCCGCCCTCCACTTCCAGCCGGAAGGCGCCCATGTCGTAGCCGACGAGGATGTCGCCATCATAACCGTAATCGGAATCCAGCGTCACCGCGTTGTTGGTCGCACCGATGTCGAGGTCCATGTCCTCGACGATCATGGCCCCGAACTCTCCGCCGATGTACCAGGCGCCATCGCGTGCCAAAGCCGGTGTGGCGAGCACAGTGGACGAGAGCGCCATTGCTATGGCGAGCTTCCGCATAAATTATTCCCCTTTCTACAGCGTTCCAATCGGAACGGATAAACTCATTACGGTACCAGAAGTTTCCGCGCAAGCAGACCCTGGTGTAGGTTCCAATCCGCCGCGCGGGGGAAAACCCCCCGGTGGCCTTTCAGACAGCGACGTAACGACACGGCTCGGCGTGGGTTTCATCCGCAAACGAAATGGATGCGTTTCTCGCATTGTGTGACATTATTGCCGCAACGCCGCCGAGCTCTTTTGCCGCATGTGGAGCTCGAGGGGGACGACGGCTTGGCGCTCGCCTTCGCGCGATGAAGCGATTAGGAACGGCCCCATGAAGCATCCCGGCTCGCGCCCTCGCAAATCGCTGCCCGCGCCGAGCGGATCCCGCCGTTTCCAGATGCTCGTCGATTCGATCCGCGACTATGCGGTCTACCTGCTCGACGTCGATGGTCACGTGCACAGCTGGAACAGGGGCGCGCAACGCTTCAAAGGCTATACCGAAGAGGAGATCGTCGGCGCGCATTTCTCGCGCTTCTACACGCCCGAGGACCGCGAAGCAGGACTTCCCGAACGCGCGCTGCGCACCGTCATCAACGAAGGCAAGTTCGAGGGCGAGGGCTGGCGCGTGCGCAAGGACGGCACGCGCTTCTGGGCGAGCGTCGTCATCGATCCGGTGTTCGACGAGGATGGCGAGCTGGTCGGCTTTGCCAAGGTCACGCGCGACATCAGCGACAAAAAAGCCGCCGAGCAGGCGCTGTTCCAAAGCGAGCAGCGCTTCCGGATGCTCGTCCAGGGCGTGCGCGACTATGCGATCTACATGCTCGACCCGACCGGCCTGATCACGAACTGGAATGCCGGCGCGGAAGCGATCAAGGGTTATCGGGCGGACGAGATCGTGGGCCAGCATTTCTCGCGCTTCTACACCGAGGAGGATCGTGCGTCCGGCGAGCCGCAGCGCGCGCTGCAGACCGCCGTCAGCGAAGGCAAATATGAGAAAGAGGCGTGGCGGGTCCGCAAGGACGGGACGCGCTTCTGGGCGAGTGTGCTGATCGATCCGATCTATGACGATACCGGCGTGCTCGTCGGCTTCGCCAAGATCACGCGCGACATCACCGAGCGCCGCAGGGCGCAGGAAGAGATAGAAAAGGCGCGCGAGGCGCTGGCCCAGGCCCAGAAGATGGAAGCGATCGGGCGGCTGACCGGCGGCGTCGCGCACGATTTCAACAATTTGCTGACCATCATCCGCTCATCGGTCGACATGCTCCGCCGTGGAACGCTGAGCGAAGAGAGGCGCGCCCGCTATTTCGACGCGATCGCCGAGACCGCCGATCGAGCGGCGTTGCTGACCGGGCAGCTGCTGGCATTCGCGCGCCGCCAGCCGCTCCGGCCTGAACTGTTCGACGTCGCCGCCCGGATTCGCGGGCTGGAGCAGATCATCGCCACCAGCGTCGGTTCGCCGATCAAGGTCGAACTGGATTTGGCGGGCGACATCGGCTCGGCCGAGGCCGACCCCAATCAGTTCGAGACCGCCATCCTCAACATGGTCATCAACGCTCGCGACGCGATGCCGGATGGGGGACGGCTGAAGATCAGCGCGCGGACGGTCGATTCCATTCCCCCCGTGCGAGGCCATGCCTCGGCGCGAGGAGCGTTCGTCGCGGTTTCGGTCGAAGACAGCGGCACCGGCATCGAGCCGGCCACCCTCGAGCGAATTTTCGAGCCTTTCTTCACGACCAAGGAGGTCAACAGGGGCACCGGCCTCGGCCTCAGCCAGGTTTATGGCTTCGCCAAGCAATCCGGCGGTGAGATCGAAGTCTCCAGCCGCCTCGGCGAAGGCACGATCTTCACGCTCTATCTGCCTCACGCCAGCAATGGTCGCAGTGAAAACGGCAAAGACCGAAAAGTGGCCGACACCGCCGCTCCCGCCGCGCACGCGCGCATCCTGCTCGTTGAGGATAATGAGAACGTCGGCCAGTTCGCGCTCGGCCTGCTCGGCGAGCTTGGACAATCGGTCACCTGGGAGACCAGCGCAGGATCGGCGCTGGAGACGCTCGAAGCACGGCGCGGCGAGTTCGACGTCGTCTTCTCAGACGTGGTGATGCCGGGAATGAACGGCATCGAACTCGCGCGCGAGATACGCCGCCGCTGGCCCGATCTGCCCGTGGTGCTCACGAGCGGCTACAGCCATGTCCTGGCCGAGGAAGGGAGCCACGGCTTCGAGCTTCTGCAGAAGCCTTATTCTATCGAACGTCTGCTCGCGGTGCTCAACGGCGCTGCCAAAAGGACAAATGACGCCGGCGCCGAGTGAGCACGACCAGATGGCAAGAAAAAGCTGGCGCGTTACGCCACAGGCGCCAGCCATCGGCAAAGAAGGTCCGGCTGTTCCGGAAGGCCTGCTTCGACGTTTTACATGCACCATGAGAGTGATACGGCGCGCTCAATGCGCTAATCTGGATTAAGTTCCTCCGCAGTGACTCTGTAAGCGGAAAAAAAGCTGAATTAGAACGTTCGCGCTCGAACCGTCCCATTGTGGTCGATCGTCCTAGAGGGAAGTAATCGCGCCTATGCTTCTGATCCCAACCTATGTCGCCCCGTCCCGCATCGAAGGCGTCGGCGTGTTCGCTGCGGAAGACATTCCGGCAGGGACTTTGATCTGGCAACTCGATGCGACGCTCGACCGTCTGCTTTCGAAGGACGACATCGCCGCCCTCCCGGAAGTTCATCAGGCTTTTGTCGAGCGCTACGGCTATCCCTATCCGCACGACCCGAGCATCACGATCGTCGAGCTCGACAACGGCCGCTTCATGAACCACTCGACCGCGCCCAACACGAACTTTTCCGATGCCGATGCCGGCTTCACGCGTATCGCGATCGCCGCGCATGAAGAGCTGACCTGCAATTATTCGGAATTCGACCCAAGCTTCGAGATCCTGCCCGGCCGATTGTTCGTATCGGTCACCTGAAGGTCGCACGCCGGGGATCTTCACTCTGCCTGGCTGCTCGATCGACCGGTCGCACCCTCATGGTTGCGCTCGAATGAAGCTTTGTTATTGTTTCGCTGATGTGGCTCCTCGACAAAATGCTCCGCCGTCTCGTCAAGCGAGGCGAACTCACCATCACCGATCATGACGGCAGGCAATATCATTACGGTGCCCCTGAACCGGGATGGGAACCGGTCAAGGTCCGCCTGACCGACCGCGGTGCTGCGATGGCGATCGCGTCCGATCCCCGGGTGGGCGCCGGTGAGGCCTATATGGACGGCCGCCTCGTCGTCGAGCAGGGCGACATTCGCGACCTGATCCTCCTTGCCCGCTACAATGCGCCGTGGGAGAGCGAGGACGTCATCAAGCCCAAGGGCCTGTTGCGGCGGGCGGCGGGCACGCTGGCCGGCAAGATCGACCAGATCAACTGGAAGACACGCTCGCGCCGCAATGCCGAGCACACCTACAACCTGACGCGCCGCCTCTATGAGCTCTTCCTCGACGAGGATCGGCAATATACCTGCGCTTATTATCGCGACACGAGCGACAGCCTCGAGCAGGCGCAGCTCGACAAGAAAGCGCATATCGCCGCCAAGCTGAACCTCAAGCCGGGCATGCGCGTGCTCGACATCGGCTGCGGCTGGGGCGGGCTAGCGCTCTATCTGCACCGCCATTACGACGTCGATGTGGTCGGCGTCGCGCTGGCGCCGGACCAGATTGCCTTCGCCAACGAGCGCGCCGCCGAGGCCGGCGTGGCGAGCCGGGTCAAATTCGAGCTGATGGACTATCGCGACGTCACCGGGCCGTTCGATCGCATCACCAACGTCGGGCTGATCGAGCATCTCGGCACGCCGCACTATCCCGGCTTCTTCGCCAAATGCCACGACCTGCTCGCGCCTGACGGGGTGATGCTTTCACACTGCTGCGGGCGGGTCAGCCCGCCGGGCACGACCGACAAATGGACACGCAAATATATCTTTCCCGGCGGCTATATTCCGGCGCTGTCGGAGATCGTGAAGGAAGCCGAGCGCAACAAGCTGATCGTCTCGGACGTCGAGACCTTGCGCTACCATTATGCGCACACGCTCAAGGAATGGTATTTGCGCACCGTCGCCGCCGAGCAGGAAATCGTCGAGCTCTATGACCGGCGCTTCTTCCGCATGTGGCAATTCTATCTCGCCGGCGCCGAGGCTGCCTTCACTTATGGCGGGATGGTCAATTTCCAGGTCCAGTATCTGCGCCGGCGGGACGCCATTCCGATGACGCGCGATTTCATGTTCGCGGAAGAGGAGCGGCTGCGCGGCCTCGAACAAGCCCCCGAATGGCATATCCGGGCGGCTGCCGAATAGCCGCGCCGGACGGCTTGGTTCAAAGGGTCCGGATCAGCCTGACCGCAACTGCGCCCCACGCCGGGTCCGCGATCACCATCTGCCGCTGTCCCGCGCCGAGGGGCAGGATATGGAGCCTGCCCTGATCGCGTCCGATCAGGCGGCCGAACAAAAAACGCCCGGCGGGCCGCGGCAGCAGCACGTCGCGGTTCAACGCCGCGCCGAAATCCTCCGGCTCGAGCCGCTCGCACCAGATCTCGTCGCCGCTGCGATAGTCGCCGATACCCGCCGCCACCTGGATCGCGAGCAGGCCCGGTCCGGCACGCGGTGCCAGCGCCACAGCATCGCGGCGTGGCGCGTGCGCGCCCTCGTGATCGAGCAAGGCGACCACGGGCAGATCGTCGGTCTGCGGAGTCGTGACCAGATCCGCGGCCTCGACCTCCAACGCGGCGGCGATACGGTTGAGCCAGCCGACCGACACCGTCCGGGTCCCGGTCTCGAGCCTGCCGATCGTCTGCGGGGTCGTCGGCGGCGTGCAACGCTCCGCCACGTCCTGCAACGTCAGGTTCCTCGCTCGCCTGACCTCCCGGATGCGCGTGATCATTTCCTGCTCCCCTAACCAGACCGGTTCGAACTGATCCTACAAAAGAGCGGGATCGGCAAGTGCCCTTCTCTGCGTGGACGATCGCCGCGGCTGGACCGAGGCGCTTTATATGCCGCCCCGCGCAGGCTAAGCCCAAAACATGTCGCAGCCCGCCCGCATCCTCCTCGCTCTGGTGCTCGGCATCGCCCTCGGCATCGCCAGCGCCACCGCTGCCGCCGATGCGTTCACCTCGCGGCTTATCGCAGTCGCGGAGCCAGTCGGCGGCCTGTGGCTCGACGCGCTGCGGATGACGATCATCCCGCTGGTCGTCGCCTTGCTGATCACCGGCATAGCGGCCACCGCCGAGGCTGCGCGCGCGGGGCGGCTCGCCGGGCGCGCGCTTATCCTGTTCCTGATCATCCTGTGGACGTCGTCGATACTTGCCGCATTGCTGCTGCCGCTGATCCTCGAGCTGTGGCCACTTCCCGCCGCCGGCGCCGAAGCGTTGCGCGCCGCGCTCGGCGCCGCGCACGCACCGGTCGGGACGGTGCCCCCGGTCAGCGAGTTTCTGCGTTCGATCGTGCCGAGCAACCCGGTCGCGGCGGCGGCCAATGATGCGATCCTGCCGCTGATCCTGTTCACCACCTTGTTCGGCTTTGCGGTGTCTCGCCTTCCGCCGGAAGCGCGCAAGCAGCTCACCGCCTTCTTTTCGGCCGTGGCGGACGCGATGCTGGTCCTGATCGGGTGGGTATTGTGGATCGCGCCGCTCGGCGTGTTCGCGCTGGCGCTGGTGGTCGGAGCGCGCGCCGGCGCCGGGGCCGTCGGCGCTTTGATCCATTATATCGTGGTGGTCTCGGCGATCGGCATCGTCGTGTGGCTGCTCGCCTACCCGCTTGCGCGTTATGCGGGTGGGGTTCGGCTCGGCGTCTTCGCGCGCGCCGTGGCGCCGGCGCAGGCGGTGGCGGTGAGCACGCAAAGCTCGCTCGCTTCGCTGCCGCCGATGCTTGCCGCCGCGGAGCGCCTCGGCGTCTCCGTCCATTCGGCGGGCATCGTCCTCCCGCTCGCGGTCGCCCTGTTCCGCGCAACCGGACCGGCGATGAACCTCGCGGTCGCGCTCTACGTCGCGCATTGGTACGGCGTCCCGCTCGGCCCCATGCAGATCGCCATCGGCATTGCCGCGGCGGCGATCACGACGATGGGCGCTGTGAGCCTTCCCGGGCAGGTGAGCTTCATCACCTCGATCGCCCCGATCGCGCTCGCGGTCGGCGTGCCGATCGAGCCGCTCGGGCTGCTGATTGCGGTCGAGACGATCCCGGACATCTTCCGCACGGTCGGCAACGTCACGATGGATGTCGCCGTCACCGTCAGCGTCACGCGCAACGGCGAGGGTGCCGATGCGGACGCTCCACCGAGGCGCACCGATGGGGTTGCTTCCTAGCTGATCGACCTAGCGGCGAACGCGGGAGCGCCGGGCACTGCGTTCCTATGTGTTTGTAGCAACGCAAGGAACTGCGGCCGCCGCGCGCCGTTCAGCGCGAAACGACATCACAAAAAGGACCGGCAAGATGGGCAAATATGTCGAACGGGGCAAAGCGGAGCCGCATATCGTTGCAAAGGACGATCCGCTGGCCATCTCGCTGTTGAAGGAGGAACATCTCATCTTCCGCCAATTGTTTGATCGCGCCGAGGAAGCCGAGGGCGATGAGCTGGTCGCGGTGGCGCGCGAGCTGTGCATGCGGCTCGGCGTCCACATGACGATCGAGGAGGAATTGCTCTATCCCGCGCTCAAGCCGATCCTCGGCGATGAAGAGGTCAATGAAGGCATCGTCGAGCATCAGTCGGGAAAGCTGATCGTCGCCGAGCTCGAGCAGCTCGACGGCACCGAGGAATTGTTCAAGACCAAGGTGCACGTGCTTGGCGAGGTGACGATGCACCACGTCGACGAGGAAGACGAGGACATGTTCGAGGACGCCAAGCAGGCGCACCGCGACAAGCGCATCGACCTCGACGAGCTTGGCAGGCAGCTCGACGCGCGCCGGGCGGAGCTTTACGAAAATATCGCCGCGAGCGGCGATGAAGGCGTCACCTGCGATGCCGAGGCGAACGAAGTGGAAAGCGTGGCGACGGCGGGCTGAGCATCACCACACGCGAGGTCCGCTCCCCATGCGGGCGATCAGAACGGGCGCTCGCCGATGACGTTGCCGCCTTCGCGGTACCGGCAGACGAGGAACTCATATTCCTGGTTTTCGGTCACCGCGCAGCCGACGCTGCCGGTCGAGCGCCACATCAGCTGCGTGTAGTGGCCGACATCCTCGAGGTCGCCGGTGCGGCTGTTCGCCGGAAAGATGCCGGGCTTGAAGTCCTTCTTCTCCTCGATCCACATACCGACCATGTCCTCGGGGGTGAAATGGCCGCGCGTGCCGAGCCACAGATTCTCCCCTTCCGGATCGGGATCGCCAGGATCGTCGGGATAATGTTCGAGGTCGTTGATTTGGACGAGATGATCGCCCCATTCCGCCGCCGATGCCGCCAGCGCGTCGTCCCAGCGGAGCGCCGGTATCCCGGCGGCGTCACGCTCGCGATTGTGCGCGGCAAGCAGCCTTTGCTCGAGGTTGGAAGTGCGTCCGATATTACCTTGCAGGAGAATGGACGAGCAGGCGAGCGCGACAAGCGCGGCAGCCCGCCCGATCGGTGCAAGATTGCGGCAGCCCGACATCATTGGTTCCCATCAGGAGATCGGCCGGAAGCATGCGCGCCATCGCTTGCGCAGGGCTTGCCGAAGATGGTTGACGCGCGGTCAACGCTGTCGGCTCGTCCGCAGGACGCGGCCTTCCGAGACGAAACGTCATGACGCTCCAGCAGATGCTGGCATTCGGCGTGCTCGCCGGAATGATGCTGCTCTTCATCTGGGGCCGGCTGCGCTACGATCTGGTGGCGATCCTCGCATTGCTCGCCGCGGTGGCGCTTGGCGTCGTCTCTCCCGACGACGCCTTTTCCGGATTTTCGGACGACATCGTGATCATCGTCGCTTCGGCGTTGGTCGTCAGCGCCGCGGTCGCCCGCTCGGGCGTGATCGAAGCGGCCCTGGCACGCCTGTCGAGCGGCGTCTCGAAAGTGAGCTCGCAACTCCTGCTGCTGGTCGCGTCGGTGACCTTCCTCTCGGCGCTGGTCAAGAATATCGGCGCGCTGGCAATGCTGATGCCCGCGGCTTTCCAGATGGCCAAGAAGTCGAATGCCTCGCCATCCTGTTTCCTGATGCCGATGGCGTTCGGATCATTGCTCGGCGGCCTCATCACCTTGGTCGGCACCTCGCCGAACATCATCGTGTCGCGCGTGCGCGAGGAAATGACCGGTCAGCCGTTCGGCATGTTCGATTATGCGCCGGTTGGCCTCGGCCTTGCCGTGACCGGGCTGATATTCCTGCGCTTCGGCTACCGGCTGCTTCCCTCGGACCGGCGCGCGACGCCGACCCTCGGGGAGGCGCTCGACATCAGCGACTATGTGACCGAAGCGCGGATCCCCGAAGCTTCGGCAGCGGATGGACTGACCATCGCCGAGCTCAAGGCACGCCTCGACGACGAGATCGCGATCACCGGCATTCACCGCGCCGACGACAGCCGCGCAATGCCGCTGCCCGATGTCGCGCTCTATACCGGCGACGTGCTGCTGCTCGAGGGCGAGCCGGAGGCGCTCGAGCGCGCGATCGCCAAGCTGGGGCTCGAGCTCGCCGGGCAGCATCGCGCCGCGGTCACCGAAACATCGTCGGCCGACATGGGCGTGATCGAGGCCGTGGTCGGCGCCAATTCCCTGCTCGTCGGCCAGGCCGCTGGCCGCATGGTCCTGCACGACCGCCATGGCGTCAATCTGCTCGCCGTCTCGCGCAGCGGTCAGCGCATCGTCTCGCGCCTGCGCGACATTGTCCTCTCGCCCGGCGACGTCATCGTGCTGCAGGGCAAGCTCGACACATTGCCCGAACGGCTGCGCGACCTCGGCTGCCTGCCGCTCGCCGAACGCCCATTGCGCTTCGGCAAGAGCACACGCGGGCTCGTGCCGATTGTCATTCTCGCCGGCGCGATGGTGCTGACCGCGCTCGGCTTAGTCCCTGTCGCGATGGCGTTCTTCGGGGCGGCGGCGCTGATCATGCTCAGCGGCGCGCTGCCCGTGCGCGAGGCCTATGACCATATCGAATGGCCGATCCTGGTGATGATCGGCTGCCTGATCCCGGTCTCCGACGCGCTGCGCACCACCGGCGGCACCGATCTTATCGCGACCTGGCTCTCGGGAGCCGCGTCGGTGCTGCCGGCATGGGGCGCGGTCGCGCTGATCCTGGTCGCGGCGATGGCGGTGACGCCGTT
>Ga0255338_1003009_pt1 | contig 21862 bp, 19 predicted proteins | sample MeOH1_35cm_T4_19_FD_203715 | JGI IMG/M metagenome (GOLD analysis project Ga0255338, IMG submission 203715) | Sandy soil microbial communities from University of British Columbia, Vancouver, Canada - MeOH1_35cm_T4_195 | ecosystem: Engineered > Artificial ecosystem > Sand microcosm > Unclassified ...
TTTCAAACCACTCAGTTCTTTGGCACGATCAGATAATTCTCTGATTTTGCTTTCCAGTAGCTGAATCTGTTCCGTTTGATCCTGAACAATATGATTGTGCACCGCATTTGCACTCCGGGACTGAATAATCTCATTCTCCTGATCACGCATGTTCAATAAAGTATTTTCCAATTTCTTGATCGTAAACTTATTTTTAATCAGCCTCTGTATGTCACTTGCCTCCGATAGTTCCGGCATTTTCTGTTCGGCCGTATTGCGCACAAGAAGGATGAGTGCCGCAGTACAGCCTGCGTCCCTGGCTTGACGGATAAACTTAACCCCATTCTGCTCCGGCATACCGATCCGGGAATCGACCAGGCACAAATCGTAAATATTCCTTGTGATTAACTCCAGACTTCCGCAGTATGTATCCGCAATGCAGACGTCGTATTTCGTTGCGGAAGCATCAGCCAGCACCCGGAGAGTACCGTTTCTACCGTCATTATCATCATCGATCAGCAGGACACGCATTGGTTCATCCGGTTTCAACTTCTCCTGTCAATAATGAAGATGTAATAATTGTACAAATTCCATACGCCGGCATTTATGTAATCAAATAAAACCAACGATATGATCTCGTTTTTGCAATTTATAAATAAATTAAGATTAATCCAGTGATATATATCACTACATATCGTGACAGAAGCAATTGTGCATCCTGATGCAAACCACATACATTTAGTTTAAACATATTTGATTCATGCACGTAAAAGCAAAAAAGAATTCATAACAGCTGAAACACTTTTTTTCGCGTCTGGGTCCACGTATTTGGTCTTGATTCCCCCCTCAATCAGTCCGGTAGACGAGTTTTAATTGCACACCTTAAAACACATCTCCTATGGGTGATAAAATAATGGTCGTTGAGGATGACCCGGAAATGCGCGCTAACATTTCTGAGCTTCTCACACTTTCCGGTTATGAAGTAATCCCCGCATGCAACGGTAAAGATGCATTGGAACAAATGCGCAATGTTCACCCTAACCTCGTGCTCTGTGATATCATGATGCCGGAGCTGGATGGTTTCGGAGTGCTTCGTGCCATGCAAAATCTGCCGGGACTGACCGGAATACCTTTTGTATTTCTTACTGCACGATCAGAAAAAGATGACTTCCGGCGTGGAATGGATCTGGGAGCAGACGATTACCTGACGAAACCTTTTCAGGGCGACGAATTACTGAAGGTGGTTGATGCGCGCCTCAAAAAAAGCCGGATGTTCCGGAAAGTCATTGAGGAAGACGTAGAAGGTCTGAATGACTTTATGCAAAATGCAAAACGGGTTTTGGGACCTCAGCTGGTTGCTGATCATCACGAGAAAAAGAAGCTGAGAAAAAAAGACGTCATTTTTATGGAAGGCGACTCCTCGAGCTATCTCTATTTTGTGTGCTCAGGAAAAATTAAGACGTACAGAACAAATGACGACGGAAAGGAATACATCACGGGGATTTACGGCGAAGGAGATTTTTTCGGGTATCTAACCTTGGTTGACGGAAGTGTCCGCAAAGAAACTGCAATGACACTGGAATGCGCTGAAGTCACACTTTTCTCGCGCCAGGATTTTCTTAAGCTGTTATCCACAGACAGAAATCTTTCGCTCCAATTCATCAGTTTTGTGATGAAGAGCCTGGATGATGCCGAACAGCGCCTGTTACATCTCGCGTATGATTCCGTACGCCGGCGGGTTGCAGAAGCATTATTATTTCTCTGCCACAGGTACCAGATAAAAGACGGAGAATCCATTCCTATGAGCCGCGACGTGCTTTCTGCCCTCGCCGGGATTTCCCCGGAGTCGGCCAGCCGCAACCTGAGTGATTTCCGTGATGAGGGTATAATCGAAACGAATCATGGTACGGTGCTCATCAAAAGCATCAATCGCTTAGAGCATATGAAGTACTAGAATTGACTTTTGCTGATGCCGTAAAAAAAGGTCCGGATGTGAAACACGTCCGGACCGTCCATTTCAGTTCAACAGGTTACATCGCAAAAACCTCGAGGGAAACAGAAAGCTTATTTTCCACGCCCCGCACACCGGGAGTACGCCACGCAGCTTTTTCCGCATCTCTTTTTTCAGCCAGTGAACGCACTTTGCCGGTAAGAACAACCGTATCGCCAACTGTGTCGATTTTTATTTTATCGGCATCAAGAGTTGCACTCCGGTGGAATGCAAGCGATACCTGGCGCTTTACATCTTTTATTCCCACACGAGGAGTAATTCTGATGTTGTTGATCACACCTTTTACCCCTGTGAGATTTTCAATGGCCGAAGCCGCTGCTTCTTTCTGGAAACCCCAATCGGCTTCACCTTCCAGGGTTACCCAGCCATCATCCACTTTAATTTTCAATCGCTCATCCTGCACAATGCTGTGCCATTTAACCGCGTGCAATGCGGCTGCTGCGAGGTCAGTATCGCTTTTCACAGAATTCGGGAGTACGCGCACTTCAATATCTTCGGCAACAGCTAGAACGCCTTTTACTTCTTTTGCGGCCCGTTCAGCGGCAAGTTTTTTCGAATATGAATCTACAGTTCCGGAAAGTGTAACAACTCCTTCTTTCACTGCCACACCAATTTCTGTTGAATTCAGGAATGGTTGCCATTTTAATTCTTCCTGCACATCGTGCTGGATTTGTTCATCAGTTCTCATGTTCGTTGTTTGTGTTGGTTTGTCAGGCAAAGAAAATATCTCCGCAACCGAAATCGAATGACCCGAAGCAGGAGTGCCAATGATTGTTTGCATTCACATATTTTCATACGGACTACCGCGCAGGTAAAATTTCAACACGCCTTCAAAACAAAATCAATGATCCCTGCATGCAAAAATAAAACGGGAGTTATTTTTTTATTTCAGCACCTTCCGTCTGATACATGGAGACGTTGTGAACCATTTACAGTGGTGTTGCAGAAGAAGGATATAAATCAAAAAAAAGTTGCCTTTCAATTCGCACAACAACCATCTTCGCTCACACATCGGAGCACTGAAGGAGTTCCGGCGGAAATTTCACGTAAACAAACAACCTTTGTCCGCTCTGATTCAAGGTCGTAATCCTTTACGGACGTCTCTTATTTCCGCCTTCACGGCGATACTCTCCAGGACGGATGCGATAAACAGGCAATAATCTTTTCTTACTTTTAGCAATTCAATGCCACCCCCTGTATGAAACTGAAGACACTTATTGTAGACGATGAACTGCCGGCAAGGGAGAATCTGAAGCTGCTGCTCATGGAGCATTGTCCGGAGATTGAAGTGGTGGGAACTGCCGAAGGGGTGCAATCCGCTTTGAAGCTGATCAGCGAACTTAAACCGGAAGTACTATTCCTTGATATACGAATGCCCTCAGGTGCCGAAGGATTTGATCTGCTGTCAAAAATTCCGGAGAAGAACTTTCAGGTGGTCTTTGTGTCGGCGTATAAAGATTATGCGTTACGTGCATTCCATGTCAATGCGATTCACTATATCCTGAAACCAATTGATATCGACGATCTGAAAACGGCAGTAAAGAAACTGGTGGCGAACAAAGAATTATTCACCAGCAATCGGGAGAATCTTACCAGCTACATCCGTTCGCTGGAGAATATCTCCAGGACAATCAATGAACCGACTTTACAGCGGATTACGATCAATCACGCGAAAGGATTCAAGATCGTAGATCCTTCCGACATCATGTACCTCGAAGGAGAAGGCAACTACACAAAAATATTCTTCTCCGACGGAAGCCAGTATGTCGACACACGGTCAATCGGAATCTACGAGGAAATCCTTGATCCGAAGAAATTTTTCCGGATTCACAAATCACACATTGTCAACCTCAGTTACGTAAGTGAATTCCTGAACGTTGACGGTTCGTTTGCTGTGATGAAGAACGGTGCAAAGCTGGTCATATCACGACTCCGACTTGCTGGATTCCAGGAACTGTTTCGCTCTTAACAGCATACAATTTTTACCACATAGTTTGCCCTGCCCGTTGTTTGCCAGAGAGGCGCAGCAAGCTGCTTTCCCACATAGGTCATATAGGGAAGTATTAAGCCCAATTCTCTTTTTACCAAATAGTTTGTACTGTTCGTTGTTTGCCGGAAAGACGTAGCACGCTGCTTGCCCACATTGGTAACACGGCGACGCACTATATTTCAAACAACATATTTCCCTATATGTTCTATGTGGGGGTTTCGTTTTTCGCGAAACCACTTAGAAAACAACGTATGTCATGCTTTTCTATGTGGTAAAATAACCAGAGGGTACATCTTGTACAACGCACCGTACACTTCAAACAGTGATCCGCTATCTGACCTGAAGTTTCCTCAACTTAGAGTTGCACCAAACCTGGCCTGACATGTTATCCCTGCACCGAAGCCTGCTTAGCAGTAGTTTGCTGTTTCTGTTATTCTGTGCAGGACTATCAGCACAACAATACAGTTTCATCAATTTCTCCATTGAAGATGGTCTGGCTCAGTCGCAGGTGCAGGCGATTTACCAGGATCCGAAGGGTTATTTGTGGATCGGAACATACGGTGGATTGTCACGCTACGATGGAAAGAGTTTCGTGAATTATTCCAAAGAAGACGGATTGATCGATAACCGCATCAATTCCATCACCGCAGGAAAGAAAGGGGAAATTTACTTTGCAACACTGGGCGGAATCAATCGCTTCGACCCGAACGCATCAGTCGCAACAAACAGCAAATCATTCATCAGCCTGCCGCTCAAACCTGAGCTTTCGAGGAACCAGGTAACTTCGGTTGCGTTCGACAAACAAGGTAATTTGTGGATGGGAACTGACGGAGGCGGAATCTGCATGTACAATGGAATGGGCTTCGTGTACTATTCAGAACGCGACGGACTGATGAATGATTATGTGCGTTCAGTGTGTCTCGACAAAAACGGAAACATCTGGTTCGGAACACGTGGAGGAATCTGCTATTTCGACGGAAAAGCCTTCCGCAAAATTGATTCCTCCATTGCACAGCCACACAACGTTTCCCAGATCATCGAAGACAAAGACCATAATCTCTGGTTCTGCACCTATGGAGAAGGAATTTTCAGATACGATCCCTCAACCGGGCTCGGTACAGGTATCAACACCTTCACGAACTACACCGAGAAAGACGGATTGATCATGGACTGGATCCGTGATGCAACCCAGGACGATAACGGAAATTTCTGGTTCGCCTCGAAGAGCGGCGTCAGTAAGTTCGATGGAAAAACTTTCCTGAATTTCGACGAAGCGAACGGACTCTTCTACTCCAACATCAATACCGTGATGCAGGATAAAGAAGGAAAAGTCTGGTTCGGTACCGATGGTAAAGGGGTCCTGAAATTCACAGGTGAAACATTTGTAAACTACACCACACAGGATGGATTGAGCAGCGATATTATCATGTCTGTTACAGAAGATAACCTGATGAACCGCTGGTATTGCACCTACGGAAACGGAGTCTGCAGGCAGGATGCATCCGGAAAGTTTACGAATTACACCATTGCTGACGGACTGAACAACAACGTTGTTTGGACATGTTATGCCGGCCAGGACAATAAGATCTGGTTCGGAACTTCGGATGGAGTCTGCATTTACAACGATGGAAAATTCACTGCACTGCCCGACAGCCTGCCTGCGAAGACAGTCTATTCCATTTTCCGCGATTCGGAAAACAATATGTGGTTTGGTACCACTGCAGGAGTTACGAAGTATGATGGTCAATCGTTTGTGAGTTATACCGACGGAGAGAAAAATGCCGGAAAGAACATCCGCAGCATTATAGAAGACAGTCAGCACAATTTGTGGTTCGCAGGCAGCGGTGGAGTTTATAAATATGACGGCACCACCTTCACCAACTACACAACAGAAGACGGACTCACAGACAACAACGTTGTTTCCATTCTCGAAGACGCGGAACAGGAGCTGTGGATCGGTACGAGCAGCGGATTGACGCACTACGACGGCAAAACATTCAGGGGAATTTTTGTCGACGAAAAGTACAGTGCGAACAACGTGAACTTTCTCCTGCTGGATGAGGCGCAGCATTTATGGCTGGGAACAAACAACGGAATCTATGAACTCAACACACAGAAGTTCTACGACAAAGACACCGCCGATTTCAAACACTACACCAATTACGAAGGACTTCGCAGCCTGGAGTGCAACCAGAATGCAGCCTACCTGGATAAAGCAGGAAACCTCTGGTTCGGAACTTCCGATGGAATCCTGAAATACTCGGCAGGTCGCGGGACAAATGTCGATCGGTCTCCGGAACCACTTACACACATTACCGGTGTGCGCTTGTTTCTCCAGCCAACCGATTGGTCTCCGTATTCCGATTCGATGGATGCAGCCACCCAACTGCCGCTTCAGCTCTCGATCGATTACAGGAAGAAGTACCTCACCTTCGATTACATCGGGATCAGTCTCGACAATCCCGGAGCGGTTCGATACAAATTCATGCTGGAAGGATTCGACCAGGATTGGTCGCCGGCTACAGATGCAACATTCGCAACGTATTCCAATCTTCCGCATGGCAGATATACCTTCAAAGTTATTGCCTGCAACAAAGACGGAATCTGGAATTCAGCACCGGCCACATTCAGTTTCGAAATCACTCCGCCGTTTTGGCTCACGTGGTGGTTCTTCGTCCTGAGTTTCCTCGTTGGTGCTGCAATTATTTACCTGATCTATCGCTGGAGAGTTTCGGTGATCAAGCAGAATCACCATACGCAGCAGCTGGAATACCAATCGAAACTGCTCGTACTTGAACACCAGACATTGAATGCGAGTATGAACCGTCACTTCGTATTCAATGCACTCAACTCGATTCAGTATTACATCACGAAGGAAAACAAAACCCTCGCGACCAAATACCTGAGCAGCTTTGCGAAACTCATCCGCAAGAATCTCGACAGTTCCATGAGTAATTTCGTTCCGCTCGAAGAAGAAATCGAACGGTTGAAATTGTACCTCGAGCTGGAACACATGCGTCTCGAAGGAAAATTTGATTACAGGATAGAGATCGTAGGAGATGTTGATACTGAATCGATCGATATTCCGCCGATGATGTTACAGCCCTACATTGAGAACAGCATCTGGCATGGAATCCTTCCGATGGAGAAACCCGGCACGATTGTGATTACGGTGAAAGAAGTGGGAGATGATATCATGTTCAGCATCCAGGATAACGGAATCGGTGTAGAAGCCAGCAAAGCAAAGAAAGCCGCAAACGGATCCATTCATGTTTCGCGCGGGATGGAGATTACTACGGGTCGGATCAATGTACTGCGCGCCATCACCAAATCCGAGATTTCAGTCAAAGGTCCGTTCGACGTAAAGAACGAAAAGGGGGAAACGGTGGGTGCACGGGTTGAAATAGTGTTACCAATTAAGGCCTATAATGAACCGCACGTGGATTGAACCCGACCGCCAGCCAAAAACAGGTCAAAAACGCGTTGTTTGGTCAAAAAATCGTCTTATCTTTATTATATCGAAGCTGTGCAGAAAACTATGAAACTTCAGATTAAAATAGCACTTGTAATTGGACTGATCGGACTTCTGAGCTCTTGCCAGAAAGAAGATCTCGATTCAATGAGCAATTCTTCGACACAAGAGAACGGGTCTTCGATGCGTATAGGAAATCCGGACAGCAACAATAATGGTGGTTGGCTGAACGATGGCAACAACCCTGTGAATGCAGATTCATCCGGCATTGTTGGCGGCGGAGATGATGATCGCGATGGCGGCGGAATTGTTGGCGGCGGTGATGATGATTCAGACGGCGGCAACAAAAAAGCCGGTGGCAATAAACATTAATAAACGACGATAGTCTTTATATATAAAATCCCGCAGTCGATGATTGCGGGATTTTTTTGAAATAAAAACGGGAATCAACTCTGGTTGATTCCCGTTTTATTTGATTGTACCCGGGACGGGACTTGAACCCGTACAGCGTTACCGCCAAGGGATTTTAAGTCCCTCGTGTCTACCATTCCACCACCCAGGCAATGTTGGTGTGCCGATTACACGACACAAATTTCGGAACTGCGCCCGAACAAAAAAAAACCTCTCCGAGGAGAGGAAAAAAATGAGCGGAAGACCGGTCTCGAACCGGCGACCTTAACCTTGGCAAGGTTACGCTCTACCAACTGAGCTACTTCCGCTTATTCTGAAAAGAACTTTTCCCGTTACGGGACGACAAAATTACGATAGGCGCTGAATTCTCAAAGAAATAAGGTCTTTTTAATTTTAAGATTCTTATTTTATTGATTTTCAGCATTTTAAATAGATTCATGGCTCGTTGGATTCAACAAGTGCCACTGCTGCTCACAATAATTGCCCCGCATGACACGACTCTTACCGAATGAACCACTCCTCTGCTAATTTTGCGCCTGTGATGAAAACACGCAAACTCAACAAGCCGCTGGCCGGCTATCATTTGCTTCTCATGTTGTGCGAAGTGGACGGAGAATTCCCTGAATCAGAAGGAAAAGTAATTGTTCGTTACCTGGAAGAAAGCTTCCCTTTTCATGTGAATCTCGATGAAGAAGTTGAATTCCTTTCCACTCTTCCAAAGACGGATTATATGGAACATTTCCAGAAGGCGATGAACGATTTCTATGAAGACTCCACTCCCGATGAGCGCGACGATTTTCTGAATTTCGCCGTGAAGCTCGTGAAGGCCGATGATGTGATCACGAAAGACGAAAACATCTATCTGAACACGCTGTACAATGCGTGGGCACCGGAGTTTGAATAGTTCACCGTCCAGTCGTTCATGGTTCACCGTCCAATCGTTCATGGTTCACCGTTGAATCGTTTGCAGATCACTGTTGAATCATTTTAAGTGAACCGTTCAAGTTACTGTCCAAAGCACAACGTAACCTTCATCCCGGAATGCTGATCAGTGATCTGTGATTTGTAATCTGTGATCTGAACTGTGAACCGTGAACTGTGAACCGTGAACTATTCGCCGGTAATCACAGGTTCCTCCAGATGCTCCCAAAGCATTCTTCCCATAATATCCTTCCACCCTTCTTCAAAATTCCCGGGATGAAGATCCGGATTGGATCTGGCAAACGAGTCTATGCCGGAATGGGTCACGCGTACACGCGTACTGTTACCTTCCGGAAAGAGTTCAAATCTGACCTGCGAATCTCCGGCATTGTCTTCGTATCTCCAGGTATAGGAAAGCAGTCTTCCGTGAACAGCTTCAGTAACTTCACAAAAATGCCTGTACTGAATTTCGTCCGTACCACCGACAAATTCAAACCGGTAACCAACTTCCGGCTTGAACCCCGGAAGATCAAAATACCAGGTTCGCATTTCACGTGGATCAGTGAGTGATTTCCATACTTTATCGGCACGGGCCGGATAAGTCCTCTCCATTACGAATGTTCCTTTGTGTGTTTTACTCATGGCGCTAAGTTTTTGACAGTCGAATCCATGAATCCCCGGCGACTTCATGGGCCTGAAATTTTTCTGCAATTTATAAATGCGGAATGATCATTTCAGGAACTGTTCGAAGTCTGGCAGGAAACCATCCGCGGTTGGATGAAAATTGCGGTCCATCGGGAATCAACGGAATATCAACAACTCATTTCGCGAGGTAATCTGGGAGAGACTTTCCGACAATTCCGGTCCAACCTTCTGCAAAATTCTTCGCAGCCAGATCCGGATTGGACTTCGGAAATGTTTCGAGTCCGGCATGAGTGAGCTTGAGCCGCGTGGAGTTTCCTTCCGGAAATAATTCCCATGTTACAAATGAATTTCCATCGTACCCGCTGTAACGCCAGCTGTAGGTAAGTTTTCTCCCGGGAATTACTTCGGTGACTTTACAAAGATGATTGTATTGGATTCCGTCCGGTGGTCCACCCATGAAACTGAATTCGTAACCAACTTCCGCTTTGAATCCCGGAAGATTGAAATACCAGTTTTTCATTTCATCGGGATCAGTGATTGCTCTCCATACTTTCTCTGCCGTTACCGGGTAAGTACGTTCAATTTCAAATGGTTTGTCCATGGAGTTTTTTCTTTTTAATATGGAAGTAATATGCGCCGGCAGCAAGAAGAATGTAGATCAGCATGGGCCAGCTCTGTGCACTGAATCCCATCACCATTCCTATCGAATACAAGGCAAGAAACAGATCGATGCACAATCCCGCATACGCCCATTCTTTCAGCACCGGAAAAACCGGAGCCAGGATAAGAACACACCCAATTACTTTTAACCATCCGGTGACAGGGATAATGTATTCGGGATAGCCCATCAGATCGTGGATCATCGCCACGGTTTCTTTTTCATGCGTGATACTTCCTGCACTTGAAGCCAACATGGCAAGTGCGAAAAGTCCGTTGAAAACCCAATAGGAAATCTTAATTGCTTTCGGCGACATAATATCTATGATTTTCGATTTGTGAATTACGAATTGAATGTTGCGAGATACTGATCGAGCTGATCGAACGTTCCGTTGAATCCACCCTGCATGCCTGCGAAGCTGTCATAGAACAGCCGGGCTTCATCCTCAGTGCAATTAATCGGATACCCGGTAAGCTTCACAGTTGTTTTGCCGTTCTCTTCGCTGAACTCTGCGTAGTTCATCATTTCTGCAGGCCATGTTGGCGCCATCGGGTGACGTGTAACTCCACCGTTTTTATCAGAGAACGAAACTACGAATACCAGTTTGCTGATCGGAATAATTTCCTTGTACACGAATCGTCCCCACATCTCCGAACCATCCGGTGAAGACATTCCGTAGTGAAACATTCCTCCCGGGCGGAGATCAACGGTTGCGTGTATCATCTTAAGTCCTGCGGGTCCCCACCAATGCATAAGGTGTTCAGGTTTTGTATATACGTCCCACACCAATGCCTGCGGTGCATTGAGCGTTCTTGAAATTGTAAAGGGTGCTTTAGTAGTACTCATTGTCTTTTTATTAACTGATGAACTTGCACATGTATTTACTGTCGCGGCACTGCGGATCATTTATTCAGTTGTTCTACGTAAACAGCGAGTTTTCCTATTGTCTGTTCACCACCCTCCTTCGCACCATGTTCACGCAACACAAACTCCACAGCTTCTTTGGAAAGGAAGAGTCCGGTCATCGTTACCCTCGTTTTTCCTGCGCCTGCATCTTCAAATAAGACGGTAGTGGTAAAATTCAGATGCTCCGGGTGATCTTTTCCGCTGACCGCATAACGCAATTTCGTCGGCGGTGTAACCTCGTGATAAACAACTTCCGTTGGGTAATCAACACCATCCGGACCGTGCATAATGAACTTCCAATGACCTCCTGCTTTAATATCCGCGTCTTGATTAGTAATGGTAAATCCATTGGGACCCCACCAGTTTACGAGATGTTCTGCTTTTGTCCAGACCTCGAATACCAGTGCCTGAGGTGCATTTACGACGCGGGAAATAACAATCTCCCGATCGGCTGTTGGTGATGTTGTGTTGCTCATAGGTGTGTATGTTATTTTTTCTTTCGGGTGATTTTCCGTCCCTTGTCACGTCTCTTTTTATTTCCGGCAGAATGTTCCGTCAAAGCACCGGCGCTGTCCGATTGCAGCTTTTGCAGATAGACCTCTAACGCATCAAACTTCTCTTCCCAGAATTTCTTATACTGCGCTACCCATTCATTCACCTCATTCAGCTTCTCCAGTCTCGCTTCGCAGAAATGTTCTCTTCCCTGAACATTGATCGACACCAGTCCGCACTCGGTCAGTATCTTGATGTGCTTCGAAATCGCCGGACGCGAGATATCAAATCTCTCCGCAACCGAATTCAGGTTCATGTTTTCATTCGCAATCATACTGATGATTGCTCTCCGGGTTGGATCTGCTATTGCCTGAAAAACATCTCTTCTCATTGTGCTCTATTTATTACGTAACCTTTCGGTTACAAATATATGTAACCTTTTGGTTACGGAACAAATCCAGAAGTATCCCGAAAGGTGAAATAGCTGTTTTTCAGAAGATTAAAGTTTGGAACCGGAAACTATTTGCCGAGCAGTTTTTTGATTTCATTCAGCTTCATCAATGCTTCCACCGGCGTGAGATTATTGATGTCCGTATTCAGAATTTCTTCACGGATATTTTCCAGCACAGGATCATCGAGCTTGAAGAAACTCAATTGCATGTCACCGTCGTCCGTTGACTTATCAGTCCGAGTAGCCACCACTTTTTGATTGGCCTCAGATCCAGGCGCACCGGGGGCTTGCAAGTTCAATTCCGTCGCATGACTCTTCTCCAGCTGTTTCAGCACCTCCTGCGCTCTCTCCACAACCTTCCTCGGCATTCCGGCCAGGCGTGCCACGTGAATACCGAAGCTGTGTTCGCTTCCGCCCGGAGAAAGTTTCCGGAGAAAAACAATCTTGTTGCCTACTTCACGCACACTCACGTTGAAATTGCGCACGCGGGGAAACTGTTCTGCCATTTCATTCAGCTCGTGGTAATGCGTTGCAAACAATGTCTTCGCTCTTGCTTTCGGTTGTTCGTGAATGAATTCAGCAATCGACCATGCAATGGAAATTCCATCGTACGTACTTGTACCGCGACCGATTTCATCCAGCAGGATCAAGCTGCGCTCCGTGAGATTATTCAGGATACTCGCGGTTTCATTCATCTCCACCATGAATGTAGACTCACCGGAAGAAATATTGTCGCTCGCTCCTACCCGCGTGAAGATCTTGTCGACCATTCCGATTTCAGCGTGAGTTGCAGGAACGAAACAACCGATCTGCGCGAGAAGCACAATCAAAGCGGTCTGTCGTAGCAATGCGGATTTACCCGACATATTCGGTCCTGTAATCATCAAAACCTGCTGACCTTCCGGATCGAGGTAAATATCATTCGCGATATAGGAATCTCCTTCGGGCAATTGCTGTTCAATCACCGGGTGACGGCCGCTCTTGATATTAATAATCAGGGAATCGTTCACATGCGGACGGACATAACTGTGCCTGCGCGCCAGGCGCGAGAATCCCAACAGGCAATCCAGTTTCGCGAGCTGTGATGCATTTACCTGGATTTTCACCACCCATTCTGAAAGCGATGCAACAAGTTCATTGTACAAACGGAATTCAATCGACGCTATCTTTTCTTCTGCTCCGAGAATTTTTTCTTCGTACTCTTTCAGTTCCGGCGTGATGTAACGTTCCGCATTGACCAATGTCTGTTTACGGATCCATTCCACCGGAACTTTATCCTTATGTGCATTCGAAACTTCGAGGTAATACCCGAAAACATTATTGAACGCTACTTTCAGTGACGGAATCTTCGTACGCTCACTTTCACGCTGCTGCAACTGCAGGAGGTAGTCCTTCCCTGCGTAAGCCAGGGTGCGGAGTTCATCCAGTTCTGCGTCTACGCCCTGCGCAATTACGTTTCCTTTATTCAGTAACGCAGGCGCTTCTTCATTCACCTCGCGCCCGATCCGTTCCCGCAACGCAACACATTCATCCAGCCGCTCACCTATTTTCACCAGTCCCGGTTTTCCGGTTCCGATGCACATTTCTTTCACCGGTTCAGCAGCATCCAGCGCACGCTTCAGTTGCACAATCTCCCGCGGCGAAATTCGTCCCGCTGCAGCTTTCGCCACAATACGCTCCAGGTCGCCGATACTCCGCAGCTGATTGTAAATTGCATCACTGAGAACAGCGTCTTCGGTAAGCGCACCTACAGCATCCAGCCGTTCGTTGATCTGTGGAATATCTTTCAGCGGCAACGCCACCCAACGCTTGAGCAGTCGTGCACCCATTGCAGTGGTGGTGTGATCAATCACATCAATCAACGTTCTTGCACGTTCATTTGCAGAACCGAATAACTCGAGATTACGGATAGTGAAACGATCAAGCCAGACATAGGAATCCTCTTCCAACCGTGAAATCGTTGTGATGTGCTGTACTTTGTCGTGCTGCGTATCACTGAGGTAATGTAACGCCGCACCTGCCGCAATAATTCCGCAGGTAAAGTGGTCAATCCCGAATCCTTTCAGCGAAAGAACATTGAAGTGACGGAGAATTTTCTCCATCGCATAATCGTGCGTAAACACCCAATCCTCGAGCCCGAAGAAATGTAGTTGTGTTCCGAACGATTGGCTGACATCGGCTTTCCTGTTTTTCTGAAACAGTACTTCACTCGGGCGGAAGTTCTGCAGCAGTTTCTCAACGTAAACATGCGTTCCTTCCGCACAAAGAAATTCTCCGGTTGACACATCCAGGAATGCAACGCCCGCTTTTTCTCCTTCGATGTAAACCGATGCGAGAAAATTGTTCGAACGGTGATCCAGCACTTTGTCATTGAAAGAAACTCCTGGAGTAACAAGTTCTGTCACGCCCCGCTTCACAATTCCTTTGACCAGTTTCGGATCTTCGAGCTGATCACAGATGGCAACCCGCAATCCGGCGCGGACTAATTTCGGCAGGTAGGTATCGAGTGAGTGATGCGGAAATCCGGCGAGTTCAATATATGCTGCAGCTCCATTCGCACGTTTCGTCAGAACAATTCCAAGAATTGCAGCCGCACGGATCGCATCCTCACCGAATGTTTCGTAAAAATCGCCTACGCGAAACAACAAACATGCGTCAGGATATTTCGCCTTGATCGCGTTGTACTGCTTCATGAGGGGCGTTTCCACCACCCCGTTTACGGTTGCTTTTGTCTTAGCCATTGAGTTTCAAAAATACTTCTGAAAAGAAGGTTTTTACAGGCAAGTTTTGAACAGTTGGGAGATGGGAGTAGGGAGACGGGAGTCCCACTCCATTTGCAGTATCCTAGCTATCAGAACTTTGCGAAATTGCTTGTTTGCCAGCGAAAATGAGCGGAATTTACAGTCCCGTCTCGAGAATCTTTGATCGCTTCAACGATCGCGCCGTGTCGCGTGGGTTTAGAATTACAAAGTTCGTCCCCGTTTCTCCGTGCCGCCGCGTAGAGCGCCGCAGGCAACCAAAAATCTATCTTTGCCGAATGAAAGTAACCATCATCGGCTGCGGAAACATGGGCCTCGTTTATGCGAGAGCATTTCTGCGCTACAACATTGTGAGCACCGAAAATCTGTTGCTCGCAGAGAAAAACGAAATGCGTCGCGACGAACTGCAACGCATGAATACCGGACGTGTAATTGTTGTCACCGATCCCGCAATCAGCGACAGCAATCTCATCATCATAGCAGTGAAGCCCCAGGATTTCTCCGAACTCGCTCCCTTACTTCGCGGACTCATTCATCCCGAAGCGATCGTTGTTTCTATCATGGCCGGAATTACTATCCCGCGATTGGAACATGATCTTGCGCATAAATACATCATCCGCGCCATGCCGAATTCACCTGTGGAAGTCGGAATGGGCATGACTGGATTCTCGGCGCACAAATCTGTTTCCCTTGAACAGGTACGAAGCGTAGAAAATTTATTGTCCACCACCGGCCGTACCGTATTTTTCGAAGACGAGAACATGCTGAATGCAGTTACAGCTTTGAGCGGAAGCGGTCCGGCCTATTTCTACTACATCGTTCGCGCGATGGTCGAAGCGGGAACAGAAATGGGAATGACCGAAGCGGTTGCATCTACATTGGTGAAACAAACGATGCTTGGTGCTTTTCAACTGATCAACAATGCAGCAAAACCGTATGATGAACTGATCAGGACAGTTGCCTCGAAAGGCGGAACTACGGAAGCCGCCCTTTCTGTTTTTGAGAACGGACGCATGCATGAAACGCTGGTGAAAGGGATAATTCGTGCCGGAGAAAGATCAGCGGAGTTGTCGAAAGGATAATATCGCAGATACGCAACCGTTGCGAAGGTGTGCAGCCGATTTCCTAACTTGCACTACCTATGAAACGAGTTTTCTCAACGCTCTTTTTTATCCTGGCATTTTCCGCTCTCCCCGCACAATACACCCAATCCTACATTGATAGTCTGAAGAATCAGCTGAACCAACCTCAGCATGATACCGATCGCGTTCTGACGATGATCAATGTTTGCCGTTATTATCAGAACAACAATTTTGATTCTGTAACTGCTTACGCAAATAAAATTGTACTTCTTTCGGATAAAATTCAGTTCACCAAAGGACAGGGTGGCGGACACATTTTCCTCGGTATGATGTTGATGTACCAGGGTGTGTATCCGGAAGCCTTGCACGAATTCTAGGTTGCCTACGATTACTATGAGCAGATCGGAATGACGAAGGGCATGGCAAACTGTCTCAACAACAACGCAATCATTTATTCCAGTACCGGCCAGTACGATCTTGCGCTCGATAATCAGTTGCGTGCACTCGGAATGTACAGGCAGATCCACAATGGTACTATGACTGCAAACAGTCTCAATAACATGGGACTGCTGTACGTAAACCAGGAACGCAACGATGAAGCTTACCCGTGGATCATGCAGGCTATTCAGCTCATGAAGGACAGCGGTTTCACCTTGTTACTGCGTAATCCTTACAACAATCTCGGTGTAGTTTACCAGCGGAAACTCCGGCTTGATTCTGCCATCCATTATTTCACTGCTGCAATTCCATTGTACGAAGAAGCAGGTGATTACTACCAGCTCGCGGGATGTTACAACAACCTGGCGCTGGTGTATGACCTGCAGAATGACACCACCCATTGTCTTGAGTACAACCGCAAAGCCATCGCAATCAGAAACGAAATCGGCGATCTTCCCGGCATAGCAACGTCGCGACTGAACATGGGCGTAACGTATCAGAAAGCAAACCGCCCTGATCTTGCACTGCCGTTTCTGCGTTCTGCTATCCTGCTGGCCGATACTTTGCACATGCAGAATGTACTGTACGAAGGATATGTTCAGCTTGCAGTGAACGACTCTCTGACAGGGCATTTCGATTCAGCATTTTACCACATGAAAATTGCCATCACACATCGCGACAGCATGGTGAGCGAAGAAATCGATGAGCGATTGGCGAATATGCGGGTACGATACGACACGGATGAAATCCAGAAACAAAAAGAACTCGCCGATGAACAGCTGAAAAAGGAAAAGACGATCCGTTGGCTCATCATCGGCGGTTCGGGAATAGTGTTTTTCGGATTGATCCTTCTTGCATTCGCTTTGCGTGCGGTGAGAAAGAAGAACCGGTTACTCGCTACCCAGCGACAGGAAATTCTTCAGAAGAACGCTGTTCTCAATGAGCAGAATCATATCATCACCGAACAGAAACAGGAAATCACCGACAGTATCAGCTATGCATATACGATTCAGCAGTCCCTGCTTCCTTCCCATGAGGAGCTGAAAACCGCACTGCCCGATTCATTCGTGATGTTTCGTCCCCGCGATATTATCAGCGGCGATTTTTATTTCGTCGCACAGTTGAAAGATGCAGTTCTTTTTGTGGTCGCCGATTGTACCGGTCACGGAGTTCCGGGGGCAATGATGAGCATGCTCGGTGTGGAAGAATTTCAGAAAGCAATTACAGTGACGCAGAATCCCGGGGAAATTATTGCTGAAGTAAACCGCTCGATCAAAAGTGCATTGAAACAGTCGCACGAAGGAAGTTCATCACGCGACGGAATGGATGTGGCTGTATGCCTGCTGACCGGAAACAAGCTGCAGTACGCGGGGGCGCAACGTCCGTTGTGGATCTGCCGCAAAGGCAAACTCGCCGAATACAAAGCAACCAAAGTTTCCATTGGAGGATTAACCCCGGGCGACCAGGTCTTCGAAACGCACAATATTTCCATACAGTTCGGCGATATGATTTACCTGACCTCCGATGGTTATGCGGATCAGTTCGGCGGGGCTACCGGTAAGAAGATGATGACGAAGAATATGAAAGATTTTCTCTGCAGGATTTCTTCCATGAACAGTGCTGATCAGAAGAGAGAGCTGGAAACTCATTTTCAGAAATGGAAAGGAAGTGTGGAACAGGTGGATGATGTGTGTGTGATGGGAGTCAGAATTTGACGTTATTCATTGTGCGTTGCGCATTGATCATTAACACCGCGATACGGGGCTCACAATTCCGCATCCGTAGTGAAAAATGCCAAATGTCAAACGCCAAATTTTCAATATCCAATCAAAAACGAGAAGAGAGCTTCACCCCCATGATGAAACTCTCTTCGACCACACCTGACCTGTTAAATCAGCTCTTAATACAGTAGGCAGTTAGGCAGTAGGCAGTTGGGCAGTTAGGCAGTTGGCAGTTGGGTTGTTGGCAGTTTTGATGTTTGCTATCTAACCAATATTATTTCGACGGCCTACTGCCTAACTGCCCAACTGTCTTAGAAGTTCAGCGCAATTCCCGCTGAGAACGGATGCAGTTCCGGCCCGCGATTCGCTTTGAACATTTCGCTCATCGAATAGTTTGCAAAGACGGAGCAGTCACCGAATCCAACGCGTGCTGTGAGAGCGTAACGGAAAGGATTCACATTGAAGTCATCTTTCAGTTTGCGTTTTGATTCTGTTCCGTCGGTTGAAAATTCCTGCTTCAGACGGTTCCGGAAAATATTGTATCCGCCGGTCACTCCTACTGCAACGTGAAAACTCTTGTCCTCATCTTTGCTCGTGTTGAATTCCAGGAGCAACGGCACATTCAGCCAGGTTGTTTTCAGTTTGTTCTTCGAGTAATCGATATTGTCTTCGGTTGCAGTTACCATAGGTGAATCTGTATCCAGGCTCCAGTTATTACGGAAGGCGTAGGAATTCCATTCGAGACCGATTCCGGTTACAATCTGCACGTAATTCTTCACAATGTGCACATTGTACTGTCCGATGTTCCATGCGATTGAATGTGAACGCGCGTAATCGAGTTCGAGAAACGGATAGGCCGGATTTACCTGGAGACTGTTCTGAGGAGTCATGTAACCGTTTACTCCGATGTCGAGGCCTTCCCAGTATTTGAAATCGCCGCCTCCTGTTTTGATACAGAGAGAATCGTCACAATTGGTTCCGGCATTTGCTGCTGTAGCGGTGATTGTGAGCGCAACGATGGTGTGTAATATCTTTTTCATGATGATCAGTTTTCTTGTTTGTTTGTAATAAGACGCCGGGGTTCTTTTGTTTGTTACAGACCATCATAACATTTCCGGAAATCGGCTTATATCACCAGATTTCGCAGCCTTACCACGGCGGCACGGCGAGCACGGCGGATACTTTTCAAAGTGCGACAGTAAAAACATATTTCGCCGTGCTCGCCGTGCCGCCGTGGTAAAGCATTCGCGCACTACGTACTTTTGCAACCATGACCGAAAACCGCAAATTGAGCATGGAAGAGCTGGGCAGAATGCAGCCCGAAGAATTCCGTTCATCCGAAAAAACACCGCTCCTTTTCCTGCTCGATGATGTCCGCAGCATGAACAATGTCGGCTCTGTATTCAGAACTGCAGATGCCTTTCGTCTTGAATCAATTTACCTGTGCGGAATTACTCCCCAACCTCCGCACCGGGAAATACAGAAGACAGCATTAGGTGCAACGGAGTCGGTTCACTGGAAATATGCGGAGGATGCAATTGAAACGGCCCGGGAACTAAAGGCACAAGGCTACCTCATAATCTGCGCCGAACAGGTTGAGCACAGCACGAAGCTGAATGATGCAAAATTCACAGCAGGCGAAAAGTACGTTATCGTACTTGGAAGCGAAGTTGATGGCGTGAACCAGGAGATTATCAATCTTGCAGATTATTGTGTGGAGATTCCGCAAGCCGGCACGAAGCATTCGCTGAATATTGCAGTGGCGGCGGGCATAATCGCATGGGAAGCGTTCCGGCAATTGAACGATTCAACTAAATAAAGTTGAGAGACTCCATTGGTGCCGGCTGCTTTCAGCTACCGACGAATTGAAGTTTAAATCTTTGAAGTGCCTGAACGCGTCTGAACAACATAAAAAAAGCCGCTCATCTCTGAGCGGCTTTTTTATACCTTTTGGATTTCTTAGTTGATAATCCCTTTGAAGTCCGCATCATCGCGATACTTCAGGAACTCAACGTCTGTCTTCGCTTTTGCTTTCAGAGAAGGATCTTTCTGAGTAGCTGTGCGGAGGTTGTTGATCAGCATGTCTTTGTTGCCTTTGCGTGCACCGATGATTGCCTTGAGGTAATAAGACAGTGCGTCTTCTTTCTCAGAGCTGTTGTCGATTACACCTGCAGCACCGTCATTATCACCGCTCAATACTTTCGCAAGAGCAACGTTGAATGATTTCGCAGCACCGAAGTTGGTCAATGCATCAGCATATTTTCCGTCCTGGATGTCGATAAGGCCGAGGTTGTAAGAAACTTCTGATCCGGCACCTTTTGCTTTTCCAAGAGCTTCACGGGCACCTTTACGGTCACCCTCCCAACGCATAACGATTGCTTTGTTGTTCCAGATGATAGGATTGTTCGGGGAAAGTTTGTCTGCCTTTGCAAACTCTGCTTTAGCGTCCGACAATTTGTTCTGCTGCAGGTAAATGCAACCTACGTTGTTGGATGTTCTCCAGTCGCCAGGATAGATACGCTCAGATGCCTTGTAGAAAGTCAGTTTCTCATTTACATCTGTAGTAAGTGTAGCAGCATAAAGAATTTCTTCAACGGAAAGGCTGTCAGGTGTTGTACGTGCCAGGGCAAGGATCTGCTCGTCTGTACGGTTGTGCTTGATTACGTTTACCGTGTAAACAGAACGACGGAGACTAGGAAGAATGTCAACTTTGAGTTCTTCGTATGTCTCAGACATATTCTTGATTTCCTGCTCGCGCTTTTCTCCGTCAGGATACTGGCTGAGAACACGAAGGATCAAGTCTTTGTCTTTAATGTTCGACGCAGCAACTGCAGTCTGGAAACCAGGCCAGTCTTCTGCAACTGTCTGCTTCTGGTAATTGGTTTCAACCTGTCCTGCAGGGAATGGAGTCTTTTTGTCTTTCGACTGAGTCATCATGTCTTTCTTCGACTTCTCGAAACGGTCTTCAGCAAGGTTCGCGTTTGCGCCAGCTTCACCATCCGGAGATGCATAAGAAGAAATAGTGATGTTCTTGATCTCATAGTTAGGATTGTTGCCGTTTGCCTTTGTGAAATCATTCACCGGCTTCATTCCTTCACCCTTCATATCTTTCTTACCAACGTAAGTTGTAGAACTGATCACGAAGTTGGTCTGACCGGTCACAGCCATCGGAGTCGTTTTCTCAAACTTGTCTTTTCCGATGATTGGCTTGTCATCATTCTTCATGAGGTACGGAGTGATAATCGTACCGTGACCTACAACGCGTGCAGGCATTTCTTTGGTCTTGTTTTTTACCTGTCCGGAAGCGTTCACTTTCAGATCTGCGTCAAGCATGTCCGGAGTGTAAGCCACCTTATCGGTATAAGTGTATGATCCACCTGTTTTGTAAGGAATTTTCGTTCCGGTTCCTTCAGCTTTCTCTCCTAGAAGAGTAACTGTCTTGAACTTATGGTCGCCCAGTTGCGGTGTTACGTTTAACACAACTTTCTTACCGAAATATTTTGCGGGATAGTTCACAGTAATTGTAATCGCAACGCTGTCGCCGTGCATCTCTGCAGGGTTAGGAGTTACGGAATACTGAACCATCGCTTCCTTCTTCGCCATCTTGTTCAGACCCGTGCAGGATGCAAGGCCGAACACGGCTAAAACTGCCAGGCCGAGGACTTTAGTGATAGATTTATTCATGATCAGGTAGGTTTATCCTTTTTGGTACGCGGCAAAATTAGAATAATTCCCGAAATCCGAAAGGAAATAAAGGTATTTAGACCTGTCGGGACGATGCTTGCACTGTTTGGGCCGACCATTATGACCTATCCTGCGATAACGTGCAGACCTTTACCGAAAGACTGATCCATAAGCTTGAGCACAGCGGCAGAAAGGGCCTCGGGACCCATTTCATGGTTGATCCACAGTACCGGCATGCGGTT
>Ga0255338_1003010_pt1 | contig 21849 bp, 19 predicted proteins | sample MeOH1_35cm_T4_19_FD_203715 | JGI IMG/M metagenome (GOLD analysis project Ga0255338, IMG submission 203715) | Sandy soil microbial communities from University of British Columbia, Vancouver, Canada - MeOH1_35cm_T4_195 | ecosystem: Engineered > Artificial ecosystem > Sand microcosm > Unclassified ...
TGATGGACGAGCCGTTCTCCGCGCTCGACATCCAGACGCGGCAGCTCATGGAAAACGAGCTGCTGGAGCTGTGGTCCGCCGACCGCAAGTCGGTGGTGTTCATCACGCACGATCTGGAAGAGGCGATCGCGCTGTCCGACCGCGTGGTCGTGTTGTCCGCCGGCCCGGAAACCCATCCCATCGGCGAGTACCGCATCGATCTGCCGCGTCCCCGCGACGTGGCGGAAATCCGCCTCACGCCGCGCTTCGTCGATCTCCACCGCGACATCTGGCACGCGATGAAGGACGAGGTGATGAAGGGTTATGTGCAAGCCAAAAATGCGTGATCGGTGAAGGGTGAATCGTGAATAGAGCAAAACCGATCACCAGTCGCGAATCACCAGTCACGCCGTTATGAAATTACGCATCTATCAGATTCTCCTGCTGCTGGCGGTTTTCGCCGCCTGGCACGTCCTCACCGCCACCGGCATGCTGGCGCCCTTTTTCTTCGGCCAGCCGCTCGTCGTGCTGCAGAAGGCCTGGGAGTGGTTCGCGAGCGGCAAGATCTACGGGCACCTGTGGGTCACGCTCGTGGAGACGGTGCTCGCATTTGTCTTGGGCACGGTGCTGGGACTCATCGTCGGCCTGTGGCTCGCACTTGCGCCGCTCGCCTCCAGACTGCTCGATCCGTACATCAAGGCGCTCAACTCGATGCCGCGGGTCATACTCGCGCCGATCTTCGCCGTCTGGTTCGGCCTCGGCATCTGGTCCAAGGTGGCATTGGGCGTGACGCTGGTGTTCTTCATCGTGTTCTTCAACGTCTATCAGGGCGTGAAGGAAGTGAGCCCGGTCGTGCTGGCGAACGCGCGCATGCTGGGCGCGAGCTCGCGCGATCTGCTGCGCACGGTGTATCTGCCCTCGGCGACGAGCTGGGTGTTCTCCAGCCTGCACACTTCGGTCGGCATGGCTTTCGTGGGCGCGGTCGTCGGCGAATATCTCGGCTCGGCGGCAGGCGTGGGCTATCTCATTCTCCAGGCCGAGGCGGTGTTCGACATCAACACCGTCTTCGCCGGCATCATCGTCCTCACCGCCTTCGCGCTTGCGCTCGACGCGCTCGTCACGTTCGCCGAGCGCCGGCTGCTCGTCTGGCGGCCCACGCAGGGCGAGAGCGAGACGCTATAGTGCGACAGACCGCTTCAGAGCAGTGCGGCGCGGGCCGGGCCGACGAGGCCCAGTATGCCTATGATGATGAGATACAGCGCGATGATGTAATTGAGCAGGCGCGGCATCACCAGGATCAATATGCCCGCGATCAAGGCGACGATGGGACCTACACTCAATGTCATGCTCATGTCGGTGTCTCCGGGTGTCGTTTGAGCCGCTGCGGGCAAACGCCACGCACACCAGCATAATTTGTACCCGATAAGCGACACAGCGGCACACGGGCAACCCGTGCGCAGGCGCGAGATCTTCGCGTGGGCGATGTACGACTTCGCGAACTCGGGCTATACCACGGTCGTCATCACCGCGGTCTTCAATGCCTACTTCGTGGCGCAGGTCGCCGGCGGTGCCGCGTGGGGCACGCTGGCATGGACGAGCGCGTTGGCGATCTCGTATGCATTCATCATCCTCACCGCGCCGGTAGTCGGCGCTTACGCCGATCTCCATGCCGCGAAAAAGCGCCTGCTGTTCGGAACGACTGTGGGCTGCATCGTGTGCACCGCCGCGCTTGCAGCAGTGGGTCCGGGAGACTTGTGGCTCGCGGCGACGCTCATCGTGTTCTCCAATTTCTTTTACGGGACCGGGGAAAATCTCGCTGCGGCTTTTCTACCCGAGCTCGCGCGCGGCGAAGCGATGGGCCGCGTCTCGGGGTGGGGCTGGAGCCTGGGCTATCTGGGTGGGCTCGTCACGCTCGCTGTGTGCCTTGCATACGTCACCTGGGCGCAAGCGCACGGCATGGCGGCATCCGACTTCGTCCCGGTGACCATGATCATGACGGCGGCAATCTACGCCGCAGCAAGCGCAGCGACGTTCGCGTGGCTGCGGGAGCGCGCAGTCCCGGCGTCGGCGCCCGCGCTCGCTGTTCGGGCGGCCTTCGCCCGTCTCGCGGCGACCGCGCGCCACGCCCGCCGTTATGCCGATCTGCGGCGCGTGCTCGTTTGCATCGCCTGTTATCAGGCGGGCATCCAGACCGTCGTCGCGCTTGCCGCCGTGTACGCGCAGCAGGTCATGGGTTACACCACCCAGGACAGCATCGTCCTCATCCTGCTCGTGAATATCGCGGCCGCTGCAGGCGCGCTGCTCTTCGGTCACGTGCAGGACCGCCTCGGGCACGTGCGCACGCTCGCGCTGACGCTCGTCGGCTGGCTCGTCGCGATCGCGCTCATCGGCTATGCGCGCGGGGACACCATGTTCTGGATCGCGGCGTTCCTGATCGGCCTCTGCCTGGGCTCGAGCCAGTCCGCGGGACGCGCGCTCGTGGGCTATCTCAGTCCGCCGGAGCGGACGGCGGAATTCTTCGGATTATGGGGCCTCGCGGTGAAGCTCGCCTCGATCCTGGGACCGGTGAGTTACGGCCTGACGACATGGGTGTCGGGCGGCAATCACCGTCTCGCGATTGCGATCACGGGGCTGTTCTTCGTGGCGGGGCTTGCGCTTGTCGCGCGCGTGGATGTGCGGCGGGGGCGGACTGCAGCGCTCGAGAGCGCGGCGCTGCGTGCATCGACATGAGCTAGGTCGTGCTTGCCCGCAGCTGCTCGTCGTTGTGGCTGCTCAGAGTCTCGCGGATCGCCGCGGCGAGCGCCTCGGGACGGAACGGCTTGCTGAGGATGCGATAGCCTTCCGCGGCGGCCTTGTCCGCCTCGGCCGTGTAGCCGGAAACGAGCAGCACCGGCAGCCAGGGGAAGCGCAGCCGCACCGTACGGGCGAGATCGAGGCCGTTCATCGAGCCCGGCATGATGATGTCGGTGATGAGCACGTCGAACGGGCGCTCGCTGCGCAAGGCCGCGAGCGCAGACTCCGCGTTCGGCACGTGGCGCACCGCGTACCCCATTTCCTCCAGCACGGCGGATACCGCGCGGCCGATTTCGGGATTGTCCTCCGCGAGCAGTATGTGCCCCGTTCCCACGCGCTCTTCCGCAGTCTCGGGCGCCGCGGCTTGCGCCGCCGGCGCTTCCAGCGCGCGAGGCAGATACAGCGTGACCGTCGTGCCGCGCCCCAGTTCGCTCTCGATGGTGGCGCTGCCTTCGGACTGCGCCGCGAAACCGTAGACCTGGCTCAAGCCGAGCCCCGTGCCTTTGCCCACTTCCTTGGTCGTGAAGAAAGGCTCGAACACGCGATCGAGGATGTCGGCCGGGATGCCCGCCCCGGTATCGTGCACGGCGATGGCCACGTAATCGCCGCGCAGGCTCGCGTAACGCTGACTGCCGTCGCACCGCACGTTGCGGGCCGTCACCGTGACCGATCCGCCGTCGGGCAACGCATCGCGCGCATTGACCGCGACGTTGATCAACGCCATTTCGAGCTCGGCGGGATCGATTTTGATCGACCACAGGCTGTCTTCGACGTTCGTGTGCAAGGCGACGTCGCCGCGCAGCGTGTGCTGAAGCAGCGTGCGAATGTCCGCCATGCGCTCCTGCAACTGCATGACGCGCGGCTGCAGAGGGCGCCGCCGCGAGAACGCGAGCAGGTGCTTGGTGAGCGTTTCCCCGCTGGTGACCGCGCGCGCGATTGCGCCCAACTGCTGCTCGACATCGCAGCCCTTCGCCTTTACCTTGAGGATGTACAGATTTGTGCTGACCACCTGCAGCAGATTGTTGAAGTCGTGCGCGACGCCGCCGGTGAGCTGGCCTATCGCTTCCAGCTTCTGTGCCTGCCGCAAGGCTTCTTCTGCGGACGCGCGCCGGTTCGCTTCCTCGCGCCATTGCTCGACGGCGGCCTGCTCGCGGCGCGTCTTCTGCAGCGCGACCCAGGTGATGAAGACCAGCGCGAGCACAGCGGGAAGCGCGAACAGCGCGGAAGTCGCGAGGTTGCGGTACCACTCGGCCATCACTTCCGGATAATCCAGCGCGACCGACACGTAGAGTGGGTAGGGACCTATCTTGCGGAAGCCGTACAGCCGCTCCGTGCCGCTGGCGCTCGCCTTGCCCCGCGCTTCGCCGAAGTGGCGCCCGGTGGCGACGAACTTCATCAGCTCGGTGCTGGCCGGCAGGCGGGCAGTCGGATCGGAGCGCGCAGGATAACGGGCGAGGAGATAACCGTCGTTGCGCCAGATCGAGATCGACATGCCGTTCGTGGGTGCCGAGAGCTCCTTGTAGAAGGCGGTGAAGTATTGGGGCAACAGCGAAACGGTGACGATGCCGGCAAACCCGCCGGCCGCGGTCTCGCGCCGGCGGCTCACGTTGAAGAAGCGCTCGCCGGTCGTGCGCCCGATCAGTTGCCGCGTGACATGAGTGCCGATGCGGTCGTGGACGTGAACCGCGAAATCCTCGCGGCCGGCGACGTTGACGGGCGGCACCGGGTGGTAACGGCTGCTCACGAGCGGCTCGCCGGTCCTGCTCCAGGCATAAATATTCCGCACCTGCTCGATTTCCTCCGCCACGCGCTTCAGGTTCGCGTGCAACGACGGCTCGCGCGTCTTGATCTGCGCATCGCTGTCGTCGTCGAGCAGATCGAGCACGCGCGTGATGATGACTTCGCTGGTTTCCAGCACCTTGAGCGCGTGCTCCTGCGCGATGCTCGCGGTCTTTTGCACGCGTTCCCGGGCCTGGTTCATCACTCGCACGTAATCGATCGCCGCGGTGGCGGCGAGCAGCGCCAGCGGCAGTACGACGGACGCGACCATGGCGAGGTGCAGCCATCTCACGGCGCCGCCGGACGTGGCCCGGGCTTTTTCGAACGTGTGCTGGTCGTCGTTCATCACTTGCAGGTGACCCGCATGTTTGCGGCGGGAGTGTGCAATGCCGGACCGGTAGAGCGCCATAGCTGCGGCTGCGCGGCACGGCCCTCGGGAAGGCCCGATCATAAGCGACGGCGCGCACGGTGACGAGCGGAAATGCACCTGGAAAGCCGCGCGGCGCGCTTCCCGCAGCGTTTTTACATTTCGAGATTCGGTTGCAGGCGCCGCACGGCGGCCGGCAGGGCCTCCGGGCGTGCCGGCTTCGCGATTCGCCCGTGGCGGTCTTTTCCGTAAGCATCGCCGGCGGCGGTCACTGCAACGTGTAATTTGGCGAGGGCGAGCGGATCCCGGAGCAGCTCGTTTTTCTCGGCCGGCGTCAGTGCGCCCGCGCCGACGGCTGCCGCGCGTTCCACCAGCGCGGTGCGCACCGACGGCGTCATTCCTTTCGTACGGGGAACGCCGGACGCGCAGGCGAGCGCATTGATCACGGGATGCGCGACGGCCGCTTCCAGGCCGGCAGGAGGCGGCGAAGACTGTGCCGCCGCCTGGGCGCGCCGTATTTCGAGCGGCGGCGTCGCTTCTTCCGGGATGAGAAAAAACCCCGCGCGGCGCAACTGCCGGCCCAGGCTCACGCGGCTGCTGTACACGGAAATGGGAATGGACAGCGTAAGCGCGCCGACGACCGGCAGCAGCCACCACAGAAACGACGGATTCAGCCAGTAGACGAGCGCCGCCCACGCCACGCCCAGGGCGGTGTGCCAGCCGTGCCGGCGCCACGCTTGTTCCCACGACGTTTCGGCATCGTCCCGCGGGGGCGACTTCCACTGGATACGCCACCCGAGCAGGGCGCTCAACACGAACTCGGTGTGGAACAGCATGCGGATGGGCGCGAGCAGCGCGGACATGACCATCTCGACCAGCATGCTCGCGGCGAGCTGCAGCCGTCCGCCGTAGCCGCGGCCGCCGCGCAACGCCACGACGGCGACGCTGGCGATCTTCGGCAGGAACAGCAGCACCGCCGTCGTCGTGAAGAGCGCAATCGCCCGCTCGGGCCGCCATTCGGGCCACAGGGGGAAAAGCTGGTACGGCTCGACGAAGTATTGCGGGACGGTGAGGGTGTGGACCGCGAGCAGCGCGGTGGCGAGCAGAAGCTGCACAAACCAGAGCGGCGCCGAAAGATAGGCCATCACGCCGGTCATGAACACCGCGCGGTGCGCCGGATGCAGACCTTTCATGAGGAAGAGGCGGAAGTTCATGAGGTTGCCCTGGCACCAGCGGCGATCGCGCTGCAGCTCGTCGACCAGGTTCGGCGGCATCTCTTCGTAGCTGCCCGGCAGATCGTAGGCGATCCACACCGCCCAGCCGGCGCGACGCATCAATGCGGCCTCGACGAAATCGTGCGAAAGAATCTCTCCGGAGAGCGAGCCGCTGCCGGGCAGGCGGCCGAGCGCGCAGTGCCGCATGAAGGGCGCAACGCGGATGATGGCGTTATGACCCCAGTAATGCGATTCGCCAAGCTGCCAGAAGTGCAGGCCGGCGGTGAACAGGGGGCCGTAAACGCGCGTGGCGAATTGCTGAACCCGGGCGTGCAGCGTGTCGCGTCCGGCCGCGCGCGGCGCCGTCTGTATGATCCCGGCGTTCGGATTCGCCTCCATGAGCTGGGCGAGGCGCACGAGGCAATCGCCGCTCATCACGCTGTCGGCATCGAGCACGACCATGTAGCGGTACTGCCGTCCCCAGCGTCGGCAGAAATCGGCGACGTTGCCGCTCTTTCTCTTGATGCGATGCTGGCGCCAGCGGTAGAACACGCGCTCCCAGCCTTTCACGTCGCGCGCAAGGTCCGCCCACGCCTGCATTTCCGCCACCCGCGCGTCGGGATCGCTGCTGTCGCTCAGCACGAAAAAGTCGAAATGCTCGAGTCCGCCGCGCCGCGCGAGCGATTCGTACGTCGCGCGCAATCCCGCGAACACGCGCGCCACGTCCTCGTTGTAGATCGGCATGATGATCGCGGTGCGCGCGGCCGGATCGAGCGGCGCGTCGGGCGGCGCCGTGCGCGAGATCATGTAGCGGTCGCCGCGGAAGCAGAGCAGGAGGAAGCCCGCCATTGCGGTCCAGAAGCCGGCGGAAATCCAGCCGAACAGTATCGCGAACAGTATGAGGATCGCGATTTCCAGCGGCTGGCGTCCCTGGTACGGCAGGACGCTCGTCATGAAGTCGGTGGCAATCCAGGTCTGCGCGAGCACGAGACCGGAGAGCGCGACGCGCCGCACTGTCGCCGCGCGATGCCAGTGGCCGCGCGGGTCGGGCGAAGCAGGGCACGCCCCTACCCCGTCGTCGTGCGGCGCATTGCGCGAAAACGGCGCACCCAGCCATGCGCGCGGTGCCATCGAGGTGCGCGCGAGCGGAGGCGTGGTGTGGAGGCGGGCGCGGCCTGCCGCTTCGATGTCGACGACCGGACGGCCCCGCGAGCGCGGCGTCCCATAAGCGAGCCCGATTCGGCGCGGGACGGACGCGTACGCAGGATCTGCGGCCGGCAGCGCGTCCGATGCGAGCAACCGATGCAGCTCGATCATGGCCGCGTGCTCGTCCGCGGGGCGAGCGTCTGCGACCTGCGCGAGCAGCGCCGCGCGCACGTGCGCCTCGAGCGGCAGTTGCTCCACATAGGCACGGCAGCGCGGGAACGCGGCCGGCATCAGTTGGGCGGTATTATGTAGCTCCACGTTTCGGATAAGGTTTCCTGGGAGAGGCGCAGGTAGGCGCGCATCTCGACGGGCTTGCGCTCGTCGATCCGCCGCACGCGCAATGCCATGCGCCAGCCGCCCGTGACATCGTTGTGATAAGTGTTGTTCTCGACAAGTTCGGCGTTGCCGTCGAGCCACAACACGCTTTCCACCTTCGCGTCCGCCGGCAGCTTCTCCAGCGCCGGTCCCGCAAAATCCACGGTGTAGGCGAGGCTCGCGTCCGGCTTGCGCGTGTAGCCGTGGCCGCGCCGCGTCTGGACCACCCACGAGAGCGGCGGGTGCTGCTCGCCCGCCCTCTGCCAGTGCAGCCGGTATTGCAGGTTGTACGGCGTCTTCGGCGGCGGTGTCTGCGCAGGGACCCAGAACGCGACGACGTTGTCGTTAGTCTCGTTGGGCGTCGGTATCTGCACCAGCTCGACCCGCCCCGCGCCCCACTCGCCCAGCGGCTCCACCCACACGCTGGGGCGCAGCTCGTAGCGCGAATACAGTTCTTCGTAGCTCGTGAACGCGCGGTCGCGCTGCATGAGCCCGAAGCCGAGCGGATTGGTGAGCGAGAACGAAGTCACCAGCAGGCGCTTCGGATTCACGAGCGGGCGCCACAGCCATTCGCCCGTTCCCGATTGCACCGACAGCCCGTCGCTGTCGTGCACTTCCGGCCGGTAATCGTCGTTCGTCGCGCGCTGGTTCTCGCCGGAGAAAAACATCGTCGTGAGCGGCGCAATCCCCAGCTTGGCGACGTTCTCGCGCACGTAGAGCTGCGCTTTCACGTCGAGCACCGTGTCGGTTCCCGGCCTGAGCACGAACCGGTAGGCGCCCGTTGCGCGCACCGAATCGAGCAGGCCGTAGATGACGAGCCGCCGTGCATTGGGCGCGGGCCGCTCGATCCAGAATTCCACGAAGCGCGGGAATTCCTCGCCGGATTGCAGCGCCGTGTCGATCGCAAGACCGCGTGCCGAAGCGCCGTAGCGCTGGTCCTTCCCGAGTGCGCGGAAATAGCTTGCGCCAAGGAACGCGAGCACCTCGTCCTTGTACTTGGGCGTGTTGAGCGCGTAATGCACGCGGAAGCCGGCATAGCCGAGATTCTCCACGTCGCGCCGGTCGATCCTGTTCGCGCCGTAGTCGAAGGCGTCGGGATCGAACCGGATCGGCACCACCTTGCGGCCGACGATCTCGTTGATCGCGACCGGCGTATTGAAATAAAGCCCCTCGTGAAAGAACGCGAGCTCGAATGGCAGCCTGTCCTGGCGCCACCGCGCATGGTCGGGCTTGTATCGTATGTCGCGGTACTGATCATAAGTAAGGCTTTGGATGCTTTTGGGCAGCGTGGCGTCCGGCTTCTTGAACGGCGTCGAGGCGAGCTCGCGCGCGCGCTTTGCGACGTCCTCAAAGCCGTACCCATACGCACGGATCGTGCCGGAACAGGAGAGCGCGACGAGCAGCCAGCCCGCGATACGCCATACAGGGCGGCGTGCAGTGCGAGCGAAATTGGATGATGCAATGCGTGCAGGGTCTTGTTTTCTCACGTGCGTTCGAGCCGCGTGCGCGGGCGTTGGTGTAGTGACCGGATATCGTGACTGCGTGCCTCGTGGCGCCATCGCCGCCTTGTCATTGGACCCGCGCACCGGCACGGAACGCGGCCAAAGTGTCGCCGCATCACGACGCGAAGCGTCGTCTCGGTACGTACGGCGAGCGTGGAGCGGGGAATTAACGCGAGACGCGCGCGGGCGCATCCTTCATGCGCTGCAGGATGAGGTCGCGCGTCTCCTTGACCGTGGCTACGAACGGGCTCTGCACTTCGAGCGCGCGGTCCGTCAACGCGAGTGCCTCTTCCTGGCGGCCTTCCTCGGACAAGATCTGAGCGAGATTGTTCAGCACGACGACGGAACCGGGATGCCGGCGCTCCGCGTGCCGCAATTGCTTCTCCGCCTGGTCGAGCTCTCCCCGGGCGTAGTGACTGTTCGCGAGACCGACGCGGGCCGTGAGATTGTCGGGCCAGCGCCGCAAGGCGCCAGCGTAAGCGGATTGTACAGCGTCTGGCTTCGCGACGCGCTCCATTGCCACGACGGCGTCGAGGTAGCGGTGCTCGGTTGCCGTGACCGGCACGCGTCCCGGCGGCATGGCGAGCATCGCCCAGTAGTCGCTCTTCTTCCACAAGTACTCGAACACCGGGAAGGGCATGCGCAGGTGCTCTTTCTCTCCCGAGTGCAGGACCATCTCGCCGGCGACGCGGTCGTAGCCGACGACCACGGCGTAGTGCCAGATATTCACCGGCCATGCACCGTAGTCCTGCAGCACGATCACCGGCGTGCCGCCCGCGACTTCGCGCAGGACGTCGTCGAAGCGCGGGGCGAGCTCGTACGACACCATGCCGTAGCGGCGCGGCGCGGCGAGCATTTCCACCTGCAGGCTGCCCTCGCGCTCCGGCAGGTACACCTGCCTGATCAGATCGTCGGTCGTGACCGCGACGTGCTCGGCGTTGAGCGCCATGGCGAGCGCGGCCGGCCCGCATTGATAGTCGCGCTGCGGAAAGAACGGCACGTCTTTCAGCTCCGCGCTTTGCGGCAGATTTTCGGGCCAGTGGTCTCTCAGCTCGGTGGCTTGCGGCAAAAACAATGCGCAGCCGCCGAGATACGCGAGCACGAAGAGCGCGCACAGCGATTTCACGGCGCGCCCGACGGCTTGCAAGGAGGCAGTCATCAGCGCGTGCCGCCGAATGCCGTGCTCAACACGAGGGCCGCCGCGAATGCGCCGAGGCGGTCTTCGCTTGCGCCCGCCAGCGCCGTGAGGCGGCCCGCCAGCGCGCGCACCTCGAGGTCGCTCATCGCCGCGACGCGCTGCCGGACGAGCCGCGGATTGTGGCCCATGACCTCGAGCCGCCGCGAGACCTCGGCGCTTTGCAGCAGCGTCACCAGCGCCGCGCGCTCGTCGGGCGTCGCACCCGTTTCCGGATTCGCCATCGCGGCATAGGCGGTCGGAAGCGCGAGCAGCAGCGCGACGTACGTCCGGCAGACTGCACTCCTGACTCCGCCTTTCATGTAAGCTCCTCCGTGATCGCGGATTCATGCCGCGCGCGAGCGGGCATGCAAGCGCTGTACCACGAGGGAGCCGGCCTGCGCCTTGCTTCCGGATGCGCAAAGACGATGCGGCCGCCCGCGTCTGAACGATAACGGTGCAGGGGGGTGCTCCGCCATGAGCGGACGGAAGATACGCATGTCAGCGTTTCTTGCACCCAAGTTGATAGTGCTCTACGCCTTCCTGGCTGCGGCCTCCTATGTTCATCTGCGCGGGCGCGTGCGGTTTCGCTTCCTGCGCCAGCTCTTCAACCATTCGACGCTGCTCGCGCCTTACAACGCGCTGATGTATCTCTTCTCGGCCGTGCCGCCGAAGCCGCTCGTGGACCTGCGCAATTTCCCGGAGCTCGCGCGCGTGGCCGCCCACTGGCAGACGATACGGGAGGAGGCGGTGAAGCTGCACGACGAGGGCTATGTGCGCATCGCGCTCAACAACAACGACATCGGCTTCAACTCGTTCTTCAAGCGCGGCTGGAAGCGCTTCTACCTCAAATGGTACGACGAGCCTTTGCCCTCCGCGCAGGCGCTGTGCCCGCAAACGGTGGCGCTGCTGAAGACCGTCCCGAGCATCAACGGCGCCATGGTGGCCTCGCTCGCGCCCGGCAGCCGCCTGAACCCGCACCGCGATCCGTACGCCGGCTCCCTGCGCTACCACCTGGGGCTCGTAACGCCGAATTCCGATGCCTGTTTCATCTGCGTGGACGGCGAGCGCTATGCATGGCGCGACGGCGAAGGCGTGCTGTTCGACGAGACTTACATCCACTACGTCGAGAACAATACCGACGAGACCCGCATCATCCTGCTGTGCGACGTGGAAAGGCCGCTGCGCGGCCGCCCCTTGCGCGCGTTGAACCGCTGGTTGAGCCGGCACGTGATCAAGGCGAGCGCGACGCAAAACCTCGAGACCGAGCCGGTGGGGCTCATCAACCGGCTCTACGCGAACGTCTACCATCCGATCGCAAGCCGTGTGAACGGCGCGGGCCGGCGCCTGAAGCAGAGGAACCGGCGCCTGTACTACGTGATCAAGTACGCGGCCGTGCTGCTGCTGTTGTGGATGATCTTCTGGTGAAGCGTTGCGACGTCAGGACGGCAGGATGCGGCGCAGCCACGCACCGATGTCCCGCACCTCCTCGAGGCACACCGAGTGCGGCATGGGGTACTCGTGCCATTCGACGGTGTAGCCCATCTCCGTGAGGCGTTTCCTCGAGTCCACCCCCATGCTGTAAGGCACGACGGGATCCTGCGTGCCGTGCGCCATGAAGATCGGCGTCTGCGCGTTCGCCGGGCTCGCCTCCTTCGCAGCGCTTTCCGCGAGCGGCAGATAGCCCGACAGCACCATGAGCCCGGCGAGCTTCTCGCGGTAGCGCAATCCGGTCTGCAGCGCCACGGCGCCGCCCTGCGAGAATCCGGCGAGGACGATGCGCGCGGCCGGCATGCCGCGGCCGACCTCGCGCTCCACGAGGAGATCGATCGCCGCCTGGGATGCGCGCAGGCCTTTTTCGTCGGCGCGCCGCGATTTGCCTTCCAGGTCCCCGAACGTGACGTCGTACCACGCCCGCATGACGTAGCCGTTGTTGATCGTGACGGGTTGCATGGGCGCATGCGGAAAGACGAAGCGGGTCGCGCCTGTGCCCGTGAGATCGAGCTCGTTCACGATGGGCACGAAGTCGTTGCCGTCGGCGCCGAGGCCGTGCATCCAGATCACGCTCGCGGTCGGCTTGTCGCCGGTCTGGAGCTCTATGGTTTCGAGGAGTTGGGACATTGTCCGTGAGGAGTAAGGGTAAGGAGTGAGGTGTCAGGAGCAAGACGTTCAGAAGCAGGGCGCATCTCACCCTCACTCCTTACTCCCCGCTCCTCACGTGGATTTACGTATCGCCGACTTCGGCCGGAACGCCTTCACCACCGCCTCGTTCGTCTCGATGTACGGACCGCCGATGAGATCGATGCAGTACGGCACGGCGGCGAAGATGCCGTTCACGCGGCTGCCCCCCTGGTCGTCCTTGAGGCCCTCCAGCGTCTCGCGTATCGCTTTCGGCTGCCCGGGGAGATTGATGATCAGCGCCTGCTTGCGGATCACAGCCGCCTGGCGCGACAGTATCGCGGTCGGCACGAAGGCGAGACTCACCTGGCGCATCTGCTCGCCGAACCCGGGCATCACTTTGTCCGCGACGGCGAGTGTTGCCTCGGGCGTGACATCGCGCGGCGCGGGACCGGTGCCGCCGGTGGTGAGGACGAGATGGCAATGCTGCTCGTCCACCAGTTCCTTCAACGTCGCCTCGATCACCGGCTGTTCGTCGGGTATGAGGCGGGTGACCATGCGCCACGGCGTCGTCAATGCCGAGCCGAACCACTCCTGCAGCGCCGGTATGCCCTGATCCTGATAGACGCCCTGCGAGGCGCGGTCGCTGATCGAGACCAAACCGATCAGCAATTCATTGGGAGCGTTCATGCGGCGATTATAACGGGAGGGCGGCGCTGCGCGGTGGGAGCGGGGAAGCGAGGCGCCTCTATTCCTCGCTCTTCACGCCTGAGGCTTCACCGTCATGCGGGAGCACCTCGCGCAAGACCTGGAAGAGCTGCCGGTAACTTCGCGGCGGTCGGCCCGCAAGCTTTTCCTCCTCGGCGCCGCGGATCAGGGCGCGCAGCCGCTGGCTGTCGGCGCCGGGATGCGCGGACAGCAGCTCCGTGAGCGCGTCCGGCTCGGCGAGCAGCCGCTCGCGCCAGCGCTCGATCGAGTGCAGACGTGCCGTGTCCGCCTGGGAGACGGACTTGAGCGCTGCGATGCGCTCGCGTATGGGGTCCGCGTCGACGTGGCGCATCAGCTTGCCGATGAACTGCATCTGCCTGCGCCGCGCCTCGTGCTTGGTGATGCGGCGCGCTTCCGCGACGGCATCGTGCAGCCGCTCCGGGAGGTCCATCGCATCCAGCTGCTCCGCAGTCAATGCGACGAGCGCCGCCCCCAGGTCTTGCAGGTCGTGCATTTGCTTCTTGCGTACGGTCTTGCTGTAAAGGTCGTCGGGCATCGGCGTGAACTGTGGGGCTCGTGAGTAGCTGCTATGATAACGGCTTTTCACCGCCGTCCCGCGAGCCGCAACGTCCGTGCCGGCGCCGGACACCCGAATCATCCAGCATCCAGCCAGCGATCCCCCCTATGTCAGATCATCGTTTTACCCATCCGGACGAAACCCTCGAGCAAATCGCGCGAGACGTGCTCGATCACGCGCGCAAGCAGGGCGCAAGCGCGGCGGAAACAGAAGTGAGCGAAGGGTTCGGGCAGACCGTCACCGTGCGCCGCGGCGAAGTGGAGACCATCGAGTACAACCGTGACAAAGGCATCGGCGTCACGGTCTACATCGGCAAGCAGCGCGGTCACGCCAGCACTTCCGACTTCTCGGCGCAGGCTGTGCGGGACACCGTCGATGCCGCCGTCTCCATCGCGCGCTTCACCGCGTCCGACGATTGTGCGGGCCTTGCCGATCCGGATCTCCTCGCGCGCGACATACCCGACCTCGACCTGTGGCATCCGTGGGACCTCCCGGTGGAGCGCGCCATCGAGCTCGCGCAAGCGTGCGAAGCGGCCGGCTTCGCGGTCGACAAGCGGATCACCAATTCCGAGGGCGCCACCGTCTCGACGCAGGAATCGCATTTCGTCTATGGCAACACGCTCGGCTTCCTGGCCGGTTATCCGAGCTCGCGCCACAGCATCTGGTGTGCGCTGATCGCCGGGCAGAACGAAGGCATGCAGCGCGACGACTGGTACGAGACCACGCGCGATCCCGCGGACCTCGCAACGCCGGACAGCGTCGGACGCCTTGCCGGCGAGCGTGCCCGCAATCGTCTCGACGCGCGCAAGATCAGCACGCGGCAGGCGCGCGTGCTGTTCGAAGCGCCGGTCGCGTCGGGCCTGCTCGGGCACTTCACCTCGGCCGTGAGCGGCGGCAGCCTCTATCGCAAGTCTTCGTTCCTCCTCGACAGCATAGGCCAGCAGGTGTTTTCGCCGTTCGTGCAGATCCGCGATCTGCCGCACGTTGCCAAAGGCCTCGCCAGCAGTCCCTTCGACGAGGAAGGTGTCGCGACACGTGCGCGCGACATCGTGAAGGATGGCGTCGTCCAGGGCTATTTCCTCGGCAGCTACTCCGCGCGCAAGCTGGGCCTGCGCTCGACGGGCAACGCGGGCGGCAATCACAATCTCATCCTCGCCGATACCGGCGACGATTACCCGGCGCTGCTGAAAAAGTTGGGCACCGGCCTGCTCGTGACCGAGCTCATGGGGCAGGGCGTGAACGGCGTGACGGGCGATTACTCGCGCGGCGCGGCAGGCTACTGGGTGGAGAACGGCCGGATCGCCTATCCGGTGCAGGAGATCACCGTGGCCGGGAATCTCAAGCAGATGTATCGCGACATCGTCGCGGTGGGCAACGACGTCGTGCGCCGCGGCTCCCGCCAGTGCGGTTCCATACTCGTAGATGCGCTCACCATCGCGGGCGATTGACGTTCGCGGTAGAACGAACGCAATCGGACGCCGATAGCAGACGGGTCTTACGGTTCGCAGTTCAAGGTTCGCCGTTCACTTTCAAGAATATCGACGGAGGGGAAGATGAAAAGACGCGACTTTCTGACGCAAGCCGGTCTCGGGCTCGCCGCCGGTGCGGTGACCGCACCGGCCATCGCGCAGTCGGCGCCGCAGATCCGCTGGCGTATGGCTTCGAGCTTTCCGAAGAGTCTCGACACGCTGTACGGCACCGCGGAGCAGATCGCGAGCCGCGTGTCGAAGATGACCGACGGCAAGTTCGAGATCCGCGTCTTTGCCGCGGGCGAGATCGTCCCGCCGCTGCAAGTGCTCGACGCCGTGCAGAACGGCACCGTCGAGTGCGGGCAGACCGCGAGCTACTACTACGTCGGCAAGAATCCCGCGTTCGCGTTCGACACCGCGCTGCCGTTCGGCATGAACTGCCGGCAGCAAAATGCGTGGATGTATTACGGCGGCGGCATGGAGCTCATGCGCGAGCTCTTCCGGGCCCACAACATCATCAATTTTCCGTGCGGCAATACCGGCACGCAAATGGCGGGCTGGTATCGCAAGGAGATCAAGTCGGTCGCGGACTTGAAGGGTCTCAAGATGCGGGTGGCCGGTCTTGCCGGGCAGATCCTCGCCAGGCTGGGCGTCGTGCCGCAGCAGATCGGCGGCGCCGACGTCTATCCCGCGCTCGAGAAAGGCACGATAGATGCGGCGGAGTGGGTCGGTCCCTACGACGACGAGAAACTCGGGCTGTACAAGGTCGCGAAGTACTACTACTACCCGGGCTGGTGGGAAGGCTCGGCGCAGCTCTCGATCTACGTCAACATCAAGCAGTGGGCATCATTGCCGCGCAGCTACCAGGAAGCGCTCGAAGTGGCGTGCGCGGAATCGAACATCCACATGGTCGCGAAGTACGATGCGAAGAACACGGAGGCGCTGCGCAAGCTCGTTGCCGGCGGCGCTCAGCTGCGGCCGTTCCCGCGGGCGGTGATGGAGGCCTGCTACAACACCGCGCAGGACCTCTATACCGAGCTCGCGGCGAAAAGTCCCGAGTTCAAGAAAATCTACGGCCCGTGGCGCAAGTTCCGCGACGACCAGTACCTGTGGTTCCGCGTCGCCGAGAACACGTTCGACAACTTCGTGTATTCGATGGGGCGCGGGAAGAAGTGACGATCGCCGCGCGGGGGCGTTCCGCTATTGCGGTCACGACGCTGCGTTGATGACGCGCGCCTCGCGGTGGCGTGCGGCTGCGCTGGTGATCGGCGAAGCGCGCAACAAACCGAAGCACGCGAGTGCGGCGTCCAGCGGTGCATCGGATGTCGCCGGCGTCGGGCAGCCGGGCCGACCCGTGCCCGGACAGGTACAGAATGTTATCGACCCGCACGCACGCGGTGCGATTGGGATTGGGCATGGGATGCGCTGCCGGCAGCTTCAATCCCATGGCTTCGAGCTTCTTCTCGATCTCGCTCATGATCTCCTCCGGATGGCGTCACCTGGGTGTGGCGACTGACACTGCGGTGTCAACGCATTCTACTCAGGCAATGGCGGCGTGTCCCAGGCGCCGGCCGTCGCGGGCGCGAAGGCTGGCGTAATGAGGACTCGCGAGGAAGATTGCGCACAACTTCCGAATCGAGCTTCGCGATGATCGCGTCCGGTGTGTTCGCCGGTGCGGGCAGCGAAGTCCATTGACAGTATAGCCATGCAATGAGCATCGCTTACGAGTGCCCGCTGTACAAAACTTTTTGCAACACCGTGTTCCGCTGCGGCTGGATACCAAACGTGGACGGGACGCTCATAATCAGCTTCCGGTATCGACCGTTTCAAGGAGGAGACCATGGCACGCATCAGCTACGTCGACAAGGATGATCTCGAAGATCAGAAGCTGCGCGAGGCGCTGCACCGCGCCATGCTGCGCAGCACGCCACGGCCGGAGATCCAGGCGATACGCGCGCACCAGCCGGAGGTCTTGCGCGCTTTCATCTATGCCTGGGAACGCCTCTTTCTGGGCGGGGTAGTGGACCGGCATATCAAGGAGCTGTGCCGTCTCCGGGTCTCTCAGACGCTCGGCTGCGGTTACTGAGGGAATCAGCGTGCCGTCCAGTTTGGGCGGCAGGGCGATGTCTCGCAGATCGCGGACGAAGAGAAGCTGGCAAGCCTGGGCGACTTCGAGAAGTCGCCCGCCTTCACAGACCGGGAGCGGGTTGCGCTGCGCTATACGGACGCAATCTGCTGGAACCCGGCGAGCGCCGATGATGCCATGTGGGAAGACTTGCACCGGCACTACACCGAACCCGAGCTGGTGGAGCTCGGCTCGTTTGTCGGCTACATCGCTGGCGGCCAACGCTGGATCAGCACGCTCGGCATAGGGCATGGGGAAGTGCTGCCGGAAACGACGGTCGGCTTGAGTCCGGAAGCGGCGGAAAAGATCAGGGCTCGCGCCGATGTCGTCGGGCGGGCGGAGGGTGAGTAGAGCGCGGGCTACTCGGTGGCTCTTGTCCTTCCTCCATACATTCCGCGGTTGCAGTGCGAGCGCGGCGATTGGTTGTCCGGATATCGCGATGGTCAAAAGCGCCATTCGATCAATGTGCGAAATCAGCAATGTTCCCAGAAACGTTCATCCGCAGGCCGCACATCTATCTCCGAAGCCCAGCAGCTTTTTGGCTGCAAATGAAGGGATAGAAAAATCTCTGCCAGTTCGTTCGGCTTGATGTGCGGCTCGTTGTCAGGCTCCTCGCTTTCGGCGATGTCGCCGTCGATGACGACATGCGCAACATGGATGCCGTCCGGCCATAACTCTCGCGCAATGACTTGAGCAAGCGCGCGAAGACCGAACTTACCGGGCGCAAAATTGATGTAGCCTTGGCGTCCGATCGTTCCAGAGGTCGCGCCTGCGAAAAGTATCGTGCCTTTGCCATGCGGCTTCATGCTTCTGGCGGCTTCGCGAGCCACCAGGAAAGCGCCAAAACAGTTGGCTCTCCAACACTCCTCGAATGCAGCCGCCTCTGATGACAGAAGGGAACCGGGTGTCGACGCCTGAACGGCGTAGATAACCAATTCGGGGCATCCCAGCTCGGCTTCGATATGGCGCATCAACGCAATTACAAGCCGCTCGTCCGTCACGTCACAAGGATACGCGCGGACTTTTCTGTTCGACGATTGAAGATCTTCCGCGAATGCGCTCAAGGCATTCGATGATCTCGAAACCAACGCCACCGGAAACCCACGCTGCGCGAATAGAGCGGCTGCGGCCTCGCCGAAGCCCGGTCCGACGCCTACGATCACCGCAGGGCCTTTCGTCGGTGCAGTAATCGCAGTGTGCGCTGCGGTATCTTCGCCGCGTGCGTGAGCAGGCCTGGACTCCATCGCTTGACTTTGGATTTTAATTTGCCTTATCAACAGGAGTGGCGTTCGCGGTCGCCATCTTTTGGTGAGTTTGAACGTGATGTTCACGGGGCCGACCGGTACATGGCGCCATCTTTTGGCGTCGCGCCAGAATCGTTCCCACCATGTGACGCGGTCGACGAGTATATGCACCGTGCCTCCCTGCGCGGACATTGGAGTTGAGGCAGCTGAAGCCGCGTGTGCAAGCACCAAGTATGCCGGATGCAATAAACAGTTATTTCACTGAGAAATATTCCGTGTCATACGGCCAGTCGAGTCCGGTCGTGTAAAGAATGTCGACTGCACATGGAAAGCCATACGTCATGTGACTGATGGCCGCCGCATGGCGAATAAAAGTGTTCAGACGGTTGTCTGCGCTCAGGAAGCCGCCGTCGTCACTTTCTTCGGCACGGAAACGCTTCAGCGTTGCTGCCTGAGCGCCCGCTCGATGTCGGAAGCGTCCTGGTTTTCCCGCCGCAGTTGGTCCTCGAGTGTCGTCGGCGCGGGCGGCGGCAGTTGCAGATCGATGCGCGGCGACTCGAGCACGGGCTGCTCGGATTTGTAGACCATCACCATCTGCGGGACCAGGAACACCAGCGCCACCATGACGAGCTGGATCGCGACGAAGGGTATCGCACCCCAGTAGATGTCGGAGGTCTTCACCGTGCGCGGCGCGACGCTGCGCAGGTAGAAGAGCGCGAAACCGAACGGCGGGTGCATGAACGAGGTCTGCATGTTGACGGCAAGCATGACGCCGAACCACACCAGATCGATGCCGAGCTTGTCCGCCACCGGGGCGAGCAGCGGTATCAGGATGAACGCGATCTCGAAGAAATCGAGGAAGAACGCGAGCACGAAGACGAGCGTATTCACGACCAGCAGAAAGCTGGCCGCGCCGCCGGGCAGTGTCGTGAGCAGGCGCTCCACCCACAGATCGCCGTCGACCGCGCGGAAGGTGAGGCCGAACACGGTCGAGCCCACGAGTATGAAGACGACGAAGCTCGTGAGCTTCATCGTCGCTTCCATCGCCTGGCGCAAGAGCGCCAATGTGAGCCGGCGCTTGGCCATCGCGAGCAGGAGAGCGCCGCTCGCGCCCATCGCCCCGCCTTCGGTGGGCGTCGCGATGCCGAGGAATATCGTGCCGAGCACGAGGAAGATCAGCACGAGCGGCGGCACGAGCGCGGTCGCGACGCGTCGCGCCAGCGCCCATCCGCCGATCGCGCGGGCTTCGGGCGGCAGCGCCGGTGCGGCGGCCGGCTTGAAGATGGCGACCGACGCGACGTACACGAGATAGAACGCTGCGAGCATCAGGCCCGGAATCATTGCGCCGTGGTACATATCGCCCACCGAGCGGCCGAGCTGGTCGGCGAGCACGATCAGGACGAGACTGGGCGGGATGATCTGCGCGAGCGTGCCGGACGCGGTGATGACGCCTGCGGCGAGCCGCGGCGAATAGCCGTGACGCAGCATGATGGGCAGCGAGATGAGGCCCATCGAGATGACGGATGCCGCGACGACACCCGTCGTTGCCGCGAGCAATGCGCCGACCAGGACCACGGCGTAGGCGATGCCGCCGCGCACCGCGCCGAACAGCCGTCCTATGGTGTCGAGCAGGTCCTCGGCCATGCCGCTGCGCTCGAGGATGAGCCCCATGAACGTGAAAAACGGTATGGCGAGCAGCGTGTCGTTGCGCATGATGCCGAAGACGCGCTCCGGCAGCGCCTGCAGCAGCGCCGGGCTCAACAGGTCGAGATGGATGCCGAGGAAGGCGAAGAAAATGCCGTTCGCGGCGAGCGAGAACGCGACCGGATAGCCGCAGAGCAGGAACACGACCAGCACGCCGAACATGAGCGGCGCCATGTAGTCGTGCGCCATCAGCGTCCGTCCGCGGATTTGCCGGGCAGGACGCCGCGCAGGAAGGCGATGCGCTTCACGATCTCGGACAGCGCCTGCAGCACGAGCAGCGCAAAGCCGGCAGGAATCAGCGCCTTGGCCGGCCAGCGCAGCAGGCCGCCGGCATCGCCCGACATTTCACCGCCCGCGTACGACTGCACGAACATGGGCCAGGAGAAGTACAGGATGATGAGAGCCATCGGCAGCAGAAAGAGCAGACCGCCGAGAATGTCGATCCACGCCTGCGCACGCTCCGACAGCCGCCCGGCCAGAACGTCGATGCGCACATGGCCGTTCGCCTTCAGGGTGTAGCCCGCGCCGAGCAGGAAAATGGCGGCGAACAGATACCACTGGATCTCGAGCCACGCGTTCGAGCCGACGTCGAAGGCGTAACGCATGAGCGCGTTCACGGTGCTGATCACGACCGCGACCAGCACGAGCCAGTAAACCGCGTGACCGATGCGCTCGTTCAGCGCGTCGATCGCGCGCGCGAGGGCAAGCAGCGTCCGCATCATGCCGTTGGCTTGGGGAAGGAGATGGGCAGGCATGGCGCGTAATCATACGTGCCGCGGGCGGCACCGTGCAAAGCACCGGCGGCCCTTTCGAGCCGGCGGACCGCTCGCGCAGGCCGTGTTGCAGCGCACGCTGCGCCTGGTCGCGCATGCTAGAATCTGCCCTTTCCCACCGTTCGCCCGCCGCCGCACATGTATTCCAAAGAACCCTTGCGCACCGCCGACCCCGATTTGTGGCATGCCATCGAGCAGGAAAACCGCCGGCAGGAGCAGCACATCGAGCTGATCGCCTCCGAAAACTACGCGAGCCCGCGCGTGATCGAGGCGCAGGCGTCGGTGATGATGAACAAGTACGCGGAAGGTTATCCCGGCAAGCGTTATTACGGCGGCTGCGAGTTCGTCGATATCGCGGAAAACCTCGCGATCCAGCGCGCGAAAGAGCTGTTTCGCGCCGGCTACGCCAATGTCCAGCCGCATTCGGGCGCGCAGGCGAACCAGGCGGTCTACTTCGCCACGCTGCATCCCGGCGACGCCATACTCGGCATGGCGCTGGAGGCGGGCGGCCACCTCACTCACGGCATGCGGATCAACGTCAGCGGCCGCTATTACGACGCGGTCGCATACGGCCTCGATCCGCAGACCGAAGCGATCGATTACGCGGAAGTCGAGGAGCTCGCGCGGGTGCGCAAGCCCAAGTTGATCGTCGCCGGCGCGTCCGCTTACTCGCTCGTGATCGACTGGAAGCGCTTCCGGCACATCGCCGACAAGGTCGGTGCGCTGCTCATGGCCGACATCGCGCACTATGCGGGCCTGATCGCCGCGGGGCTCTATCCGAGCCCCGTGGGCATCGCCGACT
>Ga0255338_1003011_pt1 | contig 21846 bp, 18 predicted proteins | sample MeOH1_35cm_T4_19_FD_203715 | JGI IMG/M metagenome (GOLD analysis project Ga0255338, IMG submission 203715) | Sandy soil microbial communities from University of British Columbia, Vancouver, Canada - MeOH1_35cm_T4_195 | ecosystem: Engineered > Artificial ecosystem > Sand microcosm > Unclassified ...
TTGGCACCTAGGCAGTACCGGCAAGCAGCATAGTGGTGGACGCGACAACTACCTTGACACACCCCGCTTGCCAAGAAAGTAGGCAAAGAAGGCGCGCCGGATGGGGCGACACCCCCTCGGGATCCGGCGAAAAGAGCGGCCGGGACCCAAACTCGCATCGCCTTAAGGCGATACTCAAACATGGGTCCCTCTTTTCCGCTCTTTTCGCCGGATCCCGAGGCGCCCCATACGGCCTGGTACACCTACACGGCTCGCTTCGCATCGCGCACCAGTGTGGACCGCCCCACGGGCGCTCCACACGGCTACCAATCGGTCGTTTGGCGCCTCGCGCCCGCGCCCGTCTTCCCCTGTTGCCAGGGTGAGCAAACCAGCGGATTGCAAGTGGCAGCGAGTGCATGAAACTGGAGACAGGGGACAGGAAGTTTGGCGTCCGAAGAGCCGGAGATTTCGGCGATACGCGATATCGCCGGATCAACGATTCGGTGTAGCCGTGTTTACCGCCCGAGGGGCGGCAAACACCGTCCCGCGATGCGAAGCGAGCCGTCAAGGTCTACCTGGCCGTATGGGGCGTCCTCGTCGGCAGGTGAAAAGAGCGGAAAAGAGGGGGCCATGTTTGAGCATCGCCTTAAGGCGATGCGAGTTTGGCCCCCGGCCGCTCTTTTCGCCTGCCGACGAGGAGGGGGTCGCCCCATCCGGCGCGCCTTTTTTGCCTGCTTTTTTGGCAAGACAAAAAAGTAGGTCGCCTCCCCGAAGGGGAGGTGAAACTGCCTTTGACTTTAAGCTTTTGAATTTGACGTTAAGCCCTTGAACTCTACCGTCAAGCCCATGAAAGCCGTCAAAGGTCCACCTGGCCGTATGGGGCGCCTCGCCGGCAGGTGAAAAGCGGCCGACGAGGAGGGTAGCTTTTCCAACCCTTCCAACCGCATTTGAAGAAATATCCCAAATACCGGCATCGTGCACGTGGCATAAAATACACTTCGCCGCGTCCAGGCACGCTCCGAACGCGGCCACATCCACCTCGCAATGCCTGAAAGGCAGGAGACCCCCTCGCATGACTGTGTTTCAAGGGACCGGCGCCCTTTTCACCCTCATCGCCATTTTTGGCGTCATCAACCACCGCTTTATCAAGCTGCCCGATACATTGGGCATCACCGCCGTCGGCCTGGTGGCCTGCCTGAGCGTCTCCATCCTCGGCTTCAACCATCCTGAAATGGTCGCGCAGGCCCGCAAGCTGGTGGCCCAGATCGATTTCTCCGATGTTGTGTTCCATGGCCTGCTCAGCCTGCTGCTGTTTGCCGGCGCCCTCCACGTCGACCTCTCGCGCATGCGCCGTCAGCGCCGGGCCGTGATCATGCTGGCCACCGTGGGCGTGGTGATCTCCACCGCCGCGGTCGGTGCCGGCTTCTACTATGTGGCGCAATGGCTCGGCCACCCGATCAGCCTGCTGTGGTGCCTGGTATTCGGCGCCCTGATTTCTCCCACCGACCCGATCGCCGTGCTGAGCGTGCTCAAGAGCGCGGGCGCGCCGGAAAGCCTGGAAACCAAGATTGCCGGCGAGTCCCTGTTCAACGACGGCACCGCGGTGGTGGCGTTCCTGACGCTGGTGGGCCTGGCCACCGGCGCCACCGATTTCTCTCCCTCCCATGTGGCGGTGGCGCTGGTGCGCGAAGTGCTTGGCGCCGTGGCGCTGGGCATCGTGGTGGGCTACGTGGCATCGCTGCTGCTGCGGGGTATCGACAGCTATCCCGTCGAGATCCTGATCACGCTGGCACTGGCCACCGGCGGCTACAGCCTGGCCGAAGTGGTACACGTGTCGGCGCCGCTGTCGGTGGTCATCATGGGCCTGGTGATCGGTAATCACAGCGCCACCAAGTCGATGTCGGAAAAGACGCGCGAGCATTTGTTCAACTTCTGGGGCCTGCTCGACGAGTTGCTCAACCTGGTGTTGTTCGGCCTGATCGGGCTGGAGATCATCGCCCTGTCCCTGCAGATGCATATCGTCTGGCTGGGGCTCGCGGCGATTCCCGTGGTGCTGCTGGCGCGGGGCATCAGCGTGGCCATCCCGCTGCTGGCGCTGCAGAACTTCCGCCGGCTCAATCCGCACTCGGCCACCATCATGACCTGGGGCGGCCTGCGCGGCGGCATCTCGATCGCGCTGGCGCTATCGCTGCCGGAGTTCCCGGGCCGCGAGATGCTGATCGGCGTGACCTACCTGGTGGTGGTGTTCAGCCTGCTGATCCAGGCCACCACGCTCGGCAAGCTGGTCAGGCACCTGAATGGCCTGAACGCGAAGCAATAGCCGCAAGGCGCGCGGCGGAATGCATCCGGCGCGCGCACCTGCCTTACAGACGGCTCTGGTAGATCTTGTCGAATTCGCCGCCATCGGCGAAATGCCGGCTCTGGGCCTGCGCCCAGCTACCGAACACATCGCTCACGGAGAACAGCTGGATCGGCCGGAACAGCGCCGCGTGGGCTTTTAGCACGGCCGCCGAACGCGGCCGGTAGAACTGGCGGGCGATCACGTCCTGGCCGGCATCGGACCACAGGTATTGCAGGTAAGCCGTCGCCACCTTGCGCGTGCCGCGCTTGTCCACCACCTTGTCGACCACGGCCACCGGCGCCTCCGCGATGATCGACTGGCTCGGGTATACCACCTCGAAATTGTCCCCCAGTTCCTTGCGGATCTGGTGCACCTCGCTCTCGAAGGTGGCCAGCACATCGCCAAGCTGGCGCTGCGTAAAGCTGGTGGTCGCGCCCCGGCCACCCGTATCGAGCACCGGCACATTGCGGAACAGCCGGCTCACCGCGTCGCGCGCCTGCGCCTCGCTGCCGCCCTTGCGGATGGCCGCGCCCCACGCCGCCAGATAGGTGTAGCGCCCGTTGCCCGAGGTCTTGGGATTGGGCACGATCACCTGCACGCCCGAGCGGCCCAGGTCCTCCCAGTCGAGGATGCGCTTGGGATTGCCCTTGCGTACCAGGAACACGATGGTGGAGTAGTACGGCGCGGCATTGTCGGGCAAGCGCTTCTTCCAGTCCTGCGCCACCACGCCGCGTTGCACCAGGATGTCGATATCGGTCTCCTGGTTCATCGTCACCACGTCGGCCTCCAGGCCATCGGCTACCGAACGCGCCTGCTTGCTGGAGCCGCCGTGCGACTGGTTGACGACGAGCGTCTCGCCGCTCGCCTGCTTCCAGTTGGCGACAAAACCAGGGTTTATCTCGCGGTACAGCTCGCGGGTGACGTCGTAGCCGGCGTTGAGGATGGCGGTGTCGGCCAGCACGGGCAAGGCGGCGCCAAGCAGCAGGCCGGTGGCAAGGAGACGGTGCAGGAGGATTGGCATGTGGTGGACGGTGGTTGAATGAGAGGACGCGGCGCCGCAAGAACCGACGCGCGCGCGACCTTTCATTGTCCACAGCAAGGCAAGCGGGACGGAACGAAGCTTTCCGCATGTCGATAGACGGTCGACAGCCGGGCGTCCAAAGAAAGAACATGATCCGGCGCTCGCTCAACGGCTCCTGTCCCTCCCCTACCCGCCGTGGGGGGGCTACCGCCATGGCAGGCGCCTATCATCAAGGCTGCGTCGAGAGGCCTCCCGCAGTCCTCCCAGCTTCGCACCCGCGCCGCAAGCCGGAAACGCAGAGGCCTTGCAACGCCATTCCTGTAGCCGCTTCTGCCGGCGCCGGCGCCACTGAAAACTTTTTCACAGGACGTGAGATGACCGAAGTCACCCTTGCCTTGACCGACATCCCGGACGGCCGCTGCCGGCTGCTCCGGATTGGCACGCATGAAGTCGCGGTGTTCCATGTCAATGGACAGGTCCACGCACTGGCCGACAGTTGCCCCCACGCGGGCGCATCGCTGGCGGGGGGCAAAGTCGACGGCACCACCGTCCAGTGCCGGGCGCATGGCTTGCGGTTCAACCTGGCGACCGGCCACATGGCGAATAACGCCGCCCTGGCGGTCAGGTGCTACCCGGTAACCGTTTCCGGCGGGATGGTTACGGTTGCGGCACCCGACGACTGACGCGCCCCCGGCCGGGCGGACGCTCTAGGCGTTACGAATGAATGCCCGGACTTCCGGGTAGATTTCCTCGCGCCAGCGGCGGCCAGAGAAGATGCCATAGTGGCCGCACCCGGCGGCGGTAATGTGCTTCTTGCCCTCTCGCGCGATGCCGGTGCACAACTCGTGCGCCGCCGCCGTCTGGCCGGCGCCCGAGATGTCGTCCAGTTCGCCCTCGATGGTCAACAGCAGCGTGCCCTTGATGTCCTGCGGCCGCACCGGCTTGCCGTCGACTTCCCAGGTGCCATTGGCAAGACGGAATTCCTGGAATACCTCGCGGATGGTGTCGAGGTAGAACTCGGCGTCGATATCCAGCACCGCGTTGTATTCGTCGTAGAAGCGCACATGGGCTTCCGCGTCGTCGGCATCGCCTTCGACCAGGTTCAGGTAATAGTCGTAGTGCGAAGTCAGGTGACGGTCCGGGTTCATCGCGACGAAGCCGGCATGCTGCAAAAATCCCGGATACACCTTGCGGCCATGCCCGGGGTAATTCGCCGGCACCGTGTGAATCACATTGTTCTCGAACCACTTGAACGACTTGTTGGTCGCCAGCGAATTCACCGCGGTCGGACTGCGCCGCGCATCGATCGGGCCGCCCATCATGGTCATGGTCTTGGGCGTCTTCTCGCCGGCCGAGGCCAGCAGGGAGATGGCCGCGAGCACCGGCACCGTAGGCTGGCACACCGAGATCACATGCAGGTGTTCCGCGCCGATGTGGCGGATGAATTCCTGGATGTAATGGATGTAGTCGGCCAGGCCGAAACTGCCGTCCTCGACCGGCACCATGCGGGCATCGATCCAGTCGGTCACATAGACCTTGTGATCCCGCAGCAAGGTTTTCACCGTGTCGCGCAGCAGCGTGGAATGGTGGCCCGACAGGGGCGCGCACACCAGTACGACCGGCTCATCCTTTAGCAGCCTGATGGTATCGGGGTCGTCCGCGTAGCGCTTGAAGCGCACCAGTTTGCAGAAGGGCTTTTCGATGATGATCTGTTCGACGATCGGGATGTCCCTGCCGTTGGAGCGTACCGACCTGATATCGAAGGCCGGCTTCTCGTATTCCTTGCCGAGCCGGTACAGCAGTTCGTAACCGGCGGCCAGGCGCGTGGCGCCTGGCACCAGGGAAAGCGGACTCAGGGGATTGGTGAAGGTCTTGGCTGTAGCCTGCGCCCACGCGGTAAGCGGGTGGAGCATCGAGCGCTGGAATTCATGGAGCTGGTAAAACATGGTTATTTCCCCCCGGGATAATTTCTTTTCTTCAGCGTTTTTCCAGATCGAAGAAAACTCGGCTGCGCCCTTCGTCAGCTATTGCTCAGCTATTGCTCAGCTATAGCAGATTCTTCCGGAGTTGCTTCTTATCGATTTTCCCTACGCTGGTCTTCGGGATCTCGGCGACGAATACGATTCGCTGCGAATCCGGCACGGCGTATCGGCTGATCCGCTTTTCGTCGACGTAGTGCTGCAAGTGGCGGCGAATATCCTCGACAGTCAGGCCCTCATCGCTGACGCACACCACGGCCATGGGGCGTTCGCCCCATTTCTCGTCCGGCACGCCGATCACCGCGCTTTCACGCACACCGGGAATCCCGCAGATCAAATGCTCGACTTCGATGGAAGACACCCACTCGCCACCTGTCTTGATAACGTCCTTGAGACGATCAACAACCTGTATGTATCCATCCGGCAACATGACCGCCACGTCCTGGGTATGCAGGTAGCCCCCCGCCCAGAGTTCCTCCGAGGCCTCGGGCTTGCCAAGGTATCCCAGGGTCAGGTAAGGCGAGCGCAGCACGATCTCTCCCTGCGTCTTGCCGTCGCGCGGCACATCCCGCATCTCACTATCGACAACGCGAAAATCGGTCAGGGGAACCGGCCTGCCGGTCATGCAGCGCAGGCGCACGCTTTCATCGATGTCTTCAGGAGCCACGCCCGGCGGGAACTGCGACAGCGCGACGATCGGCCCCGTCTCCGACATGCCATAGCCGGCGAAGACATCGATGCCTTCCGTGACCGCGGCCTTGCAGAGCGATGCCGACAGCGCGGAGCCACCGATGATCATCTTCCATCCGCGCAGATCCGTCTCCTGCTCGCGAGCCTGTTGCAGCAGCATCTGCAGAATGGTAGGCACGCAATGGGAGAACGTCACGCTTTCTGTTTTGCGCAGCCGAAGCAGGGTTTCCGGCAAATACCTGCCGGGAAGCACGATCTTGAGACCGAGCATGACGGCGACATAGGGCATGCCCCACGCCAGCACGTGGAACATGGGTGTGATGGGCATGTAGACGTCTTCGCGATGCAGTCTCTGGCCCTCTCGCGGCGCGCACAGAGCGGTCGCGGTCGCGAGCGTATGCAGGACGATCTGACGGTGGCTGTAGCTCACGCCCTTCGGATCGCCGGTGGTGCCGGTCGTATAGAAGATGGCCGCCGTGGTCTTCTCGTCAAAGTCCTGGAATGCAAAGTCGGGCGATGCCTGGCCGAGCAGCGCCTCGTATTCTCCTGCGACCGGCAGGCTGGTTTCGGGCAGCGACTGACCGTCGGCAATCGTGATGATCTTGCGGACATGGCGCAATTCGGATCGGATTTCCTCCAGCAGCGGAAGGAAGTCGGCGTGTGCCAGGATCACTTCGGCGCCGGAGTCATTCAGCGTGTAGGCAATTTGCTTGGGCGAGATGCGCACATTGACGGTAAATAGTCGGGCGCCCATCATCGGGATCGCGAAATAACTCTCAAGATACCGGTGGCTGTCCCAATCCATGACGGCAACCGTGCCTCCATGCGCCACGCCTTGCGCGGCAAGCGCGGATGCAAGCCGTCCGATGCGCTGGCGGAACTGCCCGAAGGTAAAGCGCTGCGCTCCGCAGTAGGTAATTTCCTGCTCGCCATAGAGGCTGACGGAGTTCAGAAGCAACTGTCCGACAAGCAACGGGTAATCATAGGCCGACGGGGTTGGCGCAATCTGGCTCGAGGCCGGGTCAAAGGCTTGCATGGAGAGTCTCCTGGTAGTTTTGATGGGTGTGTACCGTTGCCAGGCCATGCAGCGTATGAACCGCGCGTTGGCACAACGCCCCGTGGTTCGCTGAGTACGGCGCCCGCCGCGAGCTTGATGCGCGCGTGGGACATGCCAGGCTGGGCAATCGTCGTTACCTGCGCCGGCGAATGCCTGTTCCGGCGCAAGGCTGGCAGCCGTCTTCAGCTTGCCCGGCCGGAGCCTGGGTCTGAGGGTGGCATGAAGTAAGCCTGCTGCCCTGAATTCTGCCGGAGTATAGCCGCGACTCCCCCCCACTGCTGGGGGGGGACGCCGCACGCGCCAGCATCAGAATACCGGCGAACGGTACCTCGAAACACTTCACCAAAGTGCGGGGTAGCAACCTTCGCGGCGGGGCAAGACTGCCTGGCCCGCGCCACGGAGCCGCAAGAATAACCAGGAGACTCACATGAAATGCATTGGTTGGTTCGCCAGGAACAGTCGCGTGCTAATGGCTGGCGGGGCAATGGCCCTATGCCTCGCTTCTCAACAAGCCGTTGCCCAGGCATGGCCTGCGAAGCCCGTGCGCATCGTCACCGCCGCGCCCCCGGGAGGCACTGCCGATATGCTTGCCCGCAGCCTTGCCGACGGCCTGAGCAAGCAGCTTGGCCAGAGCTTTATCGTTGATTCCAAGCCCGGAGGTTTCGGCGCGATCGCGGTACAAGACGTCCTGGCGGCGCCGCATGATGGCTATACGCTCCTTGTCATCCAGGACGGCATCGCTTCCGAAATCCCTTTTCTATCAAAGCTCCGCTTTGATCCCTTCAACGACATCAAGCCACTGGCGGAACTGGCGCGTGGCGGCCTGGTGCTTGTCGGCAACCCGAAGTTGCCCGCCAGGGACCTTCCCGAACTGATTCGATACATCAAGGCCCACCCGGCCAGCGTCAACTACGCGTCCTACAGCAGCGGCATGCTTGGGCACACCATGGGCCTGCAACTGAATCGGCTTGCCGGTATCGACATGAGCCATGTCGGGTACAAGGGCTCTCCGCCGGCGCTACAGGACGTCATGGGAGGGCATGTCCCGCTGATGTTCGACGGCACCGCAACGTCGCTACCGCTGATCAAGGCCGGCAAGCTCCATGCCTTCGCCGTCAGCTCGCCGAAGCGTCTCGCCGTGCTGCCGCAAGTACCCACATTCACGGAACTCGGATATCCGGGGATCAATCAGGTAGCGTGGATAGGACTCTGGGCATCACCGGACGTGCCGGAAGCGATTCAGGAGCGCCTGCGCGCCGCAACCCGCAAGGTACTCGAAACGCCCGCCGTGCGGGATCGCATTGCCGAACTGGGCCTGGACGCAGGGCTCCCCAAGAGCCAGGCTGAGCTAAGCGCCTCGCTTCACGCTGCCCACGACCGCCAGGGTGCGCTGCTGAAGGCGATAGACTTCAAGCCCGAATAACAGATGCCAGACGTTATCGACATGAACCTCAGCGCCGCGCCCGCGAAAACCGAACCCGATGGCATGGGTCACACATTGACGATCGAAGTCTTCTTCGACTTTGTCTGTCCCTGGTGCCTGATTGGCAAGCGCAACCTGCAGGTTGCCGCGAGCCGTCTGGCCGAAGCACGGCCTGACGTGAGTCTGAAGCTCCTGTGGCGCTCGCATCAGTTGTTGCCGGACACACCGGTTGGCGGCTTCGACTACCAAGCCTTCTATCTTGCACGCCTTGGCAGTCTTGACGCGATCGCCAGGCGTCGTGCCCAGGTGCGGCAAGCCGGCAGCACTGCCGGCGTCGATTTCAACTTCGAGCGGATCTCGCTCATGCCTAACACTGCGGCAGCACATGATCTGGTCGCCTATGCCGCGGGGCACGGCAACGAAGCGCAAGTGGCGGCATTGATAGAACGCTTGTTTGGCGCCTATTTCATGGACGGAGAGGATATTGGCAACTTCTCCGTCCTGGAACGCTTGGGACTGGACTGCGGACTGGACCGACAAGGGCTGGCCGAGCATCTCGATGCATCCCCTGGCCGGCATGGCGGGTCGGTACGTCAACTACCGCCTGCCGCTTATGCCATCAGCGGCGTCCCCTGCTTTGTGTTCAACGGCACACAAGCGATTTCCGGCGCTCATCCGCCGGACACGCTGTTCGAAGCGATGTTGCGTTCGGTTCAAAGCTGAAGCCGCTCAAAGCCGACGCGGTGCGGGAGAACGGCGCCGCGTGCGAATGCGCGATTTGCTACACCGGCGCCCGGCGATCGCTTCGCTGCCCCCCCCCGCGACAGGGGGCAATCACCTACATGGCGAGGACTAGACTGGGCATCGGGTTCTTGGCATTCAGGCTCGCATCCGGGACTCCAGATGCGAGCTTTTTTTTCGCCATTGCTCACATTGCTCACTGTCGCCGGAACGCGCCCTGCCCATTCCAGCCCCGGCTCCAGTCAGGGACGAGATGCGCCGATACGGGAACCGGCGCTGCGGCGCATCGGCAGGAAGCGCGTTTTGACCCTCTATCGACAAAACCGGTAAGGGATATCCAAATTTCCCGTTTTTCCGATTTGGCCAAGCGCTCTACGCTCGCATATCAACACAGAAAAGCTCCCCCATGTCTTCCATCGCACAAGCCAGCAGCCCCCCCGTCTCCGCCGCCCTGAACTGGCGGAACCGCCTGGTTACGCTTCTGCCTCTGGGATTTACCGCCTGGCTGGCGCTTCAGCTTTCAGAGCATCCGGCCATCGCCAAGATGGGCCTGAGCGCCCTGACACTCGCCATGTTTGCTGGCATGTTCGCCGGGAACACGTTGCCACGCGACTGGCTCACGCCGCTGGCGCCGGGCATGCAGGTCGCGCGGCATCACATGCTGCGCCTGGGTGTGGGTCTGTATGGCCTGCGCCTGACCTTCGACGCAATCGTTGCGCTGGGCCTCGCGGGTGTCCTGATTCCCCTGGCCATGCTGGTCTCGACCTTGCTGCTGGGCACCTGGATCGGCGTCAGGCTGCTGGGCCTCGAACGGCGCGAAGCGCTTGTGGTCAGCGCGGGGAGCGCTGTTTGCGGGGCTGCCGCCGCGATTGCCATGGCTTCAGTGGTCAAGACCGACAATCGCCAGACTGCCGTTGCCGTGGCTACGGTCGTGCTGTTCGGGACTGTGGGCATGGTGCTCTACCCTTACCTGTTCGACCTCGCCGTGGGCCACATGCACTTCGCGGTCAGCGAACGCACATTCGGCATCTTCACCGGCGCGACCTTGCATGAGGTAGCGCAGGTCATTGCCTCCGGCAAGATGGTCAGCGACGCGACCGCCGATGCCGCCGTCGTTGCCAAGATGGTGCGCGTGCTGGCGCTCGGCCCCCTGCTGCTGATCATGGCGCTGTGGACCCGCGCAAGCGACCGCAAGCAAGGTCTCGATACGGGCGGTGCCGGCTGGTCCGGTCTCCTGCGCTCGGTGCCGTGGTTTGCCCTTGGCTTTGTTGCCGTGATGGCCATCAACTCCGCCGGCATGGTCCCGCCTGCCTGGAAGCCCGCACTGATCACACTGGACAACTGGCTGCTTGCCACCGCCATGCTTGCGATCGGCCTGCAAACGCGTTTGATTGACCTGGTCCGGACCGGACGCGCACCCATGATCCTGGCGGGCATCTTGTTCGTGTTCCTGATCGCAGGTGGCGCTGCCCTGTGCTGGTTCACGGCCTGAGCGACGGCGGACAAGAAGCAATAAGAAGCGAAAAGAAGACCAACCCAAGAGGAGAGATAGTGGAGAACCGCAAGAATCCTGATCAGGTGCTGCCCGCGCGGCGCACCTTCCTGCGCGGCGCGGCCGCACTCGGGGCGCATGCGGCGCTAGGCGGCATCGCGTTCGATGCAATGGCGAGCGCGAGTGCGGGCACCGTGGACCTGCCGTTCGACAATGGCACGCGCGAACTGGTGGCATTCCCCCAGAAACGCCCGCTGATCCTCCTTACCAGCCGCCCCCCGCAGCTCGAGACACCATTCAGCGTATTCAACGAAGGTGTCCTCACGCCGAACGATGCATTCTTCGTGCGATACCACTGGAGCGGCATTCCCACGTCCATCGATCCCGACAGCTACCGGCTGCAGGTGGGCGGCAAGGTTGCGACTCCGCTGGCATTGTCGCTGGCGGACCTGAAACGCATGGCCGACCCCGTTGAACTGGTGGCGGTCAACCAGTGCTCCGGGAATAGCCGCGGCTTTCTCGAGCCGCGCGTCAATGGCGGGCAGCTGGCAAACGGTGCCATGGGCAATGCCAGATGGATGGGGATTCCGCTGAAGAAAGTACTGGAAAAGGCTGGCGTGCAGCCGGGTGCCGTGCAGGTCAGCTTTGACGGACTGGACCGTCCGCCTCTGGAGGGCAGTCCGGACTTCATGAAAGCACTGCATATCGATCACGCGCTGGATGGCGAGGTGATGCTGGCATGGGGCATGAACGGGGCGGACTTGCCCTTGCTCAATGGCTATCCGCTCCGCCTGGTGGTACCGGGTCACTATGGCACCTACTGGGTGAAGCACCTTTCGAATATCCAGGTGCTTGACGGCGTCTTCGATGGCTTCTGGATGAGCGCGGCGTATCGCATTCCCGACAACGGCTGCGCATGCGTCGAACCGGGCAAGGCGCCCGCGCGCACAACGCCGATTGGCCGCTTCAACGTTCGCTCCTTCATCACCAGCCTGCAGACCGGCAGCAAGATCCCGGCCGGCCATGAGACAGTCGTGCGCGGCATCGCATTCGACGGTGGGTACGGTGTTTCCGACGTAGCCTTCTCCGCCGATGGCGGGCAGACCTGGAGCGCGGCGCGTCTGGGCAAGGATCTTGGCCGCTACTCCTTCCGGGAATGGAGCGTGGCCTTCCGCCCGCCGCGCAAGGGAAGCTTCGAGCTGCGCGTACGCGCCACCAATCGAATTGGCCAAAGCCAGCCGCTCAATGCACTCTGGAATCCGGCTGGCTATATGCGCAACGTGGTGGAAACCACTCGCGTCAGCGCTGTATGAGGGACACCATGACGAAGCCACATCAGCTGGTTCGCGCCGGCCTTATCGCCACGTTGGCGGTGTTGAGCGGCATTCCCGCTGCCTTTGCACTGGAAGTCACGCTCCCTGCGGAAACCGCCAGCTATAAGGCTAGCGAACTCCCCGGATACCGCCTGGTGCAGCAGAACTGTATGACCTGCCACTCCGCGCAATACGTGCAAACCCAGCCGCCTTCATCGACACGCGCCTATTGGGAAGCCACGGTAAAGAAGATGAAGAAGCCATTCGGGGCGCCGCTGAAGGATGAGGATATGCCGGCCATGGTCGACTATCTGGTCAAGACCTACGGCGCCGAACGGGGCAAGGACAGCCAGGGAGCCGTTGGCGCGCACCCTGCCGTGCAGGCATCCACGGCGCCGCAGGATGCCAGGAGCCTGCTAAGTGCGAACAACTGCACCGCCTGTCACGCTGTTGACAAGAAAGTGGTCGGGCCAGCACTGCATGATGTCGCGGCAAAATACGCCGGAAAGCCGGATGCAGCCACGCAACTGATGCAGAGCATTCGTGCCGGCGGCAGCGGAAAGTGGGGCGCCGTTCCCATGCCCGGCTTCCCGCAACTAAGCGAAGCGGAACTGAAAACCCTGGCTAGCTGGGTGCTGACACAGTAGCAGCCTCGGATTCCTGGCGCCTGTTGCGCCGTGACGTCGGGTGCCAGGAATCAACTTGCTCAACGCGGCGCCACACGGATCCGCCGAGAGCGCGGGAGCGTCGATGTTCGCTTGATGCGCCCAGACCACACAAAGCTGTGCCCCCACCCAGGGCGATGGCAGGCCGCACACCTTATGGATCGCTTCAATTGCCTCGCGGACTACCGGAGTTGCTTCCATCCGGGCCTGCCATCTCATGACGACCGGCGTCGCCATATGGCCGGGAAGTGCAGGCAGGTCCAATGGGGCCAGTAGGCAATACGCTCTCGTCCTGATGAAGTCAGGCTCTGCTTTCGCCCCCAAGCGGCGCGTCAGGTCATGGCTGGCCGACCCGGAAATGCTCCGGTGTCTGGCCGGCGTTCACCGCACGTTGCAGCCAGTCCGGCATTGCGCCCTGGCCGTCCCACGCCTGCCCATTGGCATTGCAATAGCAACTAGCCGCTACGTCCGGCGCCGGCGGCTGCGGCTGCGAGGCTGGAAAGCAGCCAGCCGCCGCCAGGTCGTCCACGGACAAACCGTGCTCAGCCATCTGCTGGCGCGCCCAGATGATCGCGGATACGCGTTCGATCTCGATTGACATGGCGAAGAAAAATGAATCGCGGAATGGTTGACGCGGATCAGCCGCCACGCTTGTAGACCAAGCCGCGCGGCGATACGGACGTCGCCACCGGCTGCGGCCTGTCGGGCTGCGGCTGACTGGCGGCGGCGCGCTGCTCCGCTCGCTTGTCCTCGCGCGCTTTCTCGATGACGTAGAAGTCGGGACCCGCGATGGCCGAAAGCGCGCAAGAGAACGCCATCAGGCCGGCGCCCGTCAGAATGAGTCTTTTCACTGGGATGACCTATTTTTCGTTGGCTACCTGGGCTACCCGACGCGGTCGCCGCGCCGCGGGCATCCAGGAAAATCGGGAAGCTTGCTTGTGGCTGCTCCCCGCGGCGCATAGAAAAGCAGCCCCAAAAAAAAGCGGTCAGTCGGCGCCAGGTATGACGTTTGACCGAGGGCAGTGTATGCCTCTGCCATCGATAGTAAAAACGACTAATAACGATGAGAACAAGTCGTTTTTCTCATGATTCCAACAGCGCTGCAAGCAGGATCATGTCACTTCCGGCACCGGACTTGCATCGCACAGATGGCTCAGACCGGAACTCCACCCCCCGACTTCCAACGAAAAATCCATCCGATGAAGAGAAGCGTCTACGTCTGCGCCGCCACTGCGCTCACGCTATTGAGCGCCAGTTCCATTGCCGCGTGGGCAGAAAGCCAGGGGCCGGAACCGGCAGCCGGCGCCAGCGTGTCTCCCACGGTCCAGGCATCAGCGCCGCAGCTCCAACCGGCCATCGCAACCACGCTGAGTGCCAACCCCGAGGCCACCAGCTTCAATCCGGGGGGTCTCGGCCCGATCTACGTGACCGGTGTGGCAAGTGGACTCGCTCAAGTGCAAAGCAACGCCTTGCCAAGCGACCGAAGCCGGCAACTCGACATTGGCAATGCCCAGGTTTTCATCAACAAGCCGGATGGCTTGCTGCAGTTTTTCCTGCAGGCCGGGTACTACTCGATTCCTGTGCTCGGCGCGCCCTACATTCGCGCCGCGGATGCCACACCTACGTTCTTCAGCCCCGTCGCGCAGGGCTATCTGAAAATCGCGCCCGCTGAGAATTTCTCGGTGATGGTCGGAAAGCTGCCAACGCTGATCGGTGCCGAGAGCACGTTCTCGTTCCAGAACATGAACATCGAGCGCGGCCTGCTGTGGAACCAGGAGAATGCCGTGAACCGGGGCGTGCAGGTGAACTATGCCGCCGGGCCGTTGACGCTTGCGGCTTCTGTCAACGACGGCTTCTACTCGAACCGCTACAGCTGGGTATCGATATCGGCCAGCTATGCTTTAGACAGCGCCAACACGCTGGCCGTCATTGCGGGCGGCAACACCAGCCACACCGATGTATCGACGACCGCGACTCCGCTGTTCCAGAACAACCAGCAAATCTACAACCTGATCTACACGCACACTGAAGGCCCATGGACCTTCCAGCCGTACCTGCAATACACCCGCGTGCCGAAGCTTGAGCAGTTCGGCGCCTACGAGTCCGCGTCAACTTACGGCGGCGCGTTGCTGATGAGCTACGACTTCGGCGCCAAAGCGGTCCCGGCCGCGCTGAGGGTGGTGGGCTTCAAGCTGCCAGTGCGGCTTGAGTACATCGGCTCAACGGGCAGCGCCGCCGGAGGTGCGCCCAACCTGCTGTACGGGCCAGGTAGCGCGGCATGGTCATTCACCGTGACACCCACCTATCAGTACAAGCGCTTCTTTGCGCGCGCCGAGTTTTCCTATGTCGGCGCGCGCAAGACCGCACCCGGCCTGGCTTTCGGTACCGACGGCAACAACCGGTCGCAGGCGCGCGGCTTGCTCGAGGTCGGCTTGCTGCTATAGGCGCTCGTCTGGGAAGAAATCAATTGGCATCCGAAATGCTGGCATTTAGACGACCGTCACCTTGCAAATTTTGGAGATCATGTAGCCCACGGCGGCCATCTTGTGTTCGTGCTTGACGGCAAAGGCATTCAGGTGGGCAGTGATGCAGCGGTCCAACGCCTCGCCGGCGCCTTCGTTCTCAAAGCCGGGCAGGAACGAGATAGAGACGCCTGGCAGCGGGTAATCATGAAGATGAGCGTCCGCGACCCGGGTGTAAAGATTGCCGTTCCGGAACTCCTGAGGGATCTCGTCCCATTTCGGCAGAAGCTTCTCGGTGCTACGCGCCACTTCAGCGTCGGTGATACTGTTCAAGTCGGCTCGGGTTAGAGAGTAGGCCATGGTCGTCCTTCAGAGACAAGAAATGCATCGGGGTGATGCTCTGGCCGCATGAATGCGCTTTAGCAGCGGTTGCGACCGGGTGGACTGAGCATCGAGCCGATTCAAACATGCCTCGGACAAGAGCCTCCCCCCAGCAGCGGGGGGGGGGCTGTGCCTTGAATTGTCTTCACCTCGCAGGCGGCCCTTACCCCGCCTGCGACATCAACAACGCGTGTGGCGGAGTAGCCTGACCAGGTGGGTGCTGTATCAAGACCAGCGAAGCGTCATCGAAAAACCTGTACAGCGTCGGACAAACGCATGGTTTGTTCGCGCAGGCTTTCAGATGCCGCAGCGGTCTGCTCCACCAGCGCCGCGTTTTGCTGGGTGATTGCATCGAAATTCCCCACGGCCGCGCTGACCTGGGCAATTTCCGTTGACTGCCCTTCGGTAGCCGTACTGATGCTCTCGATGAGGACTGAGACTCGCTTGACCTGTGACAGGATTTCTTCCATTGCCTTGCCGGCAGCATCCACCGAGCTAGACCCGGTATCTACATTGCCCACGCTCTTCTCAATCAGGCACTTGATTTCCTTAGCGGCCTGAGCGCTTCGCTGGGCCAGGGTACGAACCTCGCCGGCAACGACAGCAATTCCGCGGCCCGCTTCGCCGGCACGAGCCGCTTCTACCGCAGCATTGAGAGCCAGGATGAATGATCGCGTCGCAGCGATTCAAGTCTGGCCATCACCAGATTTTCCGCTATATGCTCCGTTGCCTCATCCCTTGCCACATGTGGTGAGGCCGATCCGTTTGAAAGCGCCGCCATCGCTGCCGCTGCTATAGGTAGCAGCCGTTCTCCGGCTGACACTGCGCCAGTTTCCCGGTTATCTTGCCACCTGCTGACGCTGGTACTCCTTGTATTTCATCTGTATATACGCCGGGCGGTCCAGCTCATGCAATTGCCGCGGATATTGCTCGGTGGCATTGAACCAGCGGGTCAGGCGTTGCTCAAGCTGCTTGTCCGGTGGGCTGGACACCGCGCTCAGATAGGCATCGATGGCCAGGTAGTAGCGCATGGTGTTGCGCTCTATCAAGCCGCGCACGCCTCCCACGTATTTGATGTTTTTTGTGGACGCCGCACCAGTAATGGTCGTGAAACCTACCTTGTCGCTACCGATGGTAGCCAGATAGGTACTCATGGCAACACGCCCGGCCATGCCGTAGCTATAGGAATAGGTGAGATGCAGGAACGTGCGATTTCCTTCAACGGGTACCGCTTCGAGCACAACCCGGTAATCCTTGGTGCCAAGCGGCCCGTTGTCGGCGTTGAGTTCCACCTGAAAGTATTCCGCGCTGGCGCCTGGAGCCGCACGGTAGCTGAATTGCACGCGGTAGGTGTCCGCAAGCTCTTGCTCGACCTTCTTGCCCAGGTTCACCGCAAGCATGGTGCCGTTGCCTCCGGTCGAAGCGTGACAGTACTTGACGTTCAGGTGCAATATCAGCACGTCGCACCAGTTGGCCGGGCCCTCCGGGCTACTATGCAGCGCCCTGTCGACTACCGCGAACGGGTAATCCACCACGCTATAGATATCGCCCTTGAGCGTGGAAGCCAACTCTGTCGAATCCAGGTACAGCCGACGCTGGAACTGATTGTGATTGAGTTGTTGCACCAGACTCTGGTACTGGTCACGCAAGCTTGCAGCATTGTCCGCCGCCCTCGCGACAAGTCCATGGCATAGGAAGCACATCGCCACGATGGCTAGTGCCAGCCTTGTCTTGCATGAACCGTTGCCGGCCGGACTCTTGGCAAATGCGCTCATTCATGAGTTCCCGCGTCCCGCATCATCAGGTGGCCATCGAGAATGCCCTCTTGGCCTCGCGGCGCAAGCACGCGCGAATACGGAAGCCGGGGACGAAATGCCCGTTGGAACTCGCGCGCAGCAGATTGCGATCGCGGTGGGAACACTCGGCCGAATCGGCGCCCGTGGATGGGTGACCTGACACGATGCATTATAGGATGGCGCCAATACGGTGCTGCCCGCGTCCGGTTTCCGGCAACTCGCCGCAGGCAGTTCAATCCGTCTTCCCAGACGAGTGCCTGAGAAGACGATGCCGTGCGTAAGAGGCCGGCGGGATGGCTTCAATCCGGGGATGGCAACTGGCGCGAATGCGCAAACGGGCGCTCATCAAACCGCGCTGCCAGCCATGCTGGCCGGGACCGACGGCACTCCCGCTATGCGTCGCGCAACAGGCCCAGCAGCTGCGCCCGGCGCACGATCTGCTTGCGGGTGCCGGCGTCCAGCTTGGCCGACAGGTTCTTCAGGTGCCACTTGACCGTCTCCTGCCCGATGCCCATGGCAAGCGCGATTTCCTTGTTGGCGAGATGCCGGGCCAGCAACTCCAGGACATTGCGCTCTTTCGGTGTCAGCACCATGCTGGGCGCCACACGCGGCCTGTCCGCGCCGCCCTCGGCAGTGGGGGGTACCGCCTCTCGCGCCGGCCTGGCAGGTTCAGGACGCTGCGCACCGATCGATTCCATCTCGCTACTACGCGCCCAGTCCGCCAGCGCGGGATTGACGTTGAGCAGGCCGTGCGTCATCCCGTACGCCTGTAGAAGATTCATGGCTTCGCGCAACAAGGCTAGCCCCTTCTCGCCGCAGCGGTCCTGCGCCAGCGCCCGCAGCGCCATCATTTCGACGCGCACGCTCCCGAGTTTCATCGCCTCCGCCGCCGCCTCGGCCCGCGCCAGTTGTTGCTGCGCCGCCCGCCAGTCCTGCTCGGCAATGCAGACGTAGGCATGTGCCAGATCCCGGAGCAAGTTCAGGCCGCGCTGCTTGATCGGAGAATCGGGCGAGGCATTGTCCGCAACGATCTCGCCGATGTGCCGCTGCAGGGTCCGGCATGTCTCGGAGCGGAAGCAGCCACTATGCAGCCGCAACTGCTCGGTCAGGCTGGCCACGCACAGCCGTGGCAGATTGCGGGCAACGCCAACCGCATGCATGGTCTCGAGCAAGTCAAGGGCGCGATGTTCAGCACCCGTGGTTGCTGCAATGCGGGCCGCCGTGCGGTAAGCGAGCAGCACCGTGTCTGGCGTGCCGCCGCGCTCCAGGATGTCGAGCCGGTTGGCCAGCAACGCTGCCGCTTCGTCAATCTGGTCCCGTGCGTGAATGGCGGTGGCCAGCAGTGCGGCGATCATGCAGGAAAACGGATGGCGCCGGCCCAACTCTTCGTCGGCACGGGCCAGCGCCGGCCGCAGCGTGCGCTCCGCCAACAGGACCTGGCCCTCGAACAGGTACGCCAGTCCAATGATGTAGTCGCGCCAGCGGACGACATAGCGGTAAGCAAGACCAGACTCGCCAAGCGGTACGTTCTGCTCGTAGCGACGCGCCCTGGCATATTCCCTCGCCATCAACGCGCGGGCAGCCAGGCGATTGGCATGCGCCTGCACCAGCCACGCATCGCTCACGGGCGGTACCTCCCCCCAGCGATCGAACAGGGCGGCCATGCAATCTGGCTCGTCCGCGTAATAGGCGGCGGCGCTCAGGATCAGATCGATCTCGTAGCGCATGGCGTCGTCCGGTGTCGCGTGGTGGAGGATTTTGCGCACTTGCGCCTCGGCCTCCTGATGACGCTCGCTCAGCGCCAGCGCCCATGCCACCGCGAGGCGCAGGCGCGGATGCTTGTCCAGTTCGGACTCAGGCAGCCATTTGAGCCATTCGAGCACGGCTGACAACTGACCGCGGGTCGCCGCCTCGTGCAGGCAGCGCTGCGCCAGGCCGTAGGCGGTCTCGCGCTGGCCGCTGGCAAGCGCATGGCGCGCGGCAGCTTCGGTCATGCCATGATCGGCAAGCCAGTGCATGGCGCGATCATGCATCGCTTCTAGTTCCCGCGCCGGGAGGTCCGTCAACCGGGCGTGCAACGCATCGCGTGCCAGTGCATGCAGGCGGAACCACTCGCCATGCTGGTCCGCGACGACAAACATCGGCGTGTCATGCATAAGACGCCGCAGGCGCTCCTGCGCATCCTGAAACCCCGTCACGGCGCGGCAAAGATCGGCATGCAACAACTCCACAATCGAGATACGCGTAAGGAATCCGGTATCCGCATCGGAGAGCCGGGCGAGCAGCGCGGTCACGAAGTGCTCGCGCATGCCGCCGGTGCTGTTGGCGAAGGCTTCGATAGCGGCAACGGGATCGGGAGCATGGGTGATTGCGGCCAGCGCGAGTTGCAGGCCGAGCGGCCAGCCCTCGGTCGCGTCATGCAGCCTGGCGCTCGCGTCGGCTTCGACACTGGCGTCGAAGTGGCTGCCGATCAGTGCGATCGTCTCTTCCAAGCGGAAACGCAGCATCCCGGCATCGACCTTCACGCACTGGTCATAGGGGCCCAGCCGCTCGATGACCGTGTCGAACCCGCCCCGGGCCGCCACCACGATGCGCAGGTTGGGTGGCAGGTTGTTGAGCAGGTAGATCAACGCATCGCGGCTGGATTCCGGCAGCCGCTCGGCTTCATCGAGTATCAGGACGATATCGAGCGCTACATGGGCAATCTCCGCCAGCCATGCGGTAAAGCCTTCCAGCGACCCGCGGGACGATCCCTCCCCTTCCGGCAGCCGTCTGCCGAATGCCGGCCGCGCGCAGCCTGAGCGAATCGCGCTCGTGAGCCCTGTCAACAAGCGCCCCGGGTCGTCATGCTCGTCCAGCGACACCCAGGCAACCGCGCTGCCGCGCATGATGCACTCGCGGTGCCACTGGATCAGCAGGGACGTCTTGCCGAAGCCTGCAGGCGCTTGCGCGATCGTCACGGGCCTGTCGACAAAGTGCTCGCAGTCCGAGCGCAGGCGCCGGCGCGCAAGGAGGTGGCGCGGTCCGCGCGGTGGACTGGTCTTGAGCAGGAATGCCGATGCTGTGACGCCAGTGCCACTGGTGGAATTTGTCATCGAATAAGCCTGGCAGGCTATGCCGTTCGCGTGGATGGGCAGAAGAGCCAGATGGGATGGGGCGGATAGCCAATGCCGGCGATTATAGACAGGCCAGGCGTATCGAAGGCCGCTCCCAGGGATATCCCTGTGCCGTTCCCCCCCGCCGCTGGGGGGAGCCTCCCACCGGCACGCTCCTAATATCCAATCCATGCAATACAACTACGAAAGTGATGCAATGCCGGCAACCAACCACGCCATCGCGATGACGCCAGGCGCCAATCCCGGGCCCGCAGCGATCACAAGGTTATCCACGGCTATGCATGCCATGCGCCGGCAGGCCCAAGCGCCTGCCAGTGCGTCCATCTCGCTCTAACCCGAAACCGGCCTCGAAACATGTTCCGCCATTTGTTTGTTCCCGTCGATCCCAGCGATCACGGCGCCAATGCAACGGCGCAGGCCATCGCGCTGGCCCGCAGCCACGGCGCGCGCATCAGCTTCCGGTACGCACAAGCGGCGGGCGCGCGCGGCCCGTCGCAGGCCCGCGAGGCACTCGTCCGTGCCGATGCGGCGGCGCGTGCGCAAGGCTTGACAAGCACGGCGGCCAGCATCGTTGCCGAACAGCCGGCGCGCGCGTTACTGGCTGCGGCGGACCAGGCGGGCTGCGACGCGATTGTCCTCGCCCATGGCACGGGACAACTCGCGGAGCCGTCCTCCGCTGCCCGCCACATGCTGGTCCATGCCCGCATTCCGGTGCTGTCAATCGGCGCCAACTGCGTACCCACGCCCATTGCGGCAATCGATCTGCTGCACAACGAGTACAGGCGCCTGAGCGCGCTGCTGCATGCCTGGCTGAACCTCATCGAAACGCCGCCCCCGCCGGGCGCGCCAATTGCCTCGGCTCCGCTGCTGGCGGCCATCGAGTACGTTCGCTTGGTGGTCCATCCGCTGCTGCAGCGCAAGGAGGTCACGTTATTCCGCCGCCTGGGCCGGCGCAGCGAGGCCATGCGCGCGGAACTGGACGAGTTGTCCCGCCAGCACTTGCGTCAACAGAGCCTGCTGGATGAGCTTGCCACGCTAGTGGAGCAAGCCGACGGCAGCGACTCCGCCTTTGCGGCGCTAGCCCAGGCCGTCGAGCAGTATGCCCGCCAGGTATGGGAATACATGGGCCGCGAAGAAGGCGTTGTGCTCCCGGCGGCGCGCCGCCACTTGACCGAGGGCGATTGGAACGATGTGCATTTGGCACTGACCCCGGCAGTTACTCACCACGTCGGGATACGCTCCGACGCCAGCTTTGCAGAGCTGCTGACGCAATTGACTCTGTTGACCCTGCCCCAACCCGACAAGGACTAAACATGCAATTCCTCGACGATTCCCTGCACCCCGAAAACCAGGACAAAGTGGTCATCACCGTGGCGCCTTACGGCCCCGA